>ERZ795053.368-NODE-368-length-57025-cov-7.306635_pt1 | contig 57025 bp, 52 predicted proteins | sample MGYA00375137_ERZ795053 | MGnify/ENA primary metagenome ERZ795053 (study PRJEB30182, sample SAMN05720284) | activated sludge metagenome | isolation source: Anaerobic digester | place: Hong Kong | collected 2014-12-17 ...
TCGGGGTGGCAGGATTCGAACCTGCGACCTCCTGCTCCCAAAGCAGGCGCGATGACCGGACTACGCTACACCCCGTGTTTTACGCTATTATCCTTCTGACTGCTGTCAGATAAAATTTAAGCATTTATGTATATGAACTTTTTTGGCCGTTCTCCTTCGCTACAGCTTCGGAGAACGATGGCGGAGAGAGGGGGATTCGAACCCCCGGTACCCTTTACAGGTACGACAGTTTAGCAAACTGTTGGTTTCAGCCACTCACCCACCTCTCCAGTATTTTTTATAACTGTTTGGCTTTGTAAATAACCAATTTGAAATTGTTTCCCAATATGTGTTAAGAACAGAGGATACGACACTTTAGCATCCGCCAACTGGCGGATCAGCCACTCACCCAACTCTCCAGTATTTTTTATAACTGTTTGGCTTTGTAAATAACCAATTTGTAATTGTTTCCCAATATGTGTTAAGAACAAAGGATATGACAGTTTAGCATCCGCCAACTGGCGGATCAGCCACTCACCCACCTCTCCAGTATTTTTTATAACTGTTTGGCTTTGTAAATAACCAATTTGTAATTGTTTCCCAATATGTGTTAAGAACAAAGGATATGACAGTTTAGCATCCGCCAACTGGCGGATCAGCCACTCACCCACCTCTCCAGTATTTTTTATAACTGTTTGGCTTTGTAAATAACCAATTTGTAATTGTTTCCCAATATGTGTTAAGAACAGAGGATACAACAGTTTTGAATCCGCCAACTGGCGGATCAGCCACTCACCCACCTCTCCAAAGTTCCTCAAATGCTCTTGAGCAAGCATCATCAGCCCCTACGTTTAGGGGAGTGCAAAAATATAAAATTAATCTTTCAAACAAGGTTTTTATGATAAATTTTATCTCCCGGAAAAGAAATATCTAATTTTGCTCCAAAACAAATACCATGGGAATAATTGATAATCTCCTGAATATTCGTCAAAATGTACCAGATCACGTAAAGCTTGTAGCTGTTTCTAAAACCAAACCAATTGCTGATATTTTAGAAGCATACAAAGCAGGTCAAACCGTTTTTGGGGAAAATAAAGCCCAGGAAATCTCATGGAAACAAACTGAATTGCCATCCGATATAGAGTGGCATTTTATCGGGCATTTGCAACGCAACAAGGTAAAATATATCGTCCCATTTGTAAAACTGATACATGGTGTTGACAGTTTGCGGCTATTGAATGAGATTAATAAAGAAGCTTCAAAAATTGATTCCATTGTTGACTGCCTCCTTCAATTTCATATCGCCTCTGAAGAAACAAAATTTGGATTTTCACTTTCAGAAGCTGAAGATATGCTCCGTAAAGATGAATTCAAATCATTTCAAAATGTAAGGATCGTCGGGGTTATGGGAATGGCAACTTTTACCGAGGATCAATCGAAAATACGTAAAGAATTCAAAATACTCAAATCCAATTTTGATTCACTTAAAAATGATTTCTTTGGTGATGCCCCTTATTTTAAGGAAATATCGGCAGGCATGTCAAATGACTATAATATAGCTATTGACGAAGGTAGTACCATTGTTAGGATAGGATCTGAAATTTTTGGAGAAAGAAATTACGGTTGATTTATTTTGAAACAGGTATCTGGGATGATTTGCCAAAATTGACAATCCAGAATTCATTCTTATCTACATTACTTACCTCTCCGTTCATATTCAGATCAGAGGAGTAATAACCAACATTCCCGGCCTCAGGATCCCAGGCACCAAGTTTATCGGTATTATTAATTGTTCCGTCGGCATTAATATCACCAGCCATCATCAATGCGATACCCGACCCATTGTCTTTCACGGCTGAAGCACCTCCGTATGCATTAGCCACTGCAGTAGTAAAATCCCATGAATATACTCCAGCAAATTCGGTTAGCGGCCCCGATGACATAATTTTTAAATGATTCCGGTGATGCACAACAACAAACAGGTTATTGGTCAACTCTACTGAGAATCTAACCTCAGCCGATCCATCCAGATTTACGATCTTACCTGTATTATCAATAAAACATGCCTTTTGCGCTATGATAGTCCCTCCGGTGGCTGATGCAGCATCTGTCGCATCTCTTAATTCCAGTAAAACCCAATCCACAATATCAGCAGGCAGGATGGAATAGGACTCGGTTCCGGTGTAATTCCATGGAGCCCCGCTAAAAGGCTGATTTAACGGAATAACAGCGGATAGATTATCATTCATATCGGTTCCATTAAAAGGCCCTTCCAGAAATACATTTACATCTACACTAATACCTGACAATGCATCTATGATAGCATCCCTCCATTTCTGCGCCATTTTTTCCTCCCCTATTGCATTTGGGTGGGTGCCATCACTTTGGTTATCAGTCACGGGGTCATATCCTGTAAATTGATCGACAATTACAATGGGCGAATTCGGATCATATTTGGTAACCGCGATATTTGGTATTTCTGCATTGAGGGTTTCAATCTTCCAGGCCTGATTAACATCTGAGGTTGGTATTAACAAAGCCAGAAGGATAATTACGTTCGGATTGTCAGCACGAAGTATATCAACGATCGTTTCCAATTCGCTGATGGTGGTATTAATGGTATAATTTCCGCCAGTTCCCTGGAACAAATCATTAGTTCCGAGGTGTATCAGGGCTATATCAGGAGTATAATTCATAAGCCAGTCCGACAATCCACCTGAGCCTCTGCAGTTACTCGTTCCACCATCGCCATCTATCACCTCATCGCATCGCCATCCCCAATGCCCCTCATGATCCATGTCAAAAGATTGCCCCAAATAATCAGGAAAAACAGGTGTTCCGCAATTATAATGATCCGTTTGAGAACCCACAAAATTAAAATCAAGTCCATCGTCCAATAACTTTTTCCAAAGTTCATAACGATAACTTTTATAAAGATTTGAAGCTTGCGTTATTGAATTTCCCAATGGCAAAATTTGAATGGGTTGAGCATGCAAACTATCTGCTGAGTACAAAAGAATAAAACCTGCTAATATATTTAGTAAAAAACTGCGCATACTTAAAATGGTTAGTGTAATAAGTTTATGTCTTTTTAAAACTACATATAGCCAACTTTGTTCATGTGATAAAGATGAACACTAAGTTTTACCAGAAAATATTTGATTTAAGGTGTTGGTTGGTGCGGCAAAGATAGAAAATAGATTTAAAATTGCAATGGGTTAAAAGGGATTGCCTGTGAAAATTGATACTGAACCCTTATAAGTTTTATCCTGATACTCTCCATCGCATTGAAGAATATAAAAATAAACACCATCCTTCAATTCACCGCCATCCCAGTCATTTTCATAGTTATCCACCTCATAAACTTTTTCACCCCACCGGTTAAAAACGATTAATTTGGTACTGATATAGTATTCGTTCAGATCAAAATCATCACTTCCCTGGGCCCATGAACTTTTTGTCGATGTGTTATTCTCTCCTGTATCCTCCCAAATCTCAAAGAAATCATTTGCCCCGTCACCATTTGGAGTAATTACGGTAGTAATCTTCAGTTTTACAGGTTTAACTTCCACTGATATGGTATCAGCCCCCTCACACTCATAAAAGGTCCTGAATTTAAGTACTGCATCATATCTACCCACTTTTTTATAAGTATGGGTGGGTGAAGCTGCGACTGACTTAACACTATCACCAAAATTCCATTGCCACCAGTTCAAATAAAAGGTATCTACGCCAAGGCTGTCGTATTGCGGATTTTCAAACGAAAAGGTTACGTAAGGCTTTTGAATGTAAACGGTATCTCTTGGATCAACACTCAGCTCAAGATCAGGAAGCCGGTGGGCTTTAACCTTGAATTCATCTTTTAACGCACAACCAATCGAATCAGTAATGGTTATTTTTTTTACGCCATCTGTTAATCCAATTGCAAACGAAGGATCTTCAAAGAGTGGAATTGCCTCTGCAGGCCAATCGTATGTATATGGCGGAAAACCACCACTTACCTCAAGTTTAATTTTTGCCTTATCCTCGCCCGGACATCCAATACTGGTTTGAATCACAGAGTCAATTACAATACCGCTATTTACGTCAACAAAAACACTATCGAGGCAATAATAAACAGAATTACCAGGATCTGAAATTTCAGTATACCACGTATCTGATTGTTTGGGGGCAATTTCAACAGAATCAGCTTGTGTAGAAATATTTATCCATAAATAATCATAATAAGGATCCGATCCCTTCAAAACTAGTGTATCACCACAGTTAATTAATGTGTCGTTTTGAACAATCTTTGCGTTCACAAAAATAATTTCAAATTCATCTGTGAACGAAACCGTATCATTTACTTCAACAGTTACTGAATAAAATCCCGAAAATTTAAACCATGCAGTTTGTGAGTTATAACCATTGCTCCAGGAATAGGCTTGATATCCTGAACCTGCATCAAGCATTAAGCTATCCACTTTACATGAACGAATGGTATCCGGGAAAATGGTATTTTGTGCATCAGACAATAAATAGGAGAACAAAAATCCCAATAACAAAAGTCGGCTGAAATATTTTTGAAGTAAAGTTTTGAGCATTATTAAACTGATAACATCCAGGTACAACTGGTCAAAAAATATGATCAATTAACGCACAAAGATGGCTAAAATTTTAGAATTTCGGATTTTGTAAACAGCTTATCTTTTAACAATTCGGTCAAATTAACAGAGATTCATTTATAAAATACTATTAATCAGGCCATAAAGTCACTTTTTATACTTTTAAAAATGCCATTTTATCCGAAATTTGTAATAAAAATCATCTGGCAAAAAAGTTGATTTTGTTGGTACAAATTTAAAAGCAGCATAAACTATGAACTTTAATAATTTCACAATAAAATCACAGGAAGCGATACAGAAAGCGCAGGAAATTGCTTCCGGCCACCAACATCAGGCAATTGAGAACATCCATATTCTTAAAGCGCTTATGACTGTTGATGAGAATGTGATTCCCTTGATTTTGAAAAAGCTCGATGTTAATACCGGCATTCTGAATAAAGCCATTGAGAAAATAATTGAAACCCTGCCAAAAGTTACGGGAGGTGAGCAATATTTGAGCAGAGAAGCCAATGCAGCCTTACAAAAAGCCAGTAAATATCTGAAAGACTTCAATGATCAATATGTGTCGATGGAACATATATTATTGGGAATTTTTTCAGGAAATGACACGGCAGCGAAACTTCTAAAAGATAATGGCATCAATGAAAAGCAACTGATCGAAGCCATCAAACAACTTCGGAAAGGTGCTACAGTTAACACTCAATCAGCCGAGGAAAGCTTCAATGCATTAAATCGTTATGCTAAAAATCTTAATGAAATGGCTCGTGTGGGAGCTCTTGACCCTGTAATTGGGAGAGATGAGGAGATCAGGAGAATTTTACAAATCCTTTCGCGCAGAACCAAAAATAACCCTATCCTGATAGGTGAACCGGGTGTTGGTAAAACAGCTATTGCAGAAGGACTTGCACACCGTATCATCAATGGTGATGTGCCTGAAAACCTGAAATCAAAGCGAATTTATTCGTTAGATATGGGAGCACTAATTGCAGGAGCAAAATACAAGGGGGAATTTGAAGAACGGCTTAAAAGTGTTATAAAAGAAGTGATTAGCTCCGATGGTGAAATAGTTCTCTTTATCGATGAAATTCACACCCTGGTTGGTGCTGGTGCGAGTGAAGGAGCAATGGATGCGGCAAATATCCTGAAACCGGCACTTGCAAGGGGCGAATTGAGGGCTATTGGAGCCACAACCCTCAAGGAATATCAAAAATATTTTGAAAAAGACAAAGCCCTTGAACGTCGTTTTCAAATTGTGATGGTGAATGAACCGGATACACTTGCTGCAATTTCAATTCTTCGGGGACTCAAAGAGCGATACGAAAACCATCATCATGTCAGAATTAAAGACGAAGCAATTATTTCAGCAGTGGAACTTTCGCAGAGATACATCAGCGACCGGTTTTTACCTGATAAAGCAATCGACCTCATCGACGAAGCGGCATCAAAACTTCGACTGGAAATTAATTCACTGCCAGAGGAACTGGAAATCCTTGAACGAAAAATCAAACAACTCGAAATTGAACGTGAAGCCATAAAAAGGGAAAAGGACGATGTAAAATTGGGTTCAATTAAAACTGAATTAGCGAACCTCACTGAACAACGAAACCATCTTTTTGCCAAATGGAAAGCTGAAAAAGAGATTGCCGAGCAAATTCAGCAATCGAAAAAAGAAATTGAAAATAAAAAATATGAGGCTGAGCAGGCAGAGCGGGATGGTGATTTTGGCAAAGTGGCTGAGATTAGATACGGCCAGATAAAATCGCTCGAAGATAAAATTGAGACCCTGAAAGCGAAACTTACCTCAATTCAAGCCGATTCCCCCATGATCAACGAGGAAATCGGTTCGGAGGAAATAGCTGAAATTGTTGCAAGGTGGACAGGCATTCCGGTAAGCAAAATGCTTCAAAGCGAACGGGAGAAATTGCTTCACCTTGAAAAAGATCTTCACAAACGGGTCATCGGTCAGGATGAAGCGATAGGTGCTGTAGCAGATGCAATCAGAAGAAGCAGGGCAGGTCTTCAGGATAACAAAAGGCCGGTTGGTTCTTTTATTTTCCTGGGAACTACAGGAGTTGGTAAGACGGAGCTGGCTAGAGCACTGGCAGAGTACCTTTTTAATGATGAAAATGCGATGATCCGCATTGATATGTCGGAATACCAGGAAAGACATGCTGTTTCAAGATTGATAGGAGCACCTCCGGGATATGTGGGATATGATGAAAGTGGGCAGCTCACCGAAGCTGTCCGAAGAAAACCATATTGTGTAGTTCTGCTTGATGAAATTGAAAAGGCACATCCCGATGTTTTTAATATTTTATTACAGGTGCTTGATGACGGCCGGCTGACCGACAACAAAGGAAGGCTCGTTGATTTTAAAAATGCTATCATTATCATGACTTCAAACGCCGGCTCTCAAATCATTCAAAAAAATCTTGAGAATATCGATTCAGGAAATGAAGAGTCCATCTTTGAAAAAACCAGGATAGAAGTGTTTAACATGTTAAAAACGATTATCAGGCCGGAGTTTTTAAACCGGATTGATGAAATTATCATGTTTACTCCTTTAAGCAAATCAGAAATTCGGGAAATTGTAAAACTGCAATTCGGGCTTTTGCAGAAAATGCTACTCAAAAACGGCATCCAGATTACAGCCGATGAAAATGCCATCAATTTTATTGCTGATGCCGGTTTCGATCCGCAATTTGGTGCAAGGCCCATAAAAAGGATGATTCAGAAAAACATCATGAATGAATTGTCAAAAATGATTTTGTCTGGTGAGGTTTCAAGGGATTCAAAAATTAAAATTACGACCCAGAAAGGTAAGCTTCAATTCTTTAACAATTAATTTTGTAATTTTAAATCGAATTTATAGAACAGCCGCAACAATTTATTTCCTCCTTGGTATAAATTAAAAAATTAATTGCGCTGTTCTAGATATTTTTTATTTTGAAAATCAATTTATTAAGACAGACAAAAGAAAAGAAATGACCCGATTCTACTACATAAAACATATACTTGTGGCCGCGGTACTCAGTATTTCTGTAGCCACCACTTTTGCGCAATATTCAACCGGCGGTAAGTTGGGAGTTAACCTTGCAAACCTCAGGGGGTCATCCGTGCAAAACAACAGCATGCTCATCGGCTATAATGTTGGAGGCTTTTTTAATTATAGTATGAAAGACGCCATGAGCGGAGATATTGCTGACATATTGAGCTTTCAGGCTGAATTGCATGTTCAGACAAAAGGAGCCAAGGCCGATTACTATTTTATAAGTCCCTTGGACCCAACTGAAACGATTATCACAGTGGAAGATCTGCCACAAAAATTCACCTACGTTGACATCCCGATATTAGCAAAATTTACCTTCTCTACAGGCCGCCGAAGTGACCTATCAGTTTTTGGTGAAGCCGGGCCGTTTATTAGCGCACTATTCAGAGTTACCATTGATGGTGAAGTATCCAGGGATGATGATCAGGATAAACAAACTGATCCACGTAAGTTCAGGGAAGAATATTCCGGTTTTGATTTTGGTGTTGCGGCCGGAGCAGGATTAATGTATAAAATGCCATTTGGTGGCCGTACTCAACCATGGTCTGCCATTTTTAATGTTAGGTATAGCCTTGGCTTTGCAAATATTGGCCAGTATAAAGAAAAAACTATCGACATTCCTGAATCAGCGCTTGAACAAATACAAACAAATACAATTAGTATAATGCTGGGAATGGCCTATAGTTTCTAGCAATGGGTAAACTTTTTCGAAGGGCGGTCTTATTCGACCGCTTTTTTTTTAACATTTGTCATGATTAAAAAAAATCGCCTTATTCTACTTTTCAAATTCGTATTTGCAATATTGATTAATTCATGTTCTCAATCCGAAAATGAAAGAAGACCCCAAATATTCAGGTATAAAAAGATCACTATACTTTTGAATACGCCCCATTTTCTCATCTAAGCAATAGGTATTGCCACTAATTTTCAGATTGGGTCATTATTGGTGGTGAACTGGCAGCCGGAATATTAATTTATACAGTTCCTTTCAATAAACTCGAATTTCCAAAAATCGGCTTGTTTTATCTATTTATTTTACCAATCAAACTAGCATTGACCTGGGCGTTTTTTATGCTTTTGAAGAAGAATACCAACCCTTTAGATGATTTGAATCTGACCTTTTTTATGGAAGCGAAAATATTAAAATCGGTCAGGGTTTGCAAATAGGCATGTTTGACTATCAAATGTCGGATGGTGGTGAAGAGAATTTTGAATTTATAATCAGGTTGCTAACCTTACGAGTGGACCTGTTGTTATTCCTACTTATTGCAAAGCCCCTTCAAAGGTGAAGAGGCCATGCGAATTCAAAGAAAGGGATAGAATTTTATAAATATGATAGCGGGAAGAATCATGCAGATAACTTAAACCGACTTTCGGATTCATCCCAAGTCATATATTGAGCCCACGGATTTAATGCAATAAACTTAACATATTTACGCGCCATTATCGGATTATACTTAAGATAAGTTTCAAAAACGACTTTCTTGCCTGCATGACTATATATAGTCTCTATTGCTTTTTGCTCCTGCTTGCTAAGTTCTATATTTTCAGGCCAACTGTTTTCCATTTTTTCAGTTCTGATCTTTGAGTAAAATGAATGTCTATTTTTAGTTTCCATTGCAGATAGTTTTAATGAGTTCGTTGATTTTTGGATAAAACTAACTGACAAATTGATTTTCATCAAACAAAGATTGGTGAACAGGTATATAAAGTTATTGAAACAGCTATTTTAACCAGTGAGCAAAACCATCTTTCCTTTTTTTCCATTAGATTCATTTGAATCATAAATCTATGTCCAAATTTTCAGATTTTAACTTTTGTTTTTTTGTATAATAAAACGATAGTCCTATAGAAACCACGGCCAGGACTAACAATGCCAGTACCCTGAAAACCATTTCGATGCGGGCCAGGTCAATGATAAACAAATAAAAAGCTGCAGCAAACATGGTGGCAAGCGCCAGGTACCTGTATTTAACATTTTTCAAAACCAAACTCAATACGAAATACACCATTGCAGCTGCAGCCCATGAAATAGTTATATATTGATCGGCAACCAAATGATAAAGCATGAATAAAACCATAAAAAATGCCACCAGTAAATAGAAATTCCTGATATACTCTGTTTTAATCGTTAACCGTTCCTTTTTCCAGTTAAGTATGCGCGCTGTTGCCAGTGCAGCTATCGAAAACGAAATGTTCATACTGTTCATAATGGGTGAAGTTGACAGGTATACCATTAACAGTACCAGGAAAAGAAAGCTATTCATTATAACAATGAATTTGCTTCGGAACCAAATGGCAAATGAAACCACCAATAAACTTTGTATCGCCAGCAGGAAATAAGCCCTCGGAAATCCATAAAGCCCATATATGCAAACACTTAATGTTACAAATCCGAATAAGGCAAAAAGGGCAGCAATGATCTTTCTATTGGTTTTAACCTGCAGGATAAATGCATAAGTAAGGCAATACAAAGCAATAGAACCGGTAATTCCTGCATAGGCTTCCTTGAAAAAAGTAAGAATGAACAGGGCAATGACAAATGTGAAACCCAATCCGTTTAGAATAATAGAGCTCATAACAAAAGCCTGATTGTTGTCATCGGCCTGTTCAGGCAGCAAAGCAACTAATGCAAAAACTGCTGCTGTTAGAAATATATAAATATAACCTGAGAAATGCTGCTTGATGATCATGACTTCATGCCCCATAAAGGGATCATTAAACAGCCAGATCAGTTGAACCAGATAGGCAAGAATAATCGCCAGGTAAACCAACCTTTTCCATCCAAGCCTGAAAACCATAACAGTTGAAGTTATAGCAATGATAAGGGAAACAGGAAGTATTACATGTGTTTTATCGCTTAAAACACCCACCGCTGCAAACATTAAAAGTGCCAGCCCTGCCAACGTAGTATTTTTATTCCTTAAAGCTATAAAGCCAGCAATAAGAGGGAATATCAGCACCAATAGCAAGGAAATCATTTCGGAGCCGATGAGCGGTTCAATTGAAAAATAGTGAAGTTTAAGTACGATATAAAAGATCAGAATATAGCCATTAAGGTTCAAAATTCGCGACATGAAGCCATTGGATTTTGTGAGGTACCTCGCCAGCAAAAATATACCTGCAACGGCTATGAGTCCGAAAAGTGGTGATACCAGCTTATATCCTATAGCTTGTAAATAAGACACAAAAAAAGTAATCCCAAAGAAAAGCACAATGTTTCCCAACCATGCCAGTCCGAATTGACCGAAATGTGACTCCAGGCCCGATTCACCTTTATTTCCAAAACTAAAGCCGAAGTTCAATTCGTTATCGGGTTCTTCAGCTTGATTGGTAATCACCCCTCTATTTTCCAGCCTGGTAATTCTTTGTTCGAGCAGGTTGATCCGTTCAATTAATTGCTGAACCGACAGAGATTCTGATCCTGAATTCATAGCAGTAGATGTTAGTTAGTAAAGAATAAAAACAGTTGGATAAGCCGGGCTTATCAAAGAAAGACTATTCCTGCACTTTTTTCCAGGGCGGCAAAAGCCAAAGTAAAAAGGCAAGTATCATGAATGGCAGGATTATCCAAACCATCGACCACAACAACCCTTCGGATCCTGCAATCCTGATTTTATAATCAGTAAAACCGTAAAAACTTTTAGAGAATAATTGACCGCCAATCACCACATTCCAGCGCATGAAAAATATGCCAAACAACACAAGCAAACTACTCACAAGATAAATAACCCTGCGGGTGAATTCCTTTGGTTTGTAAAATTGAAGTGTTCCAAGCGCAGCAAGCGGAACCAGCGTTCCCAACAAAATCTGGAAAATAAAAAATGTTAGAAATAGCGGACCATGCACTAGCAATGATAGAATTTCAAATGATTCTTCTGCTTCGTAAATCCTGTGTATCTGATCTAAACTTTCAAGTGTAAAATCGATTATGAGAATATAAAAAAGATACTTTGCCACTGTATCCAGTGCTTTCATATCGATCTTTTGCTTTCTGAGATAGGATACCGCCATGTATATAAACAAAACGAGCGCTATCCCGGAAACCATTGCCGAGAAAAGGAAAATAACCGGCATCATCACCGTTGACCACCATGGATTTGCCTTTACAGATCCAAAAATAAATCCCACATACCCATGAAGTAAAAATGCAGACGGAATACCTACTACAGTAATAAAATAGCCGATTTTTTCGTCCCACCTCACTGTTTTCGGACTGATATCAGTTACACCCAGCGAAAGTATTTTATAAAGCTTGGCCTTAAACCCCTTTTCCTGCTTCGACCATATCACCATATCGCGCCGGTAATCAAACCAAATCTCGAGTAATAGCACCACCATAAGGTACCATAAGTACACAAATCCAAATATCGCCATGGCAGAGGTGGAGTGCGGAGTACTTAAAATTTCATAAGCCCGCCACGGATGGCCAAGGTGGGTCACAAGGGGCATGGTCGCTACAAGCAGAAATGCCAGTGCTGTTAACAGTGCAAGCTGATAGGTAGGCTTAAGAACCTTTACATTAAATACCCTTTCGAGCGATGCCAGGATAAACGCCCCTGCCACCAAGCCTGTAATGTAAGGGTAAAGGACTATGAGCAAACCCCACTGCAGGTCAAGTTCATTGGGAAAAATATATCCCTGAACCTGCGATAACATGTCGTATAAATATTGATAGTGCTGTTCCATATTATCTTACCTCCCCGCTTAATGCATTATAATAAAGTTTACTTCCGGTATTAAGGTGTGGCTTGAGCACCAGGCAGGTGTGATTTTTCATAAACTTAACAAGCTCACCGTCCTTATCATTTAAGTCACCCAAAATGCGGGCATGTGTCGGACAAACCTCCACACAAGCAGTGGTTTTGCCTTTGCTTATGCGATGGTAGCAAAGTGTGCACTTGTCAACCACATTTTTCTCAGGATGAATATACCGGCATCCGTATGGGCAGGCCTGAACACAATATCTGCATCCGATACAATAACTTTCATCCACCAAAACAACTCCATCAGGTGTATCGTAGGTTGCCCCAACAGGACAAGCCTGAACACAAGGAGATTTGTGACAGTGATTACACATCTTTGGAACAAAGAATGATTTGAAAATTTCATCATCCGGAACGATTTGTTCAAAACCATCGATCCCTCCGTTGGGAGATTCAACCTGAACCGTTCCATCATTTTTAATAGTATACTGCTCAACCCATGTTCTGAAATAGAAAGGCTCGCGGGGAACATTGTTTTCTGTTTTGCAGGCATTGGCACAGCGGCCGCAACCGATACATTTTTCAATATCAATACCATATCCCCACCACGGTTTTGTAGGGTCGGTAGGCTGCTCCGATGCAAAGATCACAGCATTGAACGGATTGACAATTCCGGTTGCCAGCAAACCTCCGGCTGCTGCAGCGGCTTTTATAAAGTTTCGTCTCGACTGATTTACTCTGTTATGTCCCATGGTAAGTGCGGATTATGACATTCAATACATTTCTTTTCGGGGTAGTGCTCTTTCAAATCAATTTGCGCCAATTTTTTTTCACGGTTAAAATTGCGCTGATGGCATAAACCGCAAAATTCACGTTGATCAGGCACCAGGAGCCTTGATGAATCGGGTTCCTCGTAATGGGCAAAACCCGGACCATGACAGGTTTCACAGGATAAACCGGCATGCATGTCGGATTCCATTTCCATAACATAATCTTCATGACACTCGTTGCAGGCATCCTTATCGGCATATTGAAGTGGTTTTTCTGCATTTTCAACAATGGAATTAAAGCGATAATGACCTGCTTCTCCGAAAGATTCGGGAACTACAAGGTGCCGCCCAACCAGAAAAAGTACGATAAAGATTGCAAAAAGCGGAATCAAAGTTTTTAATTGTGGAGGCATAGGATACTGGATTGATTGTTTCGTAAATTTAAATCTCTACATATGTCAATGTCAAAATTTCAGATATGATATAAAACAGTTTTTCACTATCAATAAAGATTCTAAATAGAAGTGATATCAATAATAACAGTAAATTCAGCCTATACAGAAGATGCTTTTTGAAAAATCAATTTTAACAGTAATATCGCATTCGAAAGTAAACCGATAATTAAATAATGAACTAATAATTCCCAAGTACCTGTAACCTGAAGGCGGCCTGCTCGTCATATTTTTATTACAACTACCATTTTAAACCATTTGAACTATGTTAACGAACCTCATCAAATACAGTCTGAGGGCATTAAAACGTCAGAAAGCCTACGTTTTGATAAATATCCTTGGCCTGTCAATCGGCCTTACCTGCAGCCTCATCATTGCTATTTTCATCCGCTATGAACTCAGTTACGACCAATACAACGAATACAAGGATCAGATTTACCGGGTGATCCTTCATGGTAAGATCAGCGGGCAGGAAGTGCAGGTTACATCAACGGCATCTCCTATCGGGCCTACTATGGTGAACGAATTTCCGGAAGTAGAAAATTACCTTCGCATCAACGGCTGGGGCGAAACCATCATCAAATACAATGACATTCCTTTTACTGAAGATGCTTTTATTGAGGCCGATTCGTCCTTTTTCGACTTTTTTTCCATTCCGCTTTTGCAGGGCCAGAAAAAATATGTACTCAATGAACCTCATACCATTGTTCTTTCGGAAAGCACGGCCAAGAAGATTTTTGGAGATGAAAACCCGGTAAATAAAATGCTGAAGGTGAGCAACGACAGTGTGCTTTACCGGGTTACCGGGGTGATGGCCGACATACCTGCAAACACGCATTTTGATGCAAATATGATTGGTTCGTTTATGACCAATCCACGCGCCAGCGACGATCAGTGGCTTTCCAACAGCTTTGATACCTATGTTATGCTTCATCATGATACGGACCCAAAAAAAGTAGATGATCGATTTAAGGGGATGATTGAAAAATACGTTGGCCCAATAATTACAAAATATTTCGGGATTACGCTTGATGAGTTCCGAAGCCAGGGCAATAAGTATAATATGTACCTGCAAAGTCTTACAGATATCCACCTCAACCCTGAAATTGAACAAGAACTAAAAGCGGCCAACGATCCGAAATATTTATGGATCTTCGGTAGTATCGGCTTGTTGATAATCATTATTGCTTCCATCAATTTTATGAATTTGTCAACGGCCCAGGCCTCCAAAAGGGCCAAGGAAGTTGGGATTAAAAAGGTAAGTGGTTCCACCCGAAGTTTGCTGATTGGTCAGTTTTTGATGGAAACGTTAATGCTTTCATTCATAGCGCTATTAATTACCATCATTATCACCGAAATAGTCCTGCCATACTTCAATAGCATGCTCGGAACCGATTTGCATGTTGGCTATATCAGTCATTGGTATACCATTCCTATTTTGATAGCAGCAACTGCCTTCATTGGTTTGATCGCCGGCAGTTATCCGGCTTTTTACCTGTCATCCTTTAACCCTTATATGGTGCTCAAGGGCTTACGAACAAAACAAGGACGTGGCATTAAACTCAGAAGTGTGCTGGTGATTTTACAATTTGCCATATCGATTGTACTGATCATTGGGACCCTGATCATGTTCAGGCAGATCAATTTTATGCTTACCCGTGATCTTGGCTTCGATAAGGAACAGGTATTTGTGATCCGCAGGGCTTTTGCCATCGGAAGTCATACGCAAAGTTTTAAAGATGACATCCGCAAAATTCCAGGAGTGCTTAATGTAGCCACTTCCACAGCTGTTCCCGGTCATAACAATAACAATAACGGTTATGCGGTAAAAGGCCGCGAAGAGGAATCTTTTCTTTTGCAAACCAATTGGGTAGACTATGAATACTTTGAGACTTACGGTTTAAAAATAGCTTCAGGCAGGTTTTTCGACAAATCCTATTCAACTGACAAAGATGCTTGTATCATTAATGAAAATGCTGTGAAAAGCTTCATTTTCAATGATCCCTTTTCAGTAAAATTTATCAACCGGGATGATGACACAGGTGAAACCACCTATATGCCTGTGATCGGTGTGGTTAAAGATTTTCATTTTGAATCGCTGCGATCTGGAATTAATCCGTACCTCATGCGGTTTAAAAATGAGGATATACATTGGGGCTATATTAGCATAAAGCTTGCGCCCAGTGCCAATGCCAGCACGATCAGTGAAATAGAAAATGTTTGGGGTTCTTATACCAACAATGATCCCATGCAATCCTTTTTTATGGACAAGGATTTCGAGCGGATGTATCGTGAAGAAAAACAAAATGCAAAGCTATCGATCCTTTTCACGATTCTTGCCATATTTATTGCATCACTCGGATTGTACGGACTTACAGCGTTTACCGTTCAGCAGCGCACCAAGGAGATCGGCGTTAGAAAAACTTTTGGAGCCTCCATTTTTAATATCTGGAGTTTGGTAGCAAAGGAGATCCTCATCCTGATCGCCATATCAACGGCGCTTGCCTGGCCATTGGTGTATTGGGTTGCCAGCAACTGGCTTCAGAATTATTATTATCGCATCACACTTCAACCCACCGACTTCCTCATTGGATTTCTGGTGGCCATCGTCATCGCACTGATCACCATCAGCCACCGGACCATAAAAACCGCCTTGATAAATCCATCGGATTCATTGAGGTATGAATAGAAATAAAAAGAATTGATCTCAAGTTAGAACCTTGATAACGATAATCGACTATTTGCTTTTCACAAATTTGCACTGATCAATAGCGCCCCTTTTGGAAGACGCCTGCAGCATATACACTCCGGGCTTTAACGCCGAAATGTCAATTACTGTTTGGCTTTCATTGCCTGTAATTTCCATTTGAAGTACAATTTGCCCGCTGGAATTGATCACATCAATATTAATAACATCGAGCCCTTTTAAATTAACCCTGATTTCTGATGAGGCTGGGTTGGGACTTAATCTTTGCTGAAATACAATATGGTCATCCACCAATGTGCATGGGTCAATAAATACCTCAACCACCTCAGATGCTGCTTCACAGTTTGGTGAAGTTTCTGTAACAACAACGCTTCCATCGCCCGTCATTCCCCATTGAACCATAATTTCAGAAGTTCCGGCTCCATTAATTATATCTCCGCCAGTAACCTCCCATTGATACGAATTTTCTGCTATATCATCAGTAAAATAAGTTTCTGTGTGGCCCGTGCACACCGTATCAGGCCCCTGGACTGCAGGTGCAGGAAGTGAAAACACAGTAATGAAATCGGTCATAATTAAGTTGTTTGAACCAGAACCATTCGTAACCTCCAGCGTTACATCATAAGTTCCTTCAGAATTATAAGAAACAACCGGATTCTGTTCGGTTGATGATGCTGGTTCTCCACCTTCAAATGTCCACAACCACGATTCCGGATTTCCGGTTGATTCATCCATAAATGCGATCGATTCACCGGCGCATATTTCCGTAGCATCAGCACTAAACGCAGCTATCAACACAGCAGGTGGCCTAACGGCAAGTGTACCTGTCCATATGCCCACCGAGCCAACCAAAGTATTGGCACCTGTGGAAAGATCGATAGTCCATAATTCATTATCGAAAGTAAATACATTATAGGAGGTCATATACATGGTTTCCGTTTGGGGATCAAAATCAAGCCCATGATGCGGAAGGCCGGAAACCGCTGTATTGAAATCACCAATATAGGTCGCCTGACCTGTTGTTTTATCTATGGAGTAAAATTTTCGTACCAGGTAAATTCCATACATCTGACCGGTATTGTCAAAAGCAATTCCAACCAGCCCGTCTTCAACAGCTCCCGTTCCTATCAATGTCGTTTCGCCGGTTTCCGTATTTAGCGTTAACAGGGAACTGTTATTCCCATCGGTACTGCATACATACATAGTTCCATCCGTGGGATCGCAGGCCATTCCTGTCCAGAACTCTGAGCCGGTTGGCGGCAATGTTGCCACTAATGTTGAACTTGCATTTGTGGTATCCAATATATACAAACCATTATCAATTCCGCTTATGACAAATAAAACTCCTTCTTTATTAAAGTCTGAGGCGCCTATCTGGTTAAGGGTAGTGCCAATGAATGTTGCATTGGTAGGATTGGTCAAATCACGCTTATAAAATTCGCCAAATGCATTGGGAGTAAAGCCAACCTGAGCAAGTAGCCAAACTGATTGAAAAACAAAAAATAGAATTACTGATGCCTTTTTCATTTTTAAATTTTTATTATTTCAAAGGTAAGGAATAAAAACTTAAAGCTTTCAGAGGCAACATAAAATATAAATGTCTTTATATTTGCATTTCGTCCAAAACAACCAACAATAAAAATGAATCTCCTTCTTATCAGTGCAATATTGCTTTCGTTTGGCTCTTCGGCAGCAATTTTTCTCAGAAAGAAAAATAAAACAACTGCTGACACTGTACTGGCCATTTGGCTCATTTTTCTTGGCCTGGATTATTTAAGAAGTTATTTCATTTTTGAGAAAGACATCCTGTTTTTGCTTGGTTTTGGATACACCCTTCCGGCATTGAATGCGCCCTTTTTATTTGTGTATGTTTATTTTCTCACCTCGCCAAAAGCCAAATTCAATCCGAAGAAGTTGCTGCACCTGATACCTTTTGTTTTGTATAATCTTTACCTCGCCTCGTTTCTCTATTTTAAATCGCCAGCGGAACGATACGAGTTCTTTCATGAAACCTCTTTAGCCGACAGGCCCTTGCTTTTCAAAATATTTGAAGGATTGATGATCATTATTATGCCCGTTTATGTGGTAGGAATTGTTAGATATCTGCGAAAACATCTTCAGGATCTGCGGAACCGTTTTTCATGTCGTGATAAAATTGATCTGAGTTGGGTTAATTATTTATTGATCAGTGTAGTTGTACTATGGACCGTGATTATTGTAACTAAAATTGTTACCGGTTATTACAACGATATGAAATACAATGACACCCTGCTAACGATGTACTATTTTGAGCTGATAATCATTGTAATTATCGGCTATTTTGGATTTCATCAGGAGGTTATTTTAGGCAAATTTTACGATCCGCATATAAAGGATAAGCAGGTAAAAAAATACTCCTCTTCCGGCTTGTCAGAAGATGGGGCTGACCTGGCAAGGACCAAACTCATTAATTTTATGGATCAGGAAAAACCATACCTGATAAGCGACCTTACCCTGGATAAACTCTCGGAGATGGTTCATATCCCTGCGCATCATATTTCACAAGTGATCAATGATAAGTTGGATAAGAATTTTTATGAATTTGTTAACCATTACCGGGTGAAAGAGGTGAAAAGATTAATTGAAGAAAACCACGGAGAAAAGTATACTTTATTAACAATCGCACACGTTAGTGGTTTTAATTCCAAGTCGACTTTTAACAGTATTTTTAAAAAATACACCCACCTCACACCCAAAGAATATATGAATCAGGTGAATTTACGAAATTGATCAAATTCTTTGAAATCCAACCTTATTCAACTACCTGTCAACAACTTGCATCTTTATATCTCAATTCCCGGAAAGTCCGAATACTTAGCTGCACCTCCGAATTTATAAGTTCGGACGACTGGCACTGACCGGCCTGATACTTTTGCGCCAACATTTTTAAAACAGATGAATATGCAAAAGTTAATAAAGCCAAAATGCCTGATCGTGGATGATGATCGCACGTTCCTGGTATATTTAAAAATACTAATTGAGCGAAACGGATTTGAAGTAAAACATACTTCAAGTGTAACAGATGCACTTGATAAGCTCAAAAAAGATAAATTCAATTTAGTGATTTCGGATATTGAAATGCCCAGTGAGGACGGATTCGAATTATTGGCAAGGATAAAATCAGATACAAAACTGAATGATTTACCCTTCATTTTTATAACCAACTCCACCGACCCTGAATATGTGAAAAGGGCATTTGATTTAGGTGTTAATGGATTTATTAAGAAACCGTTTCTCAAACAGAAAATCGGAAAACTGCATGCGTTGTTGAATAATCTGGAAGGCAGCGATTCATGGACGGAGTTAAACAAGTATTAGTTGATTGTTTATTGTTGGATTAACTTTTGAAGAATGTGGCAAGAGGGAATAATTTCAAGGTAAAAATCTGCGTATAGCTGCAAACTTCTTATTTGTTAATTCATCTGTACCCGGGACTCTCTTTTGGTGATGAGCCTTTGAGAGGACCGGGTTTTTTATTAGAACACAGATGAATTTAATCCGCTCTAATCAGCTGTATCTGCGTCATCTGTGTTCTATTTTATTTCATCCAAAAGACCAGTTCCCCTCCACCAATCAAATCCGAATAATCCACAAACGGCCCAACCAGCTTTTTACCATTCAAAGTCACCGATTTCACATGCACATTCACTGAAGTTTGATTTTCTGTTTTGATGGTCAATGTCTTGCCATTTCCAAGATCAATTACAGCCGATTTCACCAAGGGGCTCCCCAACGCATAGGTATCCGAGCCTGGACAAACCGGGTAAAATCCCAGCGAAGAAAAAATATACCAGGCGCTCATTTGTCCGCAGTCGTCGTTGCCGCAGAGGCCATCCGGCGCATTGGCATACATGGTATTACAAATCATCCGCACCCGCTCTTGCGTTTTTTCAGGATGACCGGTGTAATTATAAAGATACGGAATGTGATGCCCCGGCTCATTTCCATGAACATACAGGCCAATTATCCCATCCCGCGTGATGTCTTCATTGGCTTCGATGTGTTTGTCGTCCAATTGAAGTGTAAACAACTGGTCCAGCATTTTCGTGAATTTCTTTTTACCACCATACAATTCCACCAATGCTTCCGGATTTTGTGGAATATACAAACCATAATTCCAGGCATTTCCTTCGATAAAACCCTGACCGTGTGTATCAAGCGGAACAAACTCTTTCCTGAACGTTCCGTCTGACAATTTGGGCCGCATGAAGCCGATCTCCGGATCAAAAACATGCTTGTAGTTTTCAGAACGCATCATAAACTTATCATATAATTCCTCATTCCCTGCTTTTTTCGCAATCTGTGCGATGGTCCAGTCGTCGTAAGCGTACTCCAGCGTTTTACTCACCGAACTTCCGTTTTTATCTTCAGGCACAAAGCCCATCTTCATGTAATATTCCAATCCGTCATAAGGTTTGTATTCAGCAGTTTGAACACAGGCATCCAGGGCTCGATGGATATCCCCGGTAAAAATATTTTTCTCAATCGCATCTGAAATGACTGGAACGCTGTGATACCCGATCATACACCAGTTTTCGTTGCTGTAATGCGACCACACCGGTAACATGGGATGCACACTCTGATCAAAATGGGCCAGCATGGAAAAAACCATATCGTTGTTGCGTTTTGGCTGAACTAGGTTATAAAGCGGATGCAAGGCACGATAGGTATCCCAGAGTGAAAAAATTGTGTAATTCGTAAACCCGTCTGATTGATGGATGTTCTGATCGAGCCCGCGGTATTGGCCATCTACATCTTCATAAATTACCGGGCTGATAAAAGAATGGTATAGGGCTGTATAAAACACAGTTTTGTCGTCCGGGGTCTGGGTTTCCACTTTGATCTTTGAAAGCTCCATGTTCCATTTTTCTTTGGCTTCGGCTCTTACTTTTCCAAAATTCCAATCCGGGATTTCAGCCTGTAGATTTTTAATGGCTCCTTCTGTGCTCACCGCCGATAAAGCAAACTTCACATTCAGTTGTTCATGTTCTTCGATCTTAAAATCAAAGTGAGCCCTTATTTTTCGGCCGGCCATTTCCGGGAAGTTTTCTTCTTCATTAAATTTCCTGTAAAATCCGCGATAAACCGACTCATCATACTTTTTATGGCCATAACTTTTCATCGGTTTGCTGAAGACCATGGCAAAATAAACTGTTCGGGTCCTTGCCCAACCCGAAGTTTGACGATAGCCGGTAACAAGGGTATCATTCTCCACCCTAACGAAAGTCCACACATCCTTTCCATCGTAATTATAAATCCCATGGATCAGATCGAGGATGATATGTGCTTCATCGGTTTCAGGGATTGAGTATTGATGAAAGCCCACCCGTTCAGATGCCGTTAATTCGCAGGTGATGTTTTCTTCAGTAAGTTTAACACGGTAATAGCCAGGTTCAGCAGCTTCAGTTTCTTTGTTATAGGTTGAACGATAACCCTTTTCAGGATAATCTTCTGTACCTGGATTTAATTGAAGTGCTCCTGTAGTAGGCATGATCAGGAAATCTCCCAGGTCGGAGTGGCCGGTACCACTGAAATGGGTATGGCTGAATCCTACAATGGTTGGATCATCGTACTGATAACCGGCACAATATTCATACACCTTGCCGTTGTATTTTTGCTCTTCTTCATTCCAGTATTGAATGGTATCAGTATCCGGACTCAACTGCACCATCCCAAAGGGCACACACGCCCCGGGAAAAGTATGGCCCATACGCTGGGTACCGATGAATGGGTTGACGAATTGGGTAAGATCAGTTTGGGCAAACAACTGAATTGTAATACCAATTAAAAGGAAGCTAAGTGCAAATTTTCGCATACCGGTTCATTTTACCGGTAAAATTAGTGCAACAAATTATTTATTCAAGGCAATCTACCGAATAATTATTTTTTTTGTTGCAAGAGTTTGGCCTGAATCAAGTTGTAGAAAATAAATACCTGCAGGAATTTGATCTACATTAATTGATATACTGCTCTCTCCTTTTTGAAAAGCTTTGTTGGACAATGATAAAATTGAATTACCACACATATCAAACAACTCAAAATCGAGACTTAGTGATGAATTAGTGGTAAAGTTTAAAGTAATTTGTTCATTTGCCGGATTTGGAAATACAGAATTCAGCGAGAATCCACTTCTATCACTTTCCATCACTGACCCCACACCCAGGGATGTAGAATCATCACGAACAAGCCGAACAAAATTGAATATTCTCACAACATCGCCTTGTGGACCATGACCATAAGGATAATTATTGGGGTCACCCGTTTTGAAATCACTTCGTTGGGCTCCAGCTCCATGTACATCCATTAAGGTATAATTACCACTGTTTGAAGGCATTTCCATCCAACCCAGTGCCTCTCCAAAACAAACATAAGCAGCAGCATTTCCTGGTGTTTCTGTATAATTGGCGTGCGTTGTATTACTCCAATAAAAAGGGAAATTCATAACTCCACCTTCATCGGTTATTATTGAACAATTAAAAAGAGGATCGATTGCTGCAGAATTAGTTGTTGCAGGTGAACGGGTATAATCCACAATACTCTGAAGCTCTTTTGCATTGGGTAAACGCCAATCATCATATCCGGCAATTTCTGCAGTTTCAGCATAAACCAGTGCATCCTGCCATGAAACAGCCCCTTCATTATCATCCTGCATCCACATTAAACCGGTTGCATGATCAGTAATGGTTCCATCCCCATTGTCCTCAAAATCATTAACGCCGTAGTTGGAAATTCCCCTGACATAAGTAACATAAAACTGCTTATCTTCAGTTTGGCCCGGCATAGGTCCGATTGGATATCCTTTGATCCTGCCGTCTGCAAAGTTCACTCCGAACATGGTTTCATCGTTCATCATGGTTGTGCTAACATACAATGTTGAAGTTGCATATTGTGCATCAATTAGCCGCTCATCAGCAGACAGGTCACCGTAGCCAAAATCAAAATAATCTATATCAATGAACGGGACCAAGCCTGCTGTTGAAGTACCTTCGTAGCCACTTGGGTCTGTTCCACTGAAAAGGATGAGCGAATATTGTTCTTTAAGGGTGGGTAGCCTCCAATCACTATATCCGGCTAAACTAAAAGTATCAGCAGCAGCAAGCGCTTCTTCATACGACATTTTATCATCATAATCTATCACACCGTCGCCGTTTTGATCAGGTGTCTTTTGCCACATCAAGCCGGTTACATTATCGGTAATCGTACCATCTCCATTATCAGTATAAGAAGGTTGATAGCCATTGTATTGTGCATCCTGGCCGTAAAAAAGCTCACCCGAATTGGGAGGAGTAATCGCCAGAAGTGAGTCATAGCAGATTTCCTGGCCGGTGTCGACGATTTTATAACTTAGAGTACCTTGAGCCATTACAATGGAATTCAGGATAAAAAACAGAAGGCCAAAGGAGACAATTGATCTAATTGATGATGATGTCATAGTGAACAGTAATTAAGTTAGGAATTTAAATTAATTGATCCATTATTGCTAAAAAGGTTTAATACATGTTTGTTTAAATTTCAAAACTTTCAATTCGGGAATCTGTTAATACTGATACATGTTACTAATAGTAAACTGATGAAAACCGCACTACATAAAGCAGATACAAGAGGACATGCCGACCATGGTTGGCTTGACACATACCACACTTTTAGTTTTGCAAATTATTATAACCCTGATAGAATGCATTTTGGAGCTTTGCGTGTATTAAACGACGACACTGTGGCACCGGGTATGGGTTTCGGTAAACATCCGCACGATAATATGGAGATCATTTCCATTCCGCTTTCAGGCGATTTAGAACATGGCGATAGCATTGGAAATGAAGGCGTAATCCGTGAAGGAGACATACAGGTAATGAGTGCGGGAACAGGCATTATACATAGTGAAAGAAACAGAAACCGGGATAAAAAGGTGAAATTTCTTCAGATATGGATTTTTCCAAATCAACAAAATGTGGAACCCCGTTATGACCAAATTTCATTAAAAGATATTGCAAAGGAAAACGAGTTCTACCAGATTCTCTCACCCAGTCCGAACGATCAGGGAGTATGGATACATCAGGATGCGTGGTTCTTTATGGGGAATTTTACGCAAGACTGGCAAGGGAATTTCGATCTGAAAAATAAGGCAAACGGCGTTTACTTTTTTGTTTTGGAGGGTGAGGCAAACATAGTTGGAGAGGAATTAAGCCGCCGTGACGGACTGGGAGTATGGGAAACCGGATCAATCAATATAAATGCGAAAGATGGAACACGGATCCTTGCCGTGGAAGTCCCGATGAATTTTTAATTGATGAAATAAAGAGAAAATGGAAGTAATTAACAATGTACAACAAAACCGTTTTGAATTTCATATTGACGGAAGGATCGCCAAAATCATTTATGAAATTAAAAATGACAAATATTATTTAGTTTCAACCCAGGTACCAAAAGAATTATCCGGACAGGGAATAGGATCTAAATTGATAAAAGAAACATTGGAACAAATTGAAAACATGGGATTTAAGGTGGTTGCAATTCGTCCATTCATCCAGGCCTGGTTTAAAAGGCATCCGGAGAAAGCTTATCTTCAGGCCGACTCGTAGTTTCAATCCACCCCAAATTGGCATCTTCTTTCATATCAAAATCCCGGATATATGGTTTGATATCCAGCAAAGGTGTTCCATCCAATATATCCAGCCCGGAAGTGTAAATCCGGTTTCCTTCAATTTTTTTAATTTTTGCAATGGTCAACCCGATGGGATTAAAGCGGTTTGGCGATCGTGTGGCAAACAGTCCAACCTCCTTCCCTCCCCCGCGTGGCGGATGAACCCTGAGGCTTGGTTGCTTCTTCGATTTATGGATGTAAAAAATGAGGAAGCAATAATTTAACTCATCGAGTAGATAAAGGCCATCGGTGTATGCTTTATTCAGCTCCACATAAAACTCACCTTCAACCGCTTCATAATGGGTATAGGGCGCATCATCAGCAAAAGGTGAGTGAATAATCCCAATTGGCTCAAAGTTTATTGTCATTTGAAAATATTTACAATTTAATAACTCAAATTTAATAATTAACTCAATAAGATCTGAATCTTTGCATAAGGGTTATTGGTTTAAAAAGTGTATTTTAACAAAACAAGCATTTCTGTTAAATATATCAACATGAAAACACTGGCTTCACTTCTACTCCTATTTTTCGCATCCCCACTTTGGGTTCAATCACAAAATGTATTTGTCCAAACCGAGCAGGGCTGGATTGAAGGACAAACCATTGGCGAGATAACTGAATTTTTGGGCGTGCCCTTTGCATCCCCACCCATAGATGACTTAAGATGGAGACCACCTCAGGCAAAGGAAACCTGGACTGACACCCTTCTTACAATTGATTTTTCTCCTGCCTGCCCACAAAAAAAATATGAGCAGGGAAGCGACACAGGTACTATCATTGGTGATGAGGATTGTCTTTACCTGAATATTTGGACTCCATCGACTACAGCTGATGACCTGCCGGTTTTGATTTTTATCCACGGAGGAGGCAATCAGCAAGGATCAGCTAGCAATATTTCGGGTGGTACAATAATTTACAACGGAAAAAACCTGGCCGAAAGAGGAAATGCTGTAGTTGTCACGATCCAATATCGGTTGGGACCGCTGGGGTTTTTAGTACATCCCGGATTGGAAGCTGAAAGTGCAGAGAATGTTTCAGGGAACTATGGTTTGCTTGATCAAATTTTTGCTATGCAATGGATTCAGCAAAATATCACATCATTTGGAGGCGACACCAGCAAAATACTACTTTTCGGAGAATCAGGCGGTGGTGTGGATGTAGGAAACTTATTATTAACAGAAATGGCCGCCGGACTATTTTCAAGAGCATGTATCCAGAGTGCTGTGCCTGTACTTGACAATTACACTCTTTCCAAATTAAAGGGGATTCAATTTGCAAATTCGATGGGTTGCCAGGGATTACCGGCTGAAGAGCAAATCGCATGTTTACGTTTACTTGATTCCGACTCTTTAGTATCAACGCTGGATTCTCCGCTTGGAGGAGGCGTTGTGCAATCGCAGTGGGGCCCTGTGATTGATAACTGGATTTTTAATGATGATCCCCAGTCGATTTTCAACTCCGGAAACTTTAATCAGGTTCCGTTAATAATTGGTTCAAATGCCGACGAAATGGCTCTTTCAGCCCCACTGTTGGTCACTCCCGAAGATGTTGAAACCTTGTTTACACTTTTTGTTCCTGAGCAATTTCATGAACAGGGACTTATTTTATATCCACCCGGCAGCACCAACGAAGAAGCTCGATTAACTTACATCCAGGTTTTGACAGATGCGCAATTTACTTCCTCTACACGACGAGTTGCACGATGGGTATCGGATAATCAAAATGAACCTGTTTTTCGATATTTTTTCACGCATACCATGCCGGGATTCTGGAGCAGTTTTGGTTCATATCATGGTTTGGAATTGTTTTATGTTTTTAATAATTATGAAAACACAGAGTTTGCCCAAACCGGATTTATTACATTGGAAGATACGCTTGTTCAGGATCAAATGCTAAATAATTGGATAAACTTTGCTGAAACTGGGAATCCCAACGGCATAACATTGGAGAGCTGGCCTGAATACGAAAGTGCGGAAGATTGTTTTTTAGAGATCAATGCAAACCCGGAAAGTGATTGTGGCCTTCGTACCGAAAAGAGCGACTATTGGGATCAGGTTGTTGGTTTGATAACCCAAACGGAAGTGAATAAATCAAATACTGAAGTCTTTCGTATTTATCCAAATCCTGTAAATGATCATTTCAGAATAATTTCAAATGATCCAAATTTTTCCACCATAGCTTATGTACTTTTTAGTTCAGCAGGAGCTTTGGTTTGTCGTGGTAATGTGCAGAAACAAACAAAGATCAATGTTTCTACATTGAATCCGGGGATTTATTTTCTACAAATTATATCTGATAATAAAATTGAGGTACTAAAGCTAATTAATGAATAAAAGTTATTTTTTGATTTTTTGCTTCAACCATTCATACCAGGTATCCATTCCTTCACCGGTTTTAACCGAAACTTCAAAAAACTCCAGGTGATGGTTGACCTGCAACGCATATTGTTTGGCTTTTTCAAGATCAAAATCAAGATATGGTAAAAGATCTGTTTTATTGATGATACAGATATTGGAAGTCTGGAACATGGTAGGATATTTAAGCGGTTTATCCTCCCCTTCGGTGGTACTCATGATCACCACACGGGCCTCTTCACCCAGATCAAATAAAGAGGGACAAACAAGATTGCCCACATTTTCGATCATTAAAACAGAATTATCTTCTACTTTAAGATCCCTCACTGCACGGTTCACCATGTCGGAATCGAGGTGACAACCATTACCGGTATTGATCTGAACAACGGGTGCTCCTGCAGCATCAATGCGGTTGGCATCGTTCATGGTTTGCTGATCGCCCTCAACCACGTAAAATTTAATTTCTTTTCCAAGGTCCTTGATTGTTCGCTCAAGCAGACTGGTTTTCCCCGATCCGGGTGAACTAACAAGATTTAAGGCAAGTATATTTTTCGCTTCAAAAAAACCACGGTTGCGCTCAGCAAGCAGGTTGTTCTTAGATAAGATATCCTGCTCCACCACAATTTCCCGCCCATGAGCGTGATCATGGCCATGCGAGTGATTATGATCTGCATGGTGATGATCGTGCGGGTGATCGCCATGATGGTGATGATGATCGTGATCATGTGTATGGGTATGCTCACCATGTTCGTGCGTATGATGGGAATGATCGTGATCGTGCGCATGATTATGTATATGGGGATGACTGTGAGTTTCCCCGTTGTGTGAATGTTCGTGATCGTGAGTATGTTCGTGTTGGTGAACATGTTCGCCGGCTGCCTCATCGCCGGGTTTCCTGAAAGTGACGCCATCGCCGTGGCCGCATCCGCAAGTATCGCACATAATTCCTGTTTTTTTAGGAGTTAATATTTAAGCTACAAAGATATTTTTTTCATTCAACTTTTAAGGATTTTACCCGCAATTCTCTGCCCTGGTATATATCGGAAAATGGATTTTCACATTCAGGGCAGGGGGTGAACAGATCGCCGGTTTCAAATTCATGGCCACAGGAAGTGCATCGTGCCAGGGCCGGTATTTCATTTACCACCCATTCCGCATTTTCAAGCATTGTTCCCATCTTCGCCGATTCGATGGCAAATTCCAGTGCTTCCATCACCACTCCGGCTTGTTTGCCAATATCCAGTTCAATTTCCGTGATCACTGAAGCGTTTTCCTTTTTGGCATTCTCTTCAGCGATTTCGATGATGCTCATGACTATTGATAACTCATGCATAATTGATTACTCATTAGTCTTTCCCGCGTATGCGGGAATCTGATTAATCCAACGTGTTAAACAAATCCAACCACTCGGGATTGAACCCGGTAATTAATTCATCCTTCCATGCCCTATTCCATTTTTTCATCCTTTTTTCTCTTTTTATTGCTTCCCTAACATCCTTAAAACATTCGTAGTAAACGAGTCTATCAACATTATACCTGTAGGAGAACCCTTTATTCAATTTACTCTTATGTTCCGAAACGCGTCTCTTCAAATTATTCGTTACCCCAATGTACAAAACACGATTAGATTTATTTGCAAGTATGTAAACATAATAATTCATTGCAAATATGGTGTTAAATCCATTCAGATGCCCGATTTCTCGGGCATGACTTTTTCAAAGAAGCAATCAGCAAATCCGGGGCAATTGCTCCCCAGCCAGCATATCGATGATGCGCCGGCCGCCAATACCGGTTGTTATCCAGGCTTTGCCGTGATGCTCATCCGTTACTTCACCGATGATTGCCGCTTCTTTTCCAAATTCATTTTTCTTTAATGTTTCCAGCACTTTTTCAGCATCATTATTTCCCACGATCATCAACACCTTTCCTTCGTTGGCTACATACAGCGGATCAAATCCCAGCAATTCACATATACCTCTAACATTTTCTTTTACCGGAACTTTTGATTCGTCGATCTCAAATCCGAGTTTTCTGGATTCTGCGAGTTCGCATAAAACTGTTGCAAGACCTCCGCGTGTGGCATCCCGCATGAATTTCACCTGTTCCGAAACTTCCAACACCTCCCCGATCATCCGGTTCAAACTGGCACAATCCGATTCAATTTCCGCCTGAAAACCCAAACCTTCACGCACCGACATAATACACATCCCATGATCAGCCAGTGTTCCGTTGATGATCACCTTATCTCCGGCTTTAATTTCTGTACCTAATCCAATCTTTTGTCTTTTAATATCTAACGCCCCGACACCTGTCGTATTGATAAAAACCTTGTCGCATTTGCCGCGATCAACCACCTTTGTGTCGCCTGTAACGATCTTCACACCTGCTTTTTCAGCCTCCTCCGACATGGTTTTTACAATTTCTTCCAGATCCTTAAAAGGCAAACCCTCTTCGATGATAAACGACGCACTCAAATAAAGCGGTTTTGCTCCCGAAACAGCCAGGTCGTTCACCGTGCCGGCTATGGCCAGCTTGCCAATGTTTCCACCCGGAAAAAAGATCGGATCAACTACAAAGGAATCGGTGGTAAAGGAAATTAATTCCGATCCAGGTTTTAAAACAGAGGCATCGGTTTGCTGATCAAGGATGTCGTTGTGAAAATATTTCACAAAGAGGTTGGTGATCAGATCGTGGCTTAATTTGCCGCCGCTGCCGTGCCCGAGGAGTATGTTTTTTGTCATATCTGAAATTTAGTTCTGAGCCTGCCTGCCGGCAGGCAGGTTCTGAGTTCTGGGTTCTGAGTTCTGGGTTCTGAGTTCTGGGTTCTGAGTTCTGCCCGCCTCCGCCGGTTGGCGGATTCGGACGGGAATTCCGGGTTAATATTAAAATTAAATGACATCAGTTTAATCCCGGTTATACCTGTAGTATGCGTGGCAAGAACCTTCGTGGGAGACCATGCAGGCACCCACCGGATTCTGCGGTGTACAGGCTTTTCCAAATAATTTACAATCTTTTGGGTTTTTGATCCCTTTCAGGATTTCACCACAAATACAACCTTTGTCTTCACGGGTGGGCTCCACCTCCACCGGTATCTGCTTTTCTGCGTCCCAACGTTCATAATTTCCCCTGATCTTCATGCCGCTCTCAGGTAAGACACCCAGCCCGCGCCACCAGTCGTCGCCAAGGTAAAACACCTCATCAAGGTATTGTTGAGCCTTTACATTTCCTTCAGGCTTTACTACACGGGTATATTGTATTTCAACTTTCGGATCATCATTTTCAATTTGGGTTACCAGCATCAGAATGGATTGCAAAAGATCAACCGGTTCAAAGCCGGAAACCACCACTCCCAATCCATATTTTTTTGGGATGTTTTGATAAATGCTCGTCCCGGTAATGGTGCTTACATGTCCGGGTGCGATATAACCACTCAACTGCACACCCTCATCAATCAGTGCTTCCATGGCAGGAGGCATCACTTTGTGAGAACTGAACAGGTAAAAATTCCGAAGGCCGGCCATCTGTGCACGAATTACGCCGGCTGCTGAGCTGGGTGCTGTGGTTTCAAAACCGATCCCGAGAAAAACCACTTTTTTGCTTTTGTTCTTTTTAGCAATTTCCAAGGCATCCAAAACAGAATAAACAATCCGCACCTCAGCGCCTTTGGCTTTTTCCTGATCCAAAGTAGATGTAGAACCCGGTACGCGGATCAGGTCGCCATATGTTGTAATGATCACATCATCGAGCCGGCTGTAGGCAATGGCCTGATCAATATATTTTCGGTCGGAAACGCACACGGGACAGCCCGGACCTGAGATCAGCCGAATGTTGTCAGGTAATAAAGATGGTATACCGAATTTCTGGATCGACATGGTATGCCCCCCACACACTTCCATGAAGGCGACGGGTTTTTTTGAGACTTGTTTTATTTGTGTTACCAGTTTTTCAACGAGTTCTTTATCTCTGTATTCGTCAATGTATTTCATTTCTTTTTAGTTTCGAGTGACTAAAGTTTTAAGTGAACTAAAGTTATGAGTGACTGGAGTTTTGAGTGGGCTAAAGTTGTAAAGTGAGATCATATATTCATATAAAAATACATTTTATCTACTTGTATTTAGTTTTTGTCCGATGGCTGAAAAAATAGAAAGCAATTCTTTAGATTCTTTCTGTTCATGGACCAAAGCAACCTCCGGCAACCATTCCATCAATTTAATAATTGTTAACCAATAGTCCGTTTCACTCGATTCACTTTCACATATTTTAATTTTATTTTTAAAATCCGCTTTACTTCTGGCTCTATTGGCCTCTCGATAATTAGCACCAATACTGGTTCCCGATTTGGCTAATTGATTCCGAACAACATTTCCTTCCGTGCTATTTGGAAGCTTACCACAAAGTTTTAACGTTTTTATTGCAAATTCAAGGGTGCGATTTTCAAGCATCAAAGCAAATTCTTTATTTTCCATTTTTATTGTGTTTTGATTAATAATGCACCAAAATAAAAAAAATTTCAACTCGCAATTTTCAACTTAAAAACTTTAGCTCACTCTAGTCACTTACAACTTTAGCTCACTTTACTCACTCTCAACTCCAGCTCACTTTAGTCACTTGTCACTTTAGTTCACTTTAGTCACTTACAACTATAGCTCACTCTAGTCACTCCCAACTCCAACTCACCCTACACAATCCTCTCCCCCGTTTCTTTCTCCTCCTCATCCATCTGCTTATTCAAATCATCAAATTCCTCAAAAACCCTCAATGTCTCCTTAGCCTCTTCCTCACTTATTTTTTGGATCGCAAATCCGGTGTGGATCAATACATAATCTCCTACCGAAACATCATCCAGCATTTGCAAACTGGCGTTATACTTTGCGCCTCCGACTGACACTTGAGCCATGTCGCCTTCGATGGATTCTACTTTTGCCGGAATACTTAAACACATACTATTTTTGATTTACGATTTACGATTTTTGATATGGTTTTCCCAAAGAACGTAATTTGGCTGCAATGGCCAATTGGCCCAGTGCAATACCGCCATCATTTGCCGGAATTCTGTTTTGTGTATACACTTCAAAACCTACACTTTCCAGTAACTTTTCGAGACGGCTTAACAAATACCTGTTTTGAAAGGTTCCACCTGTCAGCGCCACTTTACTGATATCCCGCTGTGTTCTGGCCAAACTCACAACTGCAAAAATCGCATTCATAACCGTGTTGTGGAATCTGGCCGAAATTTCTGTCGTCGAAACTCCATCCTGCATATCCTGAACAATATCACGGATGGTTGGCTGAAACGAGATCGATTCACCAAACTCAAAAGGATAAGCCGCTTCAACTGTTCCGCTGGCCAAATCTTCGAGCCGCATGGGCGCTTCGGCATGAAACTGCGTAATCGTGCAAATATTCATGATGGCTGCCACTGCATCGAACAGGCGTCCGGCACTGCAGCTTTGCGGTGAATTGATCTTTTTATCGATCGCTTCCAAAATATAATCACATTTTGCTTTGTCAAGGTTTTTAACAAACGGAAGGTCAAGATTCCAAAGTTCAGGACCATAAACCATATACAAATAGGATAAGCCGGTACGCCAGGGCTCCTTTGTAACCCGGTCGCCACCTGGCAAAGGCACATATTCAAAATGATTGAAACGCTCATAACCGGCCAGGTCACAAATGAAAATTTCACTACCCCAGATGTGACCATCCGTTCCGTATCCGGTTCCGTCCAAACTCACGCCAATCACCTTTTCATCCAGGTTGTGTTCCGCCATACAAGATGCCACGTGGGCATGATGATGTTGCACACCCACAAGCTTCAGGCGCATATCTTTGGCAAAACGTGTCGAAAGATAATCGGGATGAAGATCATGAGCGAAAATCTCCGGTTTAACCCTGAAGAGTTTCACAAAGCGATGGTACGATTCCTCATAAAACTCAAGTGTTTCGAGGTTCTTCAAATCACCGATATGCTGGCTCAAAATCGCCTGATTTCCTTTACCGATGCAAAAACAATTGACCAGCTCAGCACCGGCGGCAACAATTCCATCCACATCCAAATCCAGATTGACAGGCTCAGGGGAATATCCGCGCGACCTTCGGATGATCCGTTCTTTATCGTTCACCACCATCGCCACCGAATCATCGGTTCGGTTATAAATTTCACGGTTATAGATCAGAACGGCATCGGCGATTTGTGAGAGCATTTCTTCAGCCACATTATTATCAATCACAATGGGTTCATCCGAAATATTGCCGCTTGTCATCACCAACGCCGGCAAATTAAGCTTTTCAAACAATAAATGATGAAAAGGCATGTAAGGCAGCATGGCACCGATGGTATGAAAACCATTGCTAACAGCGGCAGCCAGTTTTTTCTTCTGGCGCATGATAACGATGGGTCGACGCCAGGATTCCAAAGCTTCCTTTTCGGCCGAATACATCACCGTAAATTCTTTCACAGCATTGATATCGGCAAACATCACAGCAAAGGGTTTTCCCTCACGGAATTTGCGCTGACGCAATAAATTAACCGCTTCCTCATTTTGTGCATCGCAAGCCAGTTGGAAACCACCGATACCTTTGATAGCCACAATCTGACCCTCTTTTATCAATTCGGTGACTTTATCAATAATATGGTCAAAATCTTTGAACCGTTCATTTTCAATCACCAGTTCATATTGCGGTCCGCAAGTGGCGCAAGCTACCGGCTGCGCATGGAAGCGCCTGTCCAGCACATTTTCATATTCTTCACGGCAGGTATCGCACATTACAAAAGGCTCCATCGTGGTTTTTTCACGGTCGTAAGGCAGATCTTTTATGATGGAGAAACGGGGGCCGCAATTGGTACAATTGATAAAGGGATAGTCGATGCGGTGAGCTTGTGTTTTATAATCATTGAGGCAATCATCACACACGGCAATATCAGGGCTTACATCTGTAATTTGTTCCGATTTATTTTCACTTTTTACGATCACAAAATCGGAAAAACCATTGGCTTCCTCATCCGAAACTTGGATATGCTGAATATTTGATGCTGGGGGTGATTTTGGCCGGATATTATCAATGAAATTGCTGATTTGCTCCGCTTCGCCTTCCACCAGAATGATCACACCATCGTTGCGATTCTCAACCCAACCCGTAAGGTTATGCTCATTTGCGAGCCGATAAATAAAAGGCCTGAAACCCACTCCCTGAACCAATCCTTTAATATGAATCCGTTTTGCCAATACCAGTTCTTTCTTTTTCAATATGTTAACTAAATCAAGTAAGCTTTTACCGAAATAAAGCTACAAATTTATATTTTGTTAATTAAATAACAGCAAAAATTGCGGGAATAAATACAGGAAATGAAGTAAATTCCCTCCATTAAAATTTTAAATTCAGAACATTGATTTATTAATAAAATAATTGACAACCTCATCATTTTGAATTACTTTTATAGGTCCTCAACACCCAAAATTTGAAAAAGGAGGTTATCATGACAAAAAACATTTCCCTGAACCTGAAATGCCCCAATTGCGGAAAATCATTAATGGATAAGGAATTCCCGCTAAATGACCGGCCCAGTGTAAAATTAAATATAGAAACAAGCCACGAACGTGGAACCATTCGGTTATGTTCGATTTATGGATGTTACGAACATGTTTGTGATTTTGATCTGCACAAAGGTGAGATTGCCAGGTTTTATTGCCCGCACTGCAACCGTGAATTGAAAAGCAACAAAGAATGCGATACCAAAAACTGCAATGCTCCAATGGCAGCCATGAATCTGGAGGTAGGCGGTAAAGTATATATTTGCACGCGGAAGGGTTGCACAAATCATTTTGTAGCTTTTGAGGACCTTGCTACCGAAGTGAGAAAGTTTTACACAGAATACGGATTTTAACTAGTATCCGAAATATTTCATCATTTTGAAGTAGATCTCGGTATTTTCATAAACACCCATGAAATATTCCTCGCCGGGACCTTTGGCAAAAACAGGAACCATTGCCCCGGTATGCAGCCAGGTCACAAATTTCCCGGTTATGGTTTGATTAGCCAGATTGCCATTGGTTAGCGCAAAACCGGCTGTTTCATGATCGCCGGTGATGATCACCAGGGTGCTTCCATCCAGCTCGGCAAACTCAAGCGCCACACCTACTGCAGCGTCAAAGTCTAGCATTTCGTCCATCAGATAATCCGGATCATTTTCCTCGCCGGCCCAATCTATTTGCGCTCCTTCCACCATCAGGAAAAATCCTTTATCGGATTTGGTAAGGTTTTCAATCGCTTTTTGAGTGGATTTTTCTAAAACCGGTCCCCGGCCTTCTGAAATTCGGACAGGACTTCCGGGAGATATAAAGAGCGCAGTTTTTTTAATTTCGGTGATTTCATCAGGTGAATTTACAACCTGGTAACCCCTGGCAAGCAACGAATCAATCAGATTAATTCCATCCGATCGCTGGTCAAAATAGTTTTGACCTCCTCCGGCAAAGAAATCGATGCCACTTGCAACAAGTTCAATGGCAATATCTTCATACTTAAAACGATCAATTTGGTGTGAATAAAATGCGGCTGGTGTGGCATGCACGATGGTGGAAGTGGTGACCAAAGCAGTTGCCAGACCATCCTTTACAAGTGTTTCAATAATTGTTTCCATGGGATTTCCATCCGGGTCGACACCCACGTAATAATAGTTTGTTTTTGTTCCACATGACATGGCCGTGGCCGAAGCTCCTGAATCGGTAACATATTTGTCAGCGCAATGGGTGGATTGAATTCCGATGCTTTTACAATCGAGCATGTGCAGGTTTCCACCGTTAACAGTCCGCGCCCCGGTTATCTGGGTTAAACCCATACCATCACCGATCATTAAAATGATGTTTTTATATTTTTTTTCCGGTTTTGGCTTTTCAGTTAAAGGTTTTAACTCGTCGTCGCTCGATGTGCAAGCCATTAGAAAAACGAGTGGCAATAGTATCAGAATTAGCTTTTTCATGTTAAAAAGGTATTTTCACTTTGCGGATAGTATTCCGGATCAATGCAAGGTATATGATGAAAAACAGCAAACCCTCTGCAATTGTTTGCCAAAGTTTGGGTGAATAGTTTTTTCGCAGGAAAAAATCTATAACAAGCTGTACAAGAAGAATTAAGATAAAAACCACAGTTTTTCTCATGTAGGTCTTATTTCTGAAAAATCCCACCCAATCCTGCAGGTAGAAATAAAACAGTATAAATAAATAGGAGATAAAAGTGGTGATTGCCGCCCAGTGATAGCCATACATGGGGATCATGATAAAATTCAAACCAATGTTCAGGATGCTGCCGAGGATCACACCAACAGCAATGTTTTTGAGCTTATCAGCAAATTTAAAGCGGATCTCGATAAAGAGGAACAACCCATACATAAATGCAGAAATGAATACCCAGGGCATGATGATATAACCACTGCGGAAATCCTCGCCAAGCAGGATAAATGCAATCTCTTTAGGGAACATGCTCAGGTAGGTTATAATGGGAAGTCCAAACATTAAAAATGCAAAAAGGTAATCCTGAATTAACCGGTCCGAATTTTTGAAATCAAGCTCCAGCTCTTTGTTCAGCTTTGGATTAATGGTGTTAAAATAAACATTGACCAGCGCCACCACACTGAACTGGCAAATGTTATACACCTGGTTGTAAATTCCAACCGTGGGCATATCTGTAAAAAGTGCAATAATATAGCGGTCGGAAGTGGTGATGAGCATAAAAAAGAAGTTGGAGACAAGCCCCACACTCCCGAATTTCAAAAGTAATTCCAGGGTTTCCATATGAACTGACTTGATGGAAATGGATGCACCTTCGCGGTTGAAAAGTAAAATGAAAAGCAGAGCTAAAATATCAATGAAAATGGCACTTAATATCACTGCTTCGATGCGGTATTGCATCACAAATGCCATCCAGTATAAAACCGCAAAACTCAAAACTGCCCTTGCCGAATGAATCACATTGTATTTTAAGGCTTTGCCTTCGAGCCTGATGATGATTAAATACAACCCGATAAATTCTTTGATCAAAAACTGAAGAAAAGAGAGCAGGATCAAATTCCGGACTAAAGGATGCTCAGCCAGTAAGTACCATACACCGGAGGCAATCAGCATTAAAATACTCGCCCCGATATAAATGGCAGTCATGTTGGAATAGAGTCCCCTGAGGTTGTTTTTGTTTTTGAAGGCATTATAATAACGCCATAAACAGCTCGAAAGCCAGGAATAAAGGAAAATGGAAATGTATGAAAAAGTGATGGTAACGATACCAAGATAACCATATTCTTCCGGCGTGAAATAACGTGTAAAAATGGGTGTTTTGATGAAACTAATGCCCATGGGGATGACCGACCCCACAAGGTACCAGCCCATATCGCGGATAAACAGCTTATTATTTGGTTTGGAGGTTTCCACGATCAGGCCATCAGGTTTTTATAAATTGAAATCAGTTTGTTTTCCATCAGCTCCCAACGGTAAAATTGCTGTGCAGCTTTTTGGCCATTTATTGAAAATTGCCGGTATAATTTTTCATCTTCTATAAGTTTTACAAGCGCATCAGCTATTTCCTGTGGATTTTCCGGATCAACCGAAATTCCACATTGATGTTTTTGAATAATGGCATTGATGTGCCCAAAATTGCTCCCAACAATGGGTAGTCCAAAATTCATGTATTCAAATATTTTAATCTGCAAAATGATCCGGTGAGTAGGAATAGGCAAAAATATGCCCAGACCGATTTTGGATTTTCTGTAATAATCTACCACCTCGTTGTATGGAACCGATTCTTTTAAAATTACATTTTCCTGAATTTGATTTCCTGAAATAAAATCCTCCATGTCTGTTTTCATGGATGCTGGAAACCAGGATCCCAAAAAGAGCATTTTAAATTCCGGCCTTTTTGCCGCAATAATTTTTACTGCTTCCAAAATCTTAAGCGCTCCCCTGAGCCGGGTAATTCCACCTGTGTAAATGGCATTAAATTCTTTTAAATTCTCTGACGTGGAAACATCTGAGGCAGGTAGATTTGTATAATTGTAGATGATCTCTACCGGTTTACCGGGAAAATAACCACGAAAACGATTTTGCAAATTTTCTTCCGTAGTAATGATCAAATCACAATTGGCTGCCTTGCGTTTTTCCCAGTTCCGGATCAGGTTGGCGTATTGTTGTTTGAAAATTGGCACATGCCCGTGATCATAGTCAATAATATTCTCTGGATAGGGTTCATGCACATCGTAAATCACTTTGGGTTTGTTGGGCAAACTTTTTAATCGTTCAACCAATCGCAGCACTTTCAAATCGTGCAGGTGAAAAACATCGGCTTTGGTTGAAGCAGCCTTTTTAAGCAGATTTTGATAAAGTCCACCAGGAGCAAATCGCTTTAATAAATAATTGAAATAGCGATTGGATGACTGATCACGCTGCAGGATGTAAAACTTTATTCCCTCATCGGTTACTCCTTCTGAATCATGATCTCCGGCCAAAACATAATGAACCTCATACCCGGCTTTCACCAGCGAGCAAGCTTCCTTCCAATAGATGCGATCGTCATACAATGCGTGACTGTCGGCCACCAAACATATTTTCGGAATATTTTTTGCCATAGTACCGATTCGGTTTTACAAATGTCTGAAAAAAATCAGTGAAACCTCCTTTTGATCGCATTGACTGCGTTTACAGTTCGTTGTTCGCCAACGCCTGAAATTACCTCAAACGGCGTTTTCAATTTTTCCAGCTCCGTTTTGTAAAGGTTGAAAAGTTGATTTCTTTTATCAGGATGCTCCCGCTGCGGATCAGGTTGCCAGGGCAGGTCAATATCGGTCAGCAAATACAAATCTACAGGTTGTTTTTCGATATTTTCTAAAATCCAGCTATGACATTTGCCATATTTGAATTCGCACCAGATTTTGGTTACGAGCAATTCCGTATCATAAAAAATGAATTGATCCCCGGAATTAGCAGCTTGCTGCATTTTTTGAAACTGTGATTTTGCGATGGTAAGAATATCATCATAATCATAAGAGCGATTGAGTTGATCAAGGTATTCTCTTGCAAATTCAGGAACCCAACCTGCATTAAATTCTTCTGCCAAACGCCTTGATAAGATCGACTTGCCGGTACTTTCAGGGCCGGTTATTGCAATGCGTTTAACCATTCAATTTCTTTTTCCATGTTAAATAACCTCCTACCGCAATGACCAGGAAAATGGTGTATTGAATCCCGGTAAATCCATAACCTTTAATAAAATAAAGCGGCACCGACACGATATCACCAATGATCCACAGCGTCCAGTTTTCCAGCTTTTTATGAGCCATCAACCACATGGCGGCAAAAAACACCCCTGTAGTAAAGGTATCCAAATAGGGTGTAGCCATCCGCACCTGTTCCAAATTCCCGGAAAACAAATGATCAACAGCATATTGTGCGCTGGCCGAAAGTCCAAGTTCGTTGGGCATTACATCCGTGTACCGATACACCACAATGACAAAAATTGAGGTAAACAGAAAAATCCCGGTTGCCTTCAATTTATCCATCAAATTGGTGCGACTGATTTTAATGTGATGGTTTTCGTCATCAATCACCTTGCGCCACATGTACCAACCATAAATGCTCATCAGGGTATAATAAATATTTATTATCAAATCGCCGTACAAAGCCCACTGCGAGAGCAAATAAACGTACAACGCAGTACTTATGATCCCGGTTGGATACACCAATATGTTTTCTTTTCGGGCATAAAAAACACTGAGAACACCGAAAAATGCTGCAATAAATTCCAGAGAAATGTTCAGGAATGAAGCGGACTCATAGGGTTCAATGAAAAAGTGAAATATTTCGCTCATCGCTTAAAAAGCTAATCCTGTAAATCGGCATTGATGATTTTCATCACAAAAACGGAGTGTGGATTTTCAAATGATTTATGGATTTCTTTGGTTAAAACATCCATCACCTCAAAATATTCACCAAAAACCTGTGTGCTCATTCCATTGGTAACTGCTTTGATATTTTCATGAGCATTAAGCCGTTTAATGAAATCAAGAATCGGGGTAACAAATTCAGGCCGAAGCGGGTAATAACTCATTTCCACAGAAATTTTCATAATAATTTGTTTTTTGATTCTAAAAAATTTTAACAAATGTACCTTCAATTTTACACTTGACAGGTATAATTGGTATTTTTGATGAAAATTACCAACCATGATCAGAAGAGTTTTACAATTTACTGGTATGCTGATATTAATTGTATTTCTATCGAGTTGTTTAACAGTAGAAAAAAAGACCTATACCTTTGAACTCAAGGACAACAATTCGGGAACGCTTACCATCAAGTATATCAACATTATGTCAATGAAAGAGGATACATCCAATGTATCACAAAAAGATTTTGATGAGTTGATAGGCAGCTATATCGAAGGCAATGAAATTGAGTTGGAATATGAAAATGCACAGGTAAGAGGTAAAAGGCTGTTTGAGGAAAACGGGCAACTTTGCGGTGAAGTTATCATCGATTTCAATGACCTTGGAAGTGTGGGATTATTTCAATACGACAATAAAAGCCCATACATGTTCAATGTGGGCTCATTCCTCGATAGTGAAACATATTTAAGCAGTAATGGCGATTTTGGGGGAGATGTTATGCCGGTGGTATTTTGGCCGAGGTCGACCGAAGTGCTTAGTTTAACCACTTACGTTACCGACCCCGACGAAACAACATTTAGTTTATTGCAACAATACAAAAGCTGGAGATATAATTAATATTTATCTACCTCCCCGCGGGCCGGCTTCAGGGCCTGCAAATCTTCGCATTAATTCAAGTTTGAAATCTTGCTCAGCTTTGATCAGTTTGAGAATTTTTTGTGGCGGCAGCACTTTTTGGAGTTCTTCGTTAAATGCAAATTGCATATCAAGCATTTTTTGTTCATGTTCCAGTTGTGCATTCAGTCTCTCAATAGCTTCCTCATCACTCATCGAATCAGGATCCATACCTTCCAGGCGGTATTTTTCCCTGAAAGCTTTTCGCTCAGCTTCCACTTTGTCACGATTGTCGTTGTATAGCGGCCAAAATTTCTCGGCTTCTGCAGGAGTCAAATCTACTTTTTCGGTGATAAAGGCAATTTTGTGGGCCTCGATTTTATCCCGCTGTTCTTCCATTCCCGGCCTTCCATAACCAGGTCCCCGCTGGGCGAACAAAGTTGAGGTATGCATGAGGGTAAAAAAGGCCAAACTTAAAACAGCGAAGTAAATGTTTTTAGTTTTCATATCTTATAAATTATAGGTTGTACAAATATTCTACATCAATATTCTCTTCATCAAAATAATCAAGTATTTCTTGGTTTGTAATGGATGAATCCGACCAAATGGCTGAAGCAGGATCATCCATATTATCTGATGAAGTGATCAATACTTCAATCATGGTATATTCATCCATATCTTCGAAAAACTCAGGATACTGATCCATGGTTTCTTCCAAATTGATTCCTGTAAACTGATATTCATCATTAAATCCCTTATCGCGATTAAAAATGAAAAACAATGCAACAATGAAAAACATGGAAACTACAGGAATTAAAATTCGCTTTTGAACGAGACCTGGGAATGTCCGCATCCGAACACTTTTTTGATCTTTTGCGAACACTCGCTCCTGAATTTTTGAAGGCAGACCATCAAAATATTTTTCAGGAACAGGAAAAAGCGAAGATTTATTAACATTTTTCAAAACTTCAGGAATTTCCATCTCGTTTTCTTCTGAATTATATGTTTTATTTTTTGCGTTCATGTTTGCATTTGATGAAGTTGCTATTATTTGGTTTAATCAGTTTTCAAGTTTTCTTCAATTTTCTTTACGGCAATATGATAGGAGGCTTTAAGCGCACCCACCGAAGTCCCTAATACTTCAGATATCTCGTCGTATTTCAGTTCTTCAAAATATTTCATTTGAAAAACCAGCCGTTGTTTTTCAGGAAGGGTTAAAAGGGCTTTGAATAATTTCTTTTGAATTTCATCGCCTGAAAATGAATGACCATCCGACAGTTTGCTCTCCAATACCCGATCGTAATCAACCAACGGGAGCATAAAACGGCGCTTTTTCTTATTTAAAAAGGAGAGTGCCTCATTGGTAGCAATGCGGTAAATCCAGGTGAACAATTTGGAATCGGAACGAAAGCTTTCCAGGTTTTGCCAAACTTTTATAAAAGTTTCCTGAACAAGGTCATCCGTGTCGTTGTGGTCAATTACCATGCGCCGAATTAAATGATATACACGCTCCTGGTATTGCCTTACAAGCAGGTTAAATCCGTAGTTCCGCGATTCATTGCCACGGATCATTTCAAGTAATTTATGATCAGGTATGGATTCCAAAATAGTGCTTCAAGTTTTGAAAAGTTCAAGTTTGACTGCAAAGAAAGAAGAAAGTTTAAAATTATGTTAAAATTCATGAAGTATGCACATTTTATGCATATCTTTAATCCATTGATCTGGACCCCATAAAACCAAAAATTTCAACATGAAAACATCACTGCTTTTATTATTTGTCTACTTGCTATCATTGCGTGGAACAGGGCAGGATGAAGTGATGGCATTTAAACAATTGCAAAACTATTTGCCAGTTCATATTGATGGGTATACTGCCGGTGAACCTGGTGGTCAATCCATCAGTATTGAGGGATTGACATTTTCAAGTGCCGACATTGAATTTACCAATACCGATGGAGATTTTATAAAAATTTCTCTTTTGGACTATGCAGGTGCCTCCACCCTATATCAAACCGCAGCAGCTACCTGGCAGGCCGGAGTAACTTACGAAAGCGATGATATTACGTTTAAACAGGTCACCTGGGATGAACATATTTCCGGGTGGGAACAATACCATAAAACAGAAAGGAAAAGCATCATTGCTTTGGGCATTGCCAACAGGTTTTTTTTAACCATTGAAGCCTCCAACCAAGATAATCTGGACCTTGTTATTTCAATTGCGGAAAATATGGACCTTGATAAGCTTGCTTTAAAATAAAATGAGCCTTTTAGTTGTTTTGAGAAAACAATATTTATTTTGGATTTGTTAATTTTGCAACATGAAATTGATTCTGCAAATAATTATTTGCTTGCTACTTCCGGCAGGCAGTATTTTAGCCCAGGAAGTAGAAACAAGTATTGACTCTTCCAGGCTAAGCCCGGAAATTACACCTGAATTTCTGAATCAGAAAAAACTCAATGTAAACGTTGAGTTTGGTAGTTATTTTAGCACATCAAAAGGCCTTGGTAGCGGATTCGGCACCTATGTGGCACCTCAATTAAGATACCGCTTTAATCCACGTTTTAGCTTATCAACCGGAATTCAGGTTTTTCAAACGCAGGGTATATTTGGCCTTGAAAACACACCATATTACCAACCTACTCCTTTTACAGGGCAAAGCTATGGCAGTCTCCTTTTTGTTAGTGGTGATTACAGGCTTACTGACAAATTGGTCGTCAGTGGAACTGCTTACAAACAAGTTGACCTGCTCCGGTTGAACCCATCCAGCCAACCAAGCATGAACTATGACTATCATGGAATTATTATGGGAGTTGATTACCAGTTGGGCGAGCATTTATTTATCCATGGCGAAGTTGAATTTTCGAATGGATATAATAGTTTTGGGGGGCAAAGTCCATTCATGCAAAATCAGTTTAACAACTCCTTCAGAAACTCATCTTTTCAACATTAATACCCCGGAGTAATCAAGCGTGAAGCCATTTTGAGCATGCTTTTTGCTACCTTTGTTCAAATTCATTAAAAATTTCATTTTAAACCATTGGAAAACGTACTAACTATATCCAATCTCGATAAACGTTACGGGAAAATTCATGCAGTTAATAATTTATCAATTGTAGTTGAAAAAGGGTCTGTTTATGGCATACTCGGACCAAACGGAAGCGGAAAAACAACCACCCTGGGCATCGTATTAGGAGTTGTGAACTCAGGTGGCGGAAGTTTTTCCTGGTTCAATGAGCCCAATTCAAAACAGAACCGTAAGCGCATTGGTGCCATATTAGAGCAGCCACTGTTTTACCCTTATCTCAGTGCACTTAATAACCTTAAGATTGTGGCTGATATCAAGCAGGTAAGCTATGATGATATTGAGCGGGTTTTAAAGATTGTTGACTTATGGGAACGAAAGGACTCGAAGTTCAAAACATTTTCGTATGGGATGAAACAACGCCTGGCCATTGCATCGGCACTTCTGGGAAATCCCGAGGTGCTGATCTTCGACGAACCAACAAACGGGCTTGATCCAAGAGGAATTGCTGAAATCAGGGAACTGATCATTGACATTGCCAGGCAAGGAATAACAATCATTTTAGCCAGCCACCTGCTGGATGAAGTTCAAAAAACCTGCTCTCATGTAGTTGTTTTACACAAGGGTGAAAAACTTTTTGAGGGAAAGGTGGAGGACGTTCTTAACCTTTCAAATACGGTGGAAGTTGCCTCAAATAATGCACAAATACTTGAAATTGCCTTGAATGAGTTTGGTAAGATCAATGAAATGAAAAGAAATGGTGAGCAGTTTTTATTAAGCCTGAGCGAGGGGATTACTACCACCGACCTAAATACTTACCTGATCGATAAAGGAATTATCGTGTCGCATCTTTCGGTCCGTAAAAAATCATTGGAAGAACAATTTCTTGAATTATTATCAGAATAAATATGATTCGGTTACTCAAAATAGAATTTAAAAAAGTAGTCAGTTATAAAGCCTTTTGGTTTATGATTGGATTTTATGCAACATTGCTGGCAATCATGATCTTTGGTATACCTGGGCTGATTGACTATGTTGCTGAAAAATCAGGTGAAGCCACACAATTCCGGATATTTAAGGCCATTGTTTTCAATTTCCCTGATATTTGGCAAAATATCGCTTTTGTTGCCAGTTTCAGGTTTTTTATAAAAATTGTACTCGGTATTATAATCATCATTCTGGTGACCACCGAATTTCACTTTTTGACCATCAGAGCTAACATCATCAATGGCTTCAGCAGGGGTGATTTTCTGGCCGGTAAACTAATGATGATTATATTACTGGCTGTTTTCAGCACAGTGATAATTTTTTTATCGGGATTATACCTTGGATTTACAAATTCAGTGGCGTCGTCGATGGGGCAGGTTTTTGGAAAGATGGAATACCTGGCAGGGTATTTCCTGGAGGTGAGCACATACCTCATTTTTTGCCTTTTCTTTGCCATTTTGTTTAAAAAAACCGGAATTACTTTTATTGCTCATTTTGTTTATCTGATCATTGAGCCTATTCTCGACTATAAATTGCCTGATGGTTTTGATCCGTATCTTCCGCTTAACGCGATGAACAGGATCATTCAATCGCCAAACACTTCACTTATCAAAGTTAAAACGGATGAATTTAATTTTGACTTCCAGGAATTTATAGCCTTTCAGGATGTGGCTGTTTGTGTAGCTTATGCGGGGCTTTTTACCGCACTTTCATATTTCATTTTAAAGCATAGGGATCTTTAATTTCTGATTTACCAGATTTGGTTAAATTTGGTGCATTTGTGGGCCATCATGAAATATTGTAAATACATTTTTGCCATTTATTTCATTTTCGTTTCGTGTAAAATATTCAGTAAGGAACACGAAAGGGACAGCCTTTTGCATGAATTGCATAAAACCATTTTACCTTCAGATAAAATTGAGATTCTGAATTTGCTTGCTGAGGAATATTTCAGCAAAGATGAATCGCAGGCAGAAAATTATGCCTCGCAAGCGTTATTTCTGGCGCAAAGTATAAATGATGAGCTTGGTGAAGCTATTGCACAGTACCATCTGGCTGGTATCGCTCAAAATCATGATCATTTTGATGAAGCATTTCAAAAATTAAAAATGGCCAAATTGGGGCTGATAAATTCATCAAAATCATCATGGATAGGAAAAGTAGATGTGAGGCTTGCCATTGAATACAAAAGACGTCTGGAATATGAAAAAGCACTTTCGCTGTTGCTTGAAGCACTCTATATTTTCACCAAACTAAATGACGAAAATACAATCGCTGAGATCAACAATCACATCGGCGGAGTTTACTTTGATCAGGGTAATTATGAAAAAGCTTATCAATATTACCAGAATAGTTATTCAATTTATTCAGAGATAAATAACGAAGAAGGTATCGGTTCGCTGCTAATAAATCTGGGAGAGATTTACAGGTTAACCGGCAAGCCTGAGGATGCAATGAGTTACTATAAAAAGGCACTTTTAATTAATACAAATCTGAAAAGGGAATACCAGCTTGCAATCATTTACAATAATATCGGGAATATCTATTTATCTGCAGGAAATGCTGATTCCGCAACGAAGTATTTGCGTCAAAGTTTATCCATCGGCGAAAAGTTGCAGGAGCATGGATTGATTTCTTCAGCAAGCATAAGTTTAGGCAATCTTTTAATTCATACAGGAAATCCGGCAGCAGCCAAATCTTATTTTAGCGAAGGATTGGAAACTGCAGGTATAAAATCAAATATAGGAAACCTGCGCGATGCCTGCAAAGGCTTGAGTGATATTTATGCAGCTTCAGGCGATTTTAAAATGGCCTATTTATATCACGATCGCTTTAAAAGTTTAAGTGATAGCATTAACAGCGTGCAAAATCAGGAGAAAATAACCCGGCTCGAAATGCAATATATTTATAATCATGAGCAAAATATTAACAAGGTTAGAAAGCAAAAAAAACAGCTCAGATATTTTTTAATTGCTTCATTTCTTGCCATCGTTTTAATCGCTATGATTTTAATTTATGGCCGTCAAAAAATAAAAATTAAACATACTACGGCTTCAGCCAATAACCTTAAACTGGAAAAACAAAAGCTGCAGGAAGAGATTGAATTTAAAAACCGCGAACTTACAACCAATGTGATGTATATGGTTCGCAAAAATGAGCTTATCAATATTATTTCTCAAAATTTAATCAAGGTCAGGAATAAATTTGATGCAAAATTACGACCCGAAATCCAGGAAATTATTATTGGCTTACAGTCAAATTTTGACAAAGATATTTGGAAAGAATTTGAGGTTAGATTCAGGGAGGTCCACAAGAACTTCTATGACAACCTGATGAAACAACATCCTAACCTCACTGAAAATGAAAAAAAATTGTGTGCTCTTTTACGTTTGGATATGACTACAAAAGAAATCGCTGCAATTACACATCAAAACCCCAGTTCCATTGAAGTGGCACGAACCAGAATGCGTAAGAAAATGAATTTGAGCAACACGGAGATTAACCTCAATAGTTATTTATCAGGATTATGAAAAAGCTGATCTCCATACTAATTGTGTGTTTTGTCCTTACGGGTTATTCAAAGGCTCAGTTGTCACCCATGATCGACAGCTTGCTGGTAAAACTTAACTCCACCCAATCCGATACTTCCCGGGTTAATATTCTGAATCAAATCGCGTCTGAAGTTTTTTATGTTAACCCCGATGATATCAAGAGTTATGCTGATCAGGCCCTCGAACTGAGTGAATCAATCGGATACAAAAGAGGTATTGCGCAGGCTTATAACAACCTTGGTATTTATTATCGTGGATTGGGCATTTACGACAAAGCCATTGATTATTTCTTCCATAGCCTCGATATTATGGAATCTCTGAATGATGAGGCTGGTGTAGCAAGATCATACAACCTGATCGGGATTCTTTATTATTACCTCAATAATTATGAGCTGAGCCTTGAATATTATCAAAAAGCCCTGGCCATGAATGAAGAACAACACGATAAAAAGTGGATAGCAGGAAATTCCAATAATATCGGAATGATCTACGAACGAATAGGTGAATATGACCTGGCCCTTGAATATTACCTAAATGCAATCGAGATGAGCATAGAATTAGGCAACAAAAACTGGCTTGCAAATCACATGGGGAATCTTGGAAGTTTGTACTTAAAGATTGGTCATCCTGAAAGTTTGAACTTGTTTGAGCAACGTCTTGAAATAAAAGAACAATTAAAAGATACAGCCGGGATGGCCCAGGCTAATTACCTTATAGGTGATTACTACTTCCAAATGAAAAAATATAAGCTTGCACTGCCATTTTTACAAAAGGGATTTGTTTATGCCCGGAAGACAAACCAACTTTCTACCTTAAGCCAGAGCAGTGAATTATTGAGTAAAACTTATGCCAATCTTGAAGATTTTGAGAACGCTTATTTCTATAATAAACTTTTTAAAAAATTCAATGACAGTCTTGATCTTCAGTCAAATACTGAAAAAATTATGCGGCTGACACTTCAAAATGAATTCAGAGAAGAACAGCAAACGGAGGAGATAGACAGTCAAAACTCAAAAATTCGGCAAACACTGCTCGCCTTTGCCCTTATCGGTGGAATTTTACTGATTTTATTTTTGTTTTGGCGTCAACGTTCAAAAGTAAGGCAACATTTTTTGCAGCAGGAAAAACTTGAGATTGAAAATGAGGCTCTGCACGATGAACTCAATTATAAAGACCGGTTAATGGGTGATAACATCAATTACCTGTTACACAAAAATGAATTACTTACCGGAGTTATTGAAAAGCTAAATATCCTAAAAACCAAGCTAAAACCAGAGAACCAAAAAATAGTAAATTCGATTATTTATGAATTACAATCAGGAATACATGATAATACCTGGGAAGAATTTGAACTTCGTTTTAATCAAATACACAGTGATTTTTACGAAAAGTTAAATAAAAAATTCCCTGACCTCACTTCCAGTGAATCACGATTATGTGCTTTTTTAAAACTCAATATGACAACCCGTGAGATATCTGCTATTACCGGTCAAACTACTAAAAGTATTGAAACTGCCCGTACGCGCCTAAGAAAAAAACTCAATTTGGTGAATAAGGAAATTAACTTAAACGACTTCCTCCACGAATTTTAAACAGCTGTACTACTGAATTTTAAGACAACTTGTATTGGTGATGTTTTGGCCAATATCCGAACCTGTATTGGGTGAATATGGGTTTTACAACCTACCTGTATTGACAAAGTAAGATTAAAAAACTTGCCTGAAAAAATAGCTTCAGTCATCTTTGCACCGCAAAACAATCAACTCTTTGTATGGAACATAAAACAAAACTTTCTTCACCCGGAAGTATTGACGATGAAATTCAGATTTACATTAAGAAGAAGAAAGAAGAGAACTCAGCCCTGAAAAAGCTATTAAATGCTTTGGAAAGTGCTAAAAAAAGTTCCGAGTACGCAAAAAGTAAGCGTTTTTGATCTTACTGATGATGACAGAAGTAGCTGAAATAACTGGTAATGAGGTTTTTTTACAAAACACATTACAATCACGCGAACTACTTTACAAGCACTTTGCTCCAAAGATGTACGGTATTTGTCTGAGGTTCGCCGGGAATAAAATGGAGGCTGATGATATACTTCATGAAGCATTTGTGAAGATTTATACGAAGATTAAAAACTTTAGAAACGAAGGTTCTTTGGAAGGTTGGATAAGACGGACAATCATTAATACAGCCATTAATTTTTACAGGCGTAATTCGCGTTATTCGCAAATGCTTGAAGTTGATGATCTGGAGATCCGGTCGGAAAAACACAATGCAATTTATGGTGATATTTCAAGGGAGGAACTGCTAAACCTCATACAGGAATTGCCAATTGGATACAGAACGGTGTTTAATTTAAACATCATTGAGGGTTATACCCACAAAGAGATAGGTGAAATGCTAAATATTTCTGACAATACTTCAAAATCGCAATTAACTCGGGCCAGGATGGTTTTACAGAAAAAAGTAGAAGCACTCATGATTGAAAAAATTACGGTGCCTTTTGAAAATCTCAAAATCGTGAAAAGGGAGAAAACAAAAAAAATCGAACCTGCAACGAAATATCTTCAGGCTGTATAAGTTGGGTTTTGTTATAATTTGTTACACAATAAAATTGAAAAAATCCAATATTAGAACAGATAAATCGTTTTAACTAACAAATGGTACGAAAATTGATCTATAAGATCAGCGTTCTTAAAAATATTGAAAATAAAAAAGTAAGGTGTCTTTCCTTAATTGGTTTTGGTTAATAATTAGGTTTATTCTTTTCCTTTCTTTAAATAGCCTTACTTTTAAACCGATGGTATAAAATTTACCATCGGTTTTTTTTTGCCCTATACATTTTTAATAGCTTTCCAAAAATTTCTGCGAACACCCGTTTCTATTGAACCCGCTATTGCCATAAAAAATAAAAAGTTATCTTACTTTTGCGAAAATTAAATTAACCTCATAAGGCATAAATATCATTTACAATTGGCATCAGACAACAATCGTATAAAAGGAATTCTATTTGCAAGCACAACAGCATTTTTCTGGGGTTTCCTGGCGATTGCACTAAAAGTAGCTTCCGGCCTGCTCGACCCCCTCACCATTGTTTGGTTCAGGTTTTTAATTGCCTTTTCAGTATTATTTTTCTTCTTTCTTATTAAAAAACCGAGGTATCTAAAAATTTTGCGGCAGCCCCCGCTTCATATCATTATAGCTTCACTTGGTTTGGGAATTAACTATCTCGCATTTTTGTACGGCCTTAAGTTAACCACACCAAATACTGCACAGGTAATAATACAGGTGGGGCCAATCATGTTAGGTGTTGTTGGCCTCGTTTTCTTTCATGAAAAAATCAGCAAACGCCAGGCATTGGGATATTTGGTGGCAGGAACCGGGTTATTTATCTTTTACCGCGAAAGTTTATCATCAATTATTGGCGATGAGGAAATGTTTAGTATGGGAATATTATGGGTGGTGGTGGCTGCTATGGCCTGGGTAGTTTATGCAACTTTCCAGAAAATGCTGGTAAAAAAATACCCTGCCCAACAATTGAATCTATTCCTTTTTGCCCTTCCGGTATTATTATTTTTACCATTTACAAAACCTTCTGGTTTTATTTTGCTGGGATTTTGGGAATGGATGCTGATGATTTACCTGGGATTAAACACATTAATTGCCTACGGAAGCCTGGCTATGGCATTTAAATATCTTGAAGCTTCCAAAATAAGTATCATTGTAACTTTAAATCCTATTATTACATTTATTATTATGGGTAGCCTAACCCTGGCAGAAGTCAGTTGGATTGAACCTGAAATATTGTCGACCAGGGGATTAATAGCAGCTTTACTTGTTTTAACAGGTGCTATTATGGCAGTATCCTTGGCAAAACCGGTGAATAAAAAAGAAATCCAGTCTTTAATAAAAAAATCTTCGGAAAATGAGGAATAGAATTTTAATTATATCAGGGATTTTGGTGATTCTTCTATTTCCCTCCATTAATAAATCTTTTGCGCAGGATAAATTTGTGCCGGAAACATATGCTGGTATTCGGGTTAGTTATGGTGTTTCAAGGGTTGGTTTTGATCCGGTAGTTGATCAGCAGTTTTATCCGGGATTAGGTTACGGCATTGCTTTAAGTCATATATCACAAAAAAACTTAGGCATTTACACAGAAATAAATTTTGCTCAAGCCGGCTGGAAAACTACTTCTGATTCAACCGGGAATTACAGCAGAAGATTAAATTATCTTCAGATACCTTTGTTAACGCAATTCAACATTGGGAATCGGAAAAGCAAAGTTTTAATTCATATCGGACCATGTATTTCTTTTTTATTATCGGAATCTGAAAGTATTGACACCCTGTCCGGAGCATTTAAAAAGCCTTTCATCGGGGTGCCGGTAAAAAATACCGTTGATTATGGATTATGTGCTGACCTGGGATATATCCAGCAAACCGGTATCGGGGCATTTCAATTAGTGGCCAGATATAATCAAAGCCTGGGTAGTATCTTTGAATCATCAGGAAACGCAGATTACCGCTTTTCAATGAATTCAATTCTGGAAATTGGAATAGGTTACTTCATTGAACCTCGTAAGATTTTTAAGAAACACTAAGAATATAAAAATTCAAATCAATATATATGCTTCGGGTAAAACCTGAATTAAAACCCGGTGATGACTGGCTGCATATTAAAACTATTGATATGCACACAGGGGGCGAACCATTACGCATAATTTATGATGGACTACCTGAGATTTCAGGAAAGACCATTCTTGAAAAAAGACAATATTTTAAGAATAACCTGGATCACATTCGCACAGGAGTTATTTTTGAACCTCGGGGTCATGCCGACATGTATGGGGCTGTAATAGTGGAGCCTGAAAGATCCGATTCAGATTTCGGGGTTATATTTTTGCACAATGAAGGCTACAGTACGATGTGCGGTCATGCTGTGATTGCCCTGGCAAAATTTGCTTTCGAAATAGGCTTGATCGCAAAAGATCAAAAGGAATTGAAAATAGATGTCCCGGCCGGACAGGTTTTCGCCAGGTTAAATTTTGAAAAAAATACCCTTTACTCCACCTCATTTCGAAATGTACCTTCATTTGTTTTTGCACACAATCAGCATTTAACAATCAGCGAAATTGGTAAAATAACATTTGACATAGCCTACGGGGGCGCATTTTATGCAATTTGCAAGGCTGAAGACTGTGGAATTATTATCGAACCTGGCTCCTATCAGCAAATCATTCATACAGGTAAGATCATAAAATCGCAAATTACACAATCCATCCAGGTTGAACATCCTTTTCAGGATGAACTGAGCTTTCTGTACGGAGTAATATTTACGGCTCCCTCTGAAAAATCGGGGGTTTATAGTAAAAACGCCTGCATATTTGCTGAAGGTGAGCTGGATCGATCGGCCACAGGATCAGGTGTTAGTGCCAGGGCTGCCTTGTTATATAAAGAAAATAAAATTAAAATCGGGGAAAATATTACCATCGAAAGTATCATCGACTCTAACATGCAGGTGTGTGTTACTGAAACTTTGAAATACGGGCCTTATGATGCTGTTATTCCCGAGGTGACCGGTATGGCTTTTTTTACAGGCAACCATGATTTTTATTTCGAACCAAAAGACCCTTTAAGAAAAGGATTCATATTAAGATAAGATATGCAACGGATAAAAACATTTACACTTACACTAATTCTTTTTTCCGGCCTCCTTTCTTTTGCGGTCGGACAAACTCTTAATGACAAATTAACCGCACTTAAAGAAACCCACGGTTTTACCTTTAAAAAGCTGCAATCCAATTCTTTTTTTTCTGAAAAATACGAGATTTATTTTGAGCAACCACTTGATCACAATAATCCTGAAAGTGAATTTTTCACACAACGCATTTTAATTTCACATGTTGATTTTAATAATCCGGTTGTTTTTGTTACAGAAGGATACGCGGCCCATTATGCTGCTAATTCAAAATATATCAATGAGCTCGCAAACTTACTAAATGCTAACCAGGTAGTTGCAGAGCACAGGTTTTATGGAAAGTCGCTTCCATCAAATCCGGATTGGCAATATTTAAATACCTTTCAGGCTGCCACTGATCATCACCGGATTATTGAGCTTATTCGGGATATATATAGCGGACCAATAGTGAATACGGGTATTAGCAAAGGGGGTCAAACAGCCATGTACCACAGGTTCTATTTTCCTGATGATGTAGATGCAACAGTAGGATATGTGTGTCCGCTTAATTTTTCAATTGAAGATAAAAGGGTTTATCAATTTCTTGATCAGGTAGGGGATTCATCCAGCAGGTCTAAGATTTTAAACTATCAAACCGAAATGCTGAAAAATAAAGACAATTATTTACCTGCCTTTCAAAAGCTTGCTAACAAAAAGAATCTCACTTACCCAATGGGGCTTCTTGAGGGCTATGAACTTACGGTGCTTGAATATTCATTTGCATTCTGGCAATGGGGAGCCATTGATCCGGACTCAATTCCGATGTTTCCGGAGAATCCTGAATTAATGGTAAATCACTTAAATAAAATTGCAGGAATTGACTGGGTTTCAAATGAAGGTATTGCACGAATTTTCCCATTTTTTTACCAGGCGATGACAGAAATAGGATTTTATGGTTACGATATAGCCCCTTTCAAAGAGTACATAAGTTTTACTGAAAATCCAACATTTACATTTACCATCCCCGAAAATATCAAATACAGTTTTAACCCTGAAATAATGCATCAGGTTGACTGCTTCATCAGGCATGAAGCCGAACACATGATTTTCATTTATGGAGAAACAGATCCCTGGTCATCAACCGCGGTGGATATAACTCATGAAAAGGATGTGCTAAAAATTGTTAAGCCAGGTGGAAGTCATTTAACACGGATTTCAAATTTGCCTGCTGAGGATCAAGCTCAGGTTCTAGAAACACTGAAAGGGTGGTTAAATTTAAACTAAAGCGATTGAAGTACAATTGATAACTGTTCAATATCAACCGGCTTTGTAAGGTAATTATTCATTCCGGCGTTATAACTTTTATCTTCGTAATCCTTTAAGGCATGGGCAGTTAAGGCAACAATTGGTATTTGAGGATTCCTTACTTTTTCTTTGCCTGTTCGAATAACGCGTGTGGCCTCAAGCCCATCCATTTCAGGCATTTCAATATCCATCAATACTGCATCAAAATCATTATGGGCAAGTTCTTTAATGGCTTCAACTCCATTTACTGCAACCGAGGACGAATGCCCCAACCTGCTTAGAAAAGCTGTAATAACCTGCGCATTGAGCATGTTATCCTCTGCAATTAAAACATGGAGTTTCTTTTCCTTGGCAAAATCTTCTTTCTTTTTCATTTCTAATTTTCTTGTGTCTTTTTTAAGGACAAGTGTGAACATAAAATTACTACCGGCTCCCTTGTCGCTTTCAACCCAAATGTTACCATCCATCAATTCAACAAAATGCTTGCTAATGGTAAGTCCAAGACCAGCTCCACCATATTTTCGGCTTGCCTGATCATGTTCCTGGGTAAAGTCAAGGAAAATAAGCTTCTGCTTCATTTTTGATATCCCAATGCCGGTATCCTTCACGGAGAATAATAATTTAATATTTTCTCCTGCTTGCGCTTCATCGGCTGGTTTAACTGCAATATCCACGGCACCGGTTTCGGTAAATTTAATGGCATTCCCAACCAGGTTAAACATGATCTGCCTGATGGCGTCCTTATCGCCAATCAACAAATTTGGAATTTTACGATCAATATCCAATCCCATTTTTATCTTTTTACTTTTGGCATCCAGGTAAAAAGCATTAACCACCGAACCCAGAATTTCCCTTATATCGAATGGAACCCGCTTCAATTCGGTTTTACCATAATCAATCTGCGAATAATCCAATACATCTTTGATGAGGGCGAGCAAATGCTGCGTACTATCTTTGATCCGTTTCAGATTGGTTTGATGTCGTTCTTCAATTCCAGATTTTATGGTCAGATCACAAAAACCAATAATGGCATTTATGGGTGTGCGCACTTCGTGGCTTATGTTGGCCAAAAACCTGTTTTTCGTTTCATTGGCCTGTTCTGCCAGTTCCTGAGCTATCTTTCTTCTTTCGTTTTCTTCGCGTAAGCGGCGGGTTCTTTCCTCCACACGTTTTTCCAGGTCTGCATTGAGTAATTTCAGTTCCTGATTGGTTTTAAGTTTGAGCTTGTAACGAGTCCATAAAATAAACATCAATGAAACAGCAAGCAAGGTGATAAAAATGATAACATTCCGGATATTACGCTCTTTCAGGATCTTCGTACTCAAATCAATTTCCCTTATGGTTTGTTTTTGAGCCTCGTTTTTTAAATGATAGCCCAACTGCATAAGCGACATTTTATTGGAAGTTTGCTCTTTGGCAAGAGATTCCTTAATTGATGAATATTGCTGATAAAAATCGAGGGCATTTTTATAATCGCCGATTTCTTTGTAAACGTTTGAAAGTTCTTCCAGGCTTTCTAATCGTACCGAAGCCAATCGGATCTGCTCGGCAAGAACATTGGCTTCCTTTAGGTATTTTATAGATTGATCGTAATTTTTTTCTGATTTGTGTGTTACACCAATATTTTTCAATGTAACAGCAATCATATTTTTATCACCCACATCCCGACTTAACCTTAATGATTGTTCATATTTGCCAAAAGCCTCTTTGAACTCACCTTTCATCCGGTATACATTACCTATATTATTTAAAATTCCCGATTTATTAAATTCACTTTCAGGATGTGAATTAATAATGTGAAGTGCTTCTTCGTAGTGATAAAGAGCTTTATTATTTTCACCACTGTACCAATAAATATTTCCCTTAGAGATCATAGCATCAACAAGTGCCAAATGATTCCCGGTTTGTTTACTCTTGTCGATTGCTTTATTATAATATTCTAAAGCAAGATCGGAATTGCCGATATTTCGGTAAGCCACACCGGCATTGATGAGGGAGTTGGCAATTCCATTGTCATCTTTAATTTCCTCATAAATCTTCAATGCTTTTAAATGATGTTCAAGTGCAGTTGAATAATCCCCGAGATACCTGTATATCTTACCGCTATTATCGAAACTCTTGGCCATTCCCAAAGCATCATCCACCTCTTTGTATGTTTTTTCTGCTTTTAAATAAAAGTCAAGACTTTTAACATTATCGCCTTTACCTCTGTAGCCCTGGGCAATGTTAAAAAATGCATCTGCCTGCTTTTGCAAATCATTAGCTGAAACTGCAATTTCGAGGGCCTCAGAAGCAAACTCAATAGCTTTATCAGGATTTTGAGAATAAATAGAAGCCGATAAAGTATTTAAAATTTCGCATCTTTCAATTCCGTCGGATGCCTCAAGAATGTCGAGCGGCTTGTTGGTCGTGCCGGTGTTGG
>ERZ795053.369-NODE-369-length-56982-cov-10.656771_pt1 | contig 56982 bp, 60 predicted proteins | sample MGYA00375137_ERZ795053 | MGnify/ENA primary metagenome ERZ795053 (study PRJEB30182, sample SAMN05720284) | activated sludge metagenome | isolation source: Anaerobic digester | place: Hong Kong | collected 2014-12-17 ...
GTGATGAACAACGGCATGTCGATCATGGGCATCGGCATCGACTACCAGCAGGTGATCAAGGGTCTGGTGCTGCTCGCCGCCGTGTTCTTCGATGTCTACAACAAGAGCAAGCAGGGCTGACGAAAATGACCTTCAAACCCGCTACATGGCCCCGCAAGCTGCGCAGCCAGGAATGGTACGGCGGCACGTCGCGCGACGCGATCTATCACCGCGGCTGGATGAAGAACCAGGGCTATCCCCATGATCTTTTTGATGGACGGCCCGTCATCGGCATCCTGAACACCTGGTCCGACCTGACGCCCTGCAACGGCCATCTGCGTGAACTGGCCGAGAAGGTGAAGGCCGGTGTCTGGGAGGCCGGGGGATTCCCGGTCGAGGTGCCGGTCTTCTCAGCCAGCGAAAACACCTTTCGTCCGACCGCCATGATGTTTCGCAACCTCGCGGCACTCGCCATCGAGGAACAGATGCGCGGCCAGCCGATCGACGGCGCGGTCCTGCTTGTCGGCTGCGACAAGACCACGCCCTCGCTTCTCATGGCCGCCGCCTCGACCGACCTGCCGTCGATCATCGTGACCGGCGGGCCGATGCTGAACGGCTATTTCCGGGGCGAACGCGTGGGTTCGGGAACGCATCTGTGGAAATTCTCCGAAGCCGTGAAGGCCGGCGAGATGACGCAGGCAGAGTTCCTTGAGGCCGAACAGTCCATGTCCCGCTCCTCGGGCAGCTGCAACACCATGGGCACCGCCTCCACCATGGCCTCGATGGCCGAGGCGCTTGGCATGGCGCTGTCGGGCAATGCCGCGATCCCGGCCGTGGATTCGCGCCGCCGGGTGATGGCGCAGCTTTCGGGCCGCCGCATCGTTCAGATGGTGAAGGACGACCTGAAACCTTCTGATATCCTGACGAAAAAGGCGTTCGAGAATGCGATCCGCACGAACGGCGCCATCGGCGGATCGACCAATGCGGTGATCCATCTTCTGGCCATCGCGGGCCGTGTCGGCCTGGACCTGACCCTTGACGACTGGGACCGCTGCGGGCGCGATGTGGCGACCATCGTCAACCTGATGCCCTCCGGCAAGTACCTGATGGAGGAGTTCTTCTATGCCGGCGGGCTGCCCGTCGTGCTGAAGCGCCTTGGCGAAGGCGGGCAGTTGCACAAGGACGCGCTGACCGTCTCGGGGCAGTCGGTCTGGGACGAGGTCCGCGACGTCGTCAACCACAACGAGGACGTGATCCTGCCGCTCGACAAGGCGCTGACCCGGCAGGGTGGCATCGCCGTGCTCAGGGGCAATCTCGCGCCGTTGGGGGCGGTGCTGAAACCCTCGGCGGCGTCCGAGCACCTCCTGACCCACCGCGGACGCGCCGTCGTCTTCGAGGATATCGACCACTACAAGGCCAGGATCGACGATCCCGACCTGGATATCGACGAGACCTGCGTGATGGTCCTGAAGAACTGCGGGCCGAAGGGCTATCCGGGCATGGCCGAGGTCGGCAACATGGGTCTGCCCGCGAAGATCCTGAAAAAGGGCGTCACCGACATGGTCCGCATCTCGGACGCGCGGATGTCGGGGACCGCCTATGGCACGGTCGTGCTGCACACCGCGCCCGAGGCGGCGGCCGGCGGGCCATTGGCGGTCGTGCGCGACGGCGACATGATCGAGCTGGACGTGCCGAACCGGCGCCTTCACCTCGACGTTTCCGAAGCGGAACTGGCCGCACGCCTCGCCGGCTGGACACCCGGCCACGAGCGGCCCGAAAGCGGCTATGCCTGGCTGCACCAGGCCCATGTGGAGGGGGCCGACACCGGCGCCGACCTGGACTTTCTGAAGGGATGCCGCGGCGCGCCGGTCGGAAAGGATTCGCATTGATGGAGATCGCTCTCGTCGGCATCGGCAAGATCGCCCTGGATCAGCATGTCCCGGCGATTGCCGCCTCGGCGGACTGGGAACTGGCCGCGACGGTCTCGCGCCACGGCACGGTCGAGGGGGTCGAGGCGTTCGACGATTTCGACGCGATGCTTGCCGCGCGGCCCGACATCCGGGTGGTTTCGCTTTGCCTGCCGCCGGTGCCGCGTTTCGCCTATGCCGCGAAGGCGCTTCGTGCCGGACGCCATGTGATGCTGGAAAAGCCGCCCGGCGCGACGCTTTCGGAATGCCACACGCTCGCGGCGCTGGCCCGTGACCACCGTGTCTCGCTTTACGCGACCTGGCATTCGCGCGAGGCGGGCAAGGTCGCTGCGGCGAAGGCCTGGCTTGCCGACAGGACGATCCGGCGCTTCCGCGTGACCTGGAAGGAAGACGTCCGCCGCTGGCATCCCGGCCAGGACTGGATCTGGGAACCGGGCGGAATCGGCGTCTTCGACCCCGGCATCAATGCGCTGTCCATCGTGACCGCGATCCTGCCCGACCCCGTCCACCTGACCTCGGCGACGCTGGAGTTCCCCGCGAACCGGCAAACGCCGATCGCCGCCGCGTTGCGCTTCTTCCATCCCCATGGCGCGGAGATGGAGGCCGTTTTCGACTGGCGGCAGACGGGCGACCAGACCTGGACCATCGAGGCCGTGACCGATGCCGGCACGCTGGTGCTGACCGACGGCGGCGCGACGCTCTCCATCGACGGCATGGCGCCCCCGGACGGCGATGACGCGCCGCTGGCCGGTGAATACCCCCGGCTTTACGCGAAGATGGCGCAGCTTGTCGCCGGCGGTGGCATCGACATGGACCTGTCGCCGATGCGCCATGTCGCGGACGCCTTCACGATCGGCCGGCGGATCACGGTCGCGCCCTTCGACTGGTAAACCCGAAAGGACAGATCATGAAACAGCCCCTGAACGGCATCCTGCCGGTCGCGCCCACGCCTTTCCATTCCGACGGACGCGTGGACGAGGACGGGATGCGCCGCGTCCTCGACTGCATGATCGACCAGGGCGTCGATGCGATCTGCATCCTCGCCAACTATTCCGAACAGTTCGTCCTGTCGGACGAGGAACGCGCGCTGTTGACGCGCATCTGCCTTGAGCATGTCGCCGGCCGGGTTCCGGTGATCGTGACCATCAGCCATTTCTCCACCGCCATCGCGGTCGCCCGCGCCAGGTCGGCACAGGCGCTTGGCGCCGCGATGGTGATGATGATGCCGCCCTATCACGGCGTCGGCCTGGTTCCGGGCGAGGCAGGGATCATCGAACACTTCCAGGCGGTCAGCGATGCCATATCGATCCCGATCATGGTGCAGGACGCGCCGCTCTCGGGTGTCACATTGTCGGTGCCGCTGCTTGTCCGGATGGCCCGCGAGATCGAGAACGTAAGCTATTTCAAGATCGAGACACCCTTTGCCGCCGACAAGCTGGCCGCCCTGATCGAGGCCGGCGGCGACCACATCGTCGGCCCCTTCGACGGAGAGGAGGCCGTGACGCTCCTGGCCGACCTTGACGCGGGCGCGACGGGCACCATGACCTCGGGGCTTTTCCCCGAAAAGATCCGGCCGATCGTGACCGACTACCGGGCGGGGAACCTTGACGCGGCGCTGGCCCGGTGGAAGCTGTGCCTGCCCCTGATCAACCACGAAAACCGCCAATGCGGCCTCAGGGCCTGCAAGACGGTCTTCGCCGCGGGCGGCGTGATCGGCAGCGATCATGTCCGCCACCCGCTGAAACCGCTTGGCGAACGAACGAAGGCCCGGCTGCTGCAACTGGCGGGGGAACTTGACCTGGTCGCGCTGACCTGGGGCAAATGAGGAAGGACCGGACCATGACCGAAGCCATGACCTACACCCCGCACGGGCGCCATCTGATTGCCGGCGATTGGATCGGCGGCGGCGCGACGTTTGCATCCGAGCCGGCGCAGGGGCCCGCGCATGCGTTCAGCGTCGGCACGGTGGCGCTGGTGGACAGGGCCTGCGCGGCGGCAGAGGAGGCCTTCTGGTCCTGGGGCTACACGCCCCGCGCGACACGCGCGGCGTTCCTCAATGCCATCGCCGATGAAATAGAGGCGCGCGCCGATCAGATCACCGCAATCGGCTGTCAGGAAACCGGTCTTCCAGCCGCGCGGCTTCAGGGGGAACGCGGGCGCACGACGGGGCAGCTAAGGCTTTTTGCGACCCATATCCTGAAGGGCGACTATCTGGACCGCCGCCATGACCCGGCGCTGCCCGACCGCCAGCCGCTGCCGCGCCCGGACATCAAGCTTGTCGAACGCCCGATCGGCCCGGTGGCGGTCTTCGGCGCGTCGAACTTCCCCTTGGCCTTCTCCACCGCGGGGGGCGACACCGCCGCGGCGCTGGCCGCCGGCTGCCCGGTCGTGGTCAAGGGTCATTCGGCCCATCCCGGCACCGCCGAGATCATCGCCGAGGCGATCCACGCGGCCATCGCGACATGCGGCGTCCATCCGGGCGTCTTCTCGCTGATCCAGGGCGGCCGGCGCGACGTGGGCACCGCGCTGGTCGAGCACCCCGTCATCAAGGCGGTGGGCTTCACCGGCTCGCTCGCCGGCGGACGGGCCCTGTTCGACCGCTGCTGCGCCCGGCCCGAGCCAATCCCCTTCTTTGGCGAGCTTGGGTCGGTGAACCCGATGTTCCTTCTGCCCGCCGCCCTGTCCGCACGGGGGGCCGAGATCGCGAAGGGCTGGGCGGGAAGCCTGACCATGGGCGCGGGCCAGTTCTGCACCAATCCCGGCATTGCCGTCCTGATCGACGGGCCCGAGGCCGACGCTTTCACCACGGCCGCGACCGCCGCGCTGGAGCCTGTCGGCGCGCAGGTGATGCTGACCGACGGTATCGCCGCCGCCTACCGCACGGGCCGCGACCGCATCGCCGCCAGCGCCGGCGTCCAGGCGGTGCTGACCTCGATGTGCGACCTCAGGAACGCGACCCCCTATCTCTTCGCCACGACCGGCGCGGAATGGCTGGCCAATCACGCCCTGGGAGAGGAGGTCTTCGGCCCCCTTGGCCTGATCGTGCGGGTGAAGGACGCGGCCGAGATGATGGCGGTGGCGCGCAGCCTTCGGGGCCAGCTGACCTGCACCCTGCATCTGGACGCGGCCGACACCGCGCTTGCCCAAGACCTGATGCCGGTGCTGGAGCGCAAGGCGGGCCGCGTTCTGGCCAACGGCTTCCCGACCGGGGTCGAGGTCTGCGATGCAATGGTCCACGGCGGCCCCTATCCCGCCTCGACCAACTTCGGCGCGACCAGCGTCGGAACCCTGTCGATCCGCAGGTTCCTCAGGCCGGTCTGCTATCAGAACCTGCCCGACGCCCTGCTGCCGGACGACCTGAGGGGATGACGGCAGATTGCGGATGAAACGCGCCGGGCATGTAGGGCACGCGGCGACACAGCATTGGGGGCTTTGCGGATGCAGGCAGCGGTCTACGACGAACGGATCTGCGAACTGGGCGAAGGTCCGTTCTGGCATCCCGAACGCGGGCAGCTTTTCTGGTTCGACATTCTGGGCAGGCGGCTTCTGACACGCGCGGCGGATCGCACGCAGGAATGGCGCTTCGACGAACATGTCTCTGCCGCCGGCTGGATCGACCGCGACACGCTGCTGATCGCCTCGGAAACCGGTCTTTACCGGTTCGGGATCGCGACCGGCGCAAGATCCCTGCTGCACCCGCTTGAGGCGGAGAACCCCGAAACGCGTTCCAACGACGGACGCGCCGATCCCTTTGGCGGGTTCTGGATCGGAACCATGGGGAAGCGGGCACAGGACGGGGCCGGCGCGATCTACCGCATGCATGAGGGCCGGATCGTGAAGCTGTTTGACGCGATTACGATCCCGAATTCGATCTGCTTCGCGCCGGATGGGCGAACCGCCTATTTCGCCGACACGCCCAGACGCCAGATCCTGCGGCAACCGCTTGACGCGGCCGGATGGCCCACCGGCGCCCCGGCGGTCTTTGTCGACCTGAACGCGGAAGGCCTGAACCCCGACGGATCGGTCGTCGATGCAGAAGGCGCGCTGTGGAACGCGCAATGGGGCGCGGGCCGGGTCGCGCGCTACCTGCCCGACGGGACGCTTGACCGTGTCGTACCCGTGGGCGGCCGGCACAGTTCGTGTCCCGCCTTCGGGGGGGCCGGTTTGCGCGACCTCTTCGTGACGACCGCGCGCGAGGGGCTGAGCGATCCGCAACCCGGCGATGGCGTCGTCTACAGCGCGGTCCAGACCATCGCGGGACTGGCCGAACACCGTGTATCGATCTGAGGCGCACGCCCGCGGTTCCGGGACGCGACCGGGGCATCGCGGGTCGGTGGGCATGCCGTTGCCGGATCAGCACGGCGATGCCGTTCCTGCCGCCTGGCGCGGGTCATTCAGGTTGGCGCCGATTGTCGCCCCTGCCGCGCTTGAACCGGCCAGTGACGATTCGCACTGCACAGTCTGGCCGCCGACGTTGTGAGACCATTAACGCCTCATTTTCGCCGTTTTCAGCGAAGCGAATCGTGTTTTCACACAACCATTTGTGGATAGAACGCGTTTTTTCGCGAATTCGAGGGAAGAAAGCCCCATTGTTTCGACCGGAACAGACGAGAAAATGGCAGGGGCGAAAGACCGATGCATTTTCCCCCTCCCCCCAATTGATTGCGATGCAGCGACAATAACCGCAAGGCATCTTGGCAAAACTAACCAAAGGACAACAACCTCGCGATCTTTGTTTCGGGGCCTGCTGCAGGCTCCCGGCGGCCACCGCCGCAACCCGGGCCAGAAGTAGGCCAGTCAGTAAAAAACGCCTTAACGCGGCCAGATTTTTGGTGTCTTGTCTAAGCATGGAAGCGCCGGATGCTCCACCTTCGGCAAATCCAAGTAACCAGTGACGATGTACCAGTGCTGTTCGATTAACGAGTAACGCCGACCGGGGTCGGCACGTTGATACCACGGTGAGGTGTGCCGGGGCCGAAATCTGCTCCGCCCCGGCATGCCTCGTGGGTAACGGCACTGCAACAAGATCGGATGATCGATGCAGAGCCAGACCGACTACCTCCAGACCGACCTTACCCGCGACTTTCCCCGCACCCGCTGGGCGCGGCAGCGCACCACCGAATGGACATTGCCCGGCCTGTGCTGGGACATGCGCGTCTCGACCTCGTTTGGCGAAATGCCGGTGCAGGGGCTGCGCGCCAACGACCCGGTCCGCAGCGCCACGGGCACCTATGTGCGGGTGACCGCGACCGACAAGATGCACCTGGACGAGGATTTCCTGGTCAGTTGCCCCGACGCCGCGCCGATCGTCATTCCGGCAAACTGCTTTGGCCCCGGCCGGCCGCGCAACGACCTTGTCGTGTCGCCGCACCAGATGCTGTCGACCTCGGCCAATCCGGCCGCGCCGGAGTTTCGCCGCGCGCGCGATCTTCTGGGCCGTCCCGGCGTCCTGCGCCGCCCGAGCTACGAACTGACCTACTACCTGTTCCACTGCGGCGCGCCCGCGACGATCAGCGTCGAGGGATTGCTGATCCCGACCGCGCCCTGAATCGGCGCCGCGGGGGTCAGCCCTCGCTGGTCACGCCCTGCCCGTCGCGACCCCTGAACCCGGTCGCGACGACGAACTTCTCGGAACTGTCCGCACGGCTTGCGGGCGGCTTCACGTTCGCGACCTTGGTAAAGGCGCGCTTCAGCATCGCCTGAAGCTCTGCCTCCGCCCCGCCCGCCAGCACCTTGGCAACGAAGGTGCCCCCCTCTTCCAGCACGTCGAAGGCCAGTTCCGCCGCAGCCTCGCAAAGCGCCATGATGCGCAGGTGATCGGTGCCCTTGTGGCCCGAGGCAGAGGCGGCCATGTCGCTCATCACCACGTCGGCGCGGCCGCCCAGCCAGGCCTTGACCTTGTCGTCGGCACCGTCCGACAGGAAATCGAGCTGGTGGATCTCCGCCCCGGCGATCGGCTCGACCTCCTGCAGGTCGATCCCGATGACCCGCCCGACCCGCTTGCCGGACTTTTCCCCCAGCGCATTGACGCGCTGCACGGCGACCTGGCACCAGCCACCGGGGGCACAGCCCAGGTCGACGACCCGCGCGCCGGGCACCAGGAACCGGTACTTGTCGTCAAGTTCCAGGATCTTGTAGGCCGCGCGCCCGCGGAAGCCTTCCTTCCTGGCGCGCTGCACATAGGGATCGTTCAACTGGCGTTCCAGCCACAATGTCGAGGACAGCTTGCGGCCCTTGGCGGTCTTGACCCGCACGCGCAGGTCGCGCTGCCCGCGGCCGGAGGATTTGCCTGAAGGTGTGTTGGCCATGATCGTTCGCCGCCCTTTCGTTCCGGCCGGGATAGCGCGGCGCGCGCGGCGCCGCAACCTGCGCCCTCAGCAGGGCCCTTCCTCAAGCACGCCGTCCGCCGACATCTGCGCATAAAGCAGACCTTCGCGCAGGCCACGGTCCGCGACCGAAAGCCGGTCGGTCGGCCAGATCCGCATCAGCGCCTGAAGGATCGCCGCGCCGGACATGATCAGCGTATGTCGGTCGCGCCCGATCCTGGGGTCGTTGCGCCGCCCGGTCGGACCAAGCGCCAGGTATTCGCGGATTACCCGGTCGATCTGGTCGGAACTCATCCGCAGGCCGTCCACCTTGGTCCGGTCGTAGCGCTTCAGCCCCAGATGGCTGGCCGCGACCGTCGTGACCGTCCCCGAGGTGCCGATGATCTGGAACCCCTCGCGCGGCTGGCTGGCATTGTAGGGCGAGAAATCGGCCAGCTTCTCCTCGAAGAACCAACTCATCAGCGCAAAGCGCGCTGCGTCGTCCTCCACGTCATGAAACTGGTCGTTCAGCGTCGCCACCCCGAGGGGAACCGAAATCCAGTCGACGACCTTGGCCGCCGGAAACGGGCTTTCGGGCGGATGGAACCCGGCATGAAGGCGCATGATCGCGCGCGGCCGGTCGGCGCGCGGCACCGCGGACAGGTCGATCCAGACGAGTTCGGTCGATCCGCCGCCGATATCGACGACCAGAAGCTGTTCGGTCCGTGTCGACACCAAAGGCGCGCAGGACACGACCGCAAGCCGCGCCTCTTCCTCCGGCTCGATGATCTCCAGCGACAAGCCTGTCTCGCGCCGGATCAGTTGCAGGAATTCGCCGGCGTTCCTGGCCCGGCGGCACGCTTCGGTCGCCACCAGCCGCATCCGCTTGACCGAAAGCTGTTCAAGCTTGCGCCGGCATATCTGCATGGCCTGGACCGTGCGCGCCATCGAGGCGCGGCCAAGCCGGCCCGAGGCCTCTAGCCCCACGCCCAGCTGCACCGACTTGGAAAAGCTGTCGACAACCTGAAACTGGCTGCCCTGCGGCCTGGCAACCAGCATTCGACAACTGTTTGTCCCGAGGTCCAGCGCCGCATAAAGCTGCGCCGGGTCGGGTTTTGCGGCCAGTGGCGGCTCGACCGGGATCGGGAACGCGCCCTGACCGCCAGGACGCCTGGGCGCCATCTTTGCGCCCTCCGAACTTGTGTTGCCTCCAACTTAGACCCGCCCTTCGGATCAATCAAGCGCACCGACCCGCCGGCTGCCGCAAGATCATCGTGAAAAACTTTCATCCCCGCGCCACTCGCCAACCGGGCCTGTCGCGCGCTAACACCGGGGGCAGGTCGCTCCGGTCGCGCGCCATGTCGAAAAACGTCATCGGCTGTCGCTGAATGGAGCGTATTGAGGGCCCACAGAACAAGGATTCGTCATGGCTGAGGTTACCATCGTCTACTGGCGCGACATCCCGGCCCAGATCATCGTGGGCAAGGGACGGCGCGGCGTGAAAAAGGCCTTGCCCGAACGGTTCGAGCAGGCAATCGATCGCTGCGCGATGAAGATTGGCGCGCGTGATACGGACGCCTATCTGGCCGAGTGGCGCAAGGCCGCGCCGGTGACCGTCGAGGGCGAGGACGAGGCGGTCGCCGCCTCGGAGCTGACCCGAATCGAAACCGAATACGACAACGAGCGCATCAAGGCGCTGATCGCGAATGACGGCTGGGCCTGAAGAACCCCGCCAGAACCTTTGGAGAGCCGCCATGGCACTTTTGAATTTCCGCCGCAAGGATGCGCCCGCCGCGGGCTCGCCCGAGACTGTCGAGGCTTTCCTCAAGGGCTATTCGATCGAGGTCATGCCGCGCACCGCCGAGAAAGTGGAGGATTTCCGTGAAATCCTGCCCGCCGGCACGCGCGTCTACATCGCCCATATCGAGGGCACCCCGATCGAGGACATGGTGGCGACCGCCAAGCGGCTGCATGCCGAGGGCTTCCCGGTGATGCCGCATTTCCCCGCGCGCATCATCAAGGACAAGGCGACGCTTGCGGACTGGATCGCCCGCTACAAGGGCGAGGCCGACGTGAAGCAGGCGCTTCTCCTCGGTGGCGGCATCTCGACCCCGCATGGTGACTTCGACAATTCGATGCAGTTGATCGAGACCGGCCTTTTCGACGGCTTCGACCGGCTTCACGTCGCGGGCCACCCGGAAGGCAACAAGGACATCGACCCCGACGGGTCGGACAAGAACGTCATGGCCGCGCTGAAGTGGAAACAGGCGTTCAAGGAACGTACCGACGCGAAGATGGCCATGGCCACCCAGTTCTGTTTCGAGGCAAAGCCGGTTATCGCCTGGGTCAACCGCCTGCAGGCCGAGGGCATCGACATTCCGGTCCACATCGGTGTCGCGGGTCCGGCGAAGCTTCAGACCATGATCAAATTCGCCATCGCCTGCGGTGTCGGCCCCTCGCTCAAGGTGCTGCAGAAGCGCGCCATGGACGTGACCAAGCTGCTCTTGCCCTATGAGCCCAACGAGTTCGTGGCCGAACTTGCCGCTCACAAGGCCGCCAACCCCGATTTCGGCATCGAATCCGTCCACTTCTTCCCGCTTGGCGGGATCAAGACCAACGCAACCTGGGCCATCGAGCATGGCGGCAAGTCCGCCGTCCCGGCCGCGCAAAGCTAAGAGACAAGGTGAAGCAATGACCCGTACCGTCCTTGAATCCAAAACGAAGACCGTCGTCATCGGCTTTGACGAACCGTTCTGCGTCATCGGTGAACGGATCAACCCGACCGGCCGCAAGAAGCTGGCTGCCGAGCTTGAGGCCGGCGATTTCTCGACCGTCGAGAAGGATGCGCTGGAACAGGTCGCCTGCGGGGCGATGGTTCTCGATGTGAACGCGGGCGTTGTCTACAACTCCAACCCCAACCCGAACGAAACCGAACCGCCGCTGATGACGAAGATGATCAACATCGTCCAGGGGCTGGTCGATGTGCCGCTGTGCATCGACAGCTCGGTTCCCGGCGCGCTGGAGGCCGGCCTTGCCGCCGCCGAGGGCCGCCCGCTTCTGAACTCCGTCACCGGCGAGGAAGAGCGGCTGGAACTGGTTCTGCCGCTCGTCAAGAAATACAACGTGCCGGTCGTCGCCATCTCCAACGACGACACCGGGATCTCGGAAGACCCCGACGTCCGTTTCGAGGTCGCCAAGAAGATCGTCCAGCGCGCCGCCGACTTCGGCATCCCGGCCCATGACATCGTCGTCGATCCGCTGGTCATGCCGGTGGGCGCGATGGCCACCGCCGGGCGCCAGGTCTTCACGCTGGTCCAGCGCCTGCGCGAGGAGCTGGGCTGCAACACGACCTGCGGCGCCTCCAACATCTCCTTCGGGCTGCCGAACCGCCACGGGATCAACGCGGCCTTCCTGCCGATGGCGATCGGCGCGGGCATGACCTCGGCGATCATGAACCCGGTCCGCCAGGTCGAGATGGAAGCGATCCGCGCCGCCAACTTCCTGATGAACCACGACTCGAACGGCGGCGAATGGATCCGTTTCGCCAAGGTTCTGGAAGCGGTCTCGGGTGGCATGAGCTTCTCGGAAGCCTCGGCCGCGCAAAGCCAGGCCGCGTCGGGTCGCCGTGGCGGCCGCCGCGCCCGCGGCTAGGCAGACCTTCCGATGGCCGATTGACTGGAATGCCCCGGGACACCCCCGGGGCATCTTTCATGGCGCACCTTCTATTGCCGGCCCGCCAATGCCTGCAACGCCGCAAGCCGCCCCGCCGGCATCGCCGCGACGTCGACCAGCGTGAAGACGTGCAAGGTGTCGAGGTCGCGGTCGATCACCGCCTCCTGCCCGACGCGCCCGCCCATCGCCAGATAGGCACGCAGAAGCGGCGGGATGCCCTGCCAGGCCATGGCCGCACCTTCGGCGCCATCGCCCTGTCTGTCCCCGTCCGATCGCAGTCTGACGCCCCCTGCCCTGCGCGCCCGCACCTGCCAGGGCGGTTGCAGAAGGTGGCGGGCCGCCAAGAGGTCAAGCGCGGGCCGGTGCCGTGCCGGATCGCCCCCCCTGAACGACGTGCAGCCGAACAGGCAGCCCACACCGCGCGCACCCAGAAGCCCGGTCAGCGCGCCCCACAGAAGGCGGATCGGGTCCGGATCGGCCAGGCCAGGCGCCGTGCAAAGCCGCCCCACCTCGGCGACCGGCGCGGACAGGGCCGACATCCCGTCCACCTCGTAGAATTGCGCCGAATAGCTTTGCGCGAAATCCGCGCCCGAGGGCAGCAGCAAAAGCCGGCAAGCCGCCGCGACCGGACCGCCGCCGCGATCCTCCACCAGAAGGTGCAGGCAGCGCGCGTCCCAGGGGTCGCGGTCGTCGGCGCCATCCCGGAACGCCCGCGCGCGCAGTGCCAGCACGACGGCCAGATCGCCCGGCCCCTCGGCCAGGCGCGCCGCATACCGGCCGCGTTCAAGTGCCGTCATCGTGAGCGTCTCCCCGCTTGGCCAGACCTGGCAGAGGGCCTACATTTCCCTGTGCCGACTATCCCGCAAAGATCACATTCCGGCAACAGGAGCCCCATGACCGACAAGATCCGCAAGACCGACGACGAATGGCGCGCCCAGCTTTCCGACCTGGCCTATCGCGTCACGCGCAAGCACGCGACCGAACGCGCCTTTACCCATGATGACTTTCCCAAGGGCCCCGGCACCTTCCACTGCGTCTGCTGCGGCGCGCCCTTGTTCGACGCGGCCGCCAAGTTCGACTCCGGCACCGGGTGGCCCAGCTTCTGGCAGCCGATGACCCCCGACGCCGTGGGAGAGACTGAGGACCGAAGCTGGTTCATGCGCCGGACCGAAGTGCACTGCGCCGCCTGCGACGCCCATCTTGGCCATGTCTTTCCCGACGGCCCCGTACCGACCGGGCTGCGCTATTGCATCAACGGCGTCGCGCTGACGAAGTCCGAGGACTGACGAAGACGGAAGACGGCTGGGCCGCGCGGCCTGTCGCGCGCGGCCTAGTTGTCGAAGATTTGCGCCGCGCTCAGGTTGCCGACGTTGCCAAGAAGCTGCCGCAGGAAGCTCAGCCCCTTGATGTTGCTGTCGGTCACACGGCGGGACAGGACGATGACCTCCCCGCCTTCAAGTCCGAAGCGTTCCACGTTCTCGACAACGCCCTTGTCGTCGAAGGTGATGGCGACGACCTCGCGCTCCACTTCTTCCGGTGCCTTCCAGGCGAAATGCTTGAAGCGGCTGCCGACGTAATACCAGCCCGATTGCGCCAGAACCCCGATCGAGGAGGGGCGCCCGACAGCGCGGGCGACGTCCGATGTCGTCGATTCGCCCACAACGACCTTCTCAAGATCCTCGTCGCTCGGCGTGTAGCCATGATTGCGGTAGACAGTCGTGCAGGCGGTCAACGCCACGAGCGCGATACCCAATGCGCCCAGACGTATCGCTTTCGCCAAACTGATCATGACGCCCTCTTGCCTCGCCGCCTCTTGCCTTCTATCGGCTTATAGCACGCGGGGGGGACCCTTCAAGGCGGCAATCCCATTCTCTCTTCATCGTCAGAGGTGTGAACCATGACCGAACCGCTTCGTTTCACCCATCCCATGCGCGTGGCAGAGCTTGCCGGGCGCAAACCCACCCGCTTTCGCATCGCGCCCGGGGCGAAAGACCGCGCCGCCATCGCGGCGGCACTGGGCGTGACGGAACTGGACCAGTTGCGGTTCGAGGGTGACCTGACGCCGCTTGGCCGCCAGGACTGGCGGCTGACGGCGCGGCTGTCGGCGCGGGTGGTCCAGCCCTGCATCGTGACACTCGCCCCCGTGACGACCGAGATCGCCGAGACGGTGACACGCCGCTACCTGGCCGACTTGCCCGAGCCGGAGGGCGAGGAGATCGAGATCCCCGAGGATGACAGCATCGAGGCCCTGCCCGCGACCATCGACCTGGGCGCGGTCCTGACAGAGGCACTGGCGTTGTCGCTGCCGCTTTATCCGCGCGCCGAGGGGGCCGAAATGGGCTCCGCCAGCTTTGCGGAACCGGGCGCCGAGCCCCTGGGCGAAGAGGTGACGCGCCCCTTCGCGGGTCTTGCCGACCTGATGAAGAAGCGCGACCCGAAGGGCTGAAAGGCCCCGCCGGACGGCCCCGGCGCGGCCCCTTTCCGGGCACTTTGGAAATGCCCGGAAAAGGCCAAGAAAAGACTTGCGCCCGCCAGTAAACGCAGTATGTTCCCGGCCTCGCTTGAATATGGGTTCGCACCCGGTCGCAGTCCGGCAACCAGTGATGAAAACCCAAGGAAATCCGGGGCTTGTCCCCCAATAACCCGAGGTTGAGACATGGCTGTCCCTCAGAACCGAGTCACGCGGTCCCGCCGCAACATGCGCCGTGCGCACGATGCGCTGGTTGCTGCCAATCCGAACGAATGCCCGAATTGCGGTGAACTGAAGCGCCCGCATCACGTCTGCGGCGCCTGCGGTCACTACGACGGCCGTGAGGTCGTTGCGCAGTCGGCTGAGGTCGATCTGGACGAAGACGCGGCGTAAGCCGCGCCCATGCGGCCAGCGTCATGGCGTCCGAGCTTGACCCCGCGTTCGAGACCCTGACGCAGAAGGCTGCGGGCCGTATCGTCATTTCGGTCGATGCGATGGGCGGAGACCACGGACCGGCAACTGTCGTTGCCGGTCTTGCCGTGTCTGCCGCCGCCTTGCCGGACATCGACTTCGTCCTTCACGGCAACGAGGCCGAACTGGCCCCGCTTCTGGCGCGCCGCCCGACCCTGAAGGGGCGGGTGACGGTCGTGCATGCCGAAGGCATCGTGCGCATGGAGGACAAGCCGAGCCAGGTGCTGCGCACCGGTTCGAACACCTCGATGTGGTCGACCATCGAATCCGTCCGCGAGGGCAAGGCCCAGGCCGCGGTCAGTTGCGGCAACACCGGCGCGCTCATGGCCGTTTCGATGATCCGCCTGCGCAAGCTGCCCGGCGTGAACCGTCCGGCCATCGCCTGCCTCTGGCCCTCGCGCGGGCCGAAGCCGTTCAACGTCATGCTCGACGTCGGCGCCGACATCAAGGCGGATGCCCCGGATCTTCTGCAATACGCGCTGATGGGGGCATCCTACGCCCGCAACGGCCTTGGCTACGCGCGTCCGCGCGTCGGCCTTCTGAACGTCGGCACGGAAGACCACAAGGGCCGCGCCGAACTGCGCCAGGCGCAGGATCTTATCGCCGCCGCGACGGATGCAGGCAACTTCGACTACGCGGGCTTCATCGAGGGGGGCGACCTGCCGTCGGCCAAGGTCGACGTGATCGTCACCGACGGGTTCACCGGAAACATCGCGTTGAAGACCGGCGAAGGCACCGCCAAGCTGGTGGGCGAGTTTCTGCGCGAGGCGCTGAAGGCGACCTTCCTGTCCCGGATCGGCGCGCTGTTCGCGATGGCCTCGCTCAGGCGGCTCCAGCAGCGCATCGATCCCCGCCGGGTCAATGGCGGGGTCTTTCTGGGCCTGAACGGCACCGTCGTCAAATCTCACGGTTCCGCGGATTCGACCGGCGTCGCCGCGGCGATCACGCTGGCCTACAAACTCGCCCGGTCGGGCTTTCAGGAACGGCTTGCCCAGCGGGTTGCCTCTCTGGCCGAGGCGGCGCAGGATGCAGGCCAGGGCGACAACAACAACGGGAACGCCGAATGACGATCCGTGCCGTGGTCAGGGGTGTGGGGCATTATCTGCCCGAGCGTGTCGTCCCGAACAGCGAATTCGAAACCAGCGTCGATACGTCGGACGAATGGATCCGCACCCGCACCGGGATCGAGCGGCGCCATTTCGCGGCCAAGGGCGAAACCACATCGGACATGGGCGCACGGGCGGCGCAGGCCGCGCTGACCGACGCGGGGATGACGGCCGAGGATATCGACGCCATCATCGTCGCGACCTCGACCCCCGACCTGACATTCCCGTCCGCCGCCTCGATGGTGCAGGACAAGATCGGCATGCGCCGCGGCTTTGCCTTCGACGTGCAGGCGGTCTGCGCGGGCTTCGTCTTCGCGCTGGCCAATGCCAACGCGCTGATCCTGTCGGGGCAGGCCAGGCGCGTGATCGTGATCGGCGCCGAGACCTTCAGCCGCATCCTCGACTGGGACGACCGTTCGACCTGCGTGCTGTTCGGCGACGGCGCGGGGGCGCTGGTGCTTGAGGCCCAGGAAGGCACCGGCACGCCGGCCGACCGCGGCATCCTTGCGACCGACCTCAACAGCGACGGATCCTATCGCGATCTTCTTTACGTCGATGGCGGCGTGTCCACCACCGGCACCGCCGGGCACCTCAGGATGCAGGGCAACCAGGTTTTCCGCCACGCCGTCGAAAAGCTGGCGGCAACGGCCCATGCCGCACTCGACAAGGTCGGGCTGACCGGCGCGGACGTGGACTGGATCGTGCCGCATCAGGCCAACCTTCGCATCATCACCGCCACCGCCCAGCGGATGCAGGTTCCGATGGAGCGGGTGGTGGTCACGGTGCAGGATCACGGCAACACCTCTGCGGCATCGATTCCCCTGGCGCTGTCGGTCGGCAAGGCCCGCGGACAGCTGAAAGAGGGCGATCTGGTCGTGACCGAGGCCATCGGCGGCGGTCTTGCGTGGGGTTCGGTCGTCCTCAGGTGGTGAATCTTCGCCTGAATTGCCCGCTTCAAGCCATTGATATTGACTTGGGAATGGCAAGCCCCCATCCTTCGGACCATTCAACATGGGGGGACGTGATGAGCGAGACGACTCTGACACGCATGGACCTGACCGAGTCGGTGTTCCGTGAAGTCGGCCTTTCCCGCAATGAATCGGCGCAACTGGTCGAAAGCGTGCTGCAGCACATGTCCGATGCGCTGGTCGCCGGCGAGACGGTAAAGATATCGTCCTTCGGCACGTTTTCGGTACGCGACAAGGCCGCGCGGGTCGGGCGCAACCCGAAGACCGGTGAAGAGGTTCCGATCCATCCCCGCCGGGTTCTGACCTTCCGGCCGTCGCACCTGATGAAGGACCGCGTTGCTGCCGGCAACCGCGGCTGAGGTTTCGCGCATGGCGAAATCGGCCGAGGCGTTCCGGACGATCAGCGAAGTCGCCGAGATTCTCGATACGCCCGCGCATGTCCTGCGGTTCTGGGAAAGCCAGTTCGCGCAGATCAAGCCCATGAAGCGCGCCGGATCGCGTCGCTATTACCGCCCCCAGGATGTCGCGCTGATCGCGGGGATCCGCAAGCTTCTGCATGATGACGGGCTTACCATTCGCGGGGTGCAGAAGATCCTGCGCGAACAAGGTGTCCGCCACGTCGCCTCGCTGGTCGAGCCCGGGGCTGTGCCCCCCGCCGTCGTCGCACCGGCACCTGTGGCCGAACCCACGTCGCCTGCTGTGCAGTCAGTATCCGTTGAGACAGCGCCTGCTGCGTACGCCCCAGAGACGGCCGCCGCGCGGCCCGGATCGCAGGGTGCCCCGGCGGAACGGGAGCCCGGCCTGCCCTTCGGGGAAGACGCAGACCCCGATCACGCGATCCCCTTCGAGGCCCCCATGCAGGTCGACGTACCCGTCGAATCCCACAGCGCCCGCGTCCACAACTTTCCCGGCGCCTCCGGGCCCGAGCCGACGCCACAGACCATCGCCGCCCGGCTGCACACCGCGGACCCGGACCGGCTTGCCGGAAACCGCGATGCGCTGGCCAGCCTTTACCGCCGTCTTGCCGTCGCGCGCGACCGCCGCCGCGCGGCCCCCGCCGCCCTTGCCGACACCGGCCCGGCCCCGGACAGGGCATAATCTGACAAGGACTTGTGCGGGATGCGTTTTGCCGCTTGCCCCTGCCCCGGCAATCGTCCTATACACCGCCGCGTCGGGCCGTGGCGCAGCCTGGTTAGCGCGTCCGTCTGGGGGGCGGAAGGTCGTGAGTTCGAATCTCACCGGCCCGACCATCATCGAAACGCCCACTCCGTCACCGGGGTGGGCGTTCGCATTCGCGGAGAAAGGTCATGACCGTCAGCGGCGTCCTGGCAGACACGGGGATCCGGGCGATGGTCGCCTCCGGCACGATCACGGCGGATGTGCCCGTCACCGAAGCCCAGATCCAGCCCGCCAGTCTTGACCTGCGCCTCGGGGCGGTCGCCTATCGGGTGCGCGCCTCGTTCCTGGCGGGCGCCGGCCGCAGCGTCGCAGACCGCATCGCCGAGTTCGAGATGCACCGCATCGACCTGACGCGTGGCGCGGTCCTGGAAAAGGGCTGCGTCTATGTCGTGCCGCTTCTCGAATCGGTCCGCCTTCCGGCAGGCACTTCGGGCGCCGCCTCGGCCAAATCCTCGATCGGGCGGCTCGACCTGCTGACGCGGGTAATCACCGACAACGGGACCGAGTTCGACCGCGTGCCGGATGGCCATTGCGGCCCGCTTTACGTCGAGATCTGCCCACGGTCGTTTTCCGTCCTTGCCCGCACCGGCCAGATGCTGAGCCAGATCATCTTCCGCCGGGGCCAGACCCGGATCGACGACGCGGAACTTGCGGCGATCCATGCCCGCAGCCCGATCGTCTCGGGCCCGGCGGTGATCTCGGACGGATTGGCGTTTTCGGTGGGGCTGCGCCCGGAACGCGGCGACCTTGTGGGGTACCGCGCCAAGCCGCACGCGGGCGTCATCGACCTGGACAGGATCGGCCACTACGCCCCGGCCGACTTCTGGGAAGAGGTGCGCACCGCCGAGGGGCGCATCATCCTCGATCCCGGGGCCTTCTACATTCTTGTCAGCCGCGAGGCGATCGCGATCCCGCCCGACTGCGCGGCGGAAATGGCGCCCTATCTTGCGATGGTGGGCGAGTTTCGCGTGCATTACGCGGGCTTCTTCGACCCCGGTTTCGGCTATGACGCGGCGGGCGGCAGGGGATCGCGCGGCGTTCTGGAAGTGCGCTGCCACGAAGCGCCCTTCGTTCTGGAAGACGGGCAGATCGTCGGCCGGCTGATCTATGAACGCATGGTCTCGGTGCCGGAACGGCTTTACGGCAGCGGCATCAAGTCGAACTACCAGGGACAGGGCCTGAAACTGTCCAAGCATTTCCGCATGGGATAGGGCGCGCGCCCTGCCCTAGTCCTCGAACAGCTCGCTCTGCCCGCTCTGGTCCTCGCTGTCGTCGTCCGGGGTGCCGCTTCCAGGCAGCGGCCGGCTGTCCAGAAGCCCGGCGGCGCGCAGCTCCTTCAGCCCCGGCAGATCGCGCGCGCTTTCCAGCCCGAAATGATCCAGGAAATCCTGCGTCACGACAAAGGTGACGGGTCGGCCCGGGGTCATGCGGCGGCGGCCAAAGCGGATCCAGTCCAGTTCGAGAAGCTGGTCGATCGTTCCCCGGCTGACCGCGACGCCGCGAATCTCCTCGATCTCGGCGCGGGTGACGGGCTGGTGATAGGCGACGATGGCCAGCGTCTCGATCGCGGCGCGCGACAGCTTGCGCGTCTCGACGATTTCCTTCTGCATCAGGAACCCGAGGTCGGGCGCGGTACGGATCGCCCAGGCGTCGCCCACCTTGACCACCCGTACGCCGCGCCCCTCGTAGCGCCGTCGCAGGTAGACAAGGGCCTCGGCCGGGTCGCAGCCGTGTGGCATCCGCGCCGCCATTTCGGCGACCGATACCGGATCGGCCGAGGCGAACAGGATCGCCTCGACCATGCGTTCCTGTTCGGCCATCGGCGGCGCTTCGAACAGGCTCTTCTCCGCGTCGCGCGGTTCGGTATCGGCTGCGTCGGTCACGGGGTCTTCCGTCTGATCGCGATGGGGGCGAAGGTTTCCGATTGCCTGATCTCGATCTGGCCCTGCTTGGCGAGTTCGAGAGAGGCCGCGAAGGTGGAGGCGGTGGCCGACCGCCGGCGCGCCGGGTCGGCGCCCCAGCCGTCGGGCAGATAGCTTTGCAGGTCGGTCCAATCGCCCGCATAGCCGATCAGCCCCCGCATCCGTTCCAGCGCCTGTTCCATCGTGAAGACATGGTGCCGGTCGAAGGCATAGGGGCGAAACTCGTCGCGGGTGCGGATGCGTGCATAGGCCTGCATCAGGTCCAGAAGCGTCGCGGAATACTGGATCTTGCGGCTGCGGCGGACATCTTCCGGAATGCCGCGCACGAAGAAGTCGCGCCCCTTCTGGTCGCGCGCCATCAGCCGCGCGGCGCTTTCGCGCATCGCCTGAAGGCGTTCCAGCTGAAAGGCCAGATGCGCGGCCAGTTCTTCGCCCGAGGGCCCGTCCTCGGTCGGGTCGGGCGGCAACAGAAGGCGCGACTTCAGAAAGGCAAGCCAGGCGGCCATCACCAGGTAGTCGGCGGCCAGTTCGATCCGCAGCTTCTTGGCCCTGTCGACGAAGACAAGATACTGTTCGGCCAGTTGCAGGACGGATATCCGCCGCAGGTCGACCTTCTGGGTGCGCGACAGCGTCAGCAAAAGGTCAAGCGGCCCCTCGAACCCGTCCACGTCGACGATCAGCGCCTCGGCCTGAAGCCGGTCGCTGACGGACTGGGCGTCTTCCACGAAAAGGCTCGGATCGGCCATGCGCTATCCCTTCAGAAGCGCTTCAAGTTCGGCCTCAAGAAGGGCGGTGTCAATGGGCTCGGCCGCTTCCCGCAGCGCAAGCGCGGTGGCGGCGCGGCGAAGGGCCGCGTCCGACATCGGGCCCGTGGCCGCGACGGTTGCCGCCATCTCGTCGAGGGTGCCGTTGCAGTGCAAGACGATGTCGCAGCCCGCCGCGATCGCGCGACGGGCGCGTTCGGGGACCGTTCCCGACAACGCCTGCATCGAGATGTCGTCGGTCAGCAGAAGCCCCTGGAACCCGATGCGGCGGCGGATCAGGTCGATCATCGCGGGCGATGCCGTCGCCGGGCGGTCGGGGTCGATCGCGGCAAATCGGATATGCGCCGTCATCCCGACCGGCAGGTCGTTGAGCGCGGCAAAGGGGGCGAAGTCGGTGCGCATCAGGTCCGCCTCGGGCGCGGTGACGGTCGGAAGCTCAAGGTGGCTGTCCGCGACGGCGCGTCCATGGCCGGGCATATGCTTGAGGATCGGGATGACCCCGCCCGCCAGAAGCCCGTCGGCCGCGGCCCGTGCCGCGCGTGTCACCGTCGCGGCATCGCTGCCAAAGCAGCGGTTGCGCAGGAAGGGATGGGTGTCGGCACAGGCGATATCGGCCGAGGGCGCGCAATCGGCGTCGATCCCCACCCGGCGCAGCTCGTCGGCGATCAGCCGGTAGCGCAACCAAAGGCCGCGTTCCATCGCCCCCGGCGCGCTGGCTTCGACCTGATCGAGCGGCGGCAGCCATTCGCGCCAGTAGGGCGCGCGGAGCCGCTGCACCCGCCCGCCTTCCTGATCGACCAGCACCGGCGCGTCGCGGCCGACCGCCTCGCGCAGTTCGCCGGTCAGCCGGCGCAGTTGTTCGGGGTCCGCGACGTTGCGCGCAAAGACGATGAACCCCAGGGGGTTCGCAGCGCGGAAGAATGCGGCCTCGTCCTGGGAAAGCACCGGTCCGGCGCAGCCCAGGATCGTCGCAGAGGGCCGCGCGCCGCCTGCTACTTCGTCTGGGTCGGAACGCATTGCGTGTTTTCCGACAAGAGGACCGAACAGAACCGGCGCGCGTCCTCGATGCTGTCGAAGCCCGCCGCCCTGAGCCGGACAAAACTGTTTCCACCGGATTCGGCGGGCTCGATCACGCGCTGGCGCCCGTCCATCAGCGCGCCGTAGCGGGCGACGATGCGGTCCCACTCAAGCCGCGCCTCCACTTCGGTATCGAAGGACCCAAGCTGGGCAAGGCTTGTGCCCGCGGGAAGGGAGGCGGGGTTGGCTTCGACCGCGACGGGGGCCATGGCCTCGGCAACCGCGGCGGCAATGGCGGCCGCCTCGGCGTCGAAGCCCTCGGCGCCCGCATCGGCGGTTGGCCGCGCCGGCCGGGGCACCGGCCGCAGGACGGAAAGCCGGTCGGCGGGCATCGCGTCCTCGGCCGCCTCCAGGAGCGGTTCGGGCGCCCCGTCCGGCAACGGATCGGCAAGGACGGGCTCGGCCATCGGCAGGGCCGCGACGACATCGCCACCGGGCGCAGCCGGTGCCGGCAGGCTGTCCGTGGCGGCCGGGGGCAGGCCCGCAAGATCGCCGCCCGCGACATCCTCGGGCGCAAGTTCGCCCGCGCCCGGCGCCAGCGTCAGCGTTTCGGCCGGCGGTGCCGCGACGCCGTCGGCGGCGATCGCGTTGACCGCAAGCCCGGTGTGTTCGGCCAGTTCGCCGCCGGGGTTTTCCGGCGCGATGCGGGCGGGCCCCTCAAGCGCGCGGATCACCGGAATGCCGGTCACGTCGCGCACCGCCAGCTTGTAGCCCCAGACGACCAGCCCCAGCACCAGCGCAACCGAGGTCAGCGCCCCCGCCGCGCCAAGAAATGTCTGAACCCGCTCGGACCGTGGCGCGGAATGACCCGCCTCGGCCGGGAAGTCGTCGAAGTCGATATCCGCCATGCTCCGCCTCGCTCCGGGCGGCGAACCGCCCGCTTGCCTGTCGAGACCCGGGCGTGGCGCCTGTTGTCAGCGCATTTCTTCCGCGGGGGTCACGCCAAGGATACCAAGACCAGCGGAAATGACAACGGCCGTGGCCCGTGCAAGCGCGATTTTCGCCTGAGAAACCGGCACATTGCCTTCCTGGACGAAGCGAAGTTCGGTTTCTTCGTTGCCGCGGTTCCACAACCCGTGCAGTTCCGATGCCAGTTCGTAGAGGTAAAAGGCGATGCGGTGCGGCTCCTGCCCGCGCGCGGCGATCTCGATCAGGCGCGGCCATTCGGCGATCTTGCGCGCCAGCGCAAGCTCCGCCTCGTGCGACAGATGCGCCAGATCGGCCCCGGCCAGCGCGGCGTCATCGGCGGGTATGCCCGCCTCGGCGGCCTTGCGGATCACCGAACAGACGCGCGCATGGGCGTATTGCACATAGAAGACCGGGTTGTCCTTGGACTGTTCCAGAACCTTGTCGAAGTCGAAATCCAGCGCCGCGTCGTTCTTGCGCGTCAGCATCACGAAGCGGGTGACATCCGGGCCCGCCTGTTCGACCACGTCGCGCAGCGTCACGAAGGTGCCGGCGCGCTTGGACATCTTGAAGGGCTCGCCGTTCTTGTAAAGCTTCACCAGCTGGATCAGCTTGACCTCCAGCGGAACGCGCCCGTTCGAGAGGGCGGAGACCACCGCCTTCAGCCGCTTGACATAGCCGCCGTGGTCGGCGCCAAGAATGTCGATCAGCTGGTCGTAGCCGCGTTTCACCTTGTCCCAGTGGTAGGCGATGTCGGGGGCGAAATAGGTCCAGGCGCCGTCCGATTTCTTCACCGGCCGGTCCACGTCGTCGCCATGCGCGGTCGAACGGAAGAGCGTCTGTTCGCGTTCTTCCCAATCCTCGGGCAACTTGCCCTTCGGCGGCTCCAGCGTGCCTTCGTAGATCAGCCCCATGCCGCGCAGGGTCTCGATCGCCTCTTCCACCCGGCCGGAGGCGGTGATTTCGCGTTCGGAGGTGAAGACATCCATCTTCACGCCCAGAAGCGCGAGGTCGTCGCGGATCATCTGAAGCATCTCGGCAGTGGCAAACTCGCGCACATCGGCCAGCCAGGCGCTTTCGGGCTGGTCGATCAGGCTGGTTCCGTATTTCGCCTTCAGCGCCTCGCCCACCGGAATCAGGTAGTCGCCGGGGTAAAGCCCCTCGCGGATCTCGGGATCAAGGCCGTTGGCCTCGCGGTAGCGTTCGTAGGCCGACCGCGCCAGCACATCGACCTGCGCGCCCGCGTCGTTGATGTAGTATTCCCGCGTGACCTCGTGGCCCGCGAAATCCAGAAGTGCCGCCAGCGCGTCGCCGAAGACCGCGCCGCGGGTATGGCCGACATGCATCGGCCCCGTGGGATTGGCCGACACGAATTCGACATTGACCCGGACGCCCTGCCCCAGGTCGGACCGGCCGAAATCGCGCCCGCGCGCCAGAGCCGCGGCGACGACACCGCGCCAGGCGTCCCGGGTCAGGCGCAGGTTGAGAAATCCGGGCCCGGCGACCTCGGCGGTGACGATGCGGGGGTCTGCACCAAGCTTCGCGGCCAGCGCCTCGGCGATGGCGCGGGGGTTCTGGCCCGCGGGCTTGGCCAAGACCATCGCGGCATTGGTGGCCATGTCGCCATGGGCCGCGTCGCGCGGCGGCTCCACGGCGACGTTGGTCATGTCCAGCCCGGCGGGCAATGCGCCCTCGGCCTGCATCGCGGCGAGGCTTTCGATGACCAGTGCGCGGATGTCGGAAAACAGGTTCATGATCGGTCCCTTTGTTCCGGCCGGGCATGCCAGAGCCGCGCCCGCGCGTCAATGGCGCGCGGCGGGCAAGTGGATAGGGGCCGGGGCCCTGCCCCGGACCCCGGAGTATTTGCGCCAGAATGAAGGGGGCCCGATCAGGCCCCGCCGCCGCAAAGCCGGTCGTGTTCCTGGATCGCGAACCGGTCGGTCATCCCGGCCACATAGTCGAGGACGACCCGCGCAAGTTCCGTCTCGTCCCGCGCCGCGGCGACATCGGCGCGCCATTCGGCGGGCAAGAGCGCCGGGTCCTTGAGGAACAGCGGGAACAGATCGCGGATCATCGCGGTCACGCGCCGGCGTTCGACCACGACCGAAGGCGCGCGGTACATCCGGGTAAAAAGGAAGGACTTGATCGCCTTGAGGTTCTGGTAAAGCGGCTTCGAGAAGCGGATGATCGGCCCGTCCATGTCGCGGATGTCCTGGACCGACTGCGGCCGGCTGGCCTCGAGCCGGTTTTCGGCCACCGCGATCACGTCTTCCACCATCACGCCGAAGACGCGCCGCAGCGCCTCGTGGCGCCGCCGTGTCGGATCGAGGCCGGGATGCAGGCGGTCCACCTCCTCGAAGGCGGGGGCGGTCACCGGAAGCTCCATCAGGTCGTCCTCGGTGAAAAGCCCCGCGCGCAGCCCGTCGTGAAGGTCGTGATGGTTGTAGGCGACATCGTCGGCCACGGCGGCCACCTGCGCCTCGGCGGAGGCGAAGGTCGAAAGCTCCAGATCCCAGGCCGCATTGCATTCGGCCAGCGCATAGGGCATCTGGCCGCCTTCGGGCACGGCGTGCGACCCCGAAGCCCTGGGTCCGGTCACCGGCCCGTTGTGCTTGGCGATGCCTTCAAGGGTTTCCCAGGTCAGGTTCAGCCCGTCGAAGCCCGCATAATGGCGTTCGAGCCTGGTCACGATCCTGAGCGCCTGGGCGTTGTGATCGAAACCGCCGTAGGGCGCCATCAGCTCATGCAGCGCATCCTCTCCGGTGTGGCCGAAGGGCGGGTGGCCAAGGTCATGCGCCAGTGCCACCGCCTCGGCCAGTTCGACGTTGAGGCCAAGCGTGCCGGCGATGGTGCGCGCGACCTGCGCCACCTCGATCGTATGGGTCAGACGGGTGCGGTAATAGTCGCCTTCGTGCTCCACGAAGACCTGGGTCTTGTGCTTCAGCCGGCGGAAGGCCGAGGAATGGATGATCCGGTCCCGATCGCGCTGGAAGGGCGAGCGGAAGGTGGACATGCTTTCGGGATGAAGCCTGCCGCGGCTGTCGTCGGGCTGGCAGGCATAGGGGGCAAGCGTCATCGTACCGTTCTTGTCGTTCCGTTGCCTCTTCATATATTGTGGGACCAAGGAAATGACAGGGATTTTCCCGATGGACCTGAACCTGCCGCCCAAAGTGACCCCGCGCGCCTTCGCGCGCCTGGCCGAGATCAACGAGGGCGCCGGTGCGGCCAAGGCGCTGCGCGTCGCTGTCTCGGGCGGCGGCTGTTCGGGGTTCCAGTACGAGATCACGCTGGACGATCCCGCGCCCGACGACCTTGTCCTCGAAGGTGCGGGCCAGAAGGTGCTGGTGGACACGGTGTCCCTGCCCTTCCTCGCAAATGCGGTCATCGACTTTTCCGACGAGCTGATCGGCGCGCGCTTCGTGATCGAGAACCCGAACGCCACCTCCTCCTGCGGCTGCGGGACCAGCTTTTCGATCTGAGCCTGAAGGACGGCGGCGCGCGCCGTCGCGGCGCGCAAGGCATCTTTCGCAGCGCCTGCGGGGGCAGGCGCGGCTCGGGTCGCCTCCGGCGGGAGTATTGGGGCCAGAATGAAGGGGCGGCGCTTGCCCTTCGGGCCGATCCCGGCGACAAGGTGGCATCGAGGGAGGCTGCCCATGAAGATCGCCACGTTCAACATCAACGGCGTCAAGGCGCGGATCGAGGCGCTGACCGCCTGGCTGGACGCCGAGGCGCCCGACGTGGCGCTCTTGCAGGAAATCAAGTCGGTCGACGAAGGCTTCCCGCGCGAGATCTTCGAGGATCGCGGCTATCGCGTCGAAACCCATGGCCAGAAGGGATTCAACGGCGTCGCGATCCTGTCGCGGCTGCCCCTTGAGGATGTGGCGCGCGGGCTGCCGGGCGACGATACGGACGAACAGGCGCGCTGGATCGAGGCGACGGTGATCGGCAGGACCGCCGTGCGCCTCGCCTGTCTTTACCTGCCGAACGGCAACCCCGCGCCGGGACCGAAGTTCGACTACAAGCTGGCCTGGATGGCGCGGATGAAGGCACGGGTGGCGCAGATGCTGACCAGCGAGATGCCGCTGGTCTTCGGCGGCGACTACAACGTCATTCCCGACCCGATCGACGCCGCCAGGCCCGAGGCCTGGGTGGAGGATGCGCTGTTTCGCCCCGAATCCCGCGCGGCCTTCCGCGCGATCCTGAACCTTGGCCTGACCGAGGCGATCCGCATCCGCGATCCGCGTCCGGGGATCTATACCTTCTGGGACTACCAGGGCGGCGCCTGGCAGAAGAACAACGGCATCCGCATCGACCACATGCTCCTGAGCGCGCAGGCGGCCGACCTGATGCGCGGCGCGGGGATCGACAAGGCGGTGCGCGACGGCGACAAGCCTTCGGACCATGTGCCGGTCTGGATCGAGCTGGACGCCTGAGCCATGGCCTATCCCGACACCTATTATGTGCGCACGCTGGAAGACCGGCGGACCCGTGCCGCGCTTTCGGGCCGCGAAGAGGCCGACGTGGCCATCGTCGGCGGCGGGCTTGCCGGGCTGACGACGGCGCTGGAACTGGCACGCGCGGGGACGAAAGTCGCGCTTCTCGAGGCCGAGAGCGTCGGCTTCGGCGCCTCGGGGCGCAACGGCGGGCTGGTCAGCCCGGCCTTCGCGGGCGGCGACGAGGCGATCCGCGCCCGCGTCGGGCCCGAGGCCGCGCGGGCGCTGCACCTTCTCTCGATCGAGGGGGTGGAACGGCTGCGCGCCACGATCCGCGACCTTTCGATCGACAGCGCCGGGCTGGTGCCGGGGCTGTTCAGCCTGCGCCGCTTCGACCGCGCCGACGACATGAAGGCCCATGTCGCGGAATTCGCCGACGTCTATGGCTACGAGCTTGCCTATCTCGACCGGGCGGCGCTGGCCGAACATGTGACAAGCCCGCGCTACTTTCACGCGATCCATGATCCGAACGCCTTTCACATCCATCCGCTGAACACCGCCCGCGCCATCGCGGCCGAGGTGGAGCGGCTGGGCGGGCGCATCTACGAAGGCACGCCCGCGACCGGCGCCGCCCTTGCGGGCCCGACCAAGCGGGTGGAGACTGCGGCAGGCCGGATCGAGGCGCCGCGCGTCGTCATCGCGACCGGGGGCTACACCGGCGCGCTGGTGCCGCGGTTGAGGCGCGCGGTCCTGCCCATCGCGACCTACATGATGGCGACGGAGGCAGCGCCGGACCTGATCGCCAGCGCGATCCGCACCCGCGCCTGCATGTACGACGACCGCCGGGCGGGCGACTACTACCGGCTGGTCGAGGGCGGCCGGCGGCTCTTGTGGGGCGGGCGGATCACCACGCGGGCGGCCGATCCCGCGGGCATCGCGCGCGAATTGCGCCGCGAGATGCTGACGGCCTATCCCCAGCTTGCGGAACTGCGGACCGAGCTTTCCTGGTCCGGCCTCATGGGCTATGCGCGCCACCTGATGCCACAGGTCGGCGAAATGGCCCCCGGCGTCTGGCACATCACCGCCTTTGGCGGCCACGGGCTGAACACCACCGCCATTGCCGGCAAGGTCGTGGCCGAGGCGATCCTTGGCGAAAGCGACCGCATCGCCATGTTCGCGCCCTTCGGGCTGGACTGGGCGGGGGGCGCGGCGGGGCTTGTCGCGGCGCAACTGACCTACTGGAAGCTGCAGGCCCAGGACTGGTGGCGGGAACGGGGCTGAGCGTCAGGCGGTCGCGTCGTGGCCGTAAAGCCAGTCGAACCGGTTCAGCATGGCTGAGGGCGAGACCCGGTTGACAAGCCGCAGCCCGGCATGGGCGATGTCGCGTCTGATCCCCGACAGGTGATAGTTCTTCGCGTTCGCGTTGGCGGCAGCGACGATCCGGCGCACCCGCGCCTCGCGCAGGGCCTGGTAGCCCGCGACACCGGCTTCGGGCGTGGCGGCGGCGCTCAGGCAATGGGCCAGCACCCAGGCATCCTCAAGCGCCATGTTGGCGCCCTGGGCAAGGAACGGCAGCGTCGGATGCGCGGCATCGCCAAGGATCACCGCCCCCTGCCCGTGCCAGCGCCCGGCGACCGGGTGGCGGAAGAGACCCCAGAGGTTCGGCCGTTCGATCCGGTCCAGCCAGCCGCGGACCTCGGGCACGAAATCCTCGAAGGCGATACGCAACGCCAGGGGATCGTCCGTCAGCGACCAGCTTTCCTCGGCCCAGCGGTGGCGTTCCTCGACGGCGACAAGGTTGCGAAGCTTCCCGCCACGCAAGGGATAGGTTACGACATGCCGCCCCGCGCCCATGAAGACCTGCGCCACCGGACGGATGTCCGGTTCGGCCGGCAGCGTCGCGCGCCAGGCGACTTGATGGGTGAAGAAGGGCGCGACCTTGCCGTTCAGCGCCTCGCGCACCCGCGAATGCAGGCCGTCGGCCCCGATCAGGATATCGGTCTCGATCTCGGCGCCCTGCGCGGTGCGCAGCCGTGGCCGCCCCTCGCCCAGCGTCACCTCCTCGATCCGCTGCAGGAGCCGGATTTCCACCCCCGCCGCGCGCGCGCCCTCGGCCAGAAGGGCGATCAGGTCGGCGCGGTGAAAGAAGCGGAACGGCGCGTCCGGGCGCTGCCGCAGAAGGTCCATCGCAAGGACGCGGCCGCCGGTTTCGCCGTCGATCAGCTCGACCGCCTCCGCCCGCTGGCCCTCCCGTTCGGCGGCAAGACCAAGGCCCAGCGCCTCGATCACGCGGTGGCCGTTCGGGGTGATCTGCAGGCCGGCGCCGACCTCGCGGATCTCGGGCGCCTGTTCAAGGACGGTGACCCGGGAACCCCGCATCGCCAGCGCCCGCGCGACGGCAAGACCGGCGATTCCCGCCCCGATGACCGTGATGCTGCGCGTGCCCAAACCGCCCTCCGAAACAAAACGCCGGAGCCACGGGGGCTCCGGCGCCGAATTCTGCCGACCTGTCGCCCGGCGTCAATCGTCGCGATGCACCCGTTCGCGGCGTTCGTGACGTTCCTGCGCCTCAAGCGTCATGGTCGCGATCGGGCGCGCATCCAGACGCTTCAGCGAAATCGGCTCCCCGGTCATCTCGCAATAGCCGTATTCGCCATTGTCGATCCGGCGCAGTGCCGCGTCGATCTTGGTCACCAGCTTGCGCTGCCGGTCGCGGGTGCGCAGTTCAAGCGCGCGGTCGGTCTCCTCGCTGGCGCGGTCCGCCAGGTCGGGCACGTTGCGCGCGCTGTCTTGCAGGCCTTCCAGCGTCTCGGCGGACTGCTCAAGCAATTCGTTCTTCCAGGTCGTCAGCTTGCGGCGGAAATATTCAAGCTGGCGTTCGTTCATGAACGGCTCGTCCTCGGCGGGACGATAATCCTCGGGAAGAAAGATTTCTGCCTTCATCTCTGCTCCCTTCCTGTTTCCGGTGCCGTTCGTCATTTCTGCAATGGTCATCCGGAACTCCTCGGGCGCTCCCTTAGCCTAACGGCGGGGGGATGTCACTAGGTGTCGCCACGCCTTGCGGCATTTTGATGGCACGCGTATCTCTCTTGCGGGGCAATTGCCCGAAGCGGAGACATAAGCTGATGAAATTCCAAGGAACGGCGAATTATGTGGCGACCGAAGACCTCACCGTCGCGGTCAATGCCGCGGTCACGCTCGAACGGCCGCTGCTGGTCAAGGGGGAACCCGGCACCGGCAAGACCGAACTGGCCCGCCAGGTCGCCGGCGCCCTTGGCCTGCCGCTGGTCGAATGGCATGTGAAATCAACGACAAAGGCGCAGCAAGGGCTTTACGAATACGATGCCGTCAGCCGCCTGCGCGACAGCCAGCTGGGCGACTCGCGTGTCCACGAGGTGAAGAACTACATCCGCAAGGGCAAGCTTTGGCAGGCGTTCGAGGCGGAAGGCAAGGTCGTCTTGCTGATCGACGAGGTCGACAAGGCGGATATCGAGTTTCCGAACGACCTTCTGCAGGAACTCGACCGGATGGAGTTTCACGTCTACGAGACCGGAGAGACGATCCGCGCACGTCACCGCCCGGTGGTCATCATCACCTCGAACAACGAAAAGGAACTGCCCGACGCCTTCCTGCGCCGCTGCTTCTTCCACTACATCCGCTTTCCCGAAGCCGACACGCTGCGCCGGATCGTCGCGGTGCATTTCCCCAGGATCAAGGAAACCCTGCTGGCCGAGGCGCTGACCCAGTTCTACGAGATTCGCGAAACCCCGGGTCTGAAGAAGAAGCCCTCGACCTCCGAGGTGCTCGACTGGCTCAAGCTGATCCTCGCCGAGGATCTTTCGCCCGAGGATCTGAAACGCGATCCCCGGCAGCTTCTGCCCAAGCTGCACGGCGCACTCCTGAAGAACGAACAGGATGTCGCGCTTTTCGAACGGCTGGCCTTCATGGCGCGCGCCGGCCGCTAGCGCCGGCCCCGCCAAACTCCGCCGACACCGAGGATGTGAAATTGCACCTGCCGCCGCGACAGGCTAGCGTCGCCCCACCCGGAGGACTCGATGACACCGCAGTTGACGATCCGCGCGATCGAACCGGCCGACGCCCCCGAATGGCGCCGGCTGTGGCATGACTACCTCGTCTTCTACGAAACCACCCTGCCCGAGGATGTCTACGCGGCCACCTTCGCCCGCCTGACCTCGGGTGCGCCCGGCGAATATCGCGGCTTCCTCGCGCTTCTGGGCCACAGGCCGGTCGGGCTTGCCCACTACCTTTTTCACCGCAGTTGCTGGTCGGTCGCCGACACCTGCTATCTGCAAGACCTGTACGCCGACCCGGATGTGCGCGGCACCGGCATCGGGCGCGCCCTGATCGAGGCGGTCTATGGCGCGGCAGATGCCCATGGCGCGGCCTCGGTCTACTGGATGACGCAGGACTTCAACCACAGGGCGCGGCGCCTTTACGACCGCATCGGGGTCAAGACCCCGTTCATCGAATACAACCGGCCCTGATGCGCGCCGCCTTCGCCCCGTTCGCGTTCCTGGCGCTTCTTGCGGCCTGCGCCGTCCCCCCGGCCCCGACCGCGCCGAATGCCGCGCGCGCGCCCTTGGCCGATCTTCCGGCGATGCGCGTCTTTGCCCAGACCCCGCCACAGCGGCCGCTTCGCCCGAACGGCGAAATGGCGCGCAATTTCCTGGACCTGTCGTTCCGGCTGGAAACCGGCGAAGACCTCCCGGTCCTGACCCGCTTCGAGGGGCCGGTGTCGGTCGCGATGACTGGCGCGGTGCCGCCGACGGCGGGTGCCGACCTCGGCCGTCTGCTGACGCGGCTGCGTTCCGAGGCGGATATCGACATCTTCCGCACCGACGGCCCTGCCGCGATCACGGTCGAATTCCTGCCGCGCCGGGTCATGCAGGCGCAGGTGCCGCAGGCGGCCTGCTTCGTCGAACCGGGCGTATCCTCCTGGCAGGAATACCGCACGCTTGCGCGTTCGCCCGAGACCGACTGGGCGCGGCTGACCCGCCGTGATCGGGTCGCCGTCTTCATCCCCAACGACACCGCCCCGCAAGAGATCCGCGACTGCCTGCACGAGGAAATCGCCCAGGCGCTTGGCCCGCTCAACGACCTCTACGAGCTGCCGGATTCGGTCTTCAACGACGACAATTTCCACACCGTCCTGACCGGCTTCGACATGCTGATGCTGCGCGTCCACTACGCGCCCGACCTCGCGAGCGGCATGACCCGCGCCGCCGTCGCCGCCCGCCTGCCGGCGATATTCGCGCGGCTGAACCCGGCCGGCGAACGCCCTGCCGGGCCGCCTGTGGACCCGACGCCCCGCGTCTTCGTGCGCGCGGTCGAGGCGGCACTTGGCCCCCGCGGGTCGCCCTCGGCCCGGCGCAGTGCCGCCGCCCGCGCGGTGGACATTGTTCGATCCCGCGGCTGGCGCGACGAACGGGCGGGTTTCGCGCTTTATGCCTTCGGCCGGCTGATCCAGTCGCGCGACGCGACGGCGGCCCAGGCCGCCTATCTCGGCGCCCGCGCCGCGTTCGACGCGATCCCCGGCGCCGAGATCCAGCGCGCCCAGGTCGATCTGCCGCTGGCGACCTTCGCGCTCAGCCGGGGCGACGCTCCGGCGGCGATCCAGATCGCGCGCGCCGCGATGCCGGCCGCGCGCCGCGCCCAAAACGCCGCCCTTCTGGCCGAGCTGCAACGCACCGAGGCCGCCGCGCTGCGCCTGCTTGGCCGCGGCGCCGAGGCGGATGCCGCGCGGCTCGACAGTCTTGGCTGGGCGCGCTATGGCTTCGGCTCGGTCGAGGAGATCGCGAATTTCGATGCGAGCTTCCGATCGCTTGAACGACTGGCAGAGGTAACGCAGCAATGATCATCATCGTCGCGGGACTGGTCCTCGGGGCCGCCCTGGGCTGGATCCGGGCCCGCCGCCGGGGCGGGAACAGCTTTGACAAATGGCAGTATGCCCTTGTCCATGCTATCCTTTTCGGGATCGCCGGCCTTTTCGTGACGCTGATGATCGACCGAATGGTCTGACCATGTTCCTGCCCTTCTTCGAAACCCTGCGCAGGACCGGCATCCCGGTATCCCTGCGCGAATACCTCGGGTTTCTCGAAGGGCTGGCAGCGGGACTTGCCACCTACGAGGTCGAAACCTTCTACTACCTCGCCCGCACCGCGATGGTGAAGGACGAACGCCATCTGGACCGCTTCGACCGGGCCTTCGCCGAGGCGTTCAAGGGCATCGAGGCGATCAGCGCCGAGGCGGTCCTGGAAGCCATCGACCTGCCCGCCGAGTGGCTCGAAAAACTTCTGGAACGCACCCTCACAAGCGCCGAGAAATCCCAGATCGAAGCTTTGGGAGGCTTCGACAAGCTCATGGAAACGCTCAGGAAACGCCTAGAGGAGCAGAAGGGGCGCCATCAGGGCGGATCGAAGTGGATCGGGACCGCCGGAACCTCGCCCTTCGGGGCCTACGGCTACAACCCCGAAGGGGTTCGGATCGGCCAGAAGGAAAGCCGCAACCAGCGCGCGGTCAAGGTCTGGGACAAGCGCGACTTCCGCAATCTCGACGATCAGGTCGAACTGGGCACCCGCAACATCAAGGTGGCGCTGAAACGGCTGCGTCGCTGGGCCCGGACCGGCGCGGCAGAGGAATTGGACCTGCCCGGCACGATCCGCGCCACTGCCGAACATGGCTATCTCGACGTCAAGACCCGGCCAGAGCGGCACAACGCGGTGAAGGTGCTGCTGTTCCTCGATGTCGGCGGCTCGATGGACCCGCATGTCCGGGTGGTGGAGGAACTGTTCAGCGCCGCGCGGGCCGAGTTCAAGCACCTGGAGTATTACTACTTCCACAACTGCCTTTACGAAGGCGTCTGGCGCGACAACCACCGCCGCTGGGACCGCCAGACCCCGACCCCGGAGGTGCTGCGCACCTACGGCTCCGACTACAAGGCGATCTTCGTCGGCGATGCCTCGATGTCGCCTTACGAGATCGCGCACCCGGGCGGCGCCAATGAACACTGGAACGCCGAGGCGGGGCAGGTCTGGCTTGAACGCGCCCGCGCGCAATGGCCCGGCAACGTCTGGCTGAACCCCCTGCCCGAACGCTACTGGCCGCATACGCAATCGGTGGGCATGATCCGGCGCATCTTCGAGGGCGCGATGTTTCCCCTGACGCTCGACGGGATCGGGCGGGCGGTCAAGGCGCTGACATGAGGGCGCTGGCGCATCTGTGGCGCGAACACCGGCTGCCACTTCTTGTCTTCGTGGGCGGTGCGGCCGTTGCCCTGTTCTTTGCCGCCCGCCTTGTCGTCTTCACCCTCTACTGGTCCGATCCGGCGCATCGCCAGCAAACGCCCGACGGCTGGATGACACCCGGCTACATCGCCCGCAGCTGGCATGTCCCGCGCGAGGATCTTTCCCGTCACCTGGGCCTCGAGCCCGGCCCGGACACCCATCTGACGCTGGCCGAGATCGCCGGGGCGCGGGGCATTCCGGTCGAAACGCTGCTGAACGAGGTCGCGGCCTTCCTTGCCGCCGAGGCCGGGAAATGAGCGACTGGCTTCTGGCGCTTCTGCCCGATTACGGGCTGTGGATCCTGGCGCTTGCGACCTATCTGTCCTGCCTTGCCGTGCCGATGCCCGCGTCGCTTCTGATGCTGGCGGCGGGCGGTTTTGCCGCCGCCGGCGATTTCGCACTGTCGCAGGCGATGGGCGCGGCGCTCGCGGGTGCGGTCGCGGGCGACCAGACCGGCTTTGCCATCGGCCGGTTCGGCGGGCGGACGCTTTTGGCGCGGATCGAACGGCAGGGCAAGCGCGCGGCGCTGGTCGCGCGGGCGCGCGCGCTTCTGGCGCGGGGGTTCCTGGCGGCGGTGTTCCTGTCGCGCTGGCTGGTCAGCCCGGCGGGCCCCTGGGTGAACCTTGCCGCCGGTGCGGCGGGGCACGGCTGGGCGCGGTTCACCGCCGCCGGGGTGGCGGGCGAACTGGTCTGGGTCGGGCTTTACACCGGCATGGGCCATCTGTTCGTCGGCAACCTCCAGGCGGCGGAGGATCTGATCGGGTCTCTGCTCGGGCTCGTCGGCGGTGCGGCGGCGATGGTGCTCGCGGGCCTCTGGCTACGCGCGGCGATGCGCCACCGCGCCTGATTGCCGCTGCCCCCCACCTTTCCTTTGTCCCCACCTTCCCTTTCCCCGCCACCTTCCCTTTGCCCCCCACCTTCCCCATATTGCGGGAATGCTGCGCCTGGCCCCGATCCTGCTTGCCGTCCTATACGGCCTTGTCCTTTACCACTTTTCCGTCTGGCGCACGCGGCGGGAACTGGATGCGCGATCCCGCCCTCTGGACGATCCGGCGCTCTTGCGCGCGATCGACCGGCTGGCCGAACCCCTTGGGGTGCGGCAGGTGCCGGTCCGGGTCTATGAGATCGACCCGGTCAACGGCCTTGCCGCGCCGGACGGGCGGATCTTCCTGACCCGCGGCTTCTTGCAGAAGTTCCGCGCGGGCGAGGTCACGGGCGAGGAGATGGCAAGCGTCATCGCCCATGAGCTTGGCCATGTCGCGCTTGGCCATGCGCGTCGCCGGATGATCGACTTCTCGGGCCAGAACGCGATCCGCGTCGTGCTGTCGGCGGTTCTGGGGCGGTTCCTGCCCTGGGTCGGTTTCTACCTTGCCAATTTCCTGACCGGGCTGCTGGCCGCGCGGCTGAGCCGGCAGGACGAGTTCGAGGCCGACGAATGGGCCTCGGCGCTTCTGGTGAAGGCGGGAATCGGCACCGGGCCGCAGAAGTCGCTTTTCGCCAAGCTCGGCCGGCTGACCGGGACAGAGGGGCGGCGTCCGCCGGTCTGGCTGGCCAGCCACCCCGACACCGACGCGCGCATCGCCGCAATCGAGGCGAACGAAAGGCGCTGGGGCCTTGCAGGACCCGGCCCACGCGCCTGAGGCGGCTGCGGGAGCCTCCGGCGGGAGTATTTGCGCCAGACTGAAAGGGGAATTGCAGGGGCCGCGAACCCGGGCCGGGATCAGCCCGCGGCGGCAAGCGCCTTGCCCAGGCGCGGCAGCTTGGCGCGTTTGAGAAGCGCGCGCAACGGTTGCGGTTCGCCCGAAAGCGCCTCTGCGCGGGCGCGCACGCGTTCGACCGCCGTGGCGACCTGGTCCGGGGCCTTTTGCCAAAGCTCGAAAAGGAAGCGGTCGGGGTCGAGCCGCGCGATCCCTTCCTCTGCCAGCGTATGGCGCGGGAAATCGGCGGCGTTGAAGGTCACGATCGCATCGGCGCCCCCGGCGATCGCCGCGGCAAGCACATGGATGTCGTTGGTGTCGGGCAGGTGAAGCCGCGCGGCCAGCCCCGCGCGTTCTGCCACCGCAGCCCCGGGAAAGGTCGCGCGCAGTGCCGCGATTTCCCCTCGTGCGATCTCCTCGGCACCGGGGCCGAGCTTGCGGGTGGCGCGCGCCCACTCCTCAAGGATGCGGTCGGACCAGAGGGGGGTGTAAAGCCCCTGTCCCGCGACGCCGGTCAGGATCTCGCGCAGGACGGTGGGGTAAAGGACGCAGGCGTCCAGAAGCGCCTTCATCCGTCGAGCCGGAAGAACAATGCCTTGAGGTAGCCCGATTCCGCCAGTTGCGGCAGCATCGGGTGGTCGGGTCCGGCATAGCCCGTGTGCAGAAGCTGCCCGCGCCGCCCGCCGCGCCCGATCCCGCGGGCCGAGGCGTTGCGGAACTGCGTCAGGTCCGCCGCGTGCGAACAGGAACAAAGCCCCAGGTAGCCCCCCGGCGCGACCAGGGGCGCGGCCAGGCGCGCGACGCGCTCATAGGCGCGCAGGCCGGCCTCAAGCGCCGGTTTCGAGGGCGCGAAGGCGGGCGGGTCGCAGACGACGAGGTCGAAGCTCCGCCCTTCCGCCGCCAGCGCCTCCATCACCGCGAAGGCATCGCCCTGACGGGTGGCGAAGCGCCCGGCCACGCCCGCCGCCCGCGCGCCCTCCTCGGCCAGGGCAAGCGCCGGGGCGGAAGAATCGACGGCCAGCGCGGCGTCGGCACCGCCCGCCAGCGCCGCCAGCGAAAACCCCCCGACATGGGCGAAGACGTCGAGAACGCGGGCGCCCTTCGCAAGGCGCTGCGCGAAGGCGTGGTTCGGACGCTGGTCGTAGAAAAGCCCGGTCTTCTGCCCGCCCAGAAGGTCGGCCATGTAGGTCGCGCCGTTCATCGGAACCGGAACAGGTGCCTCCAGCCCGCCGGAAAGCACCGCCGTCTCCTCCGCCAGCCCCTCCAGCCCGCGCGACCGGCCGGTGCCGTTCTTGACGATCCGCGTCACCCCCGTCACCTCGGCCAGCGCGGCGGCCAGATCGCCGATCATCGCCTCCGCCCAGGCGGCGTTCGGCTGGATCACCGCGGCGTCGCCGAAGCGGTCGATCACCACGCCGGGCAGCCCGTCGGCCTCGGCATGGACGAGCCGGTAGAAGGGCGCGTCGTAAAGCCGGTCGCGCAGGGCCGCCGCACGGGCGATGCGCGCGCAAAGCCAGCCCCGGTCGATTGCCGCACCCGGGTCGCGGTCCATCATCCGCGCGATGATCTTCGACTGCACATTGACGGTGACAAGCCCGAGCGGGCGGCGTTCGGCATCCTCAAGGACCGCGAAGGCCCCCGGCGCAATCTTCGATGTCCGCCGGTCGGTCACCAGTTCGTCGGCATAGACCCAGGGGAAACCGTGGCGTATGGCGCGGGCCTCGGCCTTGGGCCGCAGGCGGACGATCGGAAGGGGGCTGTCGGTCATGAGAAGCGTCCGGTGTTGTTGCGGTCCGGTGGGTCTGGTCCTCCCTTACCGCCTGAGCGGGCAAGGTGGAAGGGCGCGTCTTCGTACCCTTGCGGCGACCGGACCTGTGCCGATTTGACCCCGCCCTACGGTCCCAGGCATGCTAGGCTTGGCCAGGACCGGCCGGGCGTCGCCCCTCGGGGGGCGCCCGGGACCGGGCTGATTCCATCGTTGTTAGCGCTAACTTTCTATGTTAGGAACCCCGCGACCGATCCAAGAGGGCCCGATGCCGCTTCATCCCGTGATTGCCGCCGTCACCGACCGTATCCGCACCCGATCCGCAGGCCCGCGCGCAGCCTATCTGGATCGGATGGCCCGTGCGGCCGAAGACGGCCCTGCGCGCGCGCACCTGAGCTGCGGCAACCAGGCCCATGCCTATGCGGCGATGGGCGGCGACAAGGGCGCGCTGGCCGGGGGACGGCAACCCAATATCGGCATCGTCACCGCCTACAACGACATGCTGTCGGCCCACCAGCCCTATGAACATTACCCCGAACGGATCCGCGCCGCCGCCCGCCGCGCCGGGGCCACCGCGCAGGTCGCGGGCGGGGTGCCGGCGATGTGCGACGGCGTCACCCAGGGCCAGCCGGGGATGGAGCTTTCGCTTTTTTCCCGCGACGTCATCGCGCTGTCGGCGGGCGTGGCGCTCAGCCACAACTGCTATGACGCGGCCCTTTTTCTTGGCATCTGCGACAAGATCGTGCCGGGGCTGATCATGGCGGCGGCGACCTTCGGCCATATCCCGGCGGTCTTCGTGCCTGCCGGGCCGATGACCTCCGGCCTGCCCAACGACGAAAAGTCCAAGGTCCGCCAGAAGTTCGCCACCGGCGAAGTCGGCCGGACCGAGTTGATGGCGGCCGAGATGGCGTCTTACCACGGGCCGGGCACCTGCACCTTCTACGGGACCGCGAACACCAACCAGATGCTGATGGAGTTCATGGGCCTGCACCTGCCGGGCGCGTCCTTCGTGAACCCCGGCACGCCCCTGCGCGAGGCGCTGACCGAGGCCGCGGTGGCGCGCGCCGCCGCGATCACCGCGCTTGGCAACGACTTCACCCCCGCGGGCGAGGTGCTGGACGAACGCGCCTTCGTGAACGGGATCGTCGGGCTGATGGCCACGGGCGGCTCGACGAACCTCGTCCTGCACCTGCCGGCGATGGCGCGTGCGGCGGGCATCCTGCTGGACCTCGACGATTTCGCGGCACTCTCTGACGCGGTGCCGCTGATGGCGCGGGTCTATCCCAACGGTCTGGCCGACGTGAACCATTTCCACGCGGCGGGGGGGCTTGCCTACATGATCGGGCATCTCCTCGACGCGGGCCTCCTGCACGAGGATGTGCGCACCGTGGCGGGCGTCGGCCTGTCGCGCTATGCGCGGGAACCGAAGCTTCTGGACGGGGCGCTGAGCTGGACGGACGGCCCGCGCGACAGCCTGAACGACAAGGTCCTGCGCCCCGCCGCCGACCCGTTCCAGCCCTCCGGCGGGCTGAAGCAGCTGGCCGGCAACCTCGGGCGCGGGGTGATGAAGGTCTCCGCCGTGGCGCCCGAGCGTCATGTGATCGAGGCCCCGGCCCGCATCTTCGAAAGCCAGGACGCGGTGAAGGCCGCCTTCAAGCGCGGGGAATTCACCTCCGATTGCGTGGTGGTCGTCCGCTTCCAGGGGCCGCGCGCCAACGGGATGCCGGAACTGCATTCGCTGACGCCCACCCTTGCCGTCCTTCAGGATCGCGGCCTGAAGGTCGCGCTTGTGACCGACGGGCGGATGTCGGGCGCCAGCGGCAAGGTTCCCGCGGCGATCCACGTCAGCCCCGAGGCGGCGGCGGGCGGGCCGCTCGCGCGGCTGCGCGACGGCGATCTGGTGCGCGTCGATGCCACCGCCGGCACGATCGACGCGCTGGTCCCGGATTTCGGGGCGCGCGCGCCCGTCACGGCCGACCTTTCGGCAAACCGCCACGGCATCGGGCGCGAATTGTTCGAGGTCTTCCGAACCCATGCCGGCCCCGCCGAAACCGGCGGCGCGCTGGTCGTCTGACCGGGCTTCCGACCGTGGCCCCGCCCCGGCGCGGCCCCTTCAGTCTGGCCCAAATACTCCCGCCGGAGGCTCCCGCAGTCGCCGCAACGTGAACGCCGAAAGGAAGATCGCATGACCCCCGCCGAACAAAGCCGCCACGCCGCCGATCTTTGCGCGCTGGCCCCCGTGGTCCCGGTCCTGGTGATCGACGACGCGGGCACGGCCGCAGACCTTGCCCGCGCGCTCGTCGCCGGCGGATTGCCCGCGCTCGAGGTGACGCTGCGCACCCCGGCCGCGCTCGACGCGATCCGCGCGATGGCCGAGGTGCCGGGCGGCATCGTCGGCGCGGGCACGCTTCTGACCCCGGCCGACGTGAAGGCGGCCAAGGCCGCGGGCGCGCGCTTCGGCGTCTCGCCCGGGGCGACCGACCGGCTTCTCGACGCCTGCGCCGAGGAAGGGCTGCCGCTGCTGCCCGGTGCGGCCACGGCCTCCGAGGTGATGGCGCTTCTGGAACGCGGCTACACCGTCCAGAAGTTCTTTCCGGCCGAGGCGATCGGCGGGGCAAAGGCGCTTGGGTCGCTCGCCTCGCCCCTGCCGCAGGTGCGTTTCTGCCCGACGGGCGGGATCGGGCTGGCGAGCGCGCCGCAATACCTTTCGCTGGCCAATGTGATGTGCGTCGGCGGCAGTTGGGTCGCCCCCAAGGATCGCGTGGCCGCCGGCGACTGGCCGGCGATCGAGGCGCTGGCACGCGAGGCGTCGCGCCTTCAACGCTAAGGGGCGGCCCGTTCGTCCCCGTCCCGTTCGTCCCCGTCCCGCCGGGCCAGCGCGTCGTGAACGGCGCGGTCGCTGGCGGCCAGGCTGACCGCCAGCCAGGCCAGGAGGAGCATGACGGTATAGCTGGTCGATACCAGGCCCAGCCCCGGCACGCCCGCATCGCCGCGCAAGAGCGCCCAGCCGCAGATCAGAAGCCCGACGGTCGCGGCGATCACCGAATAGCGCCCGCGATGGCGCCGCAGGCTCAGAAGGCGATGAATCTCGCCATCGGCCGCGCGGCTTTCGCGACGCAGCTGCGAAGTGCCGCGAACGTCATCATCGGGCGCCGGATCGACGGCCCGCTCGGGCGCAGGCGCGTAGATATGGCGGCAGGCCGCATTCACCGAAAACCCGAAAAGCGCGATGTAGACCACCCATGCCAGCGCCGACACCGTCGGCCCGTCGAAATCGAGCCGCTCCATGAGCGCGGGGAAGCCAAGCACCGTTATCGGAAACAGAAGGGCAACCCCAAGCGACACAGGACGGCGCAAGACCGTTCGCAGGTTCATAATCTCACTCGTCAATCGCGCCCCACGGCAAGATTCAGCACGAAATTGTGGCGAAAACGTGACCAAAAGGTTAACGTGAACGGAATCGGAAACAGAGGTTCCTCTATGCCCAGTGTCTGTACCTGTCTATGGTACCCGGCCGGTGCAGAGGAGGCCGCACAGTTCTACGTCGGCCTTCTGCCAGACAGCCGGATCCTGAAGGTTCATCCCATGCACGGGGTGGGTAATGGGGAAGAACCGTTCCTCATCGAATTCCTGCTGAAAGGCCAGCGCTATACCGCGATGAACGGCGGCCCGCACTATCGGCTGACACCCGCCGTATCGATCCAGATCATGGCCGAGGACCAGGCAGAGGTTGACCGGCTCTGGTCGGCGCTCTCGGACGGCGGCGCCCCGCTCAGGTGCGGTTGGCTGACCGACCGCTGGGGGCTGAGCTGGCAGATCGTTCCTGACATCCTGCCGCGCCTGCTGGCCGAAGGGGGCGCCGTCGCCGCACGCGTGCTCCTGACGATGCAGGACATGGCCAAGCTGGATGTCGCAGCACTCGAGGCGGCCGCGCAGGAACCCGCCATTCCCTGACCTGACGCAGCCTTTCCCGATGACGCCCGCGACCGTGGCGCGCGGGGTTGGCCCCTGCTAGCCTCGCGCGGCCAGCCGGCCGCTTCGCCCGCCCCGGCGCGTGGCCGCCGGCGCCTCTGTCAGGCCCGCCGCCAGCACCCCGTTCATCGGATGGCCGTCGTTGTCGGGCCCATAGGTCGCGATCAGGACGCGCATCGCCTCGCGCGGGTCGGTCCCCGGCGCCAGGCTCAGGGCCCAGTCCAGGAAGATCGACCGGCATTCACCCAGAGTTATGCCCTCTATCGCGTAGCTCTCGCGCACCAGCCCCTTGGGATCGGCCTTCGACATTTCCATGAGTTTCCTCGCCATCACCGCTCCGCTCTCAGCCTTCGGGCGCCGGCAGATGGCGTCCGACGATTGCTGCAACCGCGGCCACAGTATCTGCCAGACGGGTGGAAAGTCCATCCAGATCCTCGCAGCCCGTCTCGCGCAGCAGGAACGCGCGACCGCCCTCGCCCAGCGCCTCCATCTCGAGCGGCCGGTCGCTCAGAAGCCGCCCGCCCGCCTGCAACCGCCACAGGAACCGGTAGCCCGATTGCAGCGCCGCTTCCTCTTCCTTCGTCAGGAACCCGGCGCGCTGGCCCGCGCGCAGCTGCGCCTCCACCCGGCGGGCGGGATCGGCGGCCATCAGCGTGACCATCTGCGCCAGAAGCTCCAGGTCCTGCAGGCGGCCGGGGCCGATCTTCGCCTCCCAGGCGCCATCGGGGGCCTTGGCGGCGAAGATGCGGGCGCGCATCTCGGCCACGTCGGCGCGAATGCCCGCGCCGCCCGCCTTCGCCGCCAGAACCTCGCGCCGGATCGCCTCGACGTCGGCGGCCAGATCGGACGACCCCGCCACCGGGCGCGCCCGTGTCAGCGCCAGATGTTCCCAGGTCCAGGCCTCGTCCATCTGGTAGTCGCGAAAGCCCGCAAGCCCGGTCGCCACCGGCCCCTGCCGGCCCGAGGGCCGCAGCCGCATGTCCACCTCGTAAAGCTGACCTTCGGACATCTGCGCGGTCAGCGCGGTGACCAAGGCCTGCGTCAGCCGCGCGTAGTACTGCCGCGATGCCAGCGGGCGCGGCCCTTCGGACGCATCCACCCCGTCGGCGTCGTAGATGACGATAAGGTCAAGATCGGACGCGGCGTTCAAACGTTCGGCGCCAAGCGACCCCATCCCCATCACGACCGAGCCGCGCCCCGGCGGGGCGCCATGCTTGCGCGCGAACTCCGCCAGGCACGGATCCCACAGCGCCGACAGGCAGGCCTCGGCCAGTTCGGCGTATTCGCGCCCCGCCGCCTGCGCATCCAGAAGCCCGCGCAGGTGGTGCACGCCGATCCGGAAGTGCCATTCCTTCGCCCAGCGCCGCGCCGCATCCAGCTTGCGTTCATAATCCGGAATGTCCGCCAATCGCTGCGAAAGCTCCGCCCGCAAGGTGGCCAGACCGGGCCAAGGCGCAAAGAAATCGCCGCCAATCACCGCGTCCAGCACGCCCGCATTGCGCGACAGATAGGCCGCAAGCGCCGGCGCTGTTGAACAAACATCGACAATAAGGTCAATCAACTGCGGATTGGCCTCGAACAACGAAAAGAGTTGCACGCCGGCGGGCAGTCCGCGCAGAAAGCCGTCGAACTGGTTTAGGGCTTCCTCTGGGTTTGCCGCGCGCCCGAGACGCGACAGGATTTCCGGCTCCACCCGCTTGAATATCCTCACCGCGCGTTCCGAGCGGAGCGCCGGATAGGCGCGCCAGCCCTCGACCACCGCCTGCATCTCGGGGCGCAGGTCGGGGGTGGCGCGTGCCTCGCCGGGGGCGAAGAAGCTTTCGGTCAGCTCGGCCACCCGGTCGAGCCTTGCGCGAAGATCCCTGCGGAATGCATCGGTGTCGCCCTGCCCCATCATCCGCGCGATCACGTCGAAGCCTTCGGCGGTCACCGGCAGCGCATGGGTCTGCGCATCGCCCACCATCTGCAGCCGGTGCTCCACCTCCCGGTGGGCGCGATAGTGGCGGGTCAGTTCCCCGGCCGCCTCGTCGGTGATCCAGCCCTTCCAGGCCAGTGCGGCCAGCCCGCCCACGGTGTCGCGCTGGCGCAGGTCGGGGTCGCGCCCGCCGGCGATCAGCTGCCGGGTCTGGGTAAAGAACTCGATCTCCCGGATGCCGCCCGGCCCCAGCTTCAGGTCGCGCCCCTCAAGCGAGGCGCGACCGTGAAGCCCCTTGTGATCGCGGATGCGCAGGCGCATGTCGTGGGCGTCCTGGATGGCGGCGAAGTCCAGATGCCGCCGCCAGACGAAGGGCGTCAGCGCCTGAAGGAACCGTTCGCCCGCCGCGATGTCGCCCGACGCGGCGCGCGCCTTGATATAGGCCGCGCGTTCCCAGGTGCGGCCCTGCGCCTCGTAGTACTGTTCAGCCGCCCCCATCGAGATGCAGACCGGCGTGACCGAGGCGTCGGGACGCAGCCGCAGGTCGGTACGAAAGACATAGCCCTCGGGCGTCATGTCCGACAGCATCGCGGTCATCCGCCGCACCACGCGGATGAAGGAGGCCCGCGCGTCCTGCACGTCGTCGGGGTCATAGCGGGTTTCGTCGAACAGGCAGATCAGGTCGATGTCGGAGGAATAGTTCAGCTCTGCCGCGCCGGTCTTGCCCATCGCGATGGACACAAGCCCCCCCGCCGTCGCCACATCGCCGGGCACGGCCCCCGGAAGCTTGCCGCGCCGGATCTCGTCGCCGACAAGCGCGGTCATGGCGCGCGATACGGCAACGTCCGACAGCCGCGTCAGCGCCCCGGTCACCTCCTCCAACTGCCAGACGCCGCCCAGATCGGCCAAGGCCGCCAGAAGCGCGACCCGCGCCTTGGCCTGCCTCAGCGCGGATCCAAGCGCCTCGCTCCCCATTCCCTCGCCCAGGGCCAGCGCATCGGCCAGCGCGTCTTCGGGACTGCCCGCAAGGGCTGCCTCGATCCAGTCGGCCTCGCGCGTCATCAGGCCCGCAAGATAGGGGCTGCATCCGGCCGTCCCTTCCACAAGCGCGCGCAATTCCGGCGCAAGGCCCGCGAACCGCGCGCGCGGTTCCTCGGCCCGGGCAGGGTCATGGGGGATGGGACAGCGGGTCAGGCGCGATGCGAAGGTCATGGGCCGCACAGTAGCGGCGGGCGCGGCACGGTCAACGGGCGCCCTGCACCGCGCCGGGCATTGCACTTGCCGCCCCGCCATGGGATTGCGGGGCGAGACGCAAGGGGGAAGGACCGATGAGCAAGAGCCTGAAACGGGTCGAGACGGCGCTGGCCGATGCCGGCCAGACGGTGCGGATCGTCGAGATGCCGGGATCGACCCGCACCGCCGAAGAGGCGGCGGCGGCGGCGGGCTGCGCGATCGACCAGATCGCGAAGTCGATCATCTTCCGTGGCGAGGATACCGGCCACGTCGTCCTGTTCATCACCGCCGGCGGCAACCGCGTCGATCCCGCGCGGGCCAGCGCGCTTGCCGGCCAGCCGCTTGGCCGCGCCGACGCGGACCTCGTGCGCGCCGAGACGGGCTTTGCGATCGGCGGGGTCGCGCCGGTGGGCCTTATCGCGCCGGTGCAGGCCTTCTTCGACCCCCGGCTTCTTGAGTTCGACGTGGTCTGGGCGGCGGCCGGAACGCCGCGGCACGTCTTCGCCATCGACCCCCGCAAGCTTCTTGAGATCACCGCCGCGACGCGGGCGGATTTCGTCCAGGGCTAGCGGCGCGACGGCCATGTTAAAATAATTTACTTCCCGCCTTGACAGCGCCGCCCACAGTTCCGATCTTCGTTTATGTGAAAGACATTCACATTCAACGCGGAGGACGCAAGATGACGACGATCGCGGCCTGGCCCGCCCGGGCCGAGACCTGGCTGGACGAACGGGGCAAGGGTGCCTGGATCGTGGCCACGGTTCTGGCCTTCATTCTTTTCTGGCCGCTGGGTCTTGCCCTCCTGGCCTACATGATCTGGAGCAAACGCATGTTCGCTGGCCGCTGCGGCAAGAGCCGCCATCACGACAGAAGCTGGGCCCAGGCCCGCCGCCACGGGTTCCGGTCTTCCGGCAACACCGCCTTCGACGCCTACAAGGCCGATACGCTCGACCGGCTCGAACGCGAGCAGGACGAATTCGAGGCCTTCCTCAAGCGGCTGCGCGACAGCAAGGACAAGTCCGAATTCGACCAGTACCTTGACGAACGCGCCCGTGCCGCGCGCGACCAGGACGGCGAGAGCGAGGCGAAGGACGAGGGCCGCGGGGCCTATTGAAACGAACGCGGGGCGGTCAATGGCCGCCCCGCATTTTCGCGCGGGAAAAGCCCCCCGCGACGAAAGGCTTGGCGGATCGGACCTTGCTTGCTAACGTTCGCGCGGACGAGACCCGGCAAAGACCATGAGACACACGCTTCCCATCGCGCCCCAGTTCTATGTGACGGCGCCTCAACCCTGCCCGTATCTCGACGGGCGGTTTGAGCGGAAGCTGTTCACCGCGCTTCAGGGCGAAAACGCCAAGCGGCTGAACGACGCGCTGTCCAAACAGGGGTTCCGCCGGTCGCAGAACGTGCTTTACCGCCCCTCCTGCGCGGAATGTACCGCGTGCCTCTCTGCCCGCATCCGGGTGGCCGACTTCGCCCCGAACAAAAGCCAGCGCCGCACGCTGAAGCGCAACGAGGGCCTGCGCCGCGACGCGACAAGCCCCTGGGCGACAGAGGACCAGTTCGCGCTGTTCCGCCGCTACCTGGACAGTCGCCACGCCGACGGCGGCATGGCCGACATGGACATCTTCGAATTCGCCGCGATGATCGAGGAGACGCCGGTGAAAAGCCGCGTCATCGAATATGCGTCACGCGGCGACGGCGGGCGCGGGCCGCGCGCACTGACCGCCGTGTGCCTGACAGACGTGCTCGATGACGGGCTGTCGATGGTCTACAGCTTCTATGACCCGGCCCTGATTGCGCACAGCCTTGGCACCTACATCATCCTCGATCATGTGGAGATCGCCCGGTCGATGGGCCTGCCCTATGTCTATCTGGGCTACTGGGTGCCGGGCAGCCGCAAGATGGGCTACAAGGCCAATTTTGCGGCGCTTGAAATCTACAAGGGCGGCGCCTGGCAGGATATCGGCAACCCCGAAGACCACAGCGGCGAGACCCACCCCCTTTCGGTCGACCCGATCGCCGAACAGGTCGCCCGCATCGCCCTGCCCGAGGCGCACCCCCTTGGCGGCTGAACAGCGCCCGCCGCCGCCCGGTCCCTTGCCACCTTTACCCCAGGAAAAGGCAATCGCCTCTGGCGCGATGGCTCGACCTGTGCACAATTCCGCAAAGTGCCGTATCGGCGATTGACCGATCGCCAAACTTGGCTTAATTGGTCAAAAATTTTTACCAGTTTCCCAATCTGGGCAAGGGGCGTCAAAGACGCCAGGGGAGGATAGACGCGATGCAGACATTCCTTTCCCTCTCGCGAGGGATCGACCGGCTCAACGAATGGATCGGAAAGTCGGTCATATGGCTGATCCTGCTGGCCATTCTTGTGAGCGCGGTGAACGCCACCGTGCGCAAGGTGTTTTCCATCTCGTCGAACGCCTGGCTCGAACTTCAGTGGTATCTGTACGGCGCGGCCTTCATGCTGGCTGCCGCCTATACGCTGAAGGAAAACGAACATATCCGCATCGACATCTTCTATGGCACCCGGTCGCGGCGCGCCCAGCACTGGATCGACCTGGTCGGCCACGTCCTGTTCCTGACGCCCTTCGTCGTCCTGATGACCTGGATGACCTTCCCCTACGCCTACCAGGCCTGGAAGATCGGCCAGATTTCCACCAATGCCGGGGGGCTCATCATCTGGCCGGCCCGTGCGATCCTGGCGGCGGGCTTTGCCCTTCTCTCGCTGCAGGCGGTTTCCGAGATCATCAAGAAGATCGCCGTGATGAAAGGGATCATCGAGGATCCCCACCCGTTCGTGTCGCACCATCAGGCGGCCGAGATCGAGGGCGCGGCACTTGCCGGCGACGCCACCAAGCGCACCGGGGAGAAGCCCGAATGATCGAGTTCATCGCCATCAACATGGCGCCCATCATGTTCGCCTCGCTGGTGTTCTTCCTCCTGCTGGGCTACCCGGTCGCGTTTTCGCTTGCGGCCAACGGGCTTGTCTTCTTCGCCATCGGCGTCTGGATGGCGCCCTGGTCCTCGGGCACGATCACGCTTGACTGGCCGCTTCTCTTCACCATGCCGCAACGCTTGTGGGGGGTGTTGTCGAACGAGACGCTCCTGGCCATTCCGTTCTTCACCTTCATGGGGATCGTGCTGGAAAAATCCGGCATGGCCGAGGATCTTCTGGACACCGTGGGCCAGCTCTTCGGCCCGGTGCGTGGCGGCCTTGCCTATGCGGTCATCATCGTCGGCGCGCTTCTGGCGGCCACGACCGGGGTCGTCGCCGCCTCGGTGATCGCGATGGGGCTGATCTCGCTGCCGATCATGCTGCGCTACGGCTACGACCGCAGGGTGGCGACGGGTGTCATCGCGGCCTCGGGGACGCTGGCGCAGATCATCCCGCCCTCGCTTGTCCTGATCGTGCTGGCCGACCAGCTGGGCCGGTCGGTCGGCGACATGTACAAGGGCGCGCTGGTGCCGGGGCTGGTGCTGACCGGGCTTTACCTTGGCTATGTCTTCCTTGTCTCTCTGGTGCGCCCGCAATGGGTGCCCGCCCTGCCGAAGGAGGCGCGGACGCTTGGCCAGGGCGTGCCCTCGTTGATCGTGGCGCTGATCGCCTGCGCGGGGATCGGATACGGCGCGCATGTCTGGCTGGCGCCGACGCACGGGGCCAATGCCGACATCCTTGGCGCGGCCTTCGCGGTCGCGGTCATCTATGCCGTGGCCCTTCTGGACCGCGCGCTTGGACTTGGCGTGCTGAGCCGGCTGGCCGGCCAGGTCATCATGGTGCTGATCCCGCCGCTCGCGCTGATCTTCCTGGTGCTGGGCACCATCTTCCTGGGCGTCGCCACGCCCACCGAAGGCGGCGCCATGGGCGCGGTCGGCGCATTGGTGCTGGCGGCGTCGAAGCGGCGGCTAAGCCTGAGCGTGGTGCAGCAGGCGCTGATCGCCACCACGCGGCTTGCCTCCTTCGTCATGTTCATCCTTGTGGGCGCGCGGGTCTTCTCGCTGACCTTCTACGGGGTGAACGGGCATGTCTGGGTCGAACACCTGCTGACCGGGCTTCCGGGCGGGCAGATGGGCTTCCTGATCATCGTGTCGATCATGGTCTTCCTGCTGGCCTTCTTCCTTGATTTCTTCGAACTGGCCTTCATCATCGTGCCGCTCCTGGCGCCCGCCGCCGAACAGCTGGGCATCGACCTGATCTGGTTCGGGGTGATCCTTGGCGTGAACATGCAGACCTCGTTCATGCACCCGCCCTTCGGCTTCGCGCTTTTCTACCTGCGCTCGGTCGCGCCGCGCGGGGCTTACAAGGACAAGGTGACGGGCCAGCAGGTCGCGGGCGTGAGCACCGGCCAGATCTACTGGGGCTCGGTTCCCTTCGTGGTGATCCAGGTCATCATGATCGCGGTGGTGATCGCCTTTCCCGGCATGGTCATGCACTACAAGGGCAAGGTCATCGACCCTTCGACCATCCAGATCACCGTGCCCACGCTGCAAACCCTTGGCGGCGGCGCGGCGGGGGGATCGCTGGGCGGGTTGCCGGCCCTCGGCGCGCCCAAGCTGGGCGCCCCGGACCTGGGCGGCGGATCGGGCGGCGCATCGGGCGGGCTGCCGACCCTCGGCGCACCCAAACTGGGGGCGCCGGTCGTCAATCCCTGACGCCGGCGCGCTGCAGACCCGCAAAGAAAAAGGCCCCGGACATTTCCGGGGCCTTTCCGTTCTGGTGTCGCGTTCTCAGAGCTTGCCGGCCTGCTGCTGGCTCATCATGAAGACGTCGTAGTTGTATTCCGAAAGCTGCGCCCAAAGATAGGCATCCGCCCGGAAGGCGTTCTGGCTTTCGAGAATCTTCTTGAACATCTCGTTGGTCGAACCGATTTCCGCATAGGTCGCGTTGGCCGCGTCGAAGGCCGCCGACAGCACGTCTTGCGAGAACGCGCGAAGCTGGGCGCCATTGGCCACGAGCGACCGCAGCGCGCCCGGGTTCTTCCAGTCGTAGCTGGCCATCATGTTGGAGTTCGCGGCCTCGCAGGCCGTGGTCATCACCGCCTGATAGCTCGCCGGAAGCTCGTTCCACTTGTCGAGGTTGATCATCGTCGACAGCGTCGGCGCGCCTTCCCACCAGCCCGGATAGTAGTAGTAGGGCGCGACCTTGTAGAAGCCGAGCTTCTCGTCGTCGTAGGGGCCGACCCATTCGGCGGCGTCGATCGTGCCCTTTTCAAGCGACGGATAGATGTCGCCGCCGGCGATCTGCTGCGGCACCACGCCAAGCTTTTCGATGATCTTGCCGGCCAGGCCCCCGATGCGCATCTTCAGGCCCTGAAGGTCCGCGACCGAGTTGATCTCCTTGCGGTACCAGCCGCCCATCTGCACACCGGTGTTGCCGCAGGGCAGATAGTGCAGGTTCTGGGTGTGGAAGAATTCGTTCAGCATGTCGATGCCACCGCCGTAGTAAAGCCAGGCGTTCATCTGACGGTAGTTCAGGCCGAACGGCACGGTCGTGCCCAGCGCATAGGTCGGGTCCTTGCCCCAGAAGTAATAGGACGCGGTATGGCAGACCTCGATCGTGCCCGCGGAAACGGCATCGGCGGCCTCAAGGCCGGGCACCAGTTCGCCCGCCGGGAAGACCTGGAGCGTCAGCCCGCCATCGGTCATCTCGTTGACATACTTCGCCATCGTCTCGGCCGCGCCGTAGATGGTGTCGAGCGCCTTGGGGAACGACGAGGTGACGCGCCAGGTGATCTGGGGGCTCGATTGCGCGATCGCAGGTGCGGCAAGGGCGGCAGAGCCCGCCGCGCCGCCCAGCGCGGCTTTGGTCAGGAACGAACGACGATCCATCAGTGATTTTCTCCCGGTTGTTGGTCTGGGCCCCGCGTTGTCGGGGCGGGACGGGGAGAGCATAGACGCATGGCGCGTTCAATCAAGCGCGCGATGTGGTCCTGCGTCGTGTTGACGCCGGGTCAAGCCGAACCCCGGGGGAAGCCGGGCACCGGAACCGGAATTTTGCCGCGAAGGCTTGCAAAGCCCGATCGCGCGCCAATCTCTTGCACAGTGACGAGGGAGTTGATCTTGACCTTTATCCTGTTCTTCGCGGGCCTTGCGGGGCTTTTGATCGGTGGCGAACTGCTGATCCGCGGCGCGGTCGGCCTTGCGCAGCGCTTTCATGTGCCACCACTGGTCATCGGCCTGACGATCCTTGGCTTCGGGACATCTACGCCGGAACTTCTTGTCTCGCTCGAGGCGGCGCTGAGCGGCTCGCCGGCCCTGGCGCTTGGCAACGTGGTCGGATCGAACATCGCGAATATCCTGCTGATCCTGGGGCTGTCGTCCCTGATCGTTCCGATGCAACTGGACTTCCCGCGTCTGCGTCGCGAATTCATGGTGATGATCGGCGCGACGATCGTTCTTTGGCTGATGCTGGGCGGGGGTGTCGTCGCGCGGCCCGAGGGCATGCTGCTTCTGGCGGGACTGGCTGCCTATCTGTGGCTCTCGCTCAAGGGCGCACGCGAGATCCCGGAAAACCCCGTAGCATGCCGCCCCCTTTGGCAATCGGCGATCATGGCGCTGGGGGGGCTTGTCGTCTTGATGGGCGGCGCGAAGGCAATGGTGTTCAGCGCATCCGAAATCGCCCGGATGCTTGGTGTGTCCGAGGCGGTGATCGGCCTGACCATCGTGGCCGTGGGTACGTCCCTTCCCGAACTTGTCGCCTCGATCATGGCGGCCATGCGCAAGCATCCCGAACTGGCGATCGGCAATATCCTGGGGTCGAACATCTTCAACATCCTCGGGATCCTCGGCGTCACCGCCACGGTCACGCCGGTGCCGGTCGATCCCCGTTTTTCCGCCTTTGACGTGGGGCTGGCGCTTACCGCCGCCCTCGCCTTCCTGGCACTGGCCGCCCTGCCCGGCCGCGTCGGCCGCATCGCCGGTGGCGGGCTTCTGGCCAGCTACGGCGGCTATCTGGCACTGCTTGGGCTCGGCTAGCCCGGGCAGATTCGCTTTCTTGCGCCATCCGGGCGGCAAAACGAAAGAAAACTGCGACCTTTCATCGCCATGCGACACTTTATTCCCGATTTTGGCGGTTGACGCTGCAATCAACCCTGCCTAATGTCCGCCGCACAGCAGCAAAGGGCCTTTGGTAGCGATGGACGCGATCCTGGTACTTGTAGGGAAGAAGCGCATGGGCCGGTGACGGTTGACCAGAATGGTTCCCATGCGCCCCGGTCGGAAAAGCCCGGGGCTTTTTGTTGCAAGACACGATGCACGGAGTGACGAGAGATGTCAGGGCAGATGACCGGCGCGCGGATGGTGGTTCAGGCGCTGAAGGATCAGGGGGTCGATACGGTCTTCGGATATCCCGGGGGCGCGGTGCTTCCGATCTATGACGAGATCTTCCAGCAAAACGACATCCGCCACATCCTGGTCCGCCATGAACAGGGCGCCGTCCACATGGCCGAAGGCTACGCCCGTTCGACCGGCAAGCCGGGCGTGGTGCTTGTCACCTCGGGCCCCGGGGCGACGAATGCGGTGACCGGCCTGACCGACGCGCTGATGGATTCGATCCCGCTCGTGGTCCTGACCGGCCAGGTGCCTACCTTCATGATCGGCACCGACGGCTTCCAGGAGGCCGACACGGTGGGCATCACCCGCCCCTGCACCAAGCACAACTGGCTTGTGAAGGATACCGACAGGCTGGCCGAAACGATCCACCAGGCCTTCCATGTCGCGACCCAGGGCCGCCCCGGCCCGGTCCTGATCGACATTCCGAAGGACGTGCAGTTCGCGACCGGCACCTACACGGCGCCCAAGGCGGCGCGGACGGTGCACTACCAGCCGAAGGTCAAGGGCGACCTGGGGCTGATCACCGAACTCGTCGAACTGATGGAAAAGGCGGAGCGCCCGATCCTCTATACCGGCGGCGGCGTCATCAACTCCGGCCCCGGCGCCAGCCAGCTTCTGCGCGAACTGGCCGATGCGACGGGCTTTCCGGTCACCTCGACCCTGATGGGGCTTGGCGCCTACCCGGCCAGCGGAAAGAACTGGATCGGCATGCTGGGGATGCATGGCCTTTACGAGGCCAACCTTGCCATGCACGGCTGCGACCTGATGATCAATCTGGGCGCACGTTTCGACGACCGGATCACCGGCCGCATCGCCGATTTCAGCCCGCGTTCGAAGAAGGCGCATGTCGATATCGACCCCTCGTCGATCAACAAGGTCATCCATGTCGATATCGGCATCGTTGGCGACGTGGGCCATGTCCTTGAAGACCTGCTGAAGGTCTGGAAATCCCGCGGGCGCAAGGTGAACAAGGATGGCCTCGCGAAGTGGTGGGGCCAGATCGACCAGTGGAAGCTGAAGAAGTGCCTGTCCTACAAGGGCTCGGAAAAGACGATCAAGCCGCAGTACGCGCTGGAGCGCCTTGAGGCGCTGACCCGGGGTCGCGACCGCTATGTCACGACCGAGGTGGGTCAGCACCAGATGTGGGCCGCGCAATACCTGGGCTTCGACGCGCCGAACCGCTGGATGACCTCCGGGGGCCTCGGCACCATGGGCTATGGCCTGCCGGCCTCGATCGGGGTTCAGGTGGCCCATCCCGACGCCCTGGTCATCAACGTCGCCGGCGAGGCGTCATGGCTGATGAACATGCAGGAAATGGGCACCGCCGTTCAGTTCCGCGCCCCGGTCAAGCAGTTCATCCTGAACAACGAACGCCTTGGCATGGTGCGCCAGTGGCAGCAGCTTCTGCATGGCGAGCGTTATTCTCATTCCTGGTCCGAAAGCCTGCCTGACTTCGTCAAGTTGGCCGAGGCCTTCGGCTGCGCCGGCGCCAAGGTGGACAGCCCCAAGGACCTCGACGACGCGATCATGGCGATGATCGAGTATGACGGGCCCTTCATCCTCGACGTGCTGGTGGAGAAGCATGAAAACTGCTTCCCGATGATCCCGTCGGGCAAGCCGCACAACGAGATGCTACTGGGCGACGCCTCGACCGAAGGGGCGATCCAGGCGGGCGGTGCGGTCCTGGTCTGAAGACCCCCCGCAACCGCGACGAAACCGAAGGGCACCCCGCGCGGGTGCCCTTTGTCATTCGGCGCGGCCGACGTGATGCAGCTTGCCCACCTCGTACATGAGAAGCAGGAAACACAGCGCCGAAAGGAATTCGCGTATCTCGGCCACGCGCAGGCCGCCGACCGGGACGAAGACGCGGGTGACCAGCGGTTCCTGCATCAGGCTCGCCAGAACCATCCCCACCGCCAACCCCGCCGAGGGCAGGGGAAACCCCGTCGCGACGACGATGCGCCGCAGGTCGGCGACCCATTGATAAAGGAGTGGCAGCACCGCCCCCCACAGGAAGAAGCCAAGGATGAAAAGGTGGTCGAAAAGATAGCCCAGCAGGTTGTGAAGGTTGAATTCCTTCTGGACGTTGACCACCTCGATCGCCTCAGGCGTCGCGAAACCGAAGATCCGTTGCCCCCAGCTGATCTCCTCTCCGGTGAGGAAGATGAAGCCAAGCCCGAGGAGAAGCCAGGTGAAGCGCCGCCCGCCGTTCGGCCGTCCCTTCGCCGCCCAGATCAGGCTCAGAACGCCTGCCAGCGCGAAAAAGATCGCCTGACAGTTCTCGATCAGCCCGTCCTCGAAATTGATCTTCCCCATCATGTCGAACGACAGAAACCGGTCGCCCCAGACCGCATAGGCCGTGATGACCACCGTCGCGGCCAGCGTGATCGCCAGCGACGGCCCGAAAAGCCGAAGCCGCAACGCCTCGCCGCCCGGGGTCAGGCGGTCTGGCAGGCTGCGCAGCGCGCGCGCCCAGCCTGTCGCGGCGATGCGTTCGCCCCAGATCCCGACCGCGAACATCAGGACCGCGCCGAAGCCCAGAAGCCCCTGCGCGGCCCGGATCTCAAGCTGCGCGGTATGACGGGTCAGCGGATTGTCGGAGGTCAGCGAGTCGTCCAGAAGCCCGATCGCAAGAAAGATCTCCGCCCGGCAGAGATAGGCAAGCGCCAGAAGCCCGACGGCGGCAAGAACAGTCCAGACCCGGTATCGCATCGCACCCCCCACTTCCGCGACGGCTGCCATTGCACAGGGCGCTGGCATCCGGGGCGGCCACTTTTCCGGCTGGCGAACGGTGCCGCCGGAACACTTTCGTGACGGTCTTATGACACCCGCGATCCGGCGATGTCCAACACCCTTTGGAGTGGAGGAGGGCATTTTTCTGGGGCTTTCCACATTTCGCGTGTTGCAAGCCCATCGTCCGCTGTGCACAAACGACCCAGCCGAATTGACGCAACCCAAGATCCCGCCCGAAGGCAAGGAACCGGACATGTCTGCCCTGAAGATCAAGAAAGGCTCGACGAGCCACTCCGCCTACGACCTGCGCGACCCCAACGCCGAGGTGATCGAAAGCCACACCCTCGCGGTCCTGGTCGACAACGAGGCGGGGGTTCTTGCGCGGGTGATCGGGCTGTTCTCGGGGCGCGGCTACAACATCGACAGCCTGACCGTCGCCGAGGTCGATCACAAGGGCCACCGGTCGCGGATCACCGTCGTCACGCGCGGCACGCCCGCGGTCATCGAACAGATCAAGGCGCAGCTTGGCCGTCTTGTCCCGGTCCACGAGGTTCATGACCTGACGGTCGAAGGGCCGGCGGTCGAACGGGAACTGGCGCTTTTCAAGGTCGTCGGCACCGGCGAGAAACGGATCGAGGCGCTCCGCCTGGCCGAGATCTTCCGCGCCAACGTGGTCGACAGCACGCTGGAAAGCTTCGTCTTCGAAATCACCGGCACGCCCGAAAAGATCGACGCCTTCGCCGATCTGATGCGGCCCCTTGGCCTTGCCGACGTGGCACGCACCGGGGTCGCCGCGCTGGCCCGCGGCGCCTGATCCCCGTCCTGCCCGCAAGACCAAAGGGCTGAAAACCAAAGGCCCCGGGGCTTGCGCGCCCCGGGGCCTCCTCATTGCGTCGGATCGCCGGGCCGGATCAGGCCGCGACCTTGCCCGCTTCCTGCGCGGCGGCGAGTTCGTCGGCGTCAACCGCGCCGTCGGCGTTCGCATCGATTTCCGCGAAAAGCTCGGGCGTCATGTCGGGATAGGCGGCGGTCATCTCCTCGATCGAGTAGGTGCCATTGCCGTCCGTATCGGTCACCACCGTCTGGGCGTTGGCGGCAGAGGCGACAGCGGCCATGGCGCCGAGTGCCAGAACGAACTTTTTCATTTTCCTGTCTCCGGATTGGGGCATCTGCCCTGGAATCAGTGGCTTGATCGCCACTTCCCGCTACCTGCGCCTTCGCCGGTCTTCCGGCAATAGGGCGCGATGCGGCGCCCCCCGGCCTCGGCAGGGCTTTGCTGATTCCGTCGGCGGAGCCGTCCGAAGAACCGGCGGTTCCTAGCCGATCACACCGTTTTCGCGGGCTGCCTGCAGTTCGTCGGCGTCGATCTCGCCCGAACCGTCCACGTCGATCTCGGAAAAGAGCTGCGCCGTCATGTCGGGATAGGCCGCCGTCATCTCCTCGATCGAGAAGGTTCCGTTGCCGTCGGTATCGCTCACGGTGACCTGCGCCTGGGCGGCGGCACCGGCAAGGCCAAGGGCCAGCGAAAGGGCAAGGGTACGAAGGGTCATCGGCAATCTCCTTGATCTGCGGCGCCGCACCGACCCGGATCACCCGGACGCCAGACCGCGCCTTTGACCGGAAAGATGGTCGAAGCGCGGCTGTTAGGCAATAACAGCGCGCCGGAAACCGGATAACGGACCCGGGGAACGCCAGAGCGCGCCGGAAAAAGGGGGGGCGGGCAAAAAAAGGGGGCGGGTTGCCCCGCCCCTTTCGCAGTCTCGCCGTTCAGGCTCATCCTTCGTACCGCTCGGTGTTCTCGCCTGCGGCCTGAACGTCGTCGGGGGCGAGCGCACCCGCCCCGGA
>ERZ795053.371-NODE-371-length-56749-cov-10.157865_pt1 | contig 56749 bp, 41 predicted proteins | sample MGYA00375137_ERZ795053 | MGnify/ENA primary metagenome ERZ795053 (study PRJEB30182, sample SAMN05720284) | activated sludge metagenome | isolation source: Anaerobic digester | place: Hong Kong | collected 2014-12-17 ...
TGCGCGTTGCCGGGTTTGTACCTGGTTGCGCGCCTGGACGGGCGCGGCTTTACCCATTTGACCCGAGAGCGTCGGCACTTCGCGGCGCCGTTTGACGAGCGGTTCCGGGATTTGATGACGGCCACGGTCCGCCACCTGATGGACTGCGGCTTCCGGGTCGTGTATGGCTATACCCAGAGCGATGAGATTTCCCTGCTGTTCCATCCCGACGAAGACGCCTTCGGCCGTAAGCTGCGCAAATGGCTGTCCATTCTGGCCGGGGAAGCCAGCGCCTGTTTTACCCTGAACCTGGGGGAGGTCGCCTGTTTCGACTGCCGGGTGTCGCAACTGCCGAGGCTGGAGTGGGTCGTGGACTACTTCCGCTGGCGCGGCGAGGACGCCCACCGCAACGCCCTTAACGGCCATTGTTATTGGCTGTTGCGCCGGACCGGCCAAGAGGCTTGGGCGGCCGCGCGGGCGCTGCTGGGGCTGTCGGTCGCGGCGAAAAACGAACTGCTGTTCCAGCACGGCATCAACTTCAACGAGTTACCGGCGTGGCAGAAGCGCGGCATTGGCGTGTATTGGGAGACTATCGCCAAACCGGGCCTTGATCCCCGCAGCGGGCAAGCGACCACGGCGATCCGGCGGCGCCTGACCGTGGATTTGGAACTGCCCCGGGGCGAAGCGTACGACGCGCTCATCTGGCGGACACTGAGTCCGGAGAGTGCCGAGGATGGCGCGAACCTACCGCCACCACTGGTATCGTTATGAATATCGTTGACTGTTGCATGACTGGGATTCTGGAAAATTCCTTGGCGATCATGCTGCATCGCTGTGAGTCAATGAGCAAGTCAGTCAATTAGTCAGTGAGTCAATCCGCCGATGAGTCGTTCCCTACCCCGGCCAGCTTAAAGGGGGGAACGACAGAAGAACGCGGTCGAGTCGCCCTCACGGTTCCGGCTCGGATGGGGTGGGTGCCAGTCGGTTGGACCGCTCGCTCGGCCAGGATGCCAGCAACCCCCGCAGTTCCCCGAGCACCTCGACCAGCGGTCGTTCCCGATCCAACTCCGGCACGTCGGCGGCGGTCACCCGCAGCCGGTCGGGCGATCCGGCCTCCCGAACCAGTTCCAGTACCGCCCGCCGCTGGCGAGCTGTCCCCCGGTCGCGGCCGGCGGGATCGCGCTGTTGCACGGTTTCATACACGGCCAGGGTCAGGTCGAACGGCTCGCCCTCCCCGTCGGGATCGTAACAGGCGAGCAGGGCGTTGATCCCGGTCCCGGTTTGAGCATTCAATCCCAGCCAGGCCACGTCCTCGCCGGGGGCCAGCGGCGGATCGATGCCCAACGCTCGGTGAAACTCGGCCAGGGTCAGCGTTTGGCCGACCAGGTCGGTGAATGCGGGACCGATCGGTAAGCAGTTCATGGAGTTCGCTCCGTGTGGGTGGCGGTGGAAGCCGGGTAGGACCGATGTTCGGCTCAAGGCCGGGGCGGGGGCGCCACGCGCGCCGGCTCGCCACGCGCGACCGCGCTTTCGGGACGGGGCGTGGCCGACGGCTCGTGCTGGGTGTTATACCAGTCCCGGTATTTGGCAGGCGCGTACCAGGCGAACGTTTCCCCCAAAACGGCCAGCACGGCGGCGCGATCCGCCGGTTCGATCCGCATCGTCATGACGGTGCGGTCGCCGGCCAGGGGCTCGCCGGCCAGCGGCAACGCCCGCCAGGCCTGGGAATGCAACAGGACCGCGTTGCGGGCGTGCGCGCCGGGGATGCTGAGCCGCACTGCGTCCGCCTCGACCTCCAGCACGAAATCCCGCCGCCGGTCGAATTGGAGCGGATGGCCGCCGTCGTCGGTCTGGGCGATCAGGACGGTGAGCGGCAGCGGGCGCTGCTGGAGCGCGTGCGCCACGCACGCCGCCAGCACGGCGGGACCGCGCAGCAGGACCGGCTGGTCGCGCAGCTCGGTCAGGGTGTAGTCCGCGTGCAGCAGCACGCCGCGCTGGCGCTGGCCCTCGGCGTCGGTGAACAGTTGCGGCCGGCCCAGATTCTCGCGGGTGGCGAGTTGCAGGGCGGCGTACAGGTTGCCGGTGAGCAGGTGGCGCCGGCGCCGCACCAGACCGCGCTCGGCCCGGTCGAAGTCCTCCAGCGGCAGCGGGGTCGGACTGACGGCGTAGTCGGCCTGGTGCAGGCCGTAGACCGACCGGGTCACCAGGCGCGGCTCGCCGGGGAGAGCCAGCCGCACCAGATACTGACCCGCCAGGTGGGCGCCTTTCTCCAACGGCGGATCGATCTCGACCACCCGCCCGCGCCGCAGAACCGTTTCGGTCGGGTCCGCGCCGTCCGCCGGCTCGACCGGCGACCGGGCATCGGTCCATTCCAGCGTCGTACCGATCTGCACCGCATCGAGAAAATGGGCGATCACCTGCAAGGCCTGATGCACGGTCTTGACCGGATTGTCGTCGGGCGCGGCCAGGCCCTCCTCGACGCTGGCTACGCCGGGGAAGCGGCCGTGCGGCTGGGTCGCCTGCTGGAGGCGCCGCGCCTGCACGGCGACGAACTCCGCCCGGGTGGCCGCCGCGTCGTAGCGAGCCGCCCCCCGGTCGAGCAGGCGCTGCACCCGCTCGCCGCTCAGCGGATTCAAGCGTTCGTCATACTGCACGGTGGTGTAGTAAATCGGCGCCAGGAACACGCTGTCGGGGTCCGCCGCCGCGGTGCCCTCGAACAACTGCTGGCCGACGGTTTCGGCGCGCCAGTCGGCCTCGGCGGTGCGGAACGGATGCAGGCCCTGGCTGCGGTAATGCTCCAGAATGCCGGCGTAGTTGCCGCTCCATTGATCGAGCAACCGCTCCTGCTGGTCCACCGCGAACAACAGAATCCGGCTCATCACCCGGTTGACGTACCACAGCGGCAACCCATCCCGTTCCCGGGACACGGCGGCGTCGAGTCGCAGCGCCTCGGCCGGATTCTGGGCCGCCCAGTCGCGGGCGACCCGGTTGCCGATGGCGTTGAGCAGGTCCGGGATGGTCCGCGCCAGCGCGGCGTTGTCCTGACTGCTGGTGGTATTGGCCGACAGTTGCCGCAGCTTGGCGTTCTGCATGGCGATCAGCCGCACCTCGCCCGGCAGGCCGGTGGTCGGGGTGACCACCACGGGCGGCGCGCACTGGCCCCGGCGGTTGACCCGACCCCAGAACTGGATGCGCTCGGCCACGTTCTGCGGGATTTGCAGTTCGAACAGCGCCCGGGGCGCCGAACTCCAGCCCGGCACGTCAGCGCGGGCGTGCAGGCTCAGGCCGGTCGCTCCCGAGCGGGTCAAAATCAACGCCTGATACTGATCGGTGTTGAAGCGAAAAATCAGATCGCTGCGATCCTCCGCCGGGCGCGGCTGGACCACCATCCGCCCCTCGCCGGCGGCGCCTGGCTCGAGCCGCAGCCAGAACTGCCGTCCCGACAGTTCGCCACACCGGTAGCCGTGCTGTTCGAGGGATTGCCGCACCCGATCCAGCGGCGACAGTTCCAGATCGGGGAACCGGGCGATCTGCCGGCTGATGTGGGCGTGCAAGGCCCACAGCTCGGGCGCGTGGATCGGTTCCTGGGTGGCGCCGCCGTAGCGGTCGCGGCGGGTGAGGGTCATCATCCGGTCCAGCACCCGTTGCAGCGCATCGCGGAAGTGGAGGGCGGGATAGGCATCGGACGGAGCGTGCGCCGCGCCGGAGCCTGGCGCGGCATCCTCCAGCGGCAGGCGCGTGGTCATCGGCTGGGGGTCGGGCGCAGCGGGCCGCTCGGGAGGGTCGTCGTCGCCGAGCGCATCGCTCCGGTCGTCGAACCGGTTGGTGATCACCTCGCGCAGCAGGGTTTCCAGGGTATGCTCGAGCACGAACACCGGCTTGCGACCGGCCTGGAGTTCACCCAACCCGAACTCCACGGCGTGATCGACCTTGAGCGCCAGCAGGAACAACCGGTTGAGCTGGTACAGCCGCGATCCGAAGTTCATCGACTGCAAGCCCGCCCGCGCGCCCCGGCGTTCGTCGCTGTCGCCCAGCGCCTCGGCCAGCCGCTGGTTCTCCTCGTCGATCATGGCCTGGATGTCGCCGCCGAGGTAGGCCATTTGTTCCAGAATGCCGGCCAGCCGGTCGGCGAGGTCGCGGTTGCGGGCTTCGCGGCGGCGGTCCGGCGCGGTGCGAAACGCGATCTGGCTGAGATCGTGCTCGCGGCGGACCAGAACGCCGTCCTCGGCCAGCATCTGGGAGAACACTTCCTGCAGCGGCGCGCCGCCCGCTTGCAGCAGCTCGGTCAGGCAGTCGCGGCGGTAGGGCGCGGGCAGCACCGGCGCGTACAGTTCCAGGTTGTCGGGGCGCTTGGCGTAGGTGGCGCTGGAAAACACCACGCCCGAGGCGGCCGCGACCAGGGCGCGCACGTTCTCGAACGTGTTCGAACCGCCAGCGGCGTTGTGCGACTCGTCGGCGATGACCAGCGGGCGCTCCCGCTCGGCGATGGCCAGCAGCCAGCGTGCCTTGGGGCACTGGGACCACGGCCGGTTGATCTGCGAATAGGTGGCCAGCACCAGGTTGCAGTTCGGCGGCAGCGCGCCGGCGTCGATCCAGCGCCGGAGTTCGCCCGCCAGGGTGGGCCGCAGCAGGGTGTGGCCGCGTTCGGTGTCCTTGATCGCCACGCCCTCGTTCAGGATCACCGGACGGGCCTGGGCCGCGCCTCCGGTGTGCGTCAGGTCGCGGTAGAAATCGGAAAACAGGTTGGGCTTTTCGGTGAGAAAGAGCACCAGCCGCCGTTCTCGCCACGCCCACTGCGCCAGTCCGGCCAGCACCCGGCCCTTGCCGATCCCGGTTTCATCGGCCTCGATGAACCCCCGGCCCTGATGCAGGGCGTGCAGGGCCAGCGCCAGCGCATCGACCTGCTCGGGCGAGAAGGCCGATTCCAGGCCGGCGCGGGCGCGCCCCAGGGCTCGCGCGACGAAGGCGTCCACCGATGGCCCGTGCCGCTGTTCCACTCGATCCAGGGCGCGGCGGCTGGCCAGCGCCATGTTGGCCGGAATCATGGTGATCGGTTCGCCGATCCGGCTGCGCGCCTCGTAGCGGACCTGATAGACCACCGGCTCGTCCTCGGCCGGACTGGCGTCCAGCGGGTCGGGCGCGGGCGTCTCCGCGGGGCTCGAGGCCGCGGCGGTCGGCGCGGGATCGACGGGCGCCGCCACCGGGGCCAACCGTTCCCGCCGGCTGGGGCCGAGGCGCGCGCACAGCTCGCGCGTCGTCCGCCACAGTTCGTCCCAGGTGGCGACCACCGGCACGGTGTCGGGCACCGGCGCGAAGCCCGGCCCTCGGGCGCCGACCACCACCAGCCGCACCGGATAGTGCGCGCCGTGTTGGCCGTACAGATCGCCATGCACGCCGATCACCGCTTCGACCTCGAAGTGGTCGGCCAGGAAATTGAAGAGGTAGCGACTGCCGCCATCGGGTCGTTCCAGGGCATGGTCGCGCGGGTGCTCGGCCGCGAGGATGAACACCGCGCGGCCATTGGGGTGGCGCTGGCGCAGGCCGTGCAACAGCAGCGCGTGGTCGAGCCGTTGGGTCGTGAACGGAGCGCCGGCCACCGTCACGGTCGCGCGGAACTGATCGCGCATCGGTTGCAGGCTGCCGAACGGCGGATTGGCGATCACGTAATCGTAGGCCGGTTCGGCCGCGCCCAGCAGTGCGAAGGCGTCGCCCGCCAGCACCCGCAGCGCCGGCAGCGCCCGACGCAGGCGGTCGGCCCGCCCCGGGTCGAGTTCGATGGCGGTGATGGCCACGTCCTCGGGCAATCCGCACACCAGAGCGCCGTGCCCCGCCGTGGGCTCCAGCACCGTGCGCCCGGCGCCGACCGGGCCGAGCAGGGCCTGGGCCGCCAGCGCCAGCGGCAGCGGGGTCGAATACTGGGCCAGTTGCACGGTCCGTTCGCTCCGGTAACGCTGCCGGGGCAAGCCCTCGGTCAGCGCGACCGCGGCCCGGAACGCGGCATCGGCGAGCGGCCGGCCGGCGCGCAGGTCCGCCTGCACCGACTGAAACGTCGGGGCGATGGTCCGTACCGCCGCCACTTCGAGGGCTTCCTGGATCTGATGCAGAAACCCGGGGGTGAGACCGTTCGAATTCCAGGGAAGGTGCAAGCGAGTTGCAAATTGCCGCAGGTCGGCCGAATCCAGCCGTTCGCCGTTCGCCGCGCGCTCGACCAGGGCGGACAGCGCGTCCGGCAGATCCTGGGGGCGGACCACCCCCGGCCCACCGGCCGATGGAGGCGATGCGTCCGAGGGTGCGAATCCCGCGCCGGACGCATTCGGTCGGGGTGTCCAGTTCACTTGGCGCACCACGTCCGCCAGCGGCAGTTCCCGCAGGCGGGCGGCGGGAAACTGCGCCAGCGCCGCCGCCGCGGCCAACTTGCCGTCCGGCTTGACGATATGACCGCCGGGAGTGCGCTGAAAACCGAGCGCGATCAGGGCGCGCTGGTGCGCGTCGGTCGGACCGGTCACGTACATGACCGGCCGACCGCCCGGCGCGGCGATGACGTGCAGCCGCAGCCCGTAAGCGGACAAATCGAGCCAGGGAGTCGTGGTCGCCATCGAGACCTCCGCCGCCGGGCGGGCGGCTCACAGTTGGGGACGGGGAAACGCCGGTGCGGACGGGGCGGGCGGCGGGGCAGGGGACGCCTTGCGCGGTTTTCGCTCTGGAGGCGGCGTGGTGGGGGGCGGGGCGGCGGGCGCCTCGACGCGGGCGTCGGCCTCGCGGTGGGCCTGCTCGATCAGGGCGTCCACGTCAAACGCGACGTCGGCGTCGGGCAGATCGCCGAACGCCTCGCCAGCGAGGAGCGGCTGACCGGGCGGCGCGGTCGCGGGCGGCGCGGCGGTGGGGACGGCGGCAGGTGGGGGCGGGGCGATATGGGCGCTCGGAACGCTGGCGGGGGTGTAGGCCGGCCCGGTATCCAGGCGGAATGGACCGGCGACCGCCAGCCGGTAGTCCGGTTGCTGCTGCAGGACCACGGCCACCCGGGAGACGGCGTCGCGGTCGTCGCCGAACGCGAACCGGATCGCGTACAGCTCGGCGTTGGACGCAGCCCCGAGCACCTGCTTGATCTGATTGGCCATGCCCGGCGCGTTCTTGGTGGACAACAACAGGTTCTCGCGCGGCAGCAGTTCCACCGTGACCTCGTGGCGGGCGGCGTACTCGAACAGAATGGCGTTGGTGACCCCGGCCATCAGCGTGTAGCGGTCCACCCGCACCTGTTCGCCGGTGGCCGGATCGAACACCGGCTGACCGTCCGGGCCAAACCCCGGGACCGGGGCGAACACATTGCGCGCCCAAGTTTCCGGGTCGCCGGCGTCCGGGGGCTGATAGGGCAGGAAGCGGGTCGCGACCTCCGCGCCGTCGCTGACGCGCGCCAGCAGTTGCCGGTACGGATTTTCCCGCAGCAGCCGTGCGGTTTCCTGGATCGTCGCCTCCAGGTCGGCGACCGCGACCGCCCGGTCGATGCGCAGGGTGGGCAGCCAGAGATTGATTTTCAGGTTGGCGTCGGCGCGCTGCTCCCAGGCCTGCCGCAGCTTTTCCACCAGCCAGGGGCGGTCGAAGGTCAGGGTTTGCCATCCTCCGTTCTGCTCGACCACCAGCGCGGCGGCGTCGCAGGCCAGCCCCCAGCGAATCCAACGCGGTTCGCCGGGTTGACGGTCGATGTTGGGGAATTCCAGCACCGGCATCTGCGCGTACAGTTCCACCACGCACCGGTCCGGGTGGCCGTTCATTCGGGCCTGGACTTTCTGCGCCGAGATGGCGGTATTGATCCAACCCACGCTGACCGTGCCGTCGGCCGGATTGCGCCAAGCGCCGCCGAACACCAGGACCGATCCCGGCTGGCTGCCGGCGCCCTTGTGCAGGTTGTCCGCGCAGGCGTTGATCCGGTCCGGCCGGACGCTATAGAGGTCGGTTTGTCCGGCCTGGGTGTAGGGACCGTCGAACAGGGCGGTGGCGCGCAGGTGCAACCGGTCGCCCTGCCGTTCGACAATCGTTTCCAGGCGGGCCACGATCTCGCAGGTGCGACCGCCGGGGCGCGGCTGGGGCGCCGCGCCGCCGGTCGCCCGGTGGCTGTGTTCGCGCAGGGTTTGCAGATCGGTCATGATGAATTCTCCAAAGTGGGCGAGGGGAGTGGGGGAGGAACGGGGAACGGATCAGGGACCGGGGGCGGCAAAGGCGTGGGCGGCGGTCCGCGCCGCGTCCCGGACCGGCTCGGTCAGCACCTGATCGGGTTTGCGGCGCGACACGGCCACGGTGTACTCGATCCGCTGCAAGGATTCGGCGGGGACGTGGTGGTGAGCGATGAGCCAGTCGGCAGCCTGGTCGAGGTCCAGCGCCCGGTCGAGCAGCGCGGGCGTGGGATCGCCGCCCAGGGCGCGCACTTGGCGCACCAGCATCTCGGCATCCCATTTCGGGCGGGTCAGTTCGGGCGGCGCGGGGTCGGGCAGCCGTGCGGCGATGGCGGCGGCGTCCCAGGTCGAGGCCCGGCTCAGGTTGACGGGCGCCACCAGAACGCTTTCCCGCAGTCCGTGTTCGGCGGCCAGCCCGGCGAGCTGGTCGCGGGCGCGCGCGGCCAGTTCGCGCGCCTGCTTGGCCAGGATGTCCAAGCGGACATAGCCCAGCGCCGCACGTTCCAGTTCGGCCTTGGCCGCGGGCGAAAGGTCGGCGAGGGCCAGCGCCCGGCTGGCGGCGTCCCGCTGCGGCCAGGGCGGCAGTTCCCCTTGCAGCACCCAGTCGCGCCAATAGTGCTGGCCCGCCGCGAGGATTTCGGCATCCAGCGCGGGGTCGCGCTCGACCAGAAAGGTGTCCACCGTCCACTCGCGCAGGTTCAGCGCCACCAGCACCAGCCCCTCGATGCGGATGCCCCGGTCCTCGGCGACCAGGGCGGCCTGGTGCAACTGGCAGGCGTGTTCGAGCGACACGGCGGTGGGGGGCTCGGCCGGGGCCTTGTAGTCCACGACCAGCGTCCGGCCGTTCAGCGTCACCAGGTCGTCCGGCGTGGCCAGCAGCCAGTCGTGGTCGCGCGGGCGGTGCGCCACCACGGCCTGCCGCAGATCGGGGAGAGGACGAGCGCCACTGTGCCGCAGGAACAGGTGACGGGCGTGCGGTTCCAGTTCGACGCCCCGCTGCATCGGTCCGGTCGGCGGGGCGGGGAGGGCGCGCAGCAGCTTGGCCGCGCAAATCTCGCGGGCGGTGGCGAACGGACTGTATTCGCCTCGGCGCTCCCCGACCAGGACGCCGATTTCGCTGGCGCCGAATCCCGACAGCCGCTCGATCTGGCGGTCCAGCGCCAGCGAACTACCGCGCCCCGCCGACCCGGCCGACTCCTCCCGGCGGCGTTCGAGCTGGTGGTCGAGCCACTGGCGCCGGGTTTCCGGCGCCAGATGCGCCGCTTGCGGCAAGGCGGCCAGGCGCGCCAGGGCCGCGTCGCGCTCGACCGTCAGGTCGGAGGAAGAGGATTCGGGCGAGACCGGCATCGGCATCTCCTCGTCGGGGTCAGGGTGTGGTCTTGACAATATTATGCTTTATAATAATTATTAAACAATATTAATTGGTCAACTGGAACCTTGCCCTTCGATGGAACCACCTGCACAAGAGACCTCGACGTCCGCCTTCGCGTCCGCGTCGTCGCGGCCGGGCGGCGTGGCCCAGGTGCATAACCTGCTGGACCGGCTGGAACTGCGGCTCCAGTTGTCGCAATGGCTGAACCTGGCGCTGGCCGGGGCGCTGGTGCTCAGCGCCGGCGCGCACAGCTGGCGCGCGCTGCATCCGCCCCAGCCGGAGTATTTCGCGACCACGGCCGACGGCCGGCTGATTCCGCTGGTGCCGATCAGCGAGCCCTACGTCGCTCAGGAAACCCTGCTGGCCTGGGTGACCGAGGCGGTCACCCAGGCCTATACCCTGGACTACGTCCACTACCGCAAACAGTTGACGGCGATGCGGCCGAACTTTAGCGATGAGGGTTTCAAACACCATCTCCAGGCGCTGGAGGCGGCCGGTACCCTGGAGGCGATCATCAAGCGCCGGCTGGTCAGCCAGGTGGTGCCGACCGCGCCGCCGGTGGTCGTCAATCAGGGGGTGCTGGCCGACCGCTACGCCTGGAAAATCGAGATGAAACTCGGACTGTCCTATCAGGGCGCCTCCAGCCAGAGTACGCCGCAAGCCCTGGTCGCGGAGGTGCTGGTGGTCCGGATGCCGACGCACGAGGTGCCGCGCGGCCTGGCCGTCCACCAACTGATCACCCGGGGGACCTGATGGCCGGCCGCGTCAGTTGGCGCCTGATCCGCCGCGCGACCTTGCTCGGCGGGCTGGCGGGCCTGCCGGTCGCTATCGCTCCTGGCGCCCCGCCGCCGCTTCCCCCCGCCGCTTCGCCGGCTCCACTGGCGACTCCCGCCGGGACGCCGGCGTCTGCGGCCGTCCCCGCCGAGACGCCGACCGAGTTCCGTCCGCCGGCGGCGCGACCGCCGATCCCGCGCAGCGCCGCCGAATTGCCTTCCCTGGAGGCGGACGCGCCGGGCGCGCTGGCGGAGCGGGAGCGGCAGCGGGCACAGGCGCACCAGCGGGTGTTGGACTTGCTGATGCCCATGAATCCGGAGCAGATCAAAACCGTGATCCAGTCCCTGGAAACCCACGAGCGGCTGGCTTCGGAGCCGGCCACTCCACCCCCTGAAGCAGTCATGGAAGCGGAACCGCTGGACCTGGCCGCCCGCACCCCGCCGGTGGTCCGCGCGGCGCAAGGCTACGGCGCCAGCGTGGTGTTCACCGACCGCACCGGTCGAGCCTGGCCGATGACAGCCTATCAAGGGTTCAACCCCAACCTGTTCGCGGTGGCGGCCCACGCGGTGTCCGGCGACAAGGAGGATCTACCGACGGTGCTGGTCATTCAGCCCACCGCCCGCTACGGGACCGGCAACGTACTGGTGGCGCTGCAGGGTTTGGAGACGCCCATCGTGTTGACGGTGGTGCTGGGGCAGGCCCAGGCCGACGCCCGCAAGGAGTTCAAACTGCGGCTGGCTGGTCCCCGCGCCGCGCCCGAGTACGCGCCGCCCGCGCCCGCGCCGGTCGACCGGGCGCTGATCGACGTCCTCAACGGATTGCCGCCCCAGCCGGACGCGCGGCCGGTGGACCTGGCCGGGGTCGAGCCGGAGGCTCGCGCCTGGCGGGTCGGCGAGTACACTTACCTGCGCACCCTGGCCGAGATTTACAGCCCGGCCTACGCCGAGCGCGCGAGCAGTCCGAGCGGGCTGCACGCCTACAAGCTGCGCGCCGTCCCCGTCCTGCTGGCCAGCCATCGCGGCCAGATGGTCGAGGTTCGAGTGCAGCCGTAGCGCGACGGCGGGAGGTCGACGACATGCTTCCCCTGGGTGGATCGCCGCACGCCTGGCTACTGGGCGGGCTCGGGCTGGCCGGACTCGGCCTGTATCTGTGGCTCAACTGGACGCCGGGCGTGCCCATTCCCAGCGCCGCCACCGCGCCCGGCGCCGCCACGACCGAATCAGTGCCGGGCGGCCGGCAGACGCCCGAGTACGCGCGCTTGCAGGAACTCGCCAATCGGGATCGGGCCGAGCGCGCCCGCGCCAGCGGCGGCAGCGCCATGCCCTCACCGGCGACGCTGGATGCCGTGGCGTCGCCCGGGGCGTCCCCGCCGACGACCCCCGCGCCCGCGCCAGCAACTCCACCCGCGCCCGCCCCGGCCACGCCCGCCCCGGCCACGCCCGCGCCCGCCAAACCGGATGAGGCGCTGCTGCGGGCGATGGAAGCGCAGGTCAAGGAACTGATCGCCTATCGCGACCGCCGGTTCGCGCCACCCCCCACCAGCCTGGTAACGTTCGTCGACAGCAAGGGACAGCGCGCCGCCCAGGCCGCCGAGCAGGCGGCTCGGGCGCACGGCGGGGCGGATGCGGCGTCCGACCAGTCACGTCTCTCCAACGCCCTGCGGCCCGGCGATCTGCTGCACGCGGTGCTGCAAACGGCGATCGACAGCGACGAGCCCGGCCCGGTGCGGGCGCGGGTGGTCGGGGAACGGTTCGAAGGGGGCATCCTGCTGGGTGCGCTGGAAAAGCTGGCGGCGCCGGTGGGGAGTCGACCGGAACGGGTGCTGGTGCGGTTTCGCTGGCTGACCTTGCCGGCCGGCGCCACCTACGCGCTGGAGGCCTACGCGGTCGATCCCGCCACCGGCCGGACCGCGCTGGCGACCGAGGTGGACCATCATTACGGTTCGCGCTGGGGCGCGCTGATCGCCGCCAGTTTCCTCGAAGGCTACGGCGAAGCGGTAGCGAACCAGCATCGGATCGTCACCGTGGGTCCGTTGGGCAACGTGGTCTCGGTGCCCGGCGACGGGATCGACGACGGCCAGATCGCCCGCGAAGCGCTGGGCACGGTCGGCGCCCGCCTGGGCGACGCGGTCGGCCAGCACTTCAACCGGCCCAACACCATCCGGGTGGCGAGCGGGACGGGCATCGGCGTGCTGGTCGTCTCGGCCGCCGCGCCGACCGGCGAACCGGCCACCCTGCCGCTGGCAGCCCCGTTCGCCGCCGATCGCGCCGAATGGGCGCGGCCGCGCCCGGCCGCCCGCCCAACCCCTGCGATCCGGGCGGGCGAATCGAAGACTCCCGCCACCGCGCCCCCCGTGGAGCCCGCGCCATGAGAACCCCGCTGCCCGATGGGGCAACCGACGCCTCCGTGCCTATCCCGGAGCCGCCGGCCCCGGCGATCCGACCCGGCGCGCACCGGTGGTTCGTCGCCCTGCTGATCCTGGGCGGTCTCGGGCTGGCGACGTTCGTGACCGTCCAGGTCCTGCGGGTGCTGGGCTTCGATGCGGTCGCCGTGTTCCGGTCTCCCGCTCCACCGCTCAGCATGTCTCACCTCCCGGCCGCCGCGCCCGTTCCGCCCACCGGGGTTTCCTCTGGGGCCCGACCCGCGGGTCTCAGCCCGGTGCGGGATCACCCGCCGGCGGTGACTACCCCGAAACCGCAGTTCACCCTGCGCGACGGGGTACCGGACAGCTTTTTGACCGATCTCGACGCCGAAACCCTGGCCCGTCTGGACACCCTGAACGGCCGTCTGGACGCGCTGGTGACGGCCACCGAGCAGGCCAACGCGGCCGGGCGCCACCTGGCGGGAACGGTGACGACCCAGCTCGCCGCCTTGGCCGGCCGGCAGGATCAGGCGCAGGCCGACTGGGCGCGGGTGATGGAACAACTGACGACCCTGCGGGCCGAGATGCGCGACCTGCGGGCCGCGTTGGCGCGCACCGGGTTCGCCCCCGCGCCGCCCGTGCCCGCCGGGCGCCCGGTCGCGGGCTGGCGGGTGACTGCCCTCAACGGCGACCGGGCCTGGCTCAAGGGACCGACCGGGCAAACGGCGAGCGTGGTGGCCGGCGACCGGCTGGGCGGTTTGGGGACGGTGCAACGGGTGGACGCGGAACACCGCCTGGTGGTGCTCGGCGACGGTCGCTTCGTGCGCTAAACGGGGTCGGAAAGAGGGCGTCGTTACGGGTGTAGCCGGGATTCAGGGCTGGGTGGCGCTGGCCTGCGCGCCGACCTGCCGCCAGCGAGCCGTTTCCGCACGGGCTTCGGCCTGCATGATCGCTGCTGGGTTTCCGCTGGCCAGCAGTTTATAATTAATTTGTTATAATTCCTTTCCCAGGCGGTGTCGATTGCGTGAAGTCGTGTGGATGGGTGATTCCAAAAAACGACTCAAGGAATTTCCCAGCGAAACGCAACGCGCGATGGGCGGCGCGCTCATGCTGGCGCAGTTGGGCGGTTTGGCGGACCACGCCAAGCCGTTCCATGGCGTGGGCAGCGGTGTTTTTGAGATTGCCGAGCGCCAAGACAAAAACGCTTACCGGCTGGTCTACGCCGTACAGCTCGGCGCCAAGCTGTATGTGCTGCACGCTTTTCAGAAAAAATCCAAAACGGGCATCAGCACGCCGCAACCGGACGTGGATTTGATCAAGCAACGGTACCAGGCGGCTCAGGAGTTGGCGCAACATGACCCCGGAAATCGAATTTGAGAATAGTAGTGGTAATGTCTTTGCGGATTTGGGTTTGGACAACGCCGACGAACTGTACACGCGCGCCGCTTTGGGCGCGCAGGTGGTGGCCCTGCTCAAGGATCGGGGTTACACCCAAGCCGAAGCCGCCGCTTGTTTGGGGATCAGGCAGCCCGAAGTATCGGCGCTCATGTGCGCCCGGTTTCACCGCTTTAGCCAAGAACGGTTGATCGGGTTTCTCAACAAGCTCAACTTCAAAGTCACCATCCAGATTAGCCGGCGCCACCCTGGCGAACCCTTCCAGCAAGTCTGCGTCACTGCGTGACGGAGATCCCCTCTGGAGACTCTGGAGAAATGCTCGAGGATCGCCGGATTCGCGCTGGCCTTGCTCTCGACCCGGAACTTCATCGGAATTCACCGCGCCGGCTCGATGGATCACGGACGCGGCTTGGCCGCCCAGGGGGATGCCGGTCGCGCCTCACGGTGGGGCTGCCTCGTCTCCCGGAGCGCCGGAGCCGGTGGAGCCTCGGCGCGAGGCGGTTGCGGCAGGAGCGCCGGCTCACGCGCCAGCCGTTCGATGATGCGCGCCAGCGGTTCCCGGTGTTGCAGAGCCTGACGCAGGCGCTCGATGAGCTGTCGGGGTTGTGGCGCGCGCTGGAGCGCTTCCGCCAGTTCCCGGCGCTGTGACGGCGGCAGAGCCAGAGTCAGCCCCGGAATCAGGCGCGGATCGCCCGGTGTCAAGCCCGCCAGCGGAAAAGCGATTACGTGTGGGCCGCGAACATTCGGAGTCGCGCGAACCATGGGGTTTCCTCCAGGATAGGAATCGAGACGCTCCGCGCCACTTGCAGGTCACCGAGGTGGGCGATGGCCGCCCGGCGAGCCACGGGGCGCTTGCGCAGCCGATTCAGATAGGCCGTGGTGAAAGGCGTTACGCGACACCCGTGGATGTTCGCCAGCGCAGCCCGGCGAGCCAGCGCCCCGACGGCGGCGGGCCAGTCGGTGGGGAGCAGCACCGCCAATGGCTCGACCGTGCGCGCTACCAACAGCACGCCGGCAGCACTGAATTGCACGCCCCGCCAGGCGTCGGCAAACCCGTCGAGCGCTTCGCCATAGCCCAGGAACGGCCCTCCCGGCCCCGCCGCCGCAGCCAGCCAGCCGAGTTGAAAGCCGTGGGCGAGCGCCGAGGTAGCAACCACCAAAGTAGCGCCATCGTCCAGGGCATGGAGGTCGCAACCGGCCTCAACCTGATTCCAGGCGATCCAGGCCAGCAGGCCCGCCAGGACGGTGGCGTCCGGTTCGGCGGCGGCAGCGGGCTCGCCGCGGGCGGGGTGGGGAACGGGCACGATCATCCGGGTAGCGATCTTGAACTATTGGTTATTATTTTATTTAATTCATTATTAAAAGCCAAGCCGCTGGCTAAAACCTCCGGATTCCCGGTCGGGTTCGCCTGAGGTGCGGCATCGACGGCGGTGGGGCGGCGGTAGCCGGTGCGCCGATCCTCCCACCGGTGGGGACCTCTCGAGGAGAACCGACGACATGAGCACGGTGCGCAGTACCGCAATCCCACCCGCTCAACTGGGCGCCTACCTGACGCCGGCGGGAACGAGCGCCTCCGTCCGTTCCACGCCGGCCCCCACCCTGGCGGCGATGCGTCAGGCTGCCGCCGGCCCACTGACAGCGACCGCGGCGGCGGCGCCCTGGCCGGTACCGATGACAGGGGAGGAAGGGGAAGTCCAGCAAACCCAGCAGCGCGCCGCCCGCGAACGGCTGAAACACGCGCTCGCGCACGGCAAGGTGATGAGCCTGCTGGTGAGCGCCGCGTTGCGACAACCCCAGGCGGTGGAGGAGTATCTACCGCGCGCGGGCCAGTGGCTCGCCGATTGCGCCCGCCACCTCGCGACACGATGGCTGCGGAATGCCGGCCTCGATCCGACGACCGCCGTTCTGTCGGGCTATCACCAGTACGAAGTGCATCGGTTGCTGGCGGCGCTGATCGAACGGAATCCCGATTGGGTCAGCCAGCGTTCGCCCGAAACCCTGGCCACCCTGCTGGCGCCGTCGGTACCGGCCGACGCCCGGTGGCCGCCCGAGGAACGGCGGGAGTGGGTGTCGGCGGGCGCATCGTTGGACGTGCAGTGGGGTTATGCCAGAGCCCTGGCCCGCATCGCGGTCGCCGCACTGGAACATGATTTCCAGCGCGACCGGGCGACGGTGCTGGCCGATGCCCGGACGGTGCTGGCCCGCGCCGCCACCGAACGGGCCGACCGTCTGTGCCAGCGCCTGGAACTGGACCCGTCCACTCACCCGATTGCCCTGCTGCACTATCTGAACATCGGGGGACGGCTGTACGCCGCCACCCTGGCGCGGGTCCACCGGGAGTCGGTCGCGCGGATCCAGGATTACCAGGACTGTCTCAACCGGCACGATCCCGCCGGCGCGGACGCCATCGCCCGTCAGTACCAGGAACACCGGCTCGGCTACGACGGCATCGCGTTCCATTTCGCCGCGATCCTGCGGCAATTCGACGGGCTGACGCTGGAGCGAGAACTGGCGCCGGAAGAGGCACACTTCCCGCGGTTGGCATCGCCATCGCCTTCGGCGGCGACGAACCGGCCAGCACGCTCGTTCCCTTCCGCGCTGTGGCCGCCCTCGGTCTGACGAGGCCGGGGAGCGAGTTGCCGGACGTTGAATCGGATGAGTCCAGGCGGGGATGAGTCAGTGAGTCATTCTGCTTATGAGTCAATCAAGCAGTGAGTCAATAAGGTAGTGAGTCAATAAAGCAATAAGTCAGTAAGTCAGTAAGTCAGTGAGTCAATACGTCAATGAGTCACTGAATCAGTGAGTTGATGAGTCAATCAGTGAGAGAGAGGGAAGAGAGTGAACCATGCTGTTTCCTGACCTGCCGCCGCCCGGCCCGACCTCGCCGGTGACCGTCGCCTGCGTCCAGCAGGCGGCGGTGACCTATGGCATCCCGGAAGCACTGATCCTGGCGGTGCTCGAGACCGAAGGCGGACGGCCCGGCCTGGCCCGGCGCAACCGCGACGGCAGCCACGATCTCGGGCCGATGCAAGTCAACACGCGTTGGGTCCGCCGGGAAGGCTTGAACGCCCGCGACTTGCGCGATCACGGTTGCTACAACCTCCACGTCGGGGCCGCCATCCTGGCGCGGGAGTTGCGCGCCGCGCCGGACTTCGCCACCGGGGTGGGCAATTACCACAGCCGGACGCCGCGCCACCACCAGCGTTATCAGCGTTCGATCGTTCGGTCGTTAAAGCGGCTGCTGGCCGGGATGGGGCGATCCGCGCCGCGTGGAGCGCCCTGATGGGGGATGATCGACGGCTCGGGCGGGCGGGCCGGGGCATCGTTCAGCCGCTCGCCCCGGCCCGGAACGGATTGTAGCCGGCCACGGGCGTCGCCAGTTCGGCCGGGGTCGGCAGGCGAAAGGTGATCGGCTCCGCTCCGGCCTGCTGCACGTCGATCCGGGTGATGGCGGTCAGATCCCGCAGATACAGCAACACGCAGGTCGGCCCCCCGTCGTCGCCGGGCACCGTGTAGCCGATGGCGCGCAGGTGAGCAAAATCGGGTTCCCGGACCAGGCGGGCGAGCAGATGGGGATGGGCGCCCACCCCGTCGAACAGTATCGCCGCCCGCCGGAGTCCGGGCGCCTGGCCCTCGGCACGCCAATAGGCCGCCAGCTGGTCCTCGATGGCGGTGGCCAGCGCCACCGTCACCCGGGTTTTGTCCAGGATCAGGGTCGAAACGGTCGCCAGATCGGCGAGGTCCACCGGACCCGGGAGGGTGCGGGGCAACGCCAGTTCCAAGCCGACGGCGACGGGCCGATAGCCCTGCTGCAGCGCCCGCCGCAGGGCCAGGCTGACCACGCGCGGCGCGGATCGCCCGAACAGCACGTTCAAGCCATCCACCGGCAAGACGACTGCGGGATGACCGACCGGGGCATGGGGCAGGGGCCGTTCAGCCGGGGTCGGCGCACCGGGCCGGAGGAAGGCGCAGGTCAGGGCGCGGGATTGGGGTTTGTTGCCCATCGGGTGGGGGTCCGCCACTTCGAATCATTGTTTATTGATCATTTTAACGCAAAATAGCGGGAAACGCCGGGCGCCTTCCGCTGGTCGGGGATCGCCCTTCTTTTGCTCGCTGCTCGAATCGCCTACCCCGCACCGTGAATCCCGATTCCTCCCCCAAGCACTACCCGCCGCTGGCCCTCGATCTCGGCGACCGCCCGATCGTGGGGCGGGACCTGCTGTTGTTGCAGCAGTGGCTGGGCCTCGACCTGACCGAACTGACCGCCGCGCTCGGCATTTCGCCGCCGCGCTGGCGCGAACTCACCACCGAGCGGCCCGACGAGCCGCTGGACGATCCCGCCCTAGCGCTGCTGGTGTGGTCGATCCTGACCTTCCCGGCCCAGAGTTACCTGCCGGTGTATCCCGAGGTCGAGGACGTTTACGCCACCTTTCAGGAACTGGCGGACACGCTCGAACTCCCCGGACGGCGGCGGCTGTCGGCCAAGAAGGCGTTCAGTCTGCTGCTCGGCCGCGAGGGCACCAGCGGCTTTCGCTGGCTGGCGCCCGGCGCGCCGCGCGGCAACGCCCGCCAGAAAACCCGCCGGCTGATGCTGGTGTTCGACGCCGTGCTGCGCGCCCACGGCGCGGCCGGATTGCGCCGCTGGTTGGAGCGGGTCGAACTGGAAGCCGCGCAACGCGGCATCGACCTCTGGGAGCGGAACTCCTGGCGCGAGAAAGCCGTTCCCCCACCGGCGGAACCGCCGGCGAATCCGACCGCGCCGCCGAAACCCCGCCGCGCCCGGCGCAAGCCCTGAGCGGCGAACCCGCTCGCCAGCGGGAGGCCAGGCCGAGGAGGGTTGACAATTAAAATTGTTTAATATTTATAGATAAGCAATAATAATCATGTAATCGCGCCCCTCATTTCTGACCGGAACCGAGTCCTCCACGCATGATTTCCATCAAGCATCCCGCGTTCGTCGGCTGGGTTTTGACCGGCGTCGTGTTCGGGGGTGGATTTGGGTGGATACTCCCAACCGCTGCGGCGCCCCCGCTCGGCAGTGGGGTGGGGAGCAGTCCGGTTCAGTCCCCGCCGGAGACCTCGCCCGCGATACCCGTTTCCCCAGCCTCGCCGTGGACGCCCATCGCCGCCACTGCCGGTTCGGTCAGACCGCTGGCGGCCAGCCAGGCTGCGGCCCCTCCGGACGGCCGGTCCGTTCGCGCCGAGGAACCGGTGATTGGCGTCTCGCCCGACCCCATCGCGGAATGTCCGCCGGAAGCGCCGATCCGCATCGACGCCACGCTGTGCGTCAATCAGGCCACGCTGGATGCCATCGAGGCCGGCGGTCAACTGAGCTACGATCCGGCCACCGGTCAGGCGATCTTCACCAATCCCGCGCCGTATGACACCATCAACGGCGGCTATGCGTTCAACGCCGTCAACGAGGCCTGTGATCCCAATATCGATGTGCTGCTCAAGGAGGCGGCGGTGGCGGGCAGTCAGGCCACCCGCGGCATCGTCAACCGCCAGATGGATTATCCGGATACCGACCCGCTCATCGCCGTCAAGAACCCGCAACGCGACGGCTACGGCGGGGCGTGCACCGTCAGCCTGATCACCTTCGATATTCGGGATTTGCTGGGATTCGATCCGGCCCAGACCCTGGAGGAGATCAAAAAACTGATCGATGCCATCGCCTCGTTGGACGTTAACGACCTGGTCGGCGCGGCCTGTCGGGTGTTCAATACGATTCTCGGCGACGTGCAGCGCCAGTTGCTGGATGACCTCCGCCGGAACAATCCCCTGACGCCCTACCAGCGATTTGTCCAGGCGCTGCGAGTCGGGTTTATCGCGCCGCTGCCATCCTTCCTGTCGCTGGGTCTGACGCCCCGGTCCACGACGGCGACCGTGCCCGGCGTGGCCACGGGGTCGGCGCTGTGGGTGGTGCATCTGCCCGAGGTGGGCTATGTCTATCTGGCGCGCCTCAGCGACCTCAGCGTGATCGTGGTCGCCTTGTCGGCGACGCCGTTGGCGCCTGGGGATGCGGGTTGAGTTCGATGGATGCGGAAGAGGTTCGATGCTGATGCACGATGATCGGGTGGCCGGCGCTGCCGTGGACGAACCCTTGCTGTTGATCCTGCTGGGCGAACGGGCCGCCGCCGCGTGCCTGGAAGAGGAATGGCGCCGGGAGGCCCGGGCGGGATTGCAGGCCCTGGTGCAACGGGAACCGATGGCGGAGCCTGCCGATCTCCTGGCGCTCGCCGGGAGGCGGGGGGTCAAATTCGAGAATGGCTCGGCAACGGGCCCGTTTGAGCGAGACAGGCGCGTGTCATGATCCTCGTTCCGCAGATTCAACACCCGACGGCGACCGAGTATTTCTTCGCGGAAGGCTGCTTCATCACCGAGTGGTGGAATTCAACTGCCGATACGGCCGTGTCGGTCGCTCGCGCCCGGGTGGAACCGGGCGTGACCACCCGCTGGCATCGCCTGCGGGGCGTGACCGAGCGGTACCTGATCCTGGAAGGGCAGGGACGGGTCGAGGTAGGGGAACTGCCGGCCGAGGACGTTGGGCCGGGCGCGGTGGTGCTGATCCCGCCTGGAACCCGCCAGCGCATCACCAACACCGGGGACGCCGACCTGATCTTTCTCGCCGTGTGCACGCCACGGTTTACCCGGACGGTTGATCAAGACCTCGAATCCGAGGGCTGGCCGGAGCAGGGCCATGATGCTCAACTCTGACGACGCGATCATCGACGCCCACGTGCACGTCGTGCCGCCCGGTCTGCCGGGGTTGCCCGCCTTCCCCGCGGTGCTGGACGGCGCCGAGGAGGTCGTGGCCGCCACGGTGCGGGCGGACATGGCGGCAAGCGGGACGGTGCAGGCCTTGGCGATGGGCGTGCTGTCCGACGACCCGAACGACCCGCTTGGGGTCGCAGCGACGCTGCGGATCGCCGATCGGGTGCCGGGCCTGCACGCCATCGGCGTGGCCGATCCGCGTCGGAGCGATCCCGAACCTCTGGATCGCGTCGAACAACAATTACGGCAAGGCCGGATCAAGGGCCTCAAGGCCTATCTGGGCTACCTGCACCACGGTCCGGCCAGCCCAGGCTATGTGCCGTACTATTGCCTGGCCGCCCGCTATCAAATCCCGGTCATCTTCCACAGCGGCGACACCTACGCCGCCTCGGCCAAGCTCAAGTACGCTCACCCCTTGCTGATCGATGAGGTCGCGGTGGACTATCCCGACACGGATTTCGTGATCGCCCACTGTGGTTGCCCCTGGTTCGTGGACGCCGCCGAGGTGATCTACAAGAACGCCAACGTCTGGGCCGACCTGTCCGGGCTTTTCGTCGGGGACGCCGCCGCCTTCGCGGCGCTGGCCGCCCGCGGTCGATTACAACGGACGGTCGAGCGGCTGCGCGAGGCGTTGGAGTACGCCGAACGGCCGGACCGGTTCCTGTACGGCAGCGACTGGCCGCTGGCCCCGATGGCGGCGTATCGGGCGTTTCTCGCCCCGCTGCTGGACGATCCGACCTGGCAGGCGGTCCGGGCCGCCAACGCCCGCGCGTTGTTTCGGCTGTGAGGGAGCGCCCGGCATGAACCCCCTTCCGGACGGCTATACTCTCCAATTGGTCGCGGCATCCGCCTGCCCCCACGCTGATGCCCGCCAGGCGGCGGCCATCGCCGAAGCCTGTTTCCAGAGCGCCCGCGATCCGACCCAAATGCCGATTGACGACGCCACCGTGGCGTGGCTGCTCGATACCGTGCCGGCCTACTGGAACCTGATCAAATACCAGGGTGCCGTGATCGGCAGCACGCTGATCCTCCCGACCTCGCGGGTCTTGATGCAACGGTTCCTCTGCGCCGAACTCACCGAGGCGGAGCTGTGGGCCGCGCTGCGTCAGACCCCGACCCGTTCGGCTGACTGCGGCTATTTGGCGGGGGCCGCCCTGCTGGCGCCCCACCGGCGGCGAGGACTGGCCCTGGCCAGCTTGCAGACTTCCCTGGACCACTTCCTGGCGCACGACCATCCCCGGCCGGACGTCTACTGCTGGGTCTATTCCGAAGACGGCCGCCGGTTTCTCCCCGCGCTGCGGCGCTGGCTAGCCACGCGGGGATGGGTCCTGCGGGAGCGGCGGTTGGTGGCTGCCACCGGATAGCCCGAATTCAGCCGTTGCCGCTGGGCGAGACCCAATCGGATCGCGATCCTACCTCCGCACCGTCGGTGAGGCCACGACCGCAGACGCGGGGGATGGCTCGATGGCGGGGAGTCCGCCGCTTGAAGCTTGTGGTAGTCTTCAGTGTAGCTGGCGGCCTCTGTACCCCAGCGCGTGCTCGATCTCGTCGATCAGCGCGGCTACGGCGTAGGCCACCTCCCCGGCGTTCATCTCGCCGCCCAGGATGAGATCGGCCAGGGTCGCAACCGTTCCGGCAGCCGCGCGAGTACCTGTTCCCCGGCCTCGTAGGGGATGCCCTGGTGGCGGGCGTGGGCACGGGCCACCAGCACCTCGGTGCTGAGGGGCGACGGTTCCGGGGCAGCGGTGGCGCCGGTTGGGTAAAGGGCGCGGTCTTCCATCGTGGGGTTACCTGCGAGCCTGGTCGCGCCGTCAACCCATGAGTTGGCGGATAAAGCCGGCGATGGTCAGCAACTGGGTTTTATTCAGGCGACCGATAATATTCTGGATCATCGGGGCCATGATCCGGCTCGCGCCGGCTACCCCAAGATTGGCGGTCTGTTGCACCACAAAACCCACCTTGGCGACGCGCAGCGGTTGGAGGAAATAGTAGTCCAGCCCAGCGTTGGTCAATTCCACCACGAGATTACCCAGCGCACTGCGGTACTGGGTCGGGTCGGCGGCGTGCTCCAGGGTCTCCAGCAACTGGAGCGTCTTGGCGTGGAGCTCTTCGGCATAGCAGAAGCGCAGAGAGGGCGGCTGGGGTGATGGGGGCTCTATTACAAGCGTAAGGCCCGCAGGGTTGATGATGCTGGGCGGGCCGGTCGCCTGCCGGCCCGCTGGATTCGAGGCCGCTCGGGAGTGCGTCTTTGCCCTACCGGGCGGTTCATTGTTCCAAGGCGTCGGTTGGACCAGCGCGGTAGCGCTCCCGCTTTGCCGTCATGGTGACACGCTCAGGCGATCAGGTACACCCTGGCCCGCACCATCTCCCACACCGTGGCATCCGGGTCGGCTTCCCACACCTCGCCGGCCAGCGTCGCGCCTTGGCGCAACAGTCGGCTGATGTGCCGGTTATCGCTGCGGGGCACGTAGCCGAGCTTGTGTGCGCCGTGCCAGATTTCTACGGCGAATTCGTCGTGCGGATTGGTTGGCTCCGCCACCAGACGCAGCGGATCGCCGGCTTGCATCGCGTGGATCGCCGTTTCCACCTCGTAGTAGGCCAAACCCGCCACTCGGAACTGGTTCAGCAGCAGTTTGCGGGGTGCGGGCAAGGCGATGGCGGGCCGGGTGAGGAAGCCCAGCAGCGGCAGCGAAGGCAGCCACTGGAGGAACAGGCGGCGAGTGCTGGACATGGCGGATTCCTAACTTTATGTATCCCAAAGTTATAGTAAATATACTATTATTTATTGCATGGACAGTTCTACCCGGGCTATTTCATGGATCAAGGCGGCGCGAAAGGCGTTTGACGAATTTCCGCGGGAAGCGCAGGAGCGGATCACCGACGCTCTGGTGATAGCCGCCCGAGGCGAGAAGGCAGGGATTGCCAAGCCGATGCGAGGGCTGGGTTCGGGGGTGTTCGAGATCGCCTTGCCGTATCAGGGCGAGGCATACCGGACCGTTTACGCGGTCCAGATGGGTGAAGATGTGTGGGTGATTCATGCCTTTCAGAAGAAATCGACCCAAGGAATTAAAACACCGCAACGGGAGATCGATGTGATCCGGGAGCGGATCACGCGACTGAAGGAGAGGCTGACATGACTGAAGAACTGGACCTCATCCGAGGCAGCGGCAACGTCTATCGCGATCTGGGTTGGCCGGATGCCGAGGCCCGGCAGATGCGGGCGGAACTGGCGGCGGAGATCCTCCGGGAGCTGCGGGAGCGGCGACTGTCGCAACAGAAGGCCGCCGAAATCACCGGACTGGCGCAGCCGGATATTTCCCGGATCAAAAATGCGGACCTCAAGGGATTTAGCATTGACCGGCTGGTGACGGTGCTGAACCGCCTCAATCAACATGTTGAAATCCGGGTAACTCCAGCCGCAAGGGGGGCTATCCCGCCGGTGTCGCGGGCGGAAAATGGTTCTACGCCGCCCCCGTTCACGGACCGCTGGACCGGCTAAGGCATGGCCGACCTGATCGACAACCCCGTCATCAACTCCCCGTTCGCGGAACCCCAGCGGCATTTCCGCTTCACCGACGACGGCATCACTGACGAGATCGGGCCGGGGCGGCGGCGGAGGGCAACCGATCAGAGTATGGGCAGCATACGATCCCTGCTGGCGGATAGAGGGGCCATGAACAGACCCATAAAAGTTCTTTACTTTGATACCGCCGCGACGACACCAGTCGCCGCCGAAGTGTTGGCGCGGATGGTCGAATCTCTCAGCAGTGAAGACGGTTACGCCAACCCCTCATCTCTCGCTCACCTTCCCGGGCAGGCCGCCGCCGCCGTCGTTGAGGCGGCCCGTGCCGAGATCGCGGCTGAACTGGGGTGCGAAACGGACGAGGTCATTTTCACCTCGGGTGCCACGGAAGCGAACAACCTGGCGTTGCGCGGCGTCGCGCTGGCTCATGCGGCGCACGGCCGCCATCTGGTGACCTCCGCCCTCGAACACAAGGCAGTTTTGGAATGCTGCGGCGCGCTGCAGCGGGAGGGATGCGAGGTGACCTATCTGACTCCGAACCGGCAAGGCTGGATTGAACCGGAGGCGGTCGAACGCGCCCTGCGGCCTGATACCTTGTTGCTGTCGCTGATGCATACCAACAACGAAACCGGGGTGATGCAGCCAATTGCCGAGGTGGCAGCGATGGCCACCGAAGCAGGGGTGCTTTTTCACGTCGATGCCGCCCAGGCGGCTGGAAAATTCGCCATCGACCTGCAACAAATCCCCATTGATTTGCTAGCGCTGTCGGCGCACAAGTTTCATGGCCCCAAAGGGGTAGGGTGTTTGGTCGTTCGCAACCGGCGCCATCTGCGTCTGCAACCCTTGATGTACGGCGGTGGGCAAGAGTTTGGTCTTCGCCCTGGCACCTTGGCCACTCATCAAATCGTTGGCCTGAGTGTAGCCTTAAGTCTTGCCGCCGCGCGGCGTAAGGCGGATTTAGCCCATGTGACCGAGTTGAAGCGCCAGTTTCTGGACCAGTTGGGCGCGCACCTGTCCTTCCAGGTCCATGGCGACCCCGGCCGGTGTTCGCCCTATATCGTCAATTTCGCTATTCCCGGCGTCAGCAGCGATGCGTTGATCAACCAACTGGCGGCGGACGTGGCGATAGCCTCCGGCTCGGCGTGTTCCTCCGGTACGGTGGAACCTTCCACCGTGTTGCGGGCGATGGGGATTGAAGGCGACCCATTGTATGGCGCGGTCCGGCTGAGTTTCAGCCGCGACCATACGATGGCTGAGGTCATCCTGGCGGTGGAACGGATCGTCGCGGCGGTTCGTCGCATGCAGGAGTTGGATGGGTGAAATTCAATCGAGAAAAAGCCAGCTTCGGCCGGCATGAAACATTCCCTTTGCGGTACGGATGGCTGACTAAAGGTTTTGAGGCGGTGAAGCAGAACCCGGCTGTTTTTACCCAACCCGAGCAGGCGATGGTCGCTTTAGGGGTCGGGCGCAACATGGTCAACGCGATTCAGTACTGGCTGCAGGTGACGGACGTTGTCGCCTTCCATGAGGGCCAGGGCGTGCCAACTCCCCTGGGCGAGGCCTTATTGGGGGCGGCGGGCGATCCTTATCTGGAAGATGAAGCCACCCTCTGGATCATTCACTGGCTGATCGCCGCCAACGCCGAACAGGCGACAGGATTTTACTGGTTTTTCAACCGGTTCGCCCTGCCGCACTTTCAGTATCAGGAAGCGCTGCAAGCGCTCGGGGAGTTTGCCGCGCAGGAACTGCGCGTGCATCGGGCGCAGACGACGCTGAAGTCGGATTTGTCGACGCTGCTGCGGATGTACGCGCCGGTCGCCGGGCGTAATGACGAGCATCTCGACTCCCCGCTGGCGCAGCTCCATTTGGTCGAAGCGGAGGCGGGACGGGGATATCGGAGTCCGCGCGTGGAGCGGTCGTTTTTTCCACCGATCGCCCTGCATTTTGCCTTGGCGCACCGCTTTGCCGCTGATCCTCGCCAACCGGCGTTGCCTATTCGGGTCGTGCTGTATGGTGGCGATGACTGGGCGGCGGCGGGCGCGGTCTTCCGTTTGAACGAACAAGGGTTGATGAATGTTCTGACACAGGTGATGGAACGCTATCCCCATTGTTATGAATTGCGGGATACCGCCGGCGTGCATCAGCTTTACCGTGGGGAGGTCATCGACCCCTTGGAGGTGTTGCGGACGCACTACCGGAGCACGGCGATATGAGCGGGTTGGAGCAACGGATTCAGATCAGGGCGGTCTACACCCGCTCGATTAACCTGCCGCGCGATAGTGAAAATATTGAGCTGGTTCGGGCCTATCTGCCCACGTCGCGGGCAATCCAGGCGTTGACCCAGATTGCTCGAGGGCTGGATCGGGCCGCCAGAAGTCGCGCCCTGGCGCTGATCGGGCCGTATGGTTCCGGCAAGTCGGCTTTTGGTCTATTTCTAGCCGCGTTGCTGGGGCCGAAATCCAGCGCCGCCCATCAAGCCGCCATGGCGACCTTGCGGGCGACTGAGGCGTCGCTCGCCGAGCGCTTCCAGCAGGCGCTTGGGGATCAGCGCGGTTTCCTGCGGGTGCCGATCAACGGCATTCCCGATTCGCTCGTTCGCCAAGTCATGCTGGCGTTGACTATGGCCGCCGAGCAGAACGGTTTTACCAAAGCCGAAGTGAGCGAACTGCGCGCTGCCGCCCAGCCCGGCACCCCGATGGATCACGTGTTGGGCCTGATCCGGAAGGTACAAACCATCTGGTCAACCCAGGGGGGGGCCGGACTGCTCATCGAGATCGATGAACTGGGCAAGTTTCTCGAATACGAGTCCTACCACCCGCAGCATCGCGAGATTCACCTGTTGCAACTGCTGGCGGAACACGCGCAGGAAGCCCATGCCGCGCCGTTGCACCTAGTGGTGTTGCTGCATCAGTCCTTTGAATACTACACCCATCGTCTCGGCAAGCATCTGAGCGATGAATGGCAGAAAGTCCAAGGTCGATTTGAGGCCATCGCCTTTCTGGAGCCGGCCGAGCAGTCGCTGCGTATTGTTGCGGCGGCCTTTGAACCGACTGACCTTCGGACACCCGAAGTGGACGCGCAACTCGATGGCTGGATCGCGCGCCTAGCGGCCGAAGGGGCGCTCCCGCTGGGCCTGGATGAACGCAGCGCGCGCCAGCAGTTGGGACGGTGTTACCCCCTGCATCCGCTAACGCTGCTGATCCTGCCGGTGCTGTGCCAGAAAGTCGCCCAGAACGAGCGCACCCTGTTTTCATATCTCGGTAGTCGCGAGCCGTTCGGCGTGCGCGAGCGGCTGGGCCGGATGCGCTTGGGCGACTGGATCGAGCCGTGGGAGCTGTACGACTACTTTATTCTCAATCAGACCGGTGGGTTCTCCGATCCGCTGACCTACCATCGCTGGGTGGAGGTGGTGACCGCCCTGGAGCGCTTTGATGGCGATCCGGGCGATCCGGCGGTACGACTGCTGAAAACTATCGGGTTGCTCAATCTCATCGGGGTGCAGCGCGGGTTGAAAGCCAGCCAGCCGCTGCTGCAACTCTTGTTCGGGGACGCGCTCGGTGAACTGCTGGGGCGCCTGGAGGCGGCCTCGATCATCCATTTTCGGCATTACAGCCAGGAGTATCGGGTTTGGCAAGGGAGCGATTTCGATCTGCACGGCGCGCTCCAACAAGCCATGGCCGAACAGGCGAACCTGTCGCTGGTCGATATTCTCAATCAGCTTGCGCCACTCAAACCGGTGGTTGTGCGGCGGGCCACGATCAAGACCGGCACCCTGCGCTGTTTCGTGCCGAGATTCACCGCGCGGGATCGCTGGCCACCTAAGGCTCAAGCCGGTGGCGAACTACGGTTGTGGTTTTACCTAGCCGAGGAGCAGGAGGAACCGCGCCCGCAGTGGGTTTCCAATCAAGGGGTGGTGGCCTTCTGCCACTTCACCGAGCGTTTACGTGAAGCGGTTTCTGCATGGATGGCCTTACAGGAACTGCCCAAACGCTATGCGACCTTGCATCATGATCCGGTGGCGCAGCGCGAACATCGTGCGTGGCTGGCCAACGCGGAAGCCGAAACGACGCAACTCATTCATACCTTGTTGGAGGAACCGGAGTCGCTACGCTGGTTCTGGGGCGGCGAGGAGCGACCGGTGCGGGATCGACGCGACTTGCAGCAGCAACTCTCGAACTGGGTGGAGGAGCGCTGCTATCCGCAAGCCCCGCTGATCAAGAACGAACTGGTGAATTGGGAACAGCCCTCGGCGAGCGCCAATACGGGGCGCAAGCGGTTATTGGCCGCCATGCTCCATGCCGCTGATCGGGAAGACCTCGGGATTGAAAAAAGCCCTGCTGAAAAAAGCCTGTATTTGTCGTTGCTGAAAGCGAGCGGGTTGCATCGGAAAGAGGGGGAGCATTTTGGCTTTCATGTGCCGCCCGAAAAGGACCCGTGCCGCTTGAAACCAGTTTGGGGTTGCATCGCACGGGTGCTGGGGGATGGCGGCGAGCGCCAGGTCGAGCTTTCCGAGATTTACGCCGCCCTCCAGAAACCGCCTTATGGAGTGAAGCTTGGCGTGCTGCCGGTTTTGCTGACCGCCTACCTTTTGGCCCATCGCCGCGAAGTGGCCCTGTACCAGGAAGGCGCTTTCTGCGAGGCGCTGACGATGGATCAGGTCGAACTGTTGTGCCGCCGCCCTGCTTTGTTCGCCCTGGAGCGTTTCGAGTTGACCGGCTTGCGAGCCGACTTGTTCGAACGATACCTTGGCTCCATCGTCGGCCATCTGCGCGAGGATCCCACACTGCTGGATATCGTCCGGCCGTTAGTGCGCTTTATTTCTGGCCTGCCGGAATACAGCCAGTATTGTGCGGGACTCAGTCCGGAGGCTGAAGGCGTGCGCAACGCATTCCGCCAGGCTAAGAGTCCCGGTGCGCTATTGTTCGATTCGCTACCCCGGGCCTGCGGCATTGCGCCGGAGTCTTTTGCTGCCGATGAACCGGGGGTAGTTGAACAATTTATCCAACGCCTGATCCGGGCTTTGCGCGAACTCAAGGATGCCTATCCGGCGCTGTTGGCGCAGTGGCGCCGGGAGTTTCAGCGCATATTGTTGGATTCGCCGGCGCCGAGCCTGGCGGAGTTTCGTCAATCTGTTGCGGAGCGTTACCGTGGGCTTGATCGCTATTCGCCGCAACACAGTCCGGTTGGCACTTTCGTTCGGCGCTTGGCTGACAGCGGGTTTCCGACTGATGGAGCCTGGTTTGAGTCTGTTCTCACCTTGCTGGGCAATGCGCCCCCCGCTAAATGGCGCGAATCGACGCGGCTTCAGGCTGAGTTGCGTCTTGCCGAGCTTGGCGGCCAATTGCGCGATTTGGAGCAACTGCGCCAGGCGATGCCTGATAGGATCAATGGTAGCGATACGGTACTCGTAAAACTTGTGGATGTGGAACAGGGCGAGATCAGCCGTGTGATCCGGCTGTCAGCGCAACAGCGGCAGACGGCGGCAGCCGTTGCTGATCAAATCGCTGGGAATATGGAGGAACTGGACGATGCCACCCGGGTGGCGGTCGTCGCAACTTTGCTGAAGCGGCTGGCATCCAAAGAAACCATCGGAGAAACGAACCATGACTGATTCCCTGGGAAAAAAACCAGTTCGTCACCTGCTTGGATTGTCTGGCGGCAAGGATAGCTCGGCCTTGGCTATCTACATGCGGGATAAGGTGCCGGAGATGGAATACTTTTTCGCTGATACCGGGGCGGAGTTGCCGGAGACACTGGAATTTATTGACTTGCTTGAAAATTATCTTGGGAAGCCAATTAAGCGGCTTAATGCTGGACGACCGTTTGAGTATTATCTGAAATTGAACGGAAACTTTCTTCCAACAGTAAGAACTCGTTGGTGCACATCTGAGCTTAAAATTCGGCCTTTCGAGGAATATGTTGGAAATGATCAGGCAATCACCTATGTTGCAATAAGAGCTGACGAGTCCAATCGCAAGGGTTATTTGTCAACTAAGCCAAACATATCAGCGCGATATCCGTTTATTGAAGACGGTAAGACAAAGGACGACATCATCCACATTTTAAAATCATCTGGTATCGGAATGCCTAAATATTATGATTGGGGAAGAAGTCGTTCTGGATGTTATTTTTGTTTCTTTCAACAGAAAATTGAGTGGATTAGATTAGCTGAACATCATTCTGATCTCTTCGAGGAAGCGAAAAAATACGAACAGTTTCATAAGGAGCATGGAAGAAAGCAGACATGGTCTCCAGGGGAGTATTTAGATGAATTGCTAGCGCGGGCAGACGAAATAAAAGAGGAAGCACAAAAACAGGAGATAGCCCAAGCCAAAAAACCGAAAAAACTGCTTATTGATAGGTTCAAAGATTCAGATGGACAGAATGATGGGTGCCTCATGTGTATACTATAGAAATCTGAGATGAATGATATTCTACGCGTTTTCATGAACGTCCGAGTCAAAAGACTCGAAGGTTCTTATTTGTTGAACAAGCCTTTATTATTATTGTTAGCTTTGGAGCGTTGCCAGCAGCGAAAGGATCGTTTGGCACCTTTTTCTTTGTACGAGGACACCCTGCTCTCTGTTTCTCATGACTTCGGTAGACTCAACGTTGTTTTTCCGTTCGGTCGGTTACTTGGAGATGGAGTTTGGGAAATCCCTGATAGCTCTGAATTGTACAAAAATAGCTCAGGTGACTTGCTTAGGTCAGAGTTGATCGAAAAGAACATTGTAGGCGGTTTTCCACTTGAAATTTACAGCAAGCTCTCGAACGATTCAGAGTTAATACAAACTATTACTATCATGTTCCTCAAAAAATATATTCCACAGGAAAAATGGGAGACAGTTATCTCAAAATTTAATATTACATTTCCGAATATTGAGCACTTTATCCAAGAAAATCGAAGTGGCAAGTATCATGTCACTGGTATAACGAAAAATCAGGTTGACGAAGCGAAGATAAAGGATGATGCGGTGGCAGAAAAAACTAACAGTTTTATTTCCTACTTAAATTCTCTGCACAACCTCCAAGCAAATGGTGCCAATGCACTTGCAGAATCACAAGCCCTAAGTCCCTATTTTGGAGAGATCTACGAGTCGTTTCCTCTCATCGATAAGCTAATCGACGTACTGAAGGATGGTGTTGAGAAAGTCATCATACTCACCGGGCACGCGGGAGACGGCAAATCTACTGTGGCGCTGGATGTACTCAAAAAGCTTCGTAGCCTCCCCCTAGCAAGCCCTCTCAGCCAGCCGCTTGATGAACGGGAAGATATCGGTGCCTCAAACAGTCGCGTCACCATTGTCAAGGACATGAGTGAACTGAGTACCGAACGCCGCCAACAATGGTTACATCAAGCATTCTCTGATCCGGGGAGTTGGTTAATCATCAGCAATACAGGTCCATTGCTGCACAGTATTGTTGACTACGCAAAAATAACAGGTACTGACCAGGGAGTTGAAAGTAAAATTCTTGAATGTTTGGATCGTCCACTTAGTGATGACCTACAGAATAAACATAGCCTCAATATTTTTGCCAAGAAATTGGTCATCCTGAACCTGACTCGTTTAGACAATGTGGATCTGGGCGCCAAAATACTGACCAAATTGGTTAAGCATTCCGCTTGGAAGCAATGTGAGGGTTGCAGTATTGAGCCGGCTTGTCCCTTGATGCTTAACCGTAAAGCCCTGCTCGACGCCGGGCCGGTAGTGGAAGAACGGGTACGTTGGGTTTATCAACGCTTGAATGCCTATGAAAAACGCCTGACGCTGCGCCAAATAGTCGCTCAATTGGCTCTTGGATTGACGGGGGGCATGAGTTGTGAGGAAGCTCAGAAGCGAGTAGTGACATCCATGTTGGAAGGACCGGATCGCGGAAGTGTGGGTTTGGAGCGCATCCTGTTTAGTGAAAGTTTCTTCGGCTATCGCAGTGGTAAACCCTGGCTACAGGCTGAAGGTCTGCACGCTGTAGCGTTGTTAAGGCGGGCGACGTTTGGAGCGCCGGTGGCCGTCGATTTCGAGCGCAGGCTTCCAGTTGAAGCAGGCATTGGCTGGGCCATGCTGCCGCCTGCATTGAATTGGATTGGTGCTCGTTGGCGGCAACGTGCTACCGAGTCGGCCGGCGTAAACTGGCGCTTTGCGTTGCGGCGCATGGCTTACCTGTTTGGAAGGGTGGTACCTGATAAGGAGGATTCTGCGGCCGTGTTTATTGATACTTTCCTGCAATCGCCCAGTCTGCGTGATCTTGATCAGTGGAAGACGGCTGGAAAGCTAACTCTATCCCGTGCTGAAACTAATCGTTTGCGTACATCCTGCCTACGGGTGCTGCTGGAAATCTTCTCCGGTTTCAGTGCCGGCCAATTCCGATCTAAGGATTCACTGTATTTGACGCTGTGCCGCTCAGATAAGGCCGTGGTACAGCCGACACAACTGGTCAGTGAAAGCCTACCATTTAAAGAATTCGATCTGCGGTTCGATCCAAACCGACGTACACCAGTGCTTGATTTTGGTAATGGGAAAGTTGAACTTTTGCTAACCCTGCCATTGTTGGACTACATTCGTCGCCGAGATGCTGGGGAATTGGGTAACGAGCTATCACCAATTCATCAAGCTCAGTTGGATTGGTTTCGGGCTGAACTTTCACGGGCTACTAATGGGATAAGGCGTAATCAAGACCAAATCGAGTTGCTGCAAGTAGGGATTGACGGTGAAGTCCACTTTTATCGATTTTTTCTGGATCGAGAGTCGGGCAGATTAGAACAATGCTACTAGCGAAAGATAATCAGATGAGCATAAATAAGAACATAATGTTGAAGCGTTTTCCACCTATTGCTGAAGCTGAAGAACATAAAGATAAGCTGAATCCAGCTATTCGGCTTTATGGCCGGCGCTTTTACAAAGATCAGACGCCATTAGAGTATCTTGCCGAGTTTTTACTGGTCTTCGCGTCGCCAAAAAGCAGGAGCGAGAATCAAAATAATGCTTATAGTTTGAGTTTATCCCTTAATGATGGTTTTGCTTGTTATTGGCCAGAAGACCACGTTGCTCTGAAGCTATTTTCTTTTTTTCCTTCCTCTAAGCTTGAAACGCGCCATCCGGTTCACCAGAAAAATTACTTACAAGCTATAGATGCTATTAAAGCCCGTATTCCTGGGTCTGATGAGGAACAGAATATAGCTGTCCGACTAATTCAAAGCCTCTTTTTTGGCTTTGTTGGGGTTGCAAAAGCTCGGACTTGGGTTACGTATACCTTTCTACCGGCATCTGTATCTCTTCTTGCACGTGAGGTAACTTGGAATCATCCTGCTGCGGTCAAGAGATCCAAAAAAATCGAAGTAACTGATTGGGATTCATCAACTGAATACTTTGACAGTAGTACTCACAATTTTATGGGGCGGGGCGGGGAGTTACTTTTCTTGCAGTTGGCAAACCTTTTTTCCAATGAAAATTTGCCCGATATCGATTGTAATATTTACCATCATTTATATAACCTCCAGTTATCAGACCTACGTGATTGCATCGAATCTAGCCTACGTAAGATTCTTAATGAATCAATTGAGCCTTTAGGTGAATTGGTGAATTTTATCGAGTCGTCGCTGATAGATTACAAACTTCCTCAGAAGAAAGGAAATGAAACAAGACTTGGATGGGTTCCAAGTGTAACCCGCCCAGAAGCTCTGCTGTTTGCCACAGAGCTAAAAAATATATGTACTTCAACAGTTGGCTCTTTGGAGAAATTAGAACTATTACAACTGCTTTGTACAATGCAAGTTTTACGAAGTCTCTGTTTCCAGGCATGCCGAATCATCGAATATGAAATTCAGATAGAAGGCTTTATGGGGAATTATGCTTGGATCATTACTGATCCTAAATCAGATAGCGGGATGCCAATGCGTAAAATTGCTCAGAAATCGCTCGAGCGCATTGAAAGTCTGCTTTTTCGAGCTATCAGATCTCCGCATCTGGGTATTGTTTCCGCTGAAGATCTGAAAAATGGAGATGATAACTGTTTTCGTCTTTTTAGAAAATTTGCAAAAGAACTCGGTCTAGTTATTCCTCTTACTGGTCGCGGTCAGCGCTTCGTACTCCCCCCTCATCTTTTACGTTTTCTAGTCGCCGCCCTGCTTGCGCCTGGTGAGCGGGTGCGCTTGACAGAATTTTATGCACGGACCTTTGCTCACTATGGCATTGCTTTGGGTGATCGACAACTTGCCGCTGCCCTGGCTTGGAGCGGAAATGAATCAGGCAATAAAGACTATGCAGTCGCAGCGGATACCGCTTGGATAGAAGAGGCGCTGCAACAGGGTGGCTTCCTAGTGGAGTTATCCGATGCAGTCTCCATTGTCCATAATCCAGGAGGCAAGGAGCAGCGCGCATGAACCTTTTTATCGAATCACTGGCAGATTATTTAATCCGTGAATGGGACCGTACCCTGAACGTAATGGATGGACCCAGAGAAGCCCGCTTCATCGTCCAAAGTTTGGATCCTCTAGGAACATTGGCGTTGTTCCAAGCACTAGATGAGCATCGGCTGGCCTGGCTGCAAAAACAGAGCATCACCTGCCATTTTCGGGTCGCTACCGCGTTATGGCGCGATTGGGCCAACACCGCTGACCCCGAAACCCAATCGGAACATGCAGTGGTCGAGCTTATGGATCGAGAGTGGATCGATCAGGAAGATCGCTTGACTTGGTATCGTAATCGCACCCGCCACGATGAGGGAACGGACGGGCTGGCTATCGTGTTGGTAGGGCTGAACCATGCTACGGATCAAGGGGGGCTGTCGGATTTTCACCGCATTGACGAGTCACGTATCTGGCGGGAAATGGATGAAAGCTTTGTCTGCTGGATCAAGCGCATCAATGAGCGCATGGGTCTAAGCGCCAATGACAACGAAATAGAACAGTTCAATACAGTACTTCAGCAGTTGTTTCAGGTGCGCCCGTTGCGCTTGGGTAAACTGGCAGAATTCCTGGAACCACTGATCAGTACCGGTGGCTGTTATCAATTTACCGATTTCACCGAGCGCTTTTTCAAGCAATTGTTTTTCTGGGGTATTCCCCCCCTGTTTGCCGGCGAAAGAGCCACAGAGTTGCGGGGCAAAAAGGGCGCTGATGCTCTCAAAGAAGCGGATGCTTTTATTTCACATCAGCGCTATAAAACTTCTTCTGGGCAGAAAAAAGATTGGCAGAAAATTTTAAAGGCATTGGATAAACCCGACTTTGAATTACCTGCAACACTAGACGAAAACTTGGCTTATAAAAGCATAAAAGATTATAGTGATATCTTACATGCCTTTATTCATGAAGCGGACGCCGATGCACGGGCGCGATTGTTGCGCACGGACCTGATGCCGCTGCTAAAAATGCTGAAAGTTAAAGAGTCAAAGGAATCCAATTCAGAAAAGATCCAAGCATTAAGCGGTATGAGCTTGGAAGTCCTGCTTGAAGGTATATGGCGGACTCTCAAGGCGGTTGCTGATGACGGCGATGGTCAATCTTTAGCTGACCAATTAGCCGGAATCCACGTGGAACTGGTACGTTTCGACCACGACCTGACGGCAGATGAGGAGGACAGCATCGGCGCCAATGAACTGGCCCGCGAACTCCTGCAAGGCTGTCTCGGTGGCCTGGAGACGGTCTTCGAGGGTATGGATTGTAGGTTACCGGCGGACGAAGATCAGTCCCGCCTGCCGCGCACTCAATGGAGTCGCAAGATACCCATCACTCTGGACTTGAAGCTTGACACGCTACCTTTGGGAACCAGCCGGGCACGCCCAAATGTGCAGTTCAAGGTGACGGTCGCCGACATCGACAAGAACCTGAGTTCGTCGGTTTTCAAATGGATACTCGGCCCGACACAACCGGAGCGGGTACGCTTCGAATGTGCCAAGGAAGTACGGAATCGCTGGGAGCAATCACCGAACCCGTTACGGTCATTGCCGGTCTTCCGTATTCCAGCAGTGATCATGACGGCGCTCTATTTCGCCGCCGATGCGGATGAGGCGAACCGACTGGTCATTCAAGCGATGACCGAATTGGAACCGGTCGATCTGCTCGCTGATTTACCCCCGCATCATGTTGATTCAGGTCTATGGAATCAGGTTATCAACTTGATTGCAGCTTACAGGACCTGGCTCGATGCGACCGTGAAGGCCGGTTACTACACCGCCCGCACCAACCGATTGCCACAACTGTTAAACGCTTTCGTAGCTCTAGCCGAGCGAGTGCTCGATACCGGGGTGCTAGGCGCCGCCGAATTGCTGCGTCGCCTCTACAAAGCGTTCCTGGTCGTCGATGAGCATGCCGAAGCCAACGACGACCATCTACCGGCTGCCGTGGCCTGGGGTTTGAGTCCCCCCGTGCTGGAACTGACCCAGGCGTGGGTGGGATTCCTGGCGGACGGCTTTCCCGAAGCCGTGGGCGAACTGGCCCTTGGCCGCAATGGGAAGACGGTCTTCGAGCGGCTGCGGGATTTGGCCCAAATCCATCGCCCGTTGGCGGCACTCGTGGCGAAATCGCAGCAATTGTCTACCGCAATCAAATCCTATGGGCTGCTGCACTACCTCGGGCCGGAACCGGCGGCCGGCAAGAGCTTGGCGGTTCAGACGCTGTTGCGCGACGAAGAGAGCAGCGATGACGACGATGTGAGCGATATCGTGCGCACCTGCGAAGAAGAGAAGGTCGTGCTTCGCGTACTCGAAGACTACCAGCAGCTTTACCCCTTTGCCGAGGACGGATTGCGCATCTTGGCCGTCAACGTCCGAGAATTGCAGAGCATCCTGGCCGGCGTCGATCGTTTCCTGGATCACTATCTCAAACGCAGTTCCCCCGACTGGCCGGCGTTCCATTGCACGGTCATGGTCTATTCGACGTCTTCCTCGCCGATGGCGATGGAAAACCGTCTGACCCTGTGGCGCAACGCTACGATGGAGCGCCAGCGGGAAAAGGGCCGGCCACTCACTTTGGCGGTGGGTCATCGCTATGCCCCCAGAAATCAAATCATCAATCTGTTGCAACAAGAGCGGCGGCTCTATGACATTGCTTTTCTGTTTCATTTTCTACGCAGCGGCATGGCGGGTCGCGTAGAGCCGGCACCGCCGTTCGAATTCGATTTTGGCGGTTGGAGCGGTTTGCAGTTTCCCATTGCCGAGTATCCGCGCCCGATCCGGCAGGGGGACCGCTATCGCCGCCAAAGTCTGATCAGCAACCGGCGTTTACGCATCCAGGCCCGCCATGCCGATCTTTCCGCACAGCTCTGTTATAGCAGCCATGCCGGCTGCGATCACGTCATTTTCGGCGAAGTGGATTACAAGCCCTGGGCCAGCGTGGTCGAAAATCTGCACGCGAAAGCGCAGTGGGTCGCCTGCGTTGATCCCTTCGTGGACAAGCGCCTGCTGGGCAGCGAGGACCTCAACGCACCGCGCAAGATCGTCGGGTTTACCTCTGGGCTTGGGGCCTACGGTGAATTGAATCTGACCATTTCCACGGAACAGGACTCACTCAAGCAACTGACCGATCTGGTGGCCGGCCAACTGACCAGACTGCTGCCTTTCGAGCAACCGGACGGCTTCGAGGCGATGGCGGCGCGAGTGGTCAGCGAAGCCGAAGAAGTCATCGGTTTGGCTTCCCTGCGAGCGGTAGTCGGTGCGGCCGAGCGGATTCGTGAGGTGGTCGGTTTTGCCGCCATTCGGCGCGCGCTGGCATCGCCGCCCGGTCACATGTCGCAACTGTTGCCGATGGACTCGCTATTGCATTGGTTTTCAGAAAGCGATGTGGCTCGTCGCCCGGATTTATTGCAATTGACGCTGGAGGTACGTCCCAACGGCATTCCATGCGTGCATGCCGTAGTTGTGGAGTGCAAATTCGCTCAGCAAAACCCGGTACACGTCGCTGAGGCCAGGCAACAGGTACAGGACGGCTTGCGCCATCTGACCGGGCTGTTGGCGCCCAAATGCGATGACCTGCGGCGCTTGGGATTCGACCGGCGTTTCTGGTGGGCGCAGTTGCACCGGGCGATTACATCGCGTTCGGTCGTCAATCTACCGGAACAGGAATGGCAGGTCTTGGATCATGCTTTGGAAAACCTGGCGGAAGGCCAGTTTGAGATCGGCTGGCAGGGCGCCATCTTCACCTTCTGGACTAACGTGCCCAATTCCCAGCCGGTCGTTTCCGCGCTGGCATTGCCCGCCGGCACGATCGAACCACCGTTTGAAGTGCCCGATGGCTTTGCTATCCAGCACCTGGAATTGGGTTATGAAGGCGTATCGGCGCTGTTTGCCGAGACTCACCCCCAACCGCTGTTAACGATGAGCGGGCCGGCGATTTCTCAACGGCCGGCGCGGCAGGGGGCAGAAAAACAGGAGGAGGCTGCCGAATCAATATTCAAGGCGGCGCCAGAAGAACCGGTAGCCCCGACCATCGCCCAACCAACGTCGAGCGGTACGGCATCACCGGAAAATACCGCAACTGGAAGCGGGCAACCGGATATTACCGGTTCCAAAACCAAGCCAGCGATTGCCATCGACGCTTTTCCCCTGCCGGAGAAAATTCTCATCGGTACTCGCAGCAACGGCGAATCGGTTTACTGGCATTTCGGTCATCCGCAGTTGCCGAACCGGCATTTGCTGATCTTCGGCGCGTCCGGTTCGGGCAAGACCTACGGTATTCAGTGCTTGTTAGTCGAGATGGCGCAACAGCGACTTCGTTCATTGATTGTTGATTATACCGATGGGTTTTTGCCGTTGCAGGTAGAGCACCGGTTCAAAGCCATCACCGCACCAAAAGATCACTTTGTAGTGGTGGAACGCCTACCGTTGAATCCGTTCCGCCGACAGCTTCAGATCATCGATCCTTCCATTCCGCCCATCATCGAAAGTCCCTACCAGGTTGCGACCAGAATCGAGAGTATCTTCGCCTCGGTATTCGAGATGGGCGATCAGCAATCCGCTGCGCTGATCCGGGTGCTCCAGGCTGGCCTTGAAGAGGAACCCGACTTTGCACTGAGTGGCATCCTGCCCCGGTTGCGGGCGGATGGCCCGAACGGTGAATCCCTGGCTAACAAACTCGAACCATTGATTCAATCGCAACCTTTCCGCGAAGGCGAGGAGTCGGCCTGGGACTCGATGCTCACCTCGGTCAACCATTGGGTACATGTATTGCAACTGAAAGGACTCGCTCGCGAGATTCAAAAAATGGTCACGGAATTCGTGCTTTGGGATCTCTGGGATTATGCCCAAAACACTGGCAGCAAGAACCGCCCGATCCCCATCGTTCTGGACGAGATCCAAAATCTCGACCATACCAGCGATTCACCTATCGACAAGATGCTGCGTGAGGGGCGTAAATTCGGCCTGTCTCTCCTACTGGCCACCCAGACCACCAGCCAGTTCAATCAGGAACAGCGGGACCGGCTTTTTCAAGCCGGTCACAAGCTCTTCTTCAAGCCCGCGAATACCGAAATTGATCGCTTTGCACAACTATTAGCCCAATCGACACCGGCTGTCTCAAAGGCTGACTGGGGCCAACGTCTGGCTAAGCTGGAGAAGGGTCAATGCTGGTCGCTGGGTCCGGTACTGAAATCCGGGGGTACTTTCAAGGAGGAGGCGGTGCTGGTATCCGTGACGCCGCTGGAAGAGCGGCCCTGCGAGGACTAAGGGATGTCTGGACCCGGTATCGAACTGGAAACATTGCCGCTGAATTTTCCCCATGACTTTCTGCCAGAACGGCGTTTGTTGGCCCGCTTGCTTCCCTTTGCGGCCGCCAAAGGTAGGGGTACGAAGGTCGAGATCGGCGCCGAGACGGGTATTCCAACAGGAGAGAGCACTGGGAAGGTAGAACCGATGATTCACTACGCCCGCGGCATGGGGTTGATCCGCGTAGCAAAGGACGGGGGACGCTGGCAGTTGAGCTTGACGCCGCTCGGACGTTTGGTTGCTGAGGAGGATCCCTATCTCAGTGAGTCGGTTACGTTGTGGATACTGCATTTGCTGCTATGCCGGCGCTATGGTCTCGCACAGCCTGCTACCGGAGTCGCCGATGTCTGGTTTGCGCTCTTTGCAGAAGGTGGCCTGCGGCTTGGAAACCGTTTCGACCAAGCTTCCTATCTGGCTTTTCTTACCGAGCGCCATGGCGTCAAAGGCTACTTGCGAGGGCTTGCGAGTCTGGTGCTGCGCAGCTATCTCGAGCCGACCTGTTTCGGTTCGATCAGCGTCCTGTCCGCCGAAACGTTAACCGATCAAACGCTTTATCTCCGGCGTTCCGCGCCTGTGGAACGCAGCCATTTTCCCGCCTTCGCCGCTTATCTGTTTCTTGTCTGGGATGCCCTGTACCCGAATCACCACCAACTCGCTATCGGTGAGTTCTTCGAACAATCCCGCTGCCTGACCCTGTTGGGATGGGATTCCGAGACGGCAAGCCAGTGGCTTTACTGGATGACCGATCACGGGTTGCTTCAACTTGATCGACAAACCGGGGGCGCCTTGGCCTTGCGGCTACAGGATACCGAGACGGTCATTGCAGGGCTCTTCGATGAATTGATTTAAGGATATTAACGGGGACAGGATTCAACATGGAGGAATTATATTGAACATAGGGCAAGTTATTCATTTTCACAACGAGCGATTCTTTGAAGGCGCAGTCCAGTTGAACTGGGTGCAACGGCGCGTCGATCAGGCGCGGCAGGCGGCGGCAGCCTTTGTCTTTCATGGACCGCGCTACCACGGCGCAGGCGAAGCCGAAAGTGAAGGGATCGAGGGCGCCTACAAGCTTAAGGACACAGCTAGCTTTGTCCGCGATCTCCTGGGTTCCATGCAACCCGGCGCAGGTGGTCGCGAAGTCAATCCCTTTTGGCTGGTGGTCGCCGGCTACGGCTCCGGCAAGTCACATTTGGCGCTGACTTGCGCCATGCTGTTAGCCGAACCTCAGGGGACGACCGCTCAGATTATCCTGGATCAGATCGCCCGGGCGGATGCCGAGATTGGGAAAGCGGTAGCCCAGCAGGTCGCTATGATGGCCAAGCCGGCGCTGGTGTTGCCACTCGATGGCATGGCTGGCTTTCATTTGGGAAACGCGCTGAGTCGGGCCGTTTTCGAGCAATTGCGTCGCCATGGAGTCGATGCCGGCGCCATTCGTGACTTGTCGCCACGCTTTCAGACGGCGGAGCAGTTCGTCGCACGCAATTTCAGCGTTCGGGCGGTCAGCTTCAGCGAATATCTGCCCGGTTTGGACGCTGAGGAAATTTGCGCCCGGCTACGCGAACACGACGAGGCGGCCTATACGGCGGTCGATGCCGTCTACACCGAAGCCAACGGGCATCCGATTCCGGTCGAAGGCCAGGAGTCCGCCCAGGAATTGATCGAGACCCTGTGCGGGGTCTATTGCGGCCCCGAGGGACCGTTTTCGCACGTGGTGATCCTGTTCGACGAACTTGGACGCTATCTGGAATACGCTTCGGAAAAGCCCCAGTTAGCGGGAGATTATGCGCTTCAGCAGATCTTCCAGGGCGTACAGGATAACAGCGCCAAGGTGCGTTTCATCGGTTTTATTCAATACGAACTGAAAGCGTATCTGAAGCGATTCAGTGGCGTAGACCTACGCCAGTTGCAACGCTATGTCACGCGCTTCGACGCGGCCGACAAATGGTATCTGTCCACCAACCTGGAAACCCTCTTTGCTCACATGATCGGCAAGGATGAGGCGATCCTGGAGCCGCTCTGGCAACAGACCGGTGCGGAGCGTCGGAGTCAGCTGACCTGGCGGCGGCTATCCCAAGTTCTGCCTGGGTTTGGGCGCTTTCCTGTTTGGAGCAAACCCGAGCGCTTCGCAGAGGTCATTGCGCGGGGTTGCTGGCCGCTACACCCCTTCGCCGTCTGGTTTCTGACGCGGCAGCGGGATTTGGTGCAATCCCGTTCGGCGCTGACCTTCATCAAGGAAGTGATCGAGCGCATCGCCAGTGAAAGCGCGCAGGTTGATGGACGGTTGCGCCAGGTCAGCGCAGCCGATCTTGTCGTCGGCAGCATGTTGCCGGAGCTGATCTCGGCCGAACGCGAGACCGGCGGCGCCATCGCCGAGACGCTCCAAATGTTGCTGGAGAAGCTACGCGGGCATCTGGACGCCCGCCAACAACGGTTGTTGGCGGGCGTCGCCGTCCTGGAGAAAACGCGGATTGGCAAACAACCCCGCGAGACGGTCGATGCCCTGCTGTGCGAGGCGACGGCGCTGCAAGCCGAGTCGCTGCCCGCGCTGCTCGATTCGCTGTCCGAGCTTGGGGCCATGGAATGGAACAGCGACCTCGGTCAATACGAGCTGCTGAGCGAAGGGGCCACTCGAGGACAGTTCCAGCAATGGCTGCGCGCCCAACAGTCCGGGTTCAAGGCGGAGGGCATTCGCAACCTGTTTGTCCGGCGTGGAGCGGCGGATATCGAATTGGGCGACATCACACCGGATTTTGCTCAAAGGCGGGAGATCTCAACGCCGGATTGGTTTTTCGAGGCGCAACTCGCCCATGCGAATACGGTCGAGAACGCTATCCGCAGCGCCTTCGAGCAATGGCGACAAGCGACTTTGCCGAAGGATGCCAAAGGCAAGCTCATTTACCTCTATCTCCATCCAGACGACGAACCAGCGGCTATTGGGGAACGGGTGCGGTCCACCATGGAGAGGGAACTGGCGCGGGCCGGTCAATCGCTGGCCCCGATTTGGGTGATTGGCATTGCGGATCGGCGGGGTGCACTCGCGGAGCACATCGCGCGCCTGTATCTGTTTGATGAAAAGCTCTCGGTCACTGATCAGGAACGGTTCCGCCGATTTATCCCGGACGAGCGCGAGCAGAGCCATACGGCTCTGAACGACGGGGTCCAGGTAGCGATCAAGGAACGGCTTTATTGGATCGCCGGTTTCTCCGAGGTACCGGTGGGCCGATTGCGCACCGTGGCTCAGCAGGTCTTTTCGACCGTCTACCCGCGAACGATCCCGTTTCCGTTTGATGGTTTCGCAACGGCCAATGGGGGTGGGGCGGTGGATGCGGCGCAGTTGATGCGCGGGCTGATCGCTCGCCAGGTCAATGGCCCTTGGGTACAGGCCCAGCCCAAGCGATTGCAAAACCGCGTCGATGCCGTGTTAGTCCAAAGCTGGAAGGCGCTGCTGCCGTCAGGCAAGCTGGTCGCGCCGACGGAACCCAGCGTCGGCGACCTTTACCGATGGCTGGAACAGACCCACAGTGAGGATCCCCAGCGGACTTTATTGACCTCGTATCGCGCTGTGCTGGCGCCACCTTACGGTTTGAATGCGGCCTCTGCTGGCCTGCTGTTGAGCCTCCTGCTGGGTTTGGACTATCCACCCCGACGCATTGAACAAGCCGAAGGACTGGTGGGGTCCGCCGAATGGCTCGGACAAGCGTTTCCAAGCCAGAAGGGCAAACATCATCTCGACGAAGATGTTCTGGCGGTAAGCCGCTTGCGCTTTCTTTCTGAAGACAGCGAGGGGCGCTGGCGTACCCTGCTCAACCGCTGGGAGATGGAGTCGAACTACAGCCGCATGGTTCAGTGGGCTCAGGAAGCGAAACGGATGTACGCCGTCGATCCACTACCGGAGGCGCTTGAGGGTAACTACAAGTATCTGCGCGATAAGTCGCAGCAGGCTGCCACCGCACTGCTGGAAACGGAGCACCGAATTAGAGAGTGGGAACGGGGGATCGAAAAAGCAGTGCAACAAGAAAGCGTACATCACGCCATCAAGTTAGGCAGCCAAGTGCTGTGCGAACGTATGGCGATGGTAGAGAGTGGGCATTGGTCAGATCGCTATCTCAAGGAATGCGACGACCTGCTGGCTTTAGTTCGGGAGGTGATCGTCGCCAAGGCTACCGACTGGATTCCCCAGCAGATCTGTTACACCGCTATGCAAGTCACTGATTTTCGCTGGCGTGCTGAAAAGGATGCCGAGGGGCTGGAAAAGTTGGGTTTCCCTCAGGAGGCAAAGGCGCTGAAACACCATACCCAACAATCCATTCGTAAGGTGGAAGAGCGACAACAGTTTAGCCTGACCCTGGCCCAGTGCAACGATTACCCCCGTCAGCCCGAACCCATGGACTCGACGTCAGTGCGGACCCTACGCGATGAGATTGCGCGGGGGAACGAGCTGATCAAGGGGGTACAGGGCGCGACAGCCGTTTTATCCCAAGCCGAGATGGCCGCTCACGTCAATGCGATCAAGCAGCGTCAAGAGAAATTGCAAGCGGCGTTAAAGCGGCAACAAGCTGCCCTCAGCACCGTTTATAAGCTGCGGTTGAGCAGCCAACAACAACTTCAGGAGGCGCTGACCAGGGTCAAGCGATTGAGGGAGATCTTTGTCAATACCCCCGACGAGAGTGAAGTCAACTCACTCGCAATTCAGCTCGAACGCATTCTGGCCGATTTTGAGTCTTGGGATGTCGGCGACATCGCCGTGGAACGCCTGGAGGAACTGCTGACACATCAGGTGGAACACCAACTGGTCGCCTTGGGGGAGTTTCTTGAGAAGAATGACATCGAGCCAGCGTGGGATATGACGGCGATCTACCAGGCTCTGGCGCACGAGTGTCTGGAAGCTGCGCGGCGGCGTTCCGCAGAATGGATGCAGCCCCGGTTGGCGCTAGCCCAACAAATCGCTTCCCTGGATCGGCAACGTAGCGTTGCTCTAGCCCAGGAACTGGCAGCAGCCCCGGCCTATCTCTCGGTCCAGCACGCCGCTCAAGTCGGGCAGCTATTGGAGTCGGTACACCACCGCCTGGCGGAACTCGACGAATTGGAACGTAGCGCCAAGGTTGCCGCTTGGCAGCAGCGCTATTTTGATTTAGGCCATGTCGAACGCCTGGATCGCTATGCGACCGAGCAATTATTGCAGGAGCTTCGCCATCCGCCTTGCGTACTTCGGCCTGAAGAACAAGCGGTATTAGCGCCGATGATCAGTCGTTTGACAGCCCACCTGGATCAAATGAGCGTCGATGAGTTGTTTGCTCGCATCGAGCGCTTGGCGGAGCCGCAGCAACGCGAGCTTCTGGCACGGCTCTCTGCCTTGTTAGAGGGGGTCGCTGCGACGATGGCGGAGTGAGGTCCGTGACAATGGGTTCAGTTCCCCATAAAGCCGTTGGCGGTAGAACCTATCTGCATGTCGATACCCTGTCCCTCCTGGATACCGTACTCGCCGCGCGGGTTGCCGCCGCCGAACAACTGGCCCAAGTCAAGCGGCACGAGCACTTCAATCTGGTGCGTATTGACGACGCCGGTCCCTGGATCGCCCTGCTCAACTACCCGGAATTCGCCGACGATCCCTTTCCCGCACTGCGCGAGAGTTGGCTGGTGGACCTGGATCGCTCAACGGTCGGCTACCGCACCTATGTGGATTCGCTGAATCCCCCGATCTTGCATCGCAAGGAACTATTGCTGTTACCGGATGATCCGCGTCGCGAGGGTTATGCGGAATTGACCCGCATCGCGGAGTCCATCGGACTGTTCGAAGACCCAAAACGCATCGGCTATCGCCGCCAGTGGCTGCATTTAGTACAAGAGAAGGGATATCGCCTCGTCGGACATACGTTGGCGCCCCTTGGAAACGACGAGAGCGTTGAAAGTGAAGCGGAAGCGGCACAGTTACCCCTGCACGTCGGCTGGCAGGCGGCGCGGCAGTTGACGGCGCTGGCCCGCTATGGCTTCTCGGCGCCGGTGCAGTCGCTGGCGCGCCATGGCTTTCTCGACGGGCGCTTCTCGCTGTTCGACTACGGCTGCGGGCGCGGCGACGACGTGCGCGGATTGACGGAGAACGGATTGGCCGCCGCCGGCTGGGACCCCTACTATGCGCCGGATCAGCCGATCCATCCGGCTGACATCGTCAACCTCGGCTTCGTGGTCAACGTCATTGAAGATTTCGACGAACGGCTGGAGGCGTTGACCCGGGCCTGGTCGCTGGCCGAACGATTACTGGTGGTCTCGGTGATGCTCGCCAACCAGAACGAACCCCGCGGTCAGCGTTTTCGGGATGGCGTCCTTACCCAGCGTGGCACCTTCCAGAAGTACTACACCCAGGCCGAGATCAAGGCGTTCATCGAGGCGGCGCTCGACGAGGAACCGATTCCAGTTGCGCCGGGCGTGCTCTATGTCTTCCGAGACCAGGAGGTGGAACAGCGCTTTTTGGTCGACCGCTACCGAAACCGGCGCAATCTGCTGCGCTACCCGGTGGCGCCAGTGCGCGAGCGGGCGACTCCCCGCCGGCGCGACCGCAGTGCGGAGAAATACGAAGCCTATGGGGAGCCGCTGGATCGTCTGTGGGAGCGCTGGGTTGCGCTCGGCCGCCCGCCAGACCCGTCTGAAGTTGAAGACCTGGTGGCGCTAACCGAAGGCTTTGGCAACCTCGGGCGCGCGCTACGCTTTATTGGGGAACGCCATGACGCCGATGCAATTCAGCGTTCCCGGCAATCGCGCATCGCGGATTTGCAGGTCTATTTTGCGCTGAGCCAGTTCGAGCACCGGCGGCCCTACAAACACCTGGAACCCGGGCTGCAGCGCGACCTCAAGGCCTTCTTTGGCGACTACGCCGGGGCGCAAACCGCCGCACGGGCGCTGTTGTTCGGCATCGCGGATGTGGAGGCTATCGCCCTGGCCTGCCGGTACGCCGCCGAGCGCGGTCTCGGCTGGCTGGAAGAAGGTCGGTCGCTGCAACTCCATTCCAGTCTGGTCGAGCAGTTGCCGCCGCTGTTGCGCGTCTACGTCGGCTGCGCGGCGGTGCTCTACGGCGACTACCGTCATGCCGACCTGGTGAAGATCCACATCGGCTCCGGCAAAGTCAGCCTGATGCGCTATGACGACTTCGCGGGCCAGCCCCTGCCGCGAATGATCGAGCGGGTCAAGATCAAACTCCGGGAGCAGGACATCGATTACTTCGCCTATGGGGAGGGATACGAGCCGCCATTTCTTTACCGCAAGTCCCGCTATGTCAACGAAGAGTTCCCCTACTACCCGGAGCAGGTGGCCTTCGAAGAAGTACTGGATGGCTTGGAACTGTTCGATTTTTCCGGCTATGGGCCAAGCCCGGGCGAGTTCCTGGCGACCCTCGCGCGAAACCGCTGGACCCTGGACGGTTTTGCTCTGACGCGAGCGACGACCCTTCCGGACCTGGATGACCCCTGCGGGCGGTATCTCACCTTCCGCCAGTTGATCGAATGCGGTGAAACCCAGGCGCGGATCGGGCTCGCCAACCATCCCCAGCAACCGGCAAGTTATAACGCGCTCCATGACCTGGCAGTGCGGGTGCTGGACCCGGTGATCGACTACTTCGGCATGATCCGCCTGACCTACGGTTTCTGTTCGCCCGAACTGGCCAGGAAAATCCCCGGCCGCATCGATCCGCAACGCGACCAGCACGCGGCGCATGAAGTGAACCGCCGGGGCCAGCCGATTTGTAAGCGACTCGGCGCCGCCGTGGATTTCCTCATCGACGACGAGAACATGCTGGAGGTGGCGCAGTGGATCGTGGCCCATACGCCCTTCGATCGGCTGTACTTCTATGGCGCGGATCAACCGCTTCACGTCAGCTTCGGGCCGAATCAAGACCGCCAGATCGTGTGGATGGTGGCGACGCCATCGGGCCGGCGGGTGCCGCAGGTGATCGCATGTGAGAAATTCTTGGCGTTGCTATGAGCATTTGACGTCGCGCGCGACGGTTGGGACTACGCTGTGTCCTGCAGCTTCTGAACGGACCTGGAAGCTTTCAGTCCGTGGCTATTCAATGGATGGAGCTTTAGCGCCCAGTCTATGGGCTTTCAGTGCATAGTATTTGAATTATAAATTATTTTTTCAAGAGGATAGGGCTATCCACATTGCAAGGAGTTCCAAAATGTTCGACGCCAACCAACACATCATTCACATCGTCGATGGCCGGCTCAGTCCCAAATCGAAGACCAGCCGCGACGATTTGGGCCGAATCGTGACCCAAGCGCTGGCCGCCAACGCGCCTTCCGGCATCGTGTTGCATTTTCATGGCGGGCTGGTGAGCGAGAGCAGCGCCCGCGAGTCCGCCGAAAAGAGGCTCTATCCCCTCTACGCGGAGCGGGCGAAGGCCTATCCGATCTTTTTCGTGTGGGAGTCCGGCTTTTTTGAGGCACCAATCAACAATCTCGGGGAGATCGCCCAGGAGAAGCTGTTCCAAGAGTTCATGAAGAAGGTGGCGGAATGGGTACTGAAGAAGTTGCCCACGGCCGCCGGCTTCAAGGGCGGCGGCGGCGCCAGTGTCGATGAGCCCAAGCTGCGAGCGGATTTCGACGCCTGGTTCAGCGGTCAGCGCAGCACGCCACCGGAGCAGCTCGAGACCCTGCCGGGCACGACTAGCGTCGGCCTGGCGGCGAAAACCAAGGGCGTGACACTCGACGAACAGGATCTGGCGGCCGATATCGAAGAAAGCATTGCGGGCGATGCCAATTTTCAGGATGCGCTCCAGGCGGTCTATAACGGACTGCACGCCGATGGCCAGCCACATCCCACGACCCGTGGGGTCGGGACCAGCGTCTCCGCCAAGTCTTTGGTCAGCAAAGAAGCGGCCGATATACTGTTCGAATCCGTACCCAACACCACCAAGGGCTTCGGCCCCATCGCCTGGTTCAAGGTGGCCAAGGCGGTGGCCTCTATCGTGATCCGCGTCATCCGCCGTTTCCGCAAGGGGCGCGCCCATGGCATGTACGTCACCTTGGTCGAGGAAGTCCTGCGCGAGCTCTATCTCGACAAGATCGGCCGCATCGGCTGGTGGGACAGAATGAAGATGGACACCGCCGACGCTTTCAGGGATGGCGAGGAGTATGGTGGCACAGCCCTGCTTGCGGAACTGAAGACCCGGCTGGAAGGCATGGCGACGCCACCCAAAATCACGCTGATCGGCCACAGTACCGGCGCCATCTACATCTGCAATTTCCTCAAGGCCGCCGCCCAGCGGGCGCCCAAACTCCAGTGCGATGTCATTTTCGAGGCGCCGGCGGCCACGCATGCCCTGCTGGCCGCGACGGCTGCCGAGCATGGCAGTCGCATCCGTCACTTCCGCCAGTTCGGCATGTGCGACGAGCGCGAAGCCACTGATGTGCTGATCCCCATCCTCTATCGCAGTTCGCTGCTGTATCTGGTGTCGGGTCTGCTAGAGGGCGAGCCGGACGAACCGCTGGTCGGCATGGCGCGTTATCTGGAGCAAGCGGATATCTACGACGCCGATTCTTTCCCCAACATCGAATCCTGCCGGCGGTTCTACGCGCGCTATCCCAACAGCCTGGTGTGGTCGCCGAGCAAAGCCGGCCTGGGGCTCAGCTCGGATGGGAGGCGCCACGGCGAATTCGACGACGTCGACGAGCAAACCATGGCCAGCGTGCAACACATCCTTCAGAATGGCTTCTGAGTGGCGAACATGGCCCAGAACCCGAACTACTTTGCCATTCTGGTCGGCATTAGCCGCTACGCGGACAGCAATCTGCATCCCCTGGACGGTCCGGTACGCGACGTCCATCTGATGGAGGATTGGCTCGTATTGGAAAACGGTGGGAATGTGCCGCCGGCTAACGTCAAAACCATCATCTCCGATGAATCGTCCCAGGTCGCCGCAACAGACGGCGAAATGCCGCCGGTGTTTCTGGATTTCTTCAATGCCTTTTTGCGTCTGGTGCGCAAGCCGGACAAGAGCGGCTATATTCGCCGCGCGAGCAGTCGCCTCTACTTGTATTTCTCGGGTCACGGATTCTGCGAGAAGCGCAAGCGCGAAGCCCACGCGGCGCTCTATGTCGCCAACGCCGACCGGGACGTGAACTGGAACATTTACGGCACCTATTTCGCGCAGTGGACCAAGGACCAGGGCCTGTTTGACGAGATCGTGCTGATCATGGATTGCTGCCGGGACGCCGAGCTGGCCAAGCAGCCCCTCGAACCGCCGTTACGAAGGCCCACCGACATCGGCATCGCCAGCAACGCGAAACTGTTCGAACTTTACGCCGCGCCGCGCGGCGGCAAGGCGCAGGAGCGTCCGATTCCCTCGCGCAACAACGAAGTGCATGGGCTCCTCACCCATGCTTTCCTCGACGCCCTCGAACACGCCGATCCCGGAAAACCGGTCGTGTCGACTTCGGAAATTAAGAAGTATTTGGAAGAACGCTGGTCGGCGCTGTGCGGTACCGAGCCGGCGGATCCGCCCGAAGTGGTCGTCCCCTCCAACGGGGAGATCCTCTTTCGCCGCGCCACTGCTCTCGGTCTACCCCAGCGCTTCAAACTCAACAGGCTCAACGTCGGCGACAGCTTCGAGATCATCGATGCAAGCCTGTCTGTCGTAGCGCAGGTAACCCTCCTGGCGGGCGAGGCGCAGGTTATCTGGCCCTTCAGGGCTATGACCACCCCCTGCACCATCGACAACGGCATCTTTATCGTACCGCTGCCAGCCACCTACTACATGATCGTGGCAGCGACCTCGGGCGGGATGCTCAGGCGCAAGTTCCAAGCGGGAGACGGCGATGTCGAACTCTAAAACTCGTGTAACCGTTGAGATCGCCGACCGCCAGGGCGAGCTGGAAATCGTTGACGGCCACTTCAATGTGGTCGGCCGTGGCTTTGGCATTTTGGATGCCGAGTTGATGCCCGGTCTTTACAAGGTCCGCGCGCAGGCAGGAGACGGGCGAACCGAAGATCTGTTCGTGGTCGAGCCGGAAGCAAAGCCGTTCACGGTACCCATCAATCCGTTGTGCTTCGCCACTCCCGTCCCGCTGTTGGACACTTTGACCGGCCACAACGACCATCGGGATGCCCTAGTCAAAGCTATCGGGGACACGCCTATCGACGTTGGCTTGGAAAGTGGCGCCTCGATGCTGCTCGGCTTACGCGATCCCTCGGATGCCTGCGTCCGGCAGTGCCAAGCTTCGCCCACCGTCCAGGACCACTACCGCCGCTCCTTCGATGGCTTCCGCCTGCGCAGCCCCACAGGCGATCTGATGCTGGATTTTGACCGGACCGCCCGACGTGTGCCGGACCAGGGTTTCGCCGTCCTGAACTTTAAGATCCGGCCCGGTCCCTATGTGCTGAGCTACGAGCCGAAAGGCATCGAACCGGTCGCCATGCCGGTCTTGGCCGTTGGGGGATGGCAAAGCCAGGTCTTCATCAATCTGGATCTGCCGGAGCATTTCGATGCACCCGGCCGGCCCAATCTGGCGGACCGCGCGGTCATGATGGCGCCGCTGGGCAGGCGTTTCCAAGCGGATGACCATTACTTCCGGCTCACGGAAATCGCCCGTTACGCCCTCATCCAGGGCCGCCAGGCCATCACTCACGAGCGGCTGGAGGAGTTGCTGCGGGAAAAGTTTCAAAATCCTATCCTTGGGTTATTCGCTGCGCATCTGCTGCTGCTGGAGGAGCAGCCCAATCGCGATCTGCTGGAGATGGTCACCAGCAACATCGCTGCCATGATCGGCGCGGATTTCCCCGACGTGCTCGCGCTGCGCATCGCGCTGGCCGAGCTAGACAATGTCAAGCCCGATCTTCCCCAAAACGGCCTGCCGTTCCCGCCGTTGTTGCGACCGAGCTGGAACCTCATCGTCGATCATCCCGAGCTGTTTCCCGTCGGATCGATCACGCGAAAAGTCGCGTCGCGTCTGGTCCCCAACGGTCTATGGCTGGCGTGGCAACCCATCGGGGCGGCTGAAGAATTCGATGTCGTCGATACCGCAGTCGAACTGCTTGCCACCCACGCGCGGACTCTGTTGTCGCAGAAGATAGACAAAATTACCAAATTTATCAAGGGAAAGGGCTTCGATGCTGGACGCACCTCAAGCGCTAGCACGGAATCAACGCTACCAGCTGACGATGCTTCGGCTGCTCTTGAAACCATCATTAAACTGGCTCGAGAGTTTCCCTGGCCGGTTATCTTTGCCCGTCTCAGGGCGGAAGCCGCCGAACGCGGACTGATGACGCGCCTCACCCACTTGCAGAAGTCGCTTTTGCCCACACTGGAACTCATAAGCGCGCAACTCGATGAAGGCTACGACTTCACACTCAACGAACTCAAGCAGTTGCGTGAAGGCCTGAATGTGCCGTTGTTCGTGCTGCGCGAAAGCTTGGAAGATTTGCTGAAGAAGATGCTTGCCTGGGGGTGGGCGGTAATCGTTGAGAAGGTTGCCCCCTACCTCACGAAATTTCACACCTACGAGGAAATTTACCGATATTCAATCAAACAGCCAGAAAAGTTCTGGGGTGAACAGGCCCATCGAATCTATTGGCATAAGCTACCCGAGAAAATTCTCGATTACTCCAATCCCCCATTCAGCAAGTGGTTCGTCGGCGGTGAAACCAATCTCTGCTACAACGCCGTGGACCGGCATCTGGCGGATCGCGCCAATCAGCGGGCGGTGATCTACATCTCGACGGAAACCGACGAGACCAAGATTTACACCTACGCCGAGCTGCACCGCGAGGTGAACCGCTTCGCGGCCGTGCTGCAAGCGCTGGGCGTGGGCAAGGGCGACCGGGTCATCATCTACATGCCGATGATCGCCGAGGCCGCCTTCGCCATGCTGGCCTGCGCCCGGATCGGCGCCATTCACTCGGTGGTGTTCGGGGGATTCGCGGCCTACAACCTGGCGGTGCGGATCGACGACGCCAAGCCGAAGGTCATGGTGACGTCCGACACCGGGATGCGCGGTGGCAAGGCGGTGCCCTACAAGCATCTGGTGGACGAGTCGTGCAACCTGGCCAAGTTCCCGCCGGAGAAGGTGGTCATCGTCAATCGGGGCCTTGACAAGGGCCTGACGCGAGTCGAGGGCCGCGATCTGGATTACACCACCCTGCGCGCCCAGCACATGGACGCCGAAGTGCCGGTCACCTGGATGGAATCCACCGAGCCGAGCTACATCCTCTACACGTCCGGCACCACCGGCATTCCCAAGGGCGTGCAGCGCGATGTCGGCGGCTACGCGGTGGCGCTGGCGGCTTCGATGGAATATATCTACGCACTCAAACCCGGTGAAACCATGTTCACCACCTCCGACATCGGCTGGGTGGTGGGCCACTCCTACATCGTCTACGCCCCGCTGATCGGCGGGGTCACGACCATCATGTACGAGGGTTTGCCGACCAACCCCGCTCCGAGTATCTGGTGGAAGATCGTGGAGGATTATAAAGTCACAGCCATGATCTCCTCGCCGATGGCGATCCGCGTGCTGAAGTTACACGATCCCAAGTACATGAAGATGTACGACCTGTCCTCGCTGCGCTATCTGTTTCTAGCCGGCCCACCGCTGGACGACCGGACTTGGCGCTGGATTACCAAGACTCTGGGTCGGCCAGTGCTGGATTTCTACTTGCAAAACGAGACTGGCTGGCCGATGTTGAGCTACCTACCAGGCATCGACCTGAAACCTAACCGCTTCGGTTCTCCCGGCTTCCCCTGTTACGGCTACAGCATGAAGATCCTCAACGAGGCCACCGGCGAGGAAGTCGCCGACAACGAGAAGGGCGTTCTTGTGGTGGTACCGCCGCTCCCGCCGGGCGGCCTGAGCACGGTCTGGGACGACGACAAGCGTTTCGCCAAGAGCTATTTCTCCAGCTTCAAGGAGATGTTTTACGACTCGTTCAACTGGGCGGTGCGCGACGAGGATGGCTATTTCTTCATCCTGGGCCGCACCGACAACGTGATCAATGTAGCCGGCCGCCGTCTGGGTACCCGCGAGATCGAAGAAGCGATCCAAACTCATTCAATGGTCCGCCAAGTGCAGGTGATCGGTGTGGGTGATACGCTCAAGGGCCAAGTACCGGTTGGCTTTTGCGAGCTGAAGGATCCCAACCAGTTGAAAGATAAAGGTGTGATCGAACGAATCGAGGAAGAAATTATCGGTAAAGTTGGGGAGTTGCTGGGCGTAGAGGCTAAGCCCATCCGCATCTATTTTGTCAGTGCGCTGCCGAAGACCCGTTCCGGTAAGTTGCTGGGGAGAACGATACAGGCGCTGGCCGAAGGCCGCGATCCGGGCGATCTGTCCACCCTGGACGATCTAAAAGCGCTGGAAGAAATTCGGTATGTGCTCCAAAAGCATTCCCTGGTGAGGCGGTGGCGTTCCTAGGCCGAAGCGGTATCCCCCCAGTACGTCAGATAATTCCAAAAATTGGGCGATAAATAATTCTGAAACTCACGGACTACCCCACCAACGAATCAGTTGGCATACCGATCAAATTACATAATATGCAAAACGTAAATTACCGGCTCGTCTTTGATACCATCATCAATTTCTCTACTACCCATCCCTCAAAAAAACACCTCAACCTCCCAACCGGCCGCAAATCACCTGTTTTTCGATAGGGCAGCGGCCGAAGCAAAAAATCCCCGATTTCAGATCATTTGGGAGTACGAAAAACCCAGCCGGATTGCTAGACTGCCCGGAAATTCCATTTGGGGGTTTTCGGATATGTTGATCGGTTACATGCGAGTGTCGTCCGACTCCGACCGGCAGACCACCGACCTGCAGCGGGACGCATTATTGGCGGCGGGGGTGGACGAGCGCCATCTGTTCCAGGACAAGGCCAGCGGCGCCCGTGATGACCGACCGGGTCTGGCCCAGGTGCTGGCCTTTCTTCGGCCGGGGGACGTGCTGGTGGTGTGGAAGCTAGACCGGTTGGGGCGGTCGCTGCCGCACCTGATCGAGATCGTCACCGGCTTGAAGGCCGCCGGGGTCGGCTTTCGCTCGCTGACCGAGCAGATGGATACCGCGACTCCCCACGGCGAGCTGCTGTTTCATCTGTTCGGGGCGCTGGCGCAGTACGAGCGGGCCTTGACCCAGGAACGGATCAAGGCGGGTCTGGCGGCGGCCCGGCGGCGGGGTCGGGGCGGCGGGCGGCCGCGAGCCCTCGACGCGGAGCGCCTGGAGGCGGTTCGGGCGGCTTTGGGTCGGGGAGAAAGCAAGGCGGCGGTGTGCCGGACCTTCGGGATTCCGCGGAGTACCCTTTATGATGCGCTGGGGCGAGCGGGGGACTGAGCTGTTTTTAAACTAAAAACGTGGTGATGATATAAAGGCGAAGACCGGACGCAGAGCAAACTCTTGGTCACATTTTACCAGGGGGATCAGAGGGACTTACTCAATAAAGGATCACCCCCAACCGAGAACAGGCCCATGCGCTCGCTCATTTGGCCGCGACTTGCCGATCAACGTCTTCTGAGGCAACGCGGTGGTCACGGTAGGCGAAATCGGTAGGGCCGCTGCCAGATGGCTGACCAGCCGCCCCAGGGATCCCTCATCGTCGCCACACCGGACGACCTCCCGCAGCGCGCCGCCGATCAGGCGCTGGTGGGCGATCAGGAGATCGTCAAAGGTGCGGATCGGCACCGGAGGATCGGCGGTGGCGGGCATCAGCCCGTCGGGTTCCAGCGACCCGGTCCGGGGCACGGCCATCCCCTGCTCCAACCGCAAACGCGGATGCCGGTCCAGGATCAGATCGGCGATGGCCTGGGCATCCTTGGCCGCCCGGAAAATTTCCTTCCTGTCCTGGCGCAGCAGCTCCAGGTACATCGCCAGATAGGCGGCGTGCTCGTCCAGATCGTGCTGGCAGCCGAGTTCGGCGTTGAGAAAGGCGCTGGCCAGTTCCGCGCGCAACTCCTCCCGAGCGTAGTCCGGCGCGCTCCGGTCGAAGGAGAACGGCCGGTTCAGTCGCCGTTCGTGCCCCGTCCAGTGCCCCAGTTCGTGAAAGGCCGTCCCGTAGTAGGCCGCGGCGCTGGGAAACCGCCCGCGTGGCGGCAGGACGATGCGGTCCTCGCCCGGCTGGTAGTAGGCGCGAGCGCCCCGGTGCTCGATCGCGGCGCCACTACGCGCCAGCAGCGCCTCCAAGCGGACCTCCGCGTCCCACGCCGCCTCCGGCGAGGACTCGCCCGCGCCGTAGGCCTCCTCCAGCGTCGGCAGGCCCTCGATCTGCGAGGCGTGAAACACCGTCGAGCGCCGCAGCAGGGGCACGGTCCGGACCGCTTCATCCCCCTCCCCCACCAGCGCTCCCAGGTCGTCCCGCTCCTCCGGCCCGACCTCCAGCAGCTTGTAAAAACAAATCGGCGTTCCCCGTTCCCCCTGGCGCACCTGCCAGCCGCGCGCTTCGGCCTGCCGGTAGCTACACCAGCGCGGATCGCCGAACAACATGGACAATGGCAGCAACAGCAACACGTTGATACCGTGATAGGGCTGGCCGGTCGCGGCGTTGACCGGCAAGGCGGGCACACCGGGGAGTCGAGGCATGGTCCAGGGCTTCCGCCATGGGGCGGCGCCGGCCTCGATCATGGCCACGATGCGATCGGTCACTTCCTGATAAAGATCGGGGTGGGAACCGCGCCCGCGACGGGTAGAGGTCGCCATCACGCCTCCTCGCTCTCGTCCCAGGGCGACAAGCCCAGATCC
>ERZ795053.372-NODE-372-length-56747-cov-8.861303_pt1 | contig 56747 bp, 49 predicted proteins | sample MGYA00375137_ERZ795053 | MGnify/ENA primary metagenome ERZ795053 (study PRJEB30182, sample SAMN05720284) | activated sludge metagenome | isolation source: Anaerobic digester | place: Hong Kong | collected 2014-12-17 ...
GCTCTTCCGATCTCGCGGGTCTTGTGGTCGTCGTCGGGAATGTTCCAGCGCACCGAGCCGCCCGAGGGCATGTTCGGCACCCGCACCGAGACCTTGGTCTTGCCGGAGAGGTCGTGGGTGGGATGGCCGAAGGTGCGCTTGGCGACGCTCATGCCGCCGGAGCCGGTCTGGTCGATGACGATCCAGGCGCGCTCGAGCGGCCGGGCCCAGCTCAGGGTGCGCAGCATCGGGGTCCCGGAGGCGGGTCCGAGCGGCAGGCCCCCGAGGCTGCCACGCGTGCGCCGCGCCAGCGGCAGGCCGCCCAGGCTCCCCGGCCGGGCGGAGAGCGAGAAGGCCGAGACCGAGGATATGCCGCCCCCCAGCGCCCAGTCGATCTTGTCGGGGCTGAGCAGCACGCCGCGGTTGAGCGTCGTGCTCTCGCCCGCCACGTGGACCCCCATTACCGGGATCGTCTCGGGCATTTCGCCGCCCGCGGATTCCTTGGTGAAATGCGCGAAGACCGGCGAGCCGGAATTGCCGCCGCGGGTCTGGAGGTTGTAGTCGACGTTCTCGCCGTTGTTCGAGATCGCGCGGATCCGGTCGATGTCGAGGTGCTGGCGCTGGCTGTCGACGCCGGTGTCGCTGCCGTAGCCGCAGACCGCGATCGGGGTGTCCGCGGAGGGCGAATAATTGATCAGCTGGAAGAATTCGCCGGCCGGCGGCGGCGTCGTGACGCGCAGCACGCCGAGATCGAATCCGCGGTCGGTCGCGGCCGAGCTCACCCAGGTGGGATGCGCGGTCCAGTCGGCGGGCGTGAGGTCGAAGCTGTCGAGCCAGGTGGTGGCGTTCTGCTGGCCGACCCGCACGGTGATGCGCGTGGCGGCTTCGGTGGCGCTGCCCGAGGGCGTCTTGTCGAAGAGATTGTGGCCGCAGGTCAGGATCAGGCCGCTGCCGATATAGAAGCCGGTGCCGTGATAGGCGCCGGAGGGAAAGGTCAGGTTCAGCCGGCAGATCGCCGAGAACGGGAAGAACGAGGTGTCCGGCACGCCGACGCGGTAGCTCGCGTTGCGCGCCATGAAGCCGAAGATCTGGCCGATGGCGTCGATCGGATTGGTCGCGTCGATGATCGGCGCCACCTCGCGGAAGGGCCGGGCGAGGCGCGGGCGGGAATAATCAAGCGGCATGGCCATGGCGGGTCCTTTCCTGATGCGGCGGTGCGACGGCGGAGGTCATGGCTGGGTTGCCGTCGTGGCGCCGGTAACGGGCTTGTTGGCGCCCGGGTTGGGGGTGTTCTGCTGGATCTGGGCGATCACGCCGGTATCGGCGAAGCGCTCGAGCGGGAAATAGTCGGACTTGAACTGGAGATCGACCTCGCCGGTCAGGTCGGCCGAGACGTCGAGCTCGGATTCGGAGTTCTTCTTCGACGAGGAGACATAGGCCACCGAGCTCTTGACCGAGGCCGAGACCGGCGAGAGGAACCAGCCGTATTTTGCCTTGGACTCGGTCCTGGTCTCGAAATCCGAAGCGAATTCGCTGCGGCTGCGGTCGGTGGTGTCGATCCGGAAGCCCATGCCGGCCTTAATGCGGCCGCGGGTGACCACGATCCGGTTCATGCCCATGAGCACCATGGTTGCCAGCGTCTGCTGGCGGCTCTGGGCGATGCGGCGGCGGGCGGCGGGCACGAGGACCTCCTCGATGCTGGAGTCGTCGACGGTGACGTCCTCGGAGAGGTTGAGATCCCCGCGGAAGTTCGGCTGGGCGGCATCGCCGGCGTTCGGCGTCGGCACCAGCCGCGGCTGGCCGCCCGAGGTGTCGAGCCGGATGACCTGCGGATAGGCGCCCGCGAGCCAGTCGCGCGCGTTGTTGTCGGTGATGTTGTCGGACATGAACTGGTCGACGGTCTTCGACACGTTCGACAGGAGCTCGGCATAGGCTTCCATCTGCTGGATCGAGGCGTCGACGATGGCCTGGAAGGTGCCCTTGATCAGATCCGCGACGAAGGTGGGGAAGGCGATGGCGTTCAGCGTGTCCTCGGTGATCCGCGCCACGTTCGAGGCCGCGACGGGGACGAACTGGCCGTCCTCGCCGGGCTGGAACCCGTCGGCGAGGCTGCGCGCCGCCGGGCGACCGGCCGCCCGGGCCGGCACAGGCGCAGGCGCGGGCGCGGGCGTCACGCGGCCCTCGATGACCCGGCGCCCGCGCACCATCGGGCGCTGGCCGAGCTTTTCCGTCTGGCTCCAGTCGTCGTGGATGAGCGCGGCCGTGTAGGTGGCGATCTTCTCCAGGTCGCCGGTCATGCGCGCGCGGGTGGTCGGCGGCAGCTGGTAGAAGGCCGGCGCGGCCTCGAGGAGTGCCTTGACCTGGCCGGCGGCGAGGGCCTCGACGGCGGGCGGCGGCGCCATCGCCGCGCCCCTCTGCGGTGCGAAGGGGCCGGGAAGCGGGTCGGTCGCAAAGCGGTTCGTCTCGGTCATCCGCCACCTCCCATGCCGATCGCGGCCCGACCGGCGCCCGCCGCCGCGTCGATCAGGCCCTTGTCGATGGTGGGGGCGGGCTCGGCGCCGTGCGCGGTCATCCGGTCGCTGACGACCTGGGCCGCCGAAGGACCGGTGTCGCCGCGCGCGACCATGGTCGCCGAGTGGTTGGGCGTATTGGCGGACGGGTTCGGCGTGTTGGAGCGGATCCGCTCGATGCTCTCGGCGCGTGCCAGGCGGTTGAGCGGCAAATAGTCGGTCTCGAAGGTGAGATCGACCTCGCCGGTCAGATCCGCCTGGACATTGATGGCGCTGTCGCTGTCGGATTTCTGCGAGCTCACATAGGCGACCGAGGTCCGGGCCGAGAAGGCGACGTAGTAGAAGCCCGAGACGGTGTTGGAATGGCTGAAGTCGAAGCTCGATGCCTCCTCGGCATGGGCGCGGTCCGAGGCGTCGATATGGAAGCCCATGGTGGCGCGGAGCCGACCGTAGCGGATCACGATGCGCTGCAGCCCGAGCATGACCATGGAGGAGAGCATCTGGAGCCGGGATTCGGCGAGCTTGCGCCGGGCGGCGGGCACCAGGCGCTCGTTGATCGTCTCCTCGTCGAGCGACCGCACCGGATCGGGCAGGCCGAGCATGCCCTGCATGCCTTCCAGCGCGGCGCTGTCGGCGCTGTCGCCGGCTTCGGTCGTCTCGACGCGCGGCTCGCCGTCCCCGGTCTCGACCCGCATCAGGCCAGGGTAGGACTGGACCAGCCAGTCGCGGGCCTGATTGTCAGTGATGTTGTCCTTCATGAATTCGTCGACGGTCTTGGAGACCTGCTCGACGAGCGTCATGAAGGCCTGCATCTGCTTGATGGTGGCGCCGATGATCGCGTCGAAGGTGCCGTTGATCAGGTCGGCGACGAAGGTCGGGAAGGCGATGGCGCGTAGGGTGGATTGCGTGATCTCCGCGACCCGGCCGGTGGCCGCGGTCTGGAGGTTGGCCTGCGCCGCCTGGGCCCGGGCCAGCGCCGGCCGCTGCGACTGGCTCCGCGCGGCGGGCGGCGTCCCGCCCGACGGCTCCTGCGCCGGCCGGTAGACGGTTTCCTTGCGCACGAGCGGCGTCTGGCCCAGCCGCTTCGACTGCGCCCAGGAATCCCGCACGAGCTCGGCCGCATAGGCGCCGATATGCGTCAGCCGGCGGCGCATGGCGTCGCGGTCGCCCTCGGAGAGCCCGTAGAAGCTCGGCGTCTGCGACAGGAGCGCGTCGATCTGGCTCTGCACGAGGCTGACCGTTTCCGGCCGCGGCGTGACGCCGCCCGCCCGCGGCGGGGCGTCATAGGGGGCGGGGAGGGCGTCGGGCAGCTTCATTGCGGCCAGCCTCCCGGCTGTGCGGCCGGCGCGACGCCCGCCGCGTCGAGCCACATCTCCGCCCATCCCCGAAGCCCGGCTTCGCCGGCGATGGCGTCGATGATGCCCTGCGCGTCGGCAGCCTGCACGGCGGCGAGGTGCCGGGCGAGCCAGGTGACGAGCCGCAGGCCGGTCTGGGCCCGGGTGACATGGGCCGCCAGATCCGGGGTGTCGGTGCCGAGCACGCCGCGCACCACGTCCCATGCGGTGCGGCCCATGAAAAGCGAGGCCAGCCCCGGATGGTTGAGTGCCTCGACCGAGAGCGTGAGCTGATGCGCGAGCCGCTCGGTCACGATGAGGGTATTGCCCTGCATGCGACTCCCGAGATTGCCGAGGAGCGCCTGCGCCGCCACCGCCGCGCGCATGGCCGCCCCGGAGGGCGCGCCCCAGCCCTGCAGGTCGCGCGCCGAGGCGGAGAGCGCGGAGCAGAGCCGGGCGAAGCGCGGCTCGAACTCGCGGTTCACGACGGTGTCCCCGAGGTTCGGATCCGCATCGCCGATGCCGAAGGTGCGGGCGAAGATCTGGTTGCGCAGCCCGCGGTTCACCCATTCGTGCCGCATCGCGCCCGCCAGCGTCTCGAGCGCCTCCGCCGCGGCGCGATCGGTGAGATTGAGGCCGAAGCGGTGCTCGGCCAGCTGCTCCGCCACCGCGGGCAGATAGGTGCCTTCGACCTCGGCGGCGAAATAGAGCGAGCCGATGACCTCGAGGTTTGCCTGGGTGACGATGCCGCCCGCCCCGCCGTCGAACGCGGGGAGGTCGAGGAAGAAGGGATCGCCCGAGGCCGACCGGGCGAACGGCCGGCCCGCGACCGCCCGTGCCCGCCCGAGAAGCCGCGCGATGTGATCGAGCGAGAGGGCGAGCGGGGCGGGTGTCATCGCGCGACCGCGCCTCCTGCGGCGAAGGGCGGCGGCGCGGGCAGGGCCGGGGCGGGGGGCGGCGCGATCGGCTGCACCTGCTGGGTCTGCTGCGGGGTCGGCTGCTGGGCGACCTGGGTCAGCACCGTCTGGTTGGTGCCGAGCATGTCGAGCATCTTCTCCAGCGGGAAATAATCGGACTTGAACCGCAGGTCGACATTGCCGGTGAGCTTGGTCTTGAGTTGCAGCGAGCTGTCGGATTCGTCGGTCTGGTTGGTGGTGACATTGGTCTTGACGTTCAGGAAGCTCGACTCGCTCTCCTTCTCGGTGGAGAAGATCCACCAGCCGTTCTTGCGCTTCTTGTTGTGGCGCTGGTGGTAGTTCTCGTCGAAGGAGGTCGCCCGTTCCTGGTTGCGGCGCACGATGTCCCGGGCGTTGAGGTCGAAGACGACCGAGGCCTGGATCTTGCCGTCGGTGACCACGATCCGATTGATGCCCATCAGCACCATGGTCGCCAGCAGCTTCTGGCGGTCCATGGCGATGACCTTGCGCTGAGCGGGCACCACCTCGGTCTTGACCACCTCCGGGTCGGAGGTGTCGAGGTCGAAGGGGAGCCCGAGGCTCTGGAGAAAGCCGCCCATCTGGTCGGGATCGGCGTCCTGCCGCTGGTTCACCTGCGGCGTGTCGCCCCGCATGTCCGCCTCGAAGAGGTCGGGCTGGCCGTTCACCAGCTGATCCATCGCCTGCTCGCTCGAGACGTTGTCGGCCATGTACTGGTCGACCGTCTTCGCGACGTTGGCGACCATGGTGCTGTAGGCTTCCATCTGCTGGATCGAGGTCTTCACGATGGCGGTGAAGACCCCCTCGATGAGGCCGCCCACGAACCCGGGGAAATCGACGGCGTCGACCATGCCCTCCATGGTGCTGCCGGCGGCGCCGGTGGCCGAGCCCTGCCAGGCCTCGCCGGCGGTCCCGAACCCCTGCTGGCCACCATCGGGCTGGTTCGGCCGCGCCGGCGGCGCGAAGGGCCGGGCCGGGGCGGCGAGCGCCATGGCGGGATTGCTGATGATCGCCGTCATCGGCAGGCCGGCCGTCTCGCCCCCGGCATCGGCCATGAACCGGGCGACCTTCACGGTGTCATGCGCCACCTGGCGCTGCTGGTCGGGGGGGAGCGCGCGGAACGAGGGCGACCGGCTCAGGGTCTTGCGCACGTTGTCGCGGACGAGCTGCAGCGTGTCCTCGCGGCCCCGGTCCCCCATGCCATTTTCGGTGCCGTTGCCGGTGCCGTTTCCGGTGCCCGAAGTTGCGGTTCGCATCATGGCGGCCCCCTCAGTAGCGGGCGCGGCGGGCGAAGGACTGGGCCGCCGCGGCCGGCGTCGGCGCGACCGGCGCCGCAGCCGGCGCCTCGAGCGCGGCCCCGTCGAGGGCGAGCGGGCGGAGATAGAGCGCCAGCCGCGCCGGCACGTCGGGGCGCACCCGGACCGAGAGCACGGTGACCGAGCCCGGACCGTAATAGCCGTCCGGCGTCAGCGCGGTCATCCAGCTGTCGAGCGCGGCGAGGTTCTGCGGCCGCTCGATCATCGGCAGCCGGAGCAGCGGCAGCAGCTGTTCGGGCGCATCGGGCAGCGCGTCGATATTGACGTCGAGCCGCATCTCCGGCCCGCGGTGGGTGTTGAGCAGCGTCAGCGTGGCGACCGAAGGCGGCAGCGTGAAGCGGGCGCCGAGCACGAAGGCGAGCAGCGTCACGAGGCCGCCGTGGCGCTCGCCCATGCCGAGCGCCTCCATCAGGGGCTTCAAGGCGTCGAGCGCCGTCTCGCGGGCGATCTCGAAACTGATCTGCTGGCCGCCCGAAAGGCGGCTGGTGCGGATGATGGTGGCGAAGGGGCGCAGCCCCGGCACCAGCGACATGGCGGTCTGGGCCAGATCCATCACCGGCTGCGGCAGCATGTCGAGCACCTCGGGGCCCCATTCGTAGCTGGCCTGGACCTCCGTGAGCCCGCCGCGGTCGAGCCCGAGCGCGTAGCGGGCGCCATATCCGGCCGAACGGGCATAGCTCCCGCGCGCGCCTTCCGACCGGCGGTCGAACCAGCGGAGCGGCTCGGTGCCGAAATGCTCGTGGATGAGGCCGCGCACGGCACCATTGGTGATCTCGCGCTGATCGTCCGCGGTCACGCCGCGGCCGAGCGGCTTGACCTGGAACGCCAGCGCGCGGCCGGCGGTCTCCGAGAAGTTCGGCTCGAAGCTCCGCTGCGCCACCGGGCGCAGGGACGGGTCGTCGATATCCCAGTCGAGCGAGCGCTCCAGGGCTCCACGCAGCACGTGGTCGGCCGTGGGATCCGCCGTCATGAGCCGGTGCGAGGCGCTGCTGAGGAGCCGCTTCGCGGCATCGGCGGCGCGGGGATGGGCGGGCATGGCGAAACCTCCTTGCGGTAGGGCTGGTGGCTGCCGCCGGGATCAGAACCCCGGCAACATCGCCCTGAGCTGCTCGAGGCTCGGCGTCTGGCCCGAGCTCACCATCTCGCGCAGCTGCGCGACGCCGCCCATGTCGATCCCCTGCATTCCGCCGCCGGTGGGCATGCCTCCGAAGCCCGACATGTCCGGCAGGCTCGGCATGGGCTGGGTCTCGACCGGCGCGGAATATTCGTCGAGCAGGGCGTCGCCGACCCCGGTCACGGCGCGGAAATGCTGGCAGGCCACCATCAGCTCGCGCGTCACGTCCGCCGAGAGGTCGCTGCCCGTCCGCCCCGGTTCGGGGAAGAGCGGCCGGCCGGCGTTCTGCGACCAGACCGTGTGGTGGTCGGCGATGATGCGCATGATCGTCTGCGTCTCCACCGCGAGCGTCCGGTGCAGCACCGTGTTGACGGTGATGCCGAACTCGCGCTGCGAGATGCGCTCGATGACCTGCCATCCCGTGGTCACGCCCAAAGCGTTGCGCACCGAAGGCAGGTTCAGCACCTTCATCACCCGCCGCACCTGCCGGGCCATGCGCTCGGCGGTGAAGGCGGTTCCCGCCCAGCCGCGCAGGCTGACATTGGCGGCGAAGTCGCGCACTGCCTTCCGCACGAACTCGCCGCTCGTCGCCTGGAAGCGCAGGCCGCGCGAGGCATTGTCGAAATGCACCAGCGCGGATTGCTCGCGCTCGTATTCGGAGACGGCCGAGACGACGCGCATCAGGAGCGTGTTGAACTCGGTGTTCGGGTGGATGTCGAAGGCGATCTCGCCGCCCGGCGCCCCGAGGACCCGCGAATAGACCGACCGCCGCGAAGCCTCGTCGAGCAGGTCGTCCTGATCCCAGTAGAGATTGTCGAGCTCGCGCGCCGAACCGTCGGAGGCCGAAATCGGCAGGAGCCCGGCGACGAAGAGGTCGAGCACGCGGGCGGCCGCCTTCAGCCCGAATTCGAGCTGGTAGGCCACATAGATCGTCGAGACGGCGCGGACGTTGTCGGGCTCGATCTCGTCGTTGTAGCCCTGCGGGTCGTTGAGCGGCGGGATCTCCACATTGGCGATCCCGCCCCCGCCGCCGTTGCCGCCCGCGGCCATGTCGGCCACGTCGGTGGCATAGGCGGAAGCGACCATCGCGCCCATGACCGTCTCGTCGCCCTTGTGGTCGGCGTAGCGCTCGGCCATGCGCCGGGCGACCCGTGCGAAGGACTGCAGGAAGACCGACTTGCCCTTGCCGGCGATGTCGCCGAGCATGCGCAGCGTCGTCCGGAAGATCCCGATGCGCTGGGTGGCGTCCGAGGGCGCGAACATCTGCACCCCGTGGCTGTCGATCTCGACCTGGCCGCTCTCGTCGGCGCTGCCGGCGAGCTCGACGATCGCGCGCTGGAGATGCGCGAAGAAGCGCTGGTCGCCGGGATTGTAGTGCCCGTCGGCGAGCATCAGCCCGGCCGCCGAGGCGGACCAGATCAGCGCCGCGTCCTCGTCGCCCCTGGTGAAGTGCTGCTGGCGCACCACGCCCTGGATCACCGCGTCGAGGTAGATCTGCTGACCCTTCAGCGTCCGGAGGGTCGGCGGCAGGCCGGAAGGGTTGAAGGCGAGGCGCGAGAGCAATGCGTCTCTCAGTTTGATCGGGTCGAGCATGGTATCCTCCGTTCCCGGTGTGGACTCGCTCGGTGGCGCGTCCGGCACCGAATCGAGGGTTTCGCCCGCGAGGGCGGATTTCAGGGCATGGTCGTGGATGGCCCGGTCCGCCTCCGCGGCGAGGCCGCTTTCGACGCGCCAGATGGCCATCACCCGCGTGGCGTGCCGCGAGGCGGCGGTCACGTTGTGCGATATCCAGCGCAGGGTTTCTGGGAGCGGCGGGTCGGCGCTGGTCCGGACCGCCCGCGTGAGGAAGGCGCGCGCCACGAGCGCGGTCAGCGACTCGAGCGCCTGGGTAACCGAGCCCTTCTCCCGCGCGGCGGCGAGCTTCTCGCCGCGGCGCGTGATGTCGTCGCTGTCGAGCTCGCCGCCGATCCCGCGCAGGGCCTCGGCCAGCTGCGCGCCGGCTTCGTCCGGCGGCAGATCGGGACGCAGGTACTCCGCGAGCAGCGCAAGTACCCGCCCGGTGATCGGGTCGTCTTCGTCGGGCGTCATCGGCCGGCCTCCGTTTCAGAAAAAGCCATCGTGTCGAGGTGGCGCAGCGCGGCGGGGATGTTGAGCATTCCCCAGCCGGTCTCGGGATTGGGATCGCCGCCCTCGGCGGACAGGCAGAGCGCCTCGCGCGCCTCCTCGACGCGCAGCCCGTGCCCTTGCTTCGCCGCCCGTGCGGCGAGAAGCGCGGCGGCGCCGGCGACGAAGGGGGCGGCGTGGCTGGTGCCCGAACTGTCGGCATAGCCGGAGATCGCGGCGGAATAGATATGCTCGCCGGGCGCGGAGAGCGCGATATGGCGGCCGGTCGTGGAGAATTCGGCGCGTTCGCCGGAGAGCGTGCAGGCACCCACCGCGATGCAGCCGGGCAGGGCGGCGGGATAGAACTCCTCCTCGGTTCCGGAATTCCCCATGGCCGCCACGAGGATGCATTCCTCCTCCGCGGCATAGGCCACGCTGTCGGCATGCGGTGGCGGGGCGTAGGGGTCGGTCTCGGACCGGGCGGTGCCGAAGCTCATGTTGAGCACCTTGGCGCCCATGTCGACCGCCACCTTGATCGCGGCGTCGATGTCCGAAAGCGCGCCCACGCCGAAAATGGGCCCGCCGCCCGCCTGCGCCGCCGCCAGCGCGCGGATCGGCAGGAGCGGCGAGCGCCCGGCGATGCCGGGCTGCATCGAGAGCCCGCGCGCGCCGATGATGCCCGCCACATGGGTGCCGTGGCCGGTCTCGTCGCGGGCGCAGAAGTCGCGCCCCAGGCTGTCGCCGACAAGCGCGACATCCTCGGCGACCCGGCCGATGCCGAGGTCCACCGTGTCGTAGCCGGAACGGAGCTTGCCGGCGAATTCCACATGCTCCAGCGTGACGCCGGTATCGATCACCGCCACCGCGACCGCGCGCGAGCCGGGCTCCAGCGCCAGCGCCTCCGCCGCGCCGACCCGCTCGGCCGCCGCGCGGATGCCCGAGGCATGCGGCCCGGGGGCCGCGGCGCGGAAGGGGATCGAGGCCAGCGGCTCGGCCATCACCCATTCCACCTCGCTGAGGTCGCGCAGATCGGCGACGACGGCGGCGGTCTCCCGCGCATCGGCGAGCTGCAGCGTCACCACCCGCTGGAGCCCTAGCGCGCATTCGGTGTCGTTGTAATGGACATGGCGCGCGCCGATCCGCGCGAGGCTCTCATGCGCGTGGAAGCACCGCTTGGCACGCAGGGCGGTCGTCCGGGACAGGATGGTGCGGTCGACCGGGCCGCGCCCGTCGACCGAGCCCCCGGCCCGCGCCGCGCCGTCGAGCACGTCGAGATGCACCGGCAGGCGGGTCTCGACCTGCTCGCCGAGCTTCATCAGGATATGCCCGCTGCGGATCATCGCGGCGCTCCGGTGCCGGGCGGCCGCTCGACGAGATCGAAGCTCTCCGTCGCGCCGTCGGGCAGCTCGATGGTGAGCCGCCCGCCGCCCCGGCCGGGGGGCAGTGCGAAGGAGGCGGCCAGCGCGCTGGCCTCGACCAGCGCCAGCGGGCGACCGTCGAGCCGGGCGGCCGGGCCGCGCCCCTCCTCGATCAGGTTCCGCCCGGCGATGCGGATGTTGCGCGCGCCGGGGTCGATCTCCAGCCGCCGCGACGGTCCGGTCGCCGGAGCGGGTGCGATGCGCGGCTGGAGCCTCTGGCGCAGCCGGTCCGCCAGATGCACCCCGGGATCCCCGGCCGGCGCGGGCGCCGGGCGCGGTTCCGGGACCGGGCCGGGCCGGGGCTCGGGACGGATCTCCGGCCGGTGCCACGGGGCCGGTGCGGGCGTGAAATCGGGCTGCCGTCCCACCGGCGGAACCGCCGCCCCATCGGGAAGCGCTCCCGGCATGCCGTCCCCGGCCGGCTCCGCGCCGATGTCCTCGAGCCTCGGCCGGGCGAGATTGAGCGCGCCGCGGATGCGGCCGAGATCGATGCCGGTGTGGCGCGAGAGCGTGTCCTCGCCGGCGCTGCGCTGGAGGTTCTTGAGTTGGGCGGCATTGCGCACCCCGATCTTGGCCAGCTGCCGCTGCTCGTCGCGCTTCAACCCGAGTTCGTCGAGCGACGGCGTCTGCGCCATCTCCATCGAGATGGTATTCTCCTCGATCATCGGTCGCGTGATGGTGGTGAAGCCGATCGACACCGTGCTTGCTCCATCCTCGTTCGGGCCGGCGGGCCGGAAATTCACCCGTCCCTGGGCGTCCATCTCGACGAAGACCTTGAGATCCACGTTGAAGTCCTTGAGCGCGAAGGTCAGCGGCCGGTTGACGGCCTTGAGCCGGAGCGCGTCCTGGGTCTGGTCGAGCTGGGCCGTTATGGCCTCGAGAAAGTCCTCTATCGGATAGCCGCCGCCGGGGGGCATCACGTCACCCCGCGGGTTCCGGCACGGCTCGGGTTGCAGGGGCGGCGCCCGCGGACGCCGGGTGAGCGGGGGCGGCATGCGCCGCCGGACGATGGGATGGCGCGGCCTCGGCCGGCAGGGTGCCGAAGCGGAGCCGCGCGCGGTGGGCGACCGGCTCGACGCCGGCGCGATAGGCGCTCCATGGCGGCTGCGCGTAGAAGCGCGGCCCCTCCGGCCCGGCCTCCATCAGCACCAGGAGCGGCAGGTGGATCTCGGCCTCCTCGACGAAGACATGCGGATGCTCGGGCGCGGCGCCGAAGGCGAGTTCGGTCAGCGTGTCGGCGAGGGTCCTGCGCTTCATCTCCGTCTCCCCGGCAGCAGGCCCTGCTGCGTCCCGGAGGGCGGCATGGCCGGCATCGGCTCCATCGGCGGCGGCGGCGGCGGTGGCGGGACGGCACCGGCAATACCCGGGCTGCCGGCCGCCGGCACCGCGGCCTCGGGCAGTGGCTGGGCCACCTTCGCGTGGCTGTTGATGAGCTGGATTGCCTGGCTGTCGGCGAAGCGCTCCAGCGGGAAGTAATCCGAGCGGAACCGCACCCGCACCTCGCCGGTGAGCTCGGCGTTCATGTTCACGTCCGACTGGGCGTTGAGGTTCATGGTATTGACCACGAGCCCGCTCGCCCCGAAGGCATTGCCGCCGAGCTTGCCCGCCAGCGTCCAGTTGGTCGGCTTGTAGTCGTTGAAGGTGAGCGTCATGCTCTCGGTCGCGTCGATGTGGAAGACGAGCTTGGCGTTGATCTCGCCGTCCGAGACCACGATCCGGTTGATGCCCATCATCACCATCGTGGCCAGCGACTGGTGGCGCATCTCGGCCAGGGTCCGCCGCGTCTCGGGGATCACCACCTCCTCGACCGCCTGCGGGTCGAGGTCCATCGGGCTGTCGAAGCCGAGGTTCTTGAGGAAGCTCGGCAGCTCGCCCGCGCCCACCGCGTCGGTCGCGACCGTCATCTTCGGGGCGCCCGAGGACAGGTCCTTCTGGAAGACGTCGCCATAGGTCGAGGTCAGGTGATCCCGCGCCATGTCGTCGGTGATGTTGTCTTCCATGAACTGGTCGACGGTCTTGGCGGTCTCGGCGAGCAGCCGGGAATAGGCCTCCATCTGCTGGATGGAGCTGTCGACGATCGCCTGGAAGGTGCCCTGGATCAGCGAAGCGGTGAAATCGGGAAAGGCGATCGCGCCCAGCATCTCGCGGGTGGCGCCGGCGGCGCGCTGGAAGGCGTTCGCGCCGCCGCCCGCGGGCGCGCCCGGCGCGGCACCGGGCGCCGGCATGCCCGGTGTGCCGCCCGGAGCCGGCATCGGCCCGCCGGGCGGCATGGCGCCGCCGGCCGAGCCGCCCCCGCGCAGTGCGTTGAGATCGGGCGCCAGCGGCCGGGCAGGGGCGGCGCCGAGGAAGCCGAGGACCCGGCTCATGGAATCGGCCAGCTCGTCCTGCTGGTCGCGCGACAGGGACCGGAAGGCGGCGCTCCGGTTCAGCGCTGAGGCGATCTGGTCGGGATGAAGCTCGGGGGCGCCGTTGCGGGCCATCTCGGATCAACCTCCCGCAGCGAGGTCGCCGAAGGCGGGCGAGACCCGCAGGCGCAGCAGCGCGTCGCCGAGCGGGCCGGGACCCGCCGCGGTCACCAGCGCGTCCAGCACGCCCTCCGCGTCGGGCACCTGCACCGGGCTGTCCGGCCCGAGGGCGCGCAGGGCGTCGATCAGCGCGAAATGCGTCGGCCCGTCGAGGATGTCGCCCGGCGGCAGGCCCTTCGCGGCGCGGAAGGCGCCGAGGTCGGTGAAGGCGAGCGCGTCGAGCGCCGCGCCGAGGCGCGCCGGCGTGTCGAAGGGATTGACCGCCCCGCCGACATGCGCCATCGCGCCCTCGACGCCGCGAAGGATGCCGAGGCAGAGCAGCATCGCGAGGCCGCGGTCGTTCTCGATGTCGAGCGCCTGCGCCACCGGGCGGAGCGGATCGAGCCGGCGGGCGAGGATCTGCGCCCGCATCGCCGCCTGGAACGGCGCGTGCCGCGCGGCATTGCGGAACCTTTCGAGCCAGGGCTCCTCCCAGAGGTCCCGCCCCGCGACCGGCTGCACCCGCGGGCCGCGCCCGCCGGGGCTGTCGAGGCCCGAAGGCCCTTCGGCGGTCGTCACCGCGACCAGCTCGCCGGCATCGGAGCCGAAGATCTGCGCGAAGGTCGTGCCGTCGGTCTCCTGCATCAGCGCCAGGAGCTCGCCCAGCTCGCCGCTGTCCTGCGCCGCCTGGTGCGGCCCGTAGCGCAGACCGTCATGGGCGCGCTGGTAATAGGGGTCGGACGCCCCGAAGCGGCCGCGGAAGCCGCCGTCGAGGCTGAGCGCGTCGTAGCGGCTGCCGGCGCCCTCGGCGATCACCGCCTGGAGCAGCAGATCCTCGGCCGCCGCCCCGGTGGCGGCCGGAGCGGGAGCGGCTGGCGCCGGCGCGGCGGGTGCAGGCGCCGTCGGGGCCGCAGGCCGGCCGGCCGCGGGCTCGGGCAGCGCATCGAGCGGCGGGATGGTCTCTCCGGCCTCCTCGGCAAAGGATGCCGCCGGTGCCCCGTAGCCGTCGTCATAGGCGAAGGCTGAGGGGAGTGAATCGCTGTCGAGATCGCGGAACCGGGATTCCCTCGCCTCGGCGCCGCCACCGCCATAGGCATAATCCTCGTCGACGAATCCGCCCGCCGGCTGTGGTGACGCTGCATCGGACCGGGGCGGCGGCGCATCAGGCCGGCGACCCTCGTCGTTGCCGCCGTTTCCGCCGCGCGCATCATTTCCGCCATTGGCGATCGTCGCACCGTTGCGGTTCGGCCCAGCGCTCGCGCCATTCCCGGATGCCGAACCGTTTGACCCCTGCGCGCCATTGGCAGGGGCGGCGCGCGGGCGGCCGTTCACTGCCGGCGCGGCGGATCCGTTCGTCGCGCCAGCGCCATTCCCGCCGGGCGCCGCAGTGCCGCCGTTCCGCCCGTTCCACGACGGGGCCGGTGCCGGCGCCGCCCGGCGGAACACCGGCAGCCCGCCGATGACGTCCGGCAGGGCGCGCGGATGCGGTTCCGCCGCCATCACCCGCCCGGCGGCATTGACCGCGCCGAGCCGCTCCACCGCGACACCCAGCACCTTGGAGAGATTTGCCGCCACGAGGTCGGCCGCGACCGCCACATGCGGCGCGCTGGTCGCCATCACCTCGGGCGGAACCGAATAGCGGCCCTGCCGCGCCTCGGCATCGTCATAGGCCACGGCGACGTAGTAGAGCCGCGTCGGCCGCGGCTCGACCGATACCATGTCGCGCAGGAACGCCCGCGGCAGCAGGTAGAAGCCGGTCTCGATCTCGATGGGCGTGCCCTGGAAATCCTGCCGCGACGACCGGAAGTTCTTCGGGGTGCGCCGGTGGGCGTTGGCCGGGTCGAAGAGCGCCGGATCGGTCGCGACGATCACATCGAAGCTCCGGGCGCCGGGCGCCACCACCTGGAAGGAGAGCGACGGGTCGGCCCGGCGCACCTCGGCGCGCGAGGGCGAGACCGTCACCTGCCGCGTCGGAGCGGCAGCGAAACCGGCGGCCATGCCGTGCCGGAGGGGGGGCTGCTGGGCGGTGAACGAGCGCTGTGGCAGCGGGATCATGCGGAGGGCCTCCGGTCGGCAGCGGCTCGGGCAGGTGCCTCGGCCTTATTGATCATCCGGGCGATCAGATCGGGCAGTTCGTCGAGCGCCTGAAATCCCAGCCGCTCGCGCTCCGCATCACCGGCGTCCAGCGCGCGCGGGTCCGGCACCCGCTCGACCCAGCCGCGCCGCACTTCGGCCGCGCCCTCGATCTCGCGCACCTCCGTGCGGTAAACGACCACGAAGCGGTGTGTCTTTGCTGGACGTCCTCGGGACACGGGGGGCGATTCGCTGCCAGGCTGATGTCAGGACCCGCATCTTCGCCCCGGCCCCTCACGGGGAGGTCACCGCCCCGTCACAGGGCAATCACAAGGGTTCACACGCAATAACAAATGCTTGCCCGAACGGTCGGGCTCGCGGGCTGCAAGGCAGGGCGGTCATGTGATCGGGAGCGGTACCGGCGCGGCAGCGGAATCCGCCTCGCCGGCGGCAACGCGAGCGGTCCGGACTATTTCGGGATCAGCCGGGCGTGCCGCGGCGCAGGTCGAGGCTGGTCTCCTCCAGCCAGTGCCGCGCGGTATTGATGTTGGCGAGCGCCATATCGACCTTCTGCGCCGGGCTGCGGCTGCCGTCGCTGCGCCGGCGTGGGGCGGCCCCGAGATTGCCCGTGGCCTGCGGCGGCCGCCCCGGCACCGCGAGGATCGTCTCCTGGATGCGCCGGGTCTCGTCCATCGGCTCGACGCCGAGCTCTTCGCGCAGGATCTGCTCGCAGACCGCATATTGCCGCATCGCGAGCGGGCGGTTCCCGTTGTGGAAATGGCACCGCATCACCGCGCGATGCACATGCTCCATCAGCGGGTCGAGCGCGAGAAGCGCGCGGCCGTGACGCAGGCCCGCGCCCCAGTCCTGCCGCGCCATGGCGGCGGCCATCAGGAATTCCAGCGCCTCGATGTGCTGGGCGCGCAGGTTCTCGCGCCAGAGCAGGCACCAGTCGGAATAGACCGCCTCGAGCAGGTCGCCGCGATAGGCGGCGACGCCCGCCTCGACCTTGGCGATCGCGGCCGGCTCGGCCTGCGCCGGATCGACGGCGGCCACGACCGCCATCGCCGCGCTCAGCGCGTCGACGTCGACCTCGTGGTCGGGCTGGCCGACATAGCCGATGCGCGCATGGCTGCGCGGGAGGGCGCGCTGGGTGTCCATGCCCACGGCCTTCAGCGCCCGGGTGAGCCGCCAGATCTCGGTGTTGAGCGCGCTGCGGGCGCGTACCGCCGGCAGATGGCCCCAGAACTGCTCGGCGAGACGCGCGCGATCGAAGCTGCGCCCGTCCTCGAGCACGAGAAACGCGAAGAGCTCCGCGCCGCGACGGGTCTGGAGATCGGCGCTCCGGCCATTCGCGGCGGAAACGTCGACGCGCCCGAAGAGGGAGATATGAATCATAGAGCCTACCCCCCGGCACTCGGCAGACTTCACGCGAAATCGAATACGGACGCGCTCCTGATGCCGCCACCATGAACCCAAAGTTGATTCGGGGCAATGCGCGCTCCGCGGCGCGAGCACATGCGCCCGCGCCCCGGCCGATCGATGCGGGCGGACGCCCTTCTCAATAGGCGATCCTCGCCACCGCGCGCAGTTCGTCCGGCGTAGCGGAGCGGAGGCCGAAGAATTCCAGATAGGCCGGTACCTGCTCGAAGAGCATGTCGGTGCCGACCTGGAACGTGCAGCCCCGGGCGCGCGCGGCGGCGAGGAGGGGGGTGATCTCCTGCTTCATCACCACCTCGCCCACGAAGGTCGAGGGATCGATCCGCTCCACGTCCACCGGCAGCGGATCGCCCTCCTTCATGCCGAGCGGCGTGGCGTTGACGACCATGTCGAAGCCGGCCGGGTCCTTCGACCCCGTGGAGACCGAAAGACTCGGATAATGCCGCCTCAGGCGCTCCGCGAGACCCTCCATCATCGGGCCGTGGCTGTCGTAGACGGCGAGCTCCGCCACCTCGGCTTTGGCCAGCGACGCCGCGATGGCCGAGCCGACGCCGCCCGAGCCTACGACCAGCGCCTTCGCCCCGGCGAGGATCCGCCCCTTGCGCAACGCCCCCCGTACGAAGCCCTCGCCGTCGAACATCTCGCCGACGAGCCTGCCCTCAGGGTCCAGCCGGACGGCGTTGCAGGACCCGGCCACCTGCGCCGTGGTCCCGACCTCGTCGAGCAGCCCGACCGTCGTGACCTTGTGCGGCATGGTGACCAGCGCCCCGAGAATGTTCGACAGGCGGAAGAGCAGCTTCAGGAAATCCGGATAGGCGTCGGAGGCGCAACCCATGGGCACCACCACCGCGTCGATACCGTGCTTCTCGAAATAGGGGTTGAAGATCATCGGCGCCCGAAAGGATTCCGTCGGATGGCCGAGATGGGCGATCAGCTTCGTCTTGCCGGTGATCATGGCCGGGCCTCGCGGCTTGGGAGGGACGATCCGTGGTAGCGCGCCGGCCGGGTTGGCGGAAGGCCGATCGTGATCGTTACCGTTTGCCCTCCCGGCCGACCTCGCGGTGTCGCCGTGACATCACAGGCGACCGGCGATATGCGCGGGAGATCGGTTTTGCTGCCCAAGACCGCCTTTCCGCCTGTAGATCCCGGGGCTAGCCATGACCGCGTTCGGAACGAGGGCCGAGATGACAGCGCCGGAACCGGGGCCGACTGACATGCCGCCGCCCGGGCGCCCCGTTGCTCGCGCCGCGAGCGCGGCCGCGGCCCATCTGGAGAAATCGACAGCATGAAGACCATCTATGTGCTCAACGGCCCGAACCTGAACCTGCTCGGCAAGCGCCAGCCCGAGATCTACGGATCCGCGACACTGGAGGATGTCGAGCGGCTTTGCGCCGCGGCCTGCGACGCGGGATTCGGGATCCGCCTGCTGCAATCGAACCACGAGGGCCAGATCATCGACTGGATCCACGAGGCCCGCGAGGCGAGCTGCGGCATCGTCATCAATCCGGGCGCTTTCACGCATACCTCGGTCGCCATCCTGGACGCGCTCAACGCCTACGAACCGCCGGTGATCGAGGTCCATATCAGCCAGGTGCACAAGCGGGAGGCGTTCCGCCACCACTCCTATGTCTCGCTCCGCGCCGATGGCGTGATCGCCGGCCTCGGTCTCGCCGGCTATGTCGCCGGCGTGCGCCGCATCTGCCAGCTGGCCAGCGGCGCGGGCTGACATGGCCGCAGCCGTCCGCCTAGCCGTCGTCGGCGCCGGGCTGATCGGGCGACGGCATGCGGCGGCCATCGCTACGGCCCCTGGCGCCGCGCTCGCCTGCATCGTCGACCCCTCGGAGGCCGGGACCGCCGTAGCCCGGGACCACGGCGCGCCGTACTACCCCTCGCTGGAGGCGATGCTCGCCGCCGGTGGCGTCGACGGGGTCATCCTCGCCACGCCCAATGCGATGCACGAGGGCGGTGCGCTCGCCTGCATCGCCGCCGGGCTTCCGGTGCTGGTCGAGAAGCCCATCGCCACGGATGCCGCGGCCGGGCGCCGCATCGTCGAGGCCGGCGAGGCGGCCGGGGTTGCCGTCGCGGTCGGCCATCACCGGCGCCACAATCCGCTGATCGCCCGTGCGAAGTCACTCATCGACGAGGGGCGGCTCGGCCGGATCGCCAGCGTTCACGGAACGACCTGGTTCATGAAGCCCGACGATTATTTCGAGACGGCCTGGCGCCGGCGCAGCGGGGCAGGGCCCGTCTATCTGAACCTGATCCACGACATCGATCTGCTGCAGCATCTGGTCGGACCGGTGAGCATGGTGCAGGCGATGGAATCGAACGCGATCCGGGGCAACGAGGTCGAGGAGACGGCGGTCATCCTGCTGCGCTTCGCCTGCGGCGCGCTCGGGACCGTCAATGTCTGCGACAGCACGGTGGCCCCCTGGAGCTGGGAGCTGACGGCGCGCGAGAACCCCGCCTATCCGGCGACCCCGGAGGACTGTTACTGGATCGGCGGCACCGAGGGGTCGCTCGCGCTGCCCCATCTTGCCGTGTGGAGCAATCCCGGGCCCCGGTCGTGGTGGGAGCCGATTTCGGCCACGCGGTTTCCCTTCGACTTCACCGACCCGCTGGTGGCGCAGGCCGAGCATTTCGCCGCCGTGATCCGGGGAGACTGCGCACCGCTGGTCTCGGGGCTGGACGGGCTGGCCGCCCTCGAGGTGATCGAGGCGGTGAAGCAGGCGGCAGCGAGCGGCACGCCCGTCGCCGTGCGAGGCGGCACATGAGGACTCGCGCCGTTCACCGGTGACCACATCCTCGAAGCGGCGCTCGCTGTCGACGGCCATCCCGCCGGGCCGGGTATCCCCAGCTCGATCCTCAACCGGCACGAAAGCTGCACCTCCCTTGTCCTGCGGGGCGCGTCCGGTGGAAGGTTGCGCGAGCCCCGCGGGGCACGGCCTTTCCCCTGTCCCGAAATACGGTCTCGGGCCGCAGCTTCGACCGGTCGGTAGGCCCGCCGGTGTCCTATGAGGTTGAATCGATCGGACGACGGCCAACCCCTACCGGCGACAACGTAGCGACCTCCTCGCGCCGGACCGAAGCGTCCATCCAAACCGAGTTCTGAAAAACTATGTAATAACAATAGTATAATCGGCGTCTCATCGTGAAACGCCTGGTCAGGCCGGCGTGTCGGGAGCGCCAGGCCGGTCGCCGCGCCGGGGCAGGTCCGGCGTCGGCGGGCCGGGTCGATCGGGCGGATTTCGGTTCAGGCGGCGAAGGCGGACAGGTCGACCCGGCGGCGGAAGGCCTGGTCCTCCGCGTCGAAGAGATGGCAGTCCCCCGCCCGCATCCCGATCTGCAGCGGCCGGTCGGCGACGACGGGCGTCTCGCCCGGCAGCAGGAGGCAGAACGTGCTCGCGCCGTCGGCAAGCGGCGCATAGCCGATCGTCTGCTGGCCCAGCCGCTCGACCACGACCGGCGTGATCGTGAGCGCCAGATCGCCCTCGCCGACCCGGACATGCTCGGGGCGGATCCCGAGGCGCAGCTTCTGGCCAGGCTTTGCCGCGCCCGGCTCCACCGGGACCACCGCGCGCTGGCCCTCCATCTCGACCGTCACCCCCTCCGGACCGGTGCCGACGCAGGTCACGGGCAGGAGGTTCATCTTCGGGTTGCCGATGAACTGCGCCACGAAGACGTTCTGCGGCTCGTGATAGAGCTCCATCGGCGTGCCGACCTGGGCGATGTGGCCGGCGTTCAGGACCACGATCCGGTCGGCCATGGTCATCGCCTCGACCTGGTCGTGGGTGACGTAGATCATCGTGGCGCCGAGCTGCTTGTGCAGGCGCGTGAGCTCGATGCGCATGTCGGCCCGCAGCGCCGCGTCGAGGTTGGAGAGCGGCTCGTCGAAGAGGAAGATCTTCGGCTCGCGCACGATGGCCCGACCGATGGCGACCCGCTGCCGCTGGCCGCCCGAGAGCATGCCAGGCTTCTGCTGCAGCCGCTGGTCCAGGTGCAGGATGCGCGCGGCATGCTCCACCTTGTTGCGGATGGCGTCCTCGTTCGCCTTCTCAACCCGGAGCGGGAAGGCGATGTTCTCGTAGACGCTCATATGCGGATAGAGCGCGTAGCTCTGGAACACCATGGCGATGCCGCGCTTCACCGGCGGCAGGTCGTTCACGCGCGCGCCGTCGATCTTGATGTCGCCGGAGGTCGTGTGCTCGAGGCCCGCGATCATGCGCAGCAGCGTCGACTTCCCGCAGCCGGAGGGGCCGACGAAGACGACGAACTCGCCCTCGCTCACGTCGAGCGACACCCGCTTCACCACCTCGATGTGGCCGAAGCTCTTGACGATGTCGCGCAGGGCAAGTTCACCCACGGGGGCACTCCTTCGTGTCTGTCGGGGGGAACCCGCGGCACCGGCGGCGCCGCGGGAAAGAGCGGGGTGCTACTTGTATTCCTCGATCTCCGCCGAGGCCTTGTCGAGCGCGGCCTGGGGCTCGGCGTCGCCGGTGACGACCGACTGCACCATGGCGATCATGGCGTTCTGGAAGCCCTTGTAGTCGGTGAAGAGCGGCTCCGGCCCGCCGAATTCGATGCCCTCGATGAACGGCTGCCAGTAGGGCTTCTCGGCCACCATCTTGTCGACCGCCGCCGACGGCCTGAGCGGCGTGAGCCCGGCGAGACCGGAATTCTCGTACTGCTCCTGGACCTCCGGCGAGGTGATGTACTTGGCGAACTCGATCGCCTTCTCCTCGACGCCAGAATCGGCGAAGACCGCGAGGCTGTCGGTGATGAGCAGCGTCCCCGGACCCTGGGCCGAAGGGCCAAGCGGCAGCGGCGCGACGCCGTAGTTCATCCCCGCCTCGTCGGCGCGGAAGGCGGCGCCCACCGCGGCCTGGATCATCGCCACCTTGCCGTCGAGCCAGATGGCGCGGACCTCGTTCTGCTCGTAAGCGGTCGGGCCCTCTTCTGACACCGGCACCATCGACTTGTAGCCCTCGAGCGCCGCCAGCACCTCAGGGCTGTTCATCACGATGTTGCCGTCGGCGTCGATGATCTGGCCGTTGTTGGTGTAAACCCAGTGCAGGAACTGGTGCATGGTGTTGTCGAAGGTCTTGGCCGAGAGTCCGAAGCCGGGGATGCCGGTCTTCTCCGTGATGGTCTTGGCCATCTCGAGCTCTTCGGCCCAAGTCTTCGGCGGCACGTCGGGATCGAGGCCGGCCTGCTCGAAGAGGTCCTTGTTCCAGTAGAGCGCCTTGGTCGAGAAGGCGATCGGAACGCCCCACTGGGTGCCGTCTGAGGTCACCGTCTCGACGATGCCGGGATAGTAGGCGGCCTTCTCCTCGTCGGTCATCGGGATCTCGACGACGAGCCCGTTGGCCGAGAACTCCTTCAGCGTGCGCGAACCGACATAGGCGAGCGCGGGCGGGCTGCCTGCGGCGGCGAGCGTCGTCGCCTTATCCTGACACTGTGCCCAGCCGACGAGCTCGGGTTCCACCTTCCAGCCCTCGTTGGCGGCCTCCCACTCGGCGATGTACTTGATGTGCACCGGGTCGAGCGTGTCGCCGCAGTAGATCCAGGAGATCACCTGGTCCTGAGCGAGGCCCGGCAGGGCGGTGCTGGCGAGCAGCGCCGCGGCGCCCACGAGGCTCCTGATGGGTTGGGTCAATTTCGTCTCCCTCTCTGTTGGATCGTCATTGTTTCACGGCACCGGCGGTCAGCCCGCCGACGAGGTAGCGCTGCAGGAAGAAGATCACGATCAGGGCCGGCGCGATGCCCACGAAGGACGCGGCCATCAGCTCGTTCCAGACAACCTCCTGCTTGCCGAAGAAGGCGAAGAGCCCGACCGGCAGCGGCATGAACTCGGTCTTGGAGTTGAAGGTCAGCGCGAAGATGAACTGCTGGGCGTAGGCGCCAATGAAGGTGGTGATGGCGACCACGATGATGCCCGGCATGGCGATGGGCAGGATCACCCGCCTCAGTGTGTAGAGATAGCCCGCGCCGTCCATGTAGGCGGCCTCGTGCAACTCCTTCGGGATGCGGATCATGTAGGTGCGCAGGAGCCAGATCGCCGAGGGGATGAGGAAGGCCACGCCCGGCACGATCATCGCGGCGTAGGTGTTGAGGATCCCCAGGCTGCGCATCAGCCGGAAGAGCGGGATGATGAGAACGGCGCCTGAGAACATGTTGACGGCAAGAAAGCCGCCGAGCACCAGGCCCGCGCCCTTGAAGTCGAAGCGGGCGAAGGCATAGGCCGCCGGCACCACCACCAGAAGCACGATGATCGTCGCGACCGAGGAGATGAAGATGCTGTTGAAGATGAAACGCGCGAAGCCCGGCACGCTCTCCCACATCGTCACATAGGCCGCGAAGGAAGCGTTCTCGGGGATGAAGCGGTAGGGCGAGGAGAAGAGCTGCGACAGCGGCTTGAGCGAGACGAGGAAGCCCTCGATGAAGGGCGCGAGCAGGAAGAACAGGAAGACGAACACCCCCGCATAGATCGCCAGGAGCTCGTGCCAGGCGTAGCGGTCGATGAGTGCCGTTGTGTCGGCCCGGCTGGGCTTGGTGGCCTGCCGGGCGGCCGGCATGGGGGCCTCCTCGGCCGCGGCGGTGACGTCGGGGGGCGGGCCGTCGGTTGCGCTCTCGGTCGTGCTCATTTCGCCGCCTCCGGCTGGAGCCTCCGGGTCACCCGGAAATAGGCGAGCGAGAAGAGGCTGAGGAAGATGCAGATCACCACGGCCCTGGCCGCCCCTTCGCCGTATTTCCGCGAGCCGATGGCGGTGTGGTAGGTGTCGATGATCATGGTGGTGGTGGCCCCGTTGGGCCCGCCCTGGGTCAGGATCCAGATGATGTCGAAGCTGTTGAAGGTGGCAATCAAGGACAGCATCGACATGGTGATGATCGCCGGGACCATCATCGGCAGGGTGATGCGCCGGAACCGGTACCAGCGCCCCGCGCCATCGGTCCAGGCGGCCTCGTAGAGGTCCTTGGGGATCGCCTGGATCGCGGCGAGGAAATAGATCGTCACCAGCGGCACGCCGATCCAGACATCGGTGACGATCGTCGCCCAGAAGGCGGTGTTGCCGTAGGCGAGCCAGGCTACCGGGCCGTCCACGATCCCGAAGCGCTGCAGGAGGCCCGAGATCATTCCGAACTGGCCGTTGTACATCCAGCCCCACATGAAGATGCCGATGGCCATCGGCACGATCCATGGCGGCATGATCAGGATGCGGAAGAGGTGCCGCCCCGGCACCGCAGCGTTTAGCAGCACCGCTCCGCATGTCCCGATGATCATCTTCAGCGCCACCGAGAAGAAGGTCCAGATGAAGGTCCGCACGATGACGGTGGCGAAGGTCGCGTTGAAGATCTTCTCGTAGTTCGCCGAGCCGACCCAGTCCGTCGTCTTCCTGAGCGAGGCGTCGGTGAAGGAGAGGATCACCGTCTGCACCAGCGGCCAGGCGACGATGGCCAGAACGTAGAGGAGGGCAGGCGCGAGGAAGGCCCAGGCGATGAGGGTCGTGCGCTCGCTCCGCATCACGCGGCCCTCGCCGAAAGCGCGCTGTCGAACCGGTCCCAGACGGGGCGGAGGTCGACCACCTGCCGCGACCTGCGCGCATCGTCCAGGCTGAGCGCGAGGATGCCCGCCTCCAGCGCGTCGAGCGGCGAGACCGGCAGCGGCCCGCCGCGCATCACATGGGCCACCACTTCCTCGGCCAGCTTCTCGTCGGCGCCGTAATGCTGCGAGAGCTCAGTCGCCGCGTATTCCTTGTGGATCACCCGCGACTCGGTCAGCACGTCATGCACGTCGAACACTCCCCGGATGAAGTCGCCCTCGGCCTGTCCGCGCGTGCCGAAGATGGCGAAGCGGCGGAACTGGTCGGGCACGTTCAGGTTTGTGTGGAAGTTCATTCCCACCCCGTTGGCATATTCTATGATCGCGACCTGGTAGTCGATGATGTCCCCGTCGGTGTCGAAGACCCGGTCCGAGCCGTTCCATCCCGACGGCTTGCGGTGGAACAGCTCCATGTCGTTCACTCCCTCGCGCCGCGGATCGTTCTCGGGGATGAAGGTTTTGCGCCCGCCGAAGCTCGCCACCCGCTCCGGCCGCGCCCCGATCACCGAATTGTAGAGGTCGAGATCGTGGCAGCACTTCTCGAGCATGAAGCTGCCCGACCATTTCTCGTACCGCCGCCAGTCGCGCATGAAGAAGGCGCCGTGGTAGGGGAAGATATGCTCGGCCGCCTCGACCGAGACGATCTTGCCCAGCCGTCCCCCCGCCTGCGCCGCCCGCAGGTCGCGGTACATCGGCGCATAGCGCAGCACCAGCCCCACCAGCAGCCGCTCGTGCCCGTGCACCGCGAGCAGCCGCGCCAGCGCGTAGCTCTGCTCGATCGTCGCGACGATCGGCTTCTCGGAGAAGACCTTGAGCCCGGCTTCCAGCCCGATGCGGATATGTTCCAGATGCATGTGGTTGGGCGAGCCGATCATCAGGAGATCGAAGCGTTCGCCCGCGATCAGCTCCTCGGGGGTGGCGTATTGCCGTCCGGTCGAAATCCCGCTCTTCGTCAGCTCGGCCAGGCCTGCCGGGGCGGGGTCCACATAGCCCACGATCTCGAAATCGGGATCGATGGCATTGAACACATAGCCGAGATAGCCCAGCCGAAAGCCCAGTCCGATGATGGCGACCTTCATGAGCACCGCCCCCGCAAAGCGCCTTTGCGCGGTATTGTTGGCCGGGGAGGCGGCGATCCGTCAACCCGTTTCCGTGCCGTACCGTCTCTCATGCGATCCGTCATCAGACTTGCCTCCCCAGGGGCGAAAGCTCCAGCGTCACAGCGAAGCGAAGCCGAGCCAGGCGGCGCCCACCAGTCCCGGCTCGACCCGGCACTGGGCGCGCACGACGAGCGGCCGGTCGAACCGGCGCAGCGTCAGCGGCCGCACAGCGGCGTCCAGGGCTGCGATGAGAGCCGTGCTGCCGCCGAGGCCGCCGCCCACCGGAATGATGTCGGCCGCGGTGGTGTTGACCAGCATCGCCAGCGGCGCCGCGGCGATCTCGAGCCAGATTGCGATGGTGCGCACCGGCTCGGCCTCGCCGGCTTCCCAGCCCGCGACGATGGCGAGGCTCGTGGCCTCCTTGCCGTGCAGGTGCCGGTGCAGCGCCTCCATTCCGCGTGCGGAAACCGTGGCGTCGAGGCAGCCCGAGAGGCCGCAGCCGCAGCGAAAGCGCGGGATCTCCACCACCGGCGTTCCGGCCAGCCGCGCCGCCACCGGGCCGTGCCCCCATTCGCCGGCGAAGCCGCCCTCTGCGTTGATCAGTCGCCCGTCGATGACGAGGCCGCCGCCGACCCCGGTCCCGAGGATGATGCCCAGGACTACGCGATGCCCCCGCCCGGCCCCCACCGCCACTTCCGCCAGAGCGAAGCAGTCCGCGTCGTTCGCGAGGGCGACGGGCAGACCCAGTGCCGCCTCCAGCCTCTCGCGCACTGGAATCCCGCTGATACAGGGGACGTTCGCCACCACGCCGAGGCCGCTGCCCGGCTCGATGATGCCGGGGATCGCCGCCGCCAGCGCGCGCGGCGGCGCCGGACAATCGGCGATGGCGCGGGCCAGCACGCCGACGAAGGCGTCGAAATCGCGCCCCGGGGTCGGCACGCGCTCCAGGACGTTGATGTCCTCGACGGCACGGGCGTAGCCGCCCTTCATCGTGGTGCCGCCGATGTCGAAGCAGACGATCACCGCCGCGCTACCAGACGGTGCCGCGCGCCGCCACCTCCTCCACTCGCGTCACCACCCCGCCGCGGTGGAACACCATGCGGTCGAAGAGGTTCGTCACCACGCAGGTGTGGTTCGGCACGATCCTCACCATCTCGCCCACCTCCGGCAGCCGGCCCTCGCAGCCGGAGAGATCCACCACGCCGTGCTCCTCCGACAGGCCGACGATCCGCGCGCCGGGCAGGCCCTCGATCTCGCCATGGTCGGGAAAGCCGAGCAGGTCGGAGGTCAGCGCCTTCGAGCCCGCGTCGATCACCGCGCGCGTCGCGGTCGGCCGCGAGACGACGGTGGCAAGGACGTGCATCGCGAGGTCGGCGGGCGTGCAATGGCCGGCGCGCACCATCGAGCGGTCGTTGTAGACATAGGTTCCCGCCCGGAACTCGGTCGCCGATGGCACGAGATGGGCGGAGAAGAAATCCGGGCTCCCGCCGTTCGAGCGCACGGGGCAATCGATCCCCTCCGCCGCGAGCAGCGCGACCGCCTCGGAGAAGAACGCCTCCACCCGCGCGGCACCGCCGATCGGCGGGTAGGTGAGCAGGCCGCCGAAGCGCAGGCCCGGCGCCGCCGCGATCGCGCGGGCAAGCGCCGCCGCATCCGCTGGCGTCTGCGCGCCGACCCGGCCGCCACCGGTGTCGCATTCCACCAGCACGGTCAGCGGGCGCTCCGCCCCGAAGGCCGCCGCATAGCCCTCCACTGTCGCCAGGCTGTCGGCGATCACCGCTAGCCGCGGCACCCGCGCGTTCAGTGCCGCCAGATGCGCGAGCTTGTCGGCACCCATGATGTTGTAAGTGATCAGGATGTCCTCGAACCCCGCGTCGGCGAAGACCTCCGCCTCGGTGGTCTTCTGGCAGTTGAGCCCGATCGCGCCCGCATCGATTTGCGCCCGGGCGACGGCCGGGATCTTGTGGGTCTTGATATGCGGTCGGAACGCCAGCCCGTGCTCGGCGAGATAGGCCTGCGCCCGCGCGATGTTGCCCGCGAGCCTGTCCTCGTCGATCACAGGCATCGGCGTCGTCACACCCTCCAGGCGTACGCCCGGCTCCGGCCACGGAAAACTCATTCTTCCCCCCTCTTCGGATCGCCGAACGGATCGGCGGTGATGGGCCAGATGTCGCGCCGTACCTTGCGATACGGCGTCTGGGCCGGATCGTTGGGATACGGCCGCCCGGCCGAGCAATAGATCACCTCCGACGCGATCGGCGCGAAGGCGGCGTAGAAGTGGTTCGTCGACTTGATGACGAGGATCTTCTTCTCCAGCGGGTCGATGCCCAGGGCGTTGAAGAGCGACGGATCGAAGCTCTGGGCGCGCACCGAATTCAGGATCACCTCGATGTCGGTTCCGTCAAGCCTCACACGCGCCGAATCGCCGAAGGGCACCAGGCTCTCGCCGAACCGCATCTCCGCCCCCGCGACCAGCCGCACGACCTCCACGGTCGCATCGATCGGTGTGCCGGTGAAGGGCGCCGACTTGGCGCCGAAGCGCAGCGGTATCGTCGCGCCCTCGCCGGCCACGAAGCAGAGCCGCACCGCCATCGGATCCCAGATCGTGCCGACCGCGACGCCTTCGGCGCCCCGCGCCATCAGCTCACCGAGAAGAACCGTCGCATCCCCCGCGGTCCCACCGCCGGGATTGTCCCAGACATCGGCGATGACGACCGGCCGCCCGGCGGGCGCCGCCATCGCCTGCGCGACGGCCTCGCTCTCGTCGAGGATCGGCATCACGTGCCGCCCGCGGTTGCCGTAGAGCTCCATCCCGAGCCGCCGCGCCAGCGCGGCGCCGTGCTCGGGCGCACCGTCGGTGACCGCGATCATCTTCGTCCCCATCTCCGGCACGTCGCCGGCCATGAAGCCGTGGATCGCCGAGAGCGACAGCACCAGCGGATCGTCGCGCTCGATCGCCATCATCCGGTCGACGAACCCGCGCATCGGCTCACGCGAAGTGGGGAAGACGTCGATCATCCGGCAGTCGAAGACCGACATCACCGGCCGCACCCGGCCCTCGAGCGCGTCGACCGCGATTCGCCACAGATCCTCGGCGCGATCGACGAAATCGGTGTGGGGAAATTCCTTGAACACTGTGAAGAAATCCGCCGCCGCCACGCGCTTGGCCGTCAGGTGGCTGTGGGGGTCGAGTTCGGCGCATACCAGCACCTCCGGCCCCACGATTTCCCGGATGCGCGTGAGCAGGTCGCCCTCCGGATCGTCGTAGCCGGCGGCGACCATGGCCCCGTGCAGCCCCAGCACCACCGCATCCACCGGCAGCGCCGCCTCGAGTTGGCCGAGAATCTCGTCGCGCAGCCCTTCATAGGTCGCGCGGCTGACCAGCCCCGCCGGATCGGCCCAGGCGGCGGTGCCCTCGATTAGAGTCCAGCCCTTTTCGCGGCACACCCGGCGCCCGACCGTGACCGGCGCAGTGCAGAGCGTGGGCGTCTCCGGATGCTGCCCGGGCGGCGCATAGAGCGAATCCTCGAACCCCCGCCGGTCGATGAAGATCGGCGAGAAGGTGTTTGTCTCGGTGGCAAGCGCCGCAGTGAAGACGCGCATCTCAGGCCCTCGCATGGGGAAGATAGCCAACGAAGCCCGCGATCTTCCATCGCGCGTCCTCCTGGCGGCAGATGTAGAGCGTCTGCCAGTTCATCCGGTCCAGCCCGCCGTCGGTGCGGGCGATCCCGCCGTCGAAGCGCTTGCGAACCAGCGCCGCCGCGCCCTCGACCTCGATCTCCTCGAGCCGGGTGGCGCGGAAGATCGCCGCCCGCGCATCCTCGGCGTAGAGCCCGGCCTCGCGCGCCGCCTTCGCCTCGCGCGCCTGCCGCAGCCATTCGTCGCGATAGGAAGCGAGCGTCGGAAAGGAGAGGCGCCACTCGTCCGGCGAGGCCAGGAAACGCGCGTTCAGCCCGGTGAAATTGGCCTCCACGAAATCGTCCGCCACGCACCCCCAGTCGGCGGCGAGGAAGGCGTCGATGTCGCGCGGAACCAGCATCTCCCAGATCGCGTGCCGCACCTCGTCGGACATCGGAAAGGGATTGGCCTCGGGGTCTCGCATGCCCTGTTCCTGAAAATCTTTTCGACGGATCGCGATTTTTGGGTGGAATATACCCGCATCCTGTGCCGATATGTCAACGGCAAAGAAAATCATTTTCTCGGGCCTGCCTGCGGACGGGCGAGATGCGGCATGGACATCTACACCGCCCTGATCGACGAGGACGACCGGCTGACAGTGCTGGAGAAGCAGCTCGCGCGCATCGTGCTCGACGACGCGGTCTTCGCCGTGAACGCCTCGATCGTCGACCTCGCCGAGCGCGCCGAGGTTTCGCCCCCGACCGTCACCCGCTTCTGCCGGCGCCTCGGCTTCCAGGGCTATTCCGACTTCAAGCTGCAGCTGGCGCGCAGCGCCTATGTGGGCATGCGCTACCTGAAGCCGGAATCGGCCGACGGTGCCGCCACCCCCGCCGCCGTGGCCGAGGACATCGTCCTCAAGGCGCAGGACGCGCTCTTCCAGATGCACAAGGGCCTCGATCTCGCCGCGGTCGAAGAGGCCGCCCGTCTGCTGCGCGGCGCCAGGATGATCCATGCCTTCGGCTCGGGTGGCAATTCCGCGATGATCGCCCACGAGTTGCAGAACCGGCTCTTCCGCCTTGGCTGCCGCATCGCGGCCTCCTCGGACCATGGGATGAACCTGATGCAAGCCGCCGCGTGCGTTCGCGGGCATGTGGTCTTCGGCTCCTCCTTCACCGGCCGCAACGCCGAACTCGTGCGCTGCTTCCGCGTGCTCCAGGACAACGGCATCCCGACCATCGCCCTGACCCAGGGCGGCTCGCCGGTGGCCGAGGCCGCCGCGGTCGTCATCGCGGTCGACTTGCCCGAGGGGTCGAACATCTTCCGCCCCACCTCCACCCGCTTCGCCTTTCTCGCGGTCATCGACATCCTGGCCAATCTGGTGGCCTATGCCGATCGGCCCCGCGCCACCCGCCTCCTGCGCGGCATCAAGGAGCAGCTCGTCCGCTATCGCGACGAAGACGATCGGCAAATTCTCGGGGACTGACATGACCGAAACGACCACATCCCTCGGCCTTGCCATCGTCACCGGCGGCGCCGGCGACATCGGTCAGGCCGTGGCGCGCCGTCTGGCGGCGACCCATGCCGGCGTCGTCGTCGTGGACCGCGACCAGGCCGGCGCGGCGGCCGCCGCGGCCGGGATCGGTCCCCGCGCCCGCGGCGCCGCCTGCGACGTCACCGACCCGGCCGCCCTCGCCGCGCTGGCCGCCGGGCTCGAAGGCCCGGTCTCGACCCTCGTCAACAACGCCGGCGCCGCCATGGCGGCCAGCCTCGGCGCTACCACCCCCACGTCCTGGGGCGCCGATCGGGCGCTCAACCTCGACGCTGCCTGGTTCTGCTTCGAGGCCTTCCGCCCGGCGCTGATCGCCGCCAGGGGCTCGGTGGTCAACGTCGCCTCCATCAACGGGCTTGGCGTCTTCGGCCACCCCGCCTACAGCGCGGCCAAGGCCGGCATGATCCATCTCACCCGCCTCATCGCGGTGGAATACGGCCGCCGCGGCATCCGCGCCAACGCCGTCGCGCCCGGCACCGTCGCCACCCGCGCCTGGGAATCGCGCCGCGCCGCCAACCCCTGGGTGATGCAGGAGGCCGCGGCCCATTATCCCCTCGGCCGCGTCGCCTATCCCGATGACATTGCCGCCGCCGTCGCCTTTCTCGCCGGCCCCGACGCCGCCGCCATCACCGGCGTCTGCCTGCCGGTCGACTGCGGCCTGACCGCCGGCACGCCGGCGCTCGCCCGCACCTTCAGCCAATCGCCCGACTACGAATCCGAGGCCCCCGCATGACCTATCGCGTCGAGAATTCCTGGTCCCCCGAGCCCGCTCCCGGCGGCATGCTGACCATCTCGCTCTTCAATCTTTCCGAGGCGCCCCTCGCGGGCTTCACCCTCTCCTATACCGCCATCACCCGCGTCATGCCCGACGCGCCGGCGCCGGAGAACGCGGTCTTCCTGAAGCGCGACGCCAACTACCACCGCTTCGCCCCGCCCGAGGGCCTCTCCGTCCCCCCTGGCGGCAGCTGGACCTTCCGCGCCGCCGGCCTCAACCGCGCGCCGCTCCACCGCGGCGACGGCGTCAAGTCGGCCTATGTCACGCTGGCCTCCGGCGACCACATCGACGCCGAGGTGGGCGATCTCATGCGCGGCTCCGACCGACCCGAGGAGCCGCCGGCGCGCCTGCCCGAAGGCCGCCTCGAGCATCCCTTCGCCCTCGTCCCCTGGCCGGCGCGTCTCGACCTCGTCGCCGGCGACACCCCGCTCGCCCTTGTACCCGCCGAGGACTCCTCGGCGGAGGACACCGCCGCGCTCGCCGCCGCCGGCGCACTCCAGCGCCGGCTGTTTCCGGCCGCGCGCGCCGCCGTCTCGCTCGCACCGCAGCCCGGTACCCGTCGCATCGCCTTCGCCCGGGATCCGGCCCTCGCCCCCGGCGCCTACCGCCTGAACTTCGCCGCCGCGATCTGCCTCGAGAGCGCCGATGCGGAGGGCCGACGGCACGGGCTCGTGGCGCTCGTCCAACTCCTGCACGGCGCCACCGCCCGGCCGGAGACATTCCGCTTCCCGGCCACCGGGGTGATCGAAGATGCCCCGCGCTACGCGTGGCGCGGCTGCCACCTCGACGTCTGCCGCCATTTCTGGCCGGCGCAGGACGTGCGCCGCTTCCTCGACATCCTCGGCTGGTACCGGCTCAACATCTTCCACTGGCATCTGACCGACGACGAGGGCTGGCGCTTCGAGGTTCCCGGCCTGCCCAGCCTGACCACCATCGGCGCCACCCGCGGCGCCGACGGCCCGCTCTTGCCGCAGCTCGGAGACCCGGCCGCGAGCCGCACCCAGTTCTACACGACCGAAGAGCTCCGCGCCCTGGTGGCGCATGCGGCGTCCCTCGGCATCGAGGTGGTGCCCGAGATCGACATTCCCGGCCATTCCACCGCGATGCTCGCCGCGCTCCCGCATCTCGTCGATCCCGACGAGCCGCCGAGCTATTCTTCGGTGCAGGGCTATGTCAACAATGCGCTGAACCCGGCGATCGAAGCCACTTACGAGGCGCTCGGCCTCGTCTTCGACGCCATGGTCGCGGTCTTTCCCTCCCGGCACATCCACATCGGCGGCGACGAGGTCGCTCGCGATTCTTGGATGGCCTCGCCGCTCGCCCGCGCGCTGATGGAGCGCGAGGGCCTGCGCGGGACCTTCGAGCTCCAGTCCTATTTCCTCCGCCGCGTCAAGGACATGCTGACTGCCCGCGACCGCGTGCTGGTCGGCTGGAACGAGGTCGCACACGGCGGCGGCGTGCCGGCGAAGGATACGCTCCTCATGGCCTGGGAGAACCCCCAGGTCGGTGCCGCGCTCGCCCGCGAGGGCTATGACGTGGTCATCACCCCCGGGCAAGCCTATTACCTCGACATGGCGCAATCCCCCGCCTGGCTCGAGCCCGGCGCCGGCTGGGCCGGCTCCTCGACGCCCGAGCAGACCTACGCCTACGACGCCGAGGCGAGCTTCCCCGCCGAGCTGCGCCCCCGCTTCCGAGGCGTGCAGGCCTGCATCTGGTGCGAGCATTTCCACAGCAAGGACTATTTCAACGATCTGGTCTTTCCCCGTCTCGCCGCGATCGCCGAGGCCGCCTGGACCCCGCTCGCCCGAAAGGACTGGCTCCGCTTCGCGGTCCAGGCCCGCAACACCCCGAGGCTCTGAACCCGATGCTGCGCATCGCCGTCGGCGGCATCCATACCGAATGCTCCACCTATTCGCCGGTCCTCATGACGCCGGAGGATTTCCGCGTCCTGCGCGGCGAGGCGCTGACCGCCGATCCCTATTTCGCCTTCCTCCCCGGTGACGGGGTGGAGATCCGCGCGCTGCTCCACGCCCGCGCGGTGCCCGGCGGCCCGGTGGGGGCCGCGACCTATGCGGGCTTCCGCGCCGAGTTCCTCGACTGCCTCCGCTCCGCGCTCCCGCTCGACGGCGTCTATCTCGCCATGCACGGTGCGATGCATGTGGACGGAATGCAGGACGCGGAAGGCGACTGGATCTCTGCCGTCCGCGAGATCGTCGGTCCCGCCATCCCCATTGCTGCCAGCTACGACCTGCATGGCAACCTCAGCCAGCGCATCATCGACGCCCTCGACATCTTCTCCGCCTACCGCACGGCGCCGCATATCGACGTCCGCGAGACAATGGAGGCCGCCTGGGCCATGCTGCTGCGCCACCTCCGCGGCGGGGGCGCGCGCCCCGGCATCGCCTGGGCGCCGGTCCCGCTGCTGCTCCCCGGCGAGCGCAGCTCCACCGAGGACGAGCCGGCCCGCTCGCTCTATGCGGCGCTCCCAGCCTTCGACGCCCGGCCGGGTATCTGGAAATCCGACCTGATGATCGGCTACGTCTGGGCCGACGAGCCGCGCGCCACCGCCGCCGCCGTGGTCACCGGAACCGACCGCGCCGCGGCGCTGGCCGCCGCCGAGGAGATCGCCTCCGCCTTCTGGGCTGCCCGCGATGCCTTCCGCTTCGGTCCGGTCACTGGTCCGCTCCCGGAGATGCTCGACCGCGCCGCGGCCGCCGATACCGTACCCGTCATCCTCGCCGATTCCGGCGACAACCCCACCGGCGGTGGTGTCGGTGACCGCGCCGATGTGCTCGTCGCCCTGATCGCGCGGGACTGGCAGGGCGCGCTTGTCGCCGGCATCACCGACGCTCCCGCCGTGGAGGCCTGCTTCGCCGCCGGCGAAGGCGCCACGCTCGCGCTCACCATCGGCGCAAGCCTCGATCCTGCCGGCGTTTCGGTCCGCACCGAGGTTCGGGTGCTCCGCCTGGACGATGCCGGCACTCCGTCCGGGCGCCAGGCCGTCGTGGCCATCGGCGAGGGCATCACCCTCGTCCTCGCCGCCCGCCGCCGCCCCTACCACGACATCGCCGATTTCACCCGCCTCGGCCTCGACCCGGCCGGGGCCCGGCTGCTGGTGGTGAAGTCGGGCTATCTCTCTCCGGAGCTCGCCCCGCTGGCCAGGCCGAACCTCATGGCGCTGACCGAGGGCGTGGTGAACCAGGACATCGCCAGCCTCCCCAACCGCCACCGCGCGCCGGGCACGCTGCCGTTCCAGCCCAACCCGGGGTTCCGCCCGCGGGCGATCGCCTCAGCCCGCTTCGGCCGCTGAAGGGCATCATGCGCCCGGTCCGTCGAACCGCAGCGGCGCGGCCGGACGCGCGGGCCAGGGCGGCTCGCCTGCCCGCGAATTCCGGGCCGTGCTTCGCTGATCGGAGCTCGCCCGCCCTCCCGCGCTCCGCAAGGCGCGGATGATGTCCTTCCTCGCGATCCTCCGGCGATATCCGGTCGCCCGTATCGCCGCTGCCGGCATTCTTCTCTTCGGCTTCGCCGGCGCCGCCACCTCTCCCTATCAACCCGTGGTCGCCATTCGCGAGCTCGGCATGTCGAACGCCGCCTATTCCGTCGTCATCTTCGCCGCCGCCGTCACCAATGTGCTCGCCAGCATCCTGATCGGCCTCCTGGCCGATCGGCGCGCCAGCTACCGCCGCCCGATCCTCGTCGCGACGGGTATCGGCGCCCTGGGCTTCGCGACCATCTACCTGATGCCCTCCGCCCTCGTCTTCGCCCTGGTGGCGGTCGGCCCGCTCGCGATCTACGGCGCCTCCAACGCGCTGATCTTCGCCAAGGTCCGCAGCCATGCGACCGAGTTCACCCGCGCCGATGGCGAGGCGGTCGGGGCGCTCCTGCGCATGATGATCTCGGTCGCCTGGATTCTGGTGCCCGGTGCGGTCGGGCTGCTCCTCGCCGGGGGCGACTCGATGCTGCCCGCCTATCTGATCTCCGCCGTCCTCGCGCTTGCCGGCCTCGCCATCCTCGCGGCGCTGCCGGCCGACCTGGCCCGGCAGCCCGGCACGCCCCGCGCGGGGATCGGCGACCTGTTCGCCTTCGCCAATCCCGGCCTCGTCCTGCGCGTCGCCGGCGTCGCGCTCGCCTCTTCCGTGCTCCACGTCAATTCCGCGGTTCTGCCGCTTATCGTCACCGGCCGCGCCGGCGGCACTGTCGCCGATGTCGGGGTCATCGTCGGCTATGTCGCGCTCGTAGAGGTGGTCTTCATCTTCGTCTGGGCCGCGGTCTGCCGCCACCTCTCCATGCAGGTGGCGCTGGTCCTTTGCATGGCGCTCTATCTCGCCTATCTCCTCGGGCTCGCCACCGCGCGCGCCATGCCCCAGGTCCATGCCGCGAGCCTACTCGGCGGGATTGCTGCGGCGGCGATCATCACCCTGCCCATTCCCTATCTCCTCGGCCTGATCGCCGGGCGTCCCGGTCTATCCGCCTCGCTGATCGCGGTGAACCATTTCGTCGGCGCCGGAATCGGTGCCGGGATCTTCGCCCTCGGCACCGCGCTCGGGGGCTATCAGGGTGCCGCCATCCTTGCCGGTCTGGCGGGCGTCCTCGGCGGCCTGCTTCTCCTCGTTCTCGACGGCTGGCGCCGACAACCCATGGTGATGGAATGACCCGCATCCTGCTCGAAGTCTGCATCGACGATCCCGAAGGCCTCCTTGCCGCGCGCGCCGGGGGCGCCGACCGGCTGGAGCTCTGCGCCGCGCTCGCCTTCGGCGGCCTAACCCCCTCGCCGGCGCTGGTGGCCGAGGCCGCCCGCACTGGCACGTCGGCGCTCGCCATGATCCGCCCGCGCGCCGGCGATTTCGTCTGGACCCCGGCCGAGGTCGCGGCGATGGAATCGGAAATCGCCCTCCTGCGCGCCGCCGGTGCGCCTGGTGTCGTCATCGGCGCCAGCCTGCCCGACGGCCGGCTGGACGGCGCGACCCTAGCCCGCCTGCTGCGCGCCGCGGAGGGGCTGGACGTCACGCTTCACAGGGCCGTTGACCTCGCGCCCGATCCCGAGGCGGCGGTGGAACTCGCCGCCTCCCTCGGCATCCGGCGCATCCTCTCCTCGGGCGGCGCCGCGCGCGCCGCCGACGGTGTAGCGCGCCTCGAGCGGATGATGCGCGCCGGGGCAGGGCGCGTCACGATCATGCCCGGGGCCGGCGTCTCGCCGCAGACCCTGCCGGCGTTGACCGGCCTGCCGCTCCGCGAAGTCCATGCCTCGTGCTCCGTGCCGCTGCCGCCCCCGGCGGCCCTGGTCGCCGACCTGGGGTTCCAGCCGCCGGGCGCAAGGCGTACCGACGCCGGTCGCGTCGCCGCGATGCGCGCGGCCCTCGACGCGCTCGCCTGAAGGCGGGTGGTCGTCGCTGCGGGGCGTCCCGCAGCGGGGCATTGCGTAACCATTTGTCGCTAATGGATTTTCCAGAAGGACTTCGGATGGCGCTTCGGCCGCCGCGAGGCGGGTCGCCTCACGATTGCCGGTTCGAGTCGTCCGATCCGATCTGCCGAAGCGCGTGTCAGTCGCCGATCGGCTGCGGCCCGGTGCGCCCGTGCACGGCGGCGAGCGACGCGCGGATCCGCCGAAGGCGCTCGCGCGTTTCCTCCGGGCGTAGTTCGGCTACGCAGGTCGCCAGCGTGTCGATGATCGCCAGATGCACGATGCGCGAGGCGGTCGGCTTGAAGATGTCCTGGTCTTCGGGGAGTTCGATGACGATCGGCAGTTCCGCCAGCCGCGCGAGCGTGCTGTCCGGGCGGGTCAGGCACAGGGTGGTCGCGCCGTATTGATTGGCGATCTCGACGCTGCTGACCACGTCGCGCGCCTCGCCGCTCGCCGAGATCGCGAAGAGCACGTCGCCCTTCTCCAGCGCCGCCGCCCGCATGCGCTGCAGATAGCCGTCGTCGACCGCGGTCGCGGACAGGCCGAGCCGGAAGAAGCGGTTCGCGGCCTCGCAGGCCACCATCGAGGATCCGCCGCCGAGGCCGATGAAGACCAGCTGGCGCGCCGCACGCAGCGCCCCTACGGCGCGGTCGAGCATGCCCCCCTCGATCTGTCCGCGCGCCGCGTTCGCCGCCGCATAGATCCCGCCGAGCACTCGGTCGAGCGTCGGGGACGCGCCGCGCGCCTCGACATTCGAGTTCTCCAGATACTGCAGGCTGACGGCCACATTCTGCGCCAGCCTCAGCTTGAAGTCCTTGAAGCCCTCGCAGCCGAGCGTGCGGCAGAAGCGGATCACCGTGGGCTCGCTCACTTCGGCCGCGGCGGCAACCTCGCCGAGCGTCGCTTCGACGACGCTGCCGAAATTCTCCAGCACATAGGTCGCCACCCGCTGCTCGCGCGCATTCAGCTTGCCGTCGAGGTCGCGGAGACGCGAGATCAGGTCGTAGGCAGCGTTCATTGCCTTCCCTCCAGCGATCCCGCGCGTCTCCTGGCTCATGTCAGCGGCTTGTAGGCGATGACATCGACCTCGACCTTGGCGTCCACCATGAGCTGCGACCGCACGGTGGAGCGCGCGGGCCCGCCGTTGGGAAAGTATTCCGCATAGACCCGGTTGAAAGTCCAGAAGTCGCGGGTGTCGTCGAGCCAGCAGTTCGCCTTGACCACGTCGTCGAAGCTGCACCCGGCCATGGCGAGCACCTTCTTGACATTCTCCATGGTGCGGCGAGTCTGGGCCTCGATCCCGCCGGGCTCGATCTCGCCCCGCTCGTTCATCGCCACCTGGCCGGAGACATAGACGAAGTCGCCGGCACGTACCGCAGGAGAGAACGGCAGTGCCTGTCCGCCCGCTCCGGTCCGCTCCGCGCCGATTCGCTCGATTGACATGCGTGATTCTCCTCTCGTGTCTTTCAGCTACGTAGTTAGGCTACTGATAGCCTGCCGGACTGTCCAGAAGTTTCGAAACAAGGCGCCGAAAATGGCGGATCCGCGGGAAAAGACGGTGGACAGAGCGCGAATCTGCGGGTATATGTAGCCTAACTACATCAACTCCAAACTACGGGAACCGGGGAGACGCCGAATGCGAGAAATGGCGGGCCAAATCAGCGATCGCCTGAACCGAGCGATCGAGGCCATCGTGGCAGCGATCATGCTGCTCCTGGTCGTGGACGTCTGGCTGGGCGTGCTCGACCGCTACCTCCTCCATTGGCAGTTACCCTGGCCCGAAGAACTGGCGCGATACCTGATGATCTGGGCGGCGATGCTCGCGGTCTCCTGCGGCATTGCCCGTCGTGAGCACATCGGCCTGTCGATCCTCCTCGACAAGCTCCCCGAGGGCGGGCGTCGGGGGCTGCTCATCGCCATGGACGCCCTGGCGTTCCTGCTCTTCTTCTACGTGTTCCTCTACGGCATCGGCTTTGCGGCCACCGGCCTCAACCGTCAGGCGATGATCTTCGGGATGTCGCTGGCGCCCGCCTTCGCCGCCATCCCGGTCGCCGCGGCGATCGCCGCCACCCAACTCGCCCTCGTGCTGATCCGCGACCTCGGAACCCAGCATCTGGTCGACCAGGCCGAGGAGGTCTGATCCATGATCGTCGCATTGATCTTCGTCGCGCTCGTGCTCTTCGGCATGCCGATCGGCTTCGCCATCGGCTTCGCCGGCCTCGCCGGGCTCGTCGACATGGGCGGGGACAAGTTCCTCGCCGTCGGACCCAGCAAGATCTTCAACGGGCTCAACATCTTCCCCTTCCTCGCCATGCCGTTCTTCATCCTGGCCGGCGAGATCATGAACCATATCGGCATCACCTCGCGGCTGGTGAACCTCGCCAACGTGCTGGTCGGCCGGTTCCGCGGCGGGCTCGCGCATACCAACATGCTGGCCTCGGTGTTCTTCGCCGGGCTGACAGGTGCTGCCACCGCCGATGCCGCGGCCTTCGGCAAGACGCTGGTGCCGGCAATGGTGAACCAGGGCTACCGGCGCGACTATGCCTGCGCGGTCACCGCCGCCGGCTCGATCATCGGCCCGACCATCCCGCCCTCCGGCCTCATGGTGGTCTATGGCTCGCTCATGGGGGTCTCGATCGGCGGGCTCTTCGCCGCCGGCATCCTGCCCGGCCTCCTGATCTGCGGCGTCTGCATGATCGTGATCGCGCTCGGCGCCCGGCGCAACAACCTGCCGAAGGCCGATGTCGCCGGCGGTCTGCGCGAGATCTGGGCCACCTTCGTGTCGTCCTTCACCGCGCTCCTGATGCCGGTCATCATCCTCGGCGGCATCCTGGGCGGCATCGTCACCCCGACCGAGGCGGCCTCGATCGCCGTGGGCTACGCGCTCCTGCTCGGGATTTTCGTCTACCGCTGCCTGACCTGGAGCGACATCTACGGCATGCTGGTGCGCACCGCGCGCATCACCGGGGTGATCTTCGTGATCATCGCCTTCGCCGGCATGCTCGGCTGGTGGCTCAGCTTCGAGCGCATCCCCCAGGCCATCGCCAGCGGCGTGCTGGCGATCTCGGAAAACCGCTATGTCGTCATCCTGCTCATCATCGGCATCCTGCTGGCGATCGGCATGGTCATGGACATCACCGCGATCCTGATCATCCTCGCGCCGGTCATGGTGCCGCTGACCGAGCAGATCGGGATGAACCCGATGCACGCCGGCATCGTCTTCGTGCTCGCGCTCAACATCTCGCTGATGACGCCACCGGTCGGGGCCTGCCTCTTCGTGCTCTCCTCGGTGACCGGCGAGAAGCTCGAACGCATCGCGGCGAAGCTCTGGCCCTTCCTGCTCGCGGAGATCGCCGTGCTCTTCATCTTCGCCTTCTGGTCGGACCTGGCGCTGCTGATGCCCAAGGCCCTCGGATTTCTCGACTAGGGGCCGACCGGCCCCTACCACTCCAACCCAAACTCCAACCCAAGACCAACGAGAGGAAGCACCCTATGACATCCATCCTGAACCGCCTCGCCGCCGGCACCGCCATCGGCCTGATCGCCTCCAGCGCGCTCGCCGCCGACGTGACGATCCAGTTCGGCCACGACAACAAGGCCGATCCCTTCGAGAACCCGGCCCATGCCTGCACCGCGGTCTTCGCCAACATCATCGGCACCGATACCAACGGTGCGGTCGAGGTGGAGGTCTTCCCCTCGAACCAGCTCGGCTCGGCCCAGGAGCATGTGCAGCTCGTCCGCGACGGCGTGCTCCAGGCGACGCTCACCTCGACCGGCGCGCTGGCGAGCTACTACCCGCGCATCGACGTGCTGAACCTGCCCTTCGCCTTCGCCAATGACGGCTCGACCTACGACGTCTTCGACGGACCCTTCGGGACGGCCCTCGCCGCCGACATCGAGGCCGAGCTCGGGGACGTCAAGGTGCTGGGCTTCCCGGACACCGGCGGCTTCTTCGCCGTGACCAATTCCCAGCACGAGATCGCCAAGCTCGGCGATTTCGACGGCGTCCGCATCCGCACCATGACGCTGCCTTCGCATCAGGCGATCATGCAGGCGCTCGGCGCCGAGGCCTATCCGCTCGCCTGGGGCGAGGTCTATTCCGGCCTGCAGACGGGCGTGATCGACGGCCAGATGAACCCGGTGCCGATCATCTCCTTCTCGAAGTTCGAGGAGGTGCAGAAGTACCTGACGCTCACCAACCACTTGTTCTCGCCCTATACGCTCTTGATGAACCGGGCGGTCTGGGACGGGCTGACCGAGGAGCAGCAGGACGTGGTGCGCTATGCCGCGAAATCCTGCGTCACCGCCAGCCGCGGCCTGTCGCGGATCATCGAGGCCTCCGACCGCGGCCTCGCGGGGCTGCGGGAGAAGATGACGGTCACCGCGCTCACCCCGGAGGAGCGCAACGCGATGCGGGAGGCGACCCAGCCGGTCTTCGAGGCCTATGTCGCCGAGAACCTGGACGACAAGGCGGTCGAGCTGCTCGAGCTCTTCAAGACCGAGGTCGATCAGGCAAACGCCACCCCCTACATCGAATAATTGCGAAAGGCCGGGGCGCCCGACGGCGCCCCGGCCCATGATCCGGGGCCTGGCGGCCATGCGCAGTTTCAGCGCCGCCGGGATGGCGTATCACGATGAAACGCTGATTAAGATATTGGTATTGCTATGATTTCCTTGGTTCGCGCCTTGCCGGCGGATATCAGGCGCCGGCGCCGGCACTCTGCTCCTCCGCATGATCGCCCTTCGGGGTGCCGGCCACGATCAGCTGCAGGACGTCGTGCTCGGTCGTGCCGCGGATGGAGCGCTCTCCCACGTTCTGCCCGCGCTTGAGCACCATCACCCGGTCGCCGACCTCGAAGATGTCGGTCAGCCGATGCGAGATGATGATCTGCGCCACGCCGCGGGACTTCAGCTCGCGCATGGTCTCGAGCAGCCGCTGGGTGGCGGTGACCGAGAGGTTCGCCGTCGGCTCGTCGAGCACGATAAGCTTCGGCTCGAACGAGATCGCCCTGGCGATCGCCACTGATTGCTGGCGGCCGCCCGAGAGGCTCTCGACCTTCTGGAAGACCGAATTCACGTCGACCTTGAGGCGCTGCATGACCTCGGCCGCCTCGGCATACATGCGGCGCCGGTCCACGAAGGCGCCGCGCCGCGGCCAGCGGCCGAGGAAGATGTTCTGCGCCACGTCGAGGTTCCCGCAAAGCGCGAAGTCCTGGTAGATCATCTCGATACCGGCGTCGCGGCTCTCGTGCGGGGTGCGGAAGTTGACGGGCCGCCCCTCGACGGACACCTGCCCGGAATCGCGGTGATAGGCGCCGGTGAGGATCTTCATCAGCGTGGACTTCCCGGCGGAATTGTCGCCGACGAGGCCGAGGATCTCGCCCGGATAGATCCGGAGGTCGACGTCGATCAGGGCGTTGACCGCCCCGAAGGACTTGCTGATGCCGGTCATCTCGACGAGGGGTTGGGGGGCGCTCTCAGGCATTGGCGGCCTTTCTCGTTTCGGAGCTCCGGCGGCGCCGAAGGAAGCGGTCGAGCAATCCTCCCTGGCGCACCCAGATGTCGATCAGCACGGCGAGGATCAGGATGCCGCCGATGAAGCTGTTCACCCAGTGCTGCGGCAGGCTGAGGGTCGCGCCGGAGGCGGTGACGATATTGAGCTGCAGCAGCGCGCGGATGAGCGTGATGACCGCCGCTCCCGCCAGCGAGCCGATGATCGTGCCGAAGCCGCCGAAGATCGAGCCGCCGCCGATGATCACCGCCGCGATGGCGTCGAGTTCGCGGAACTGCCCGGCGACCGGGTTGAAGCTGCGGAAATACGCCACGTTGATGCAGCCCGCCATCGCGGCGCAGAGCGCCGAGAACATCAGCGCCTGGAACCGCACCCGGCCGGTGGCGATGCCGGCGTAGCCCGCCGCGCGGCGGTTGCCGCCCGTGGCATAGACCATGTAGCCGAAGGGCGTCCGCGCCAGGACCACCCCGGCGACGATCGCCACCAGCGCCATCCAGAGCGTCTGCACGCTGACCACCTCGAGGATCTCGCCGAGGAAGCCGCCGACCGGCGGGATGCCGAGATGGGAGAAGATGTCGCCGACCTTGCGCCCGATCAGGTTGTAGGCCTCGGTCCAGCCGGTCAGCTGCTGGCCCGCGACGATCCAGGAGGCGAGGCCGCGGGCGATGTAGAACATGCCGAGGGTCGCGATGAAGGCCGGCAGGCCGAAGCCGACCGTCACCATCGCGTTGACCGCGCCGGCGAGCAGCCCGGCGAAGAGCCCCAGCGCCATGGCGCTCACCGGGTCGAGGCCCATCACCTTCAGTCCGTAGGCTGCCGCGCTGCCGGAGAGCGCCAGGACCGCGCCGACCGAGAGGTCGATGTCGCCGCAGGCGATCACATAGGTCAGGCCGAGGGTGAGGAGCGCGAGCTCGGTGTAGTTGAGCAGGATCGCGAAGCTGTTCGGCAGCCCGGCCCAGTAGTCCGGCCTGAGCCCCAGGCCCACGAACCAGAGCATCACCGTCAGGATGATCGCCAGCGCGTCCCGGCGGACCAGGAACCGGCCGATGCCGCGGGCGGTCACCGCCCGGTCGGCGACCGTGCTACCGCGGGTCTGGGCGCCTTCGATGGCGACGCCTTCGGCCTCGACGATGCGGGGCAGCGGCCGTCCCGTCAGGCGGGCGAAAAGGCGCTGGGGCAGCTTGCGGCGGATGATGTAGGGCTCGATCAGCACCGCGAGGATCAGGAGCGCGCCGATGAAGGCGGGGATCGCGCCGGCCGGCAGCGTCGAGGTCGCCTTGACCTGCATGACCGTGTCGCCGACCCGGACCTCGCGCACGATCGGCACGCCCTCGCGCAAAACCTTGTGCAGAAGCGCCACCAGCATCGCGCCGATGTAGCTGCCGATCACCCGCCCGCGCCCGCCGAGGATCGAGGCGCCGCCAATGATCACCGAGGCGATCACGATGAGCTCGGTCAGGAGGCCCGCCTGGCTGGTGATGCCCTTGTCCTGCGCGACGGTCATCAGGCCCGCGAGCGTGGCGCAGAGCGAGGAGAGGATATAGGCGCGGATGCGCACCCAATTGGTCGGGATGCCCGCATAGCTCGCCGCCAGCTCGTTGCCGCCCGTGGCGAGCGTTTCGTAGCCCCAGCGGGTCTTGGCCAGCACCACCGCGCCGACCGCGACCACGATCAGCACCACGACGATCTGGTTGTTGAACCCCAGCGCGTTGTTCTCGCCCATGCGGAAGAACCAGTCGTAGGCATCCGCCTTGCGCGGGTAGTTGACCGAGCGCCCGCCGGTCAGGCCGAGGATCATGCCGCGCCCGATCAGGAGCATGGTCAGCGTGGCGATGAAGGCCGGCACCCGCAGCAGGGTGACGAGCAGGCCGTTCACCACGCCGATCGCGGAACCCGCCGCGACGCAGGCGAGGACGGCCGGCAGCACGCCGAGATCCTGGCCGGCGGTGTCGAAGATCTTGGAGAAGATCACGCCGACCAGGCCGAGCGTGGAGCCCACCGAGAGGTCGAGATCGCGGTTGGCGATCACGAAGGTCATGCCGACGGCCATGACGCCGAAGCGCGCCGAGTCGCGCAGGAGCGCCTGGAGCGCGCCGGCCGTGCCGAAGAAGTCGGGATTGAGCAGCGCGCCGCCGAGATAGAGGATCGCCATGAGCGACAGGAGGCCCACTTCCCAGCCGCCGACCATCTGCATCGGAAGCCGCGCTCGTCCGTCTGCCTGCATTCTGGTCCCGATCCCGAAGGCGCCGCGAGGGCGTCAGGAAGCCGGAGGGGAGCGGTGTCGTTTCCTCCCCGGCCGCCCGACGCGCGCGGTCAGTTCTCGAACCGCGCGCCGACCTCGCCGACCGTGTCGCTGGTCACGAGCTGCGCCCGGGTGTCGAGATTGGCGGCGGAGATCCCGCGGTCGATCTGCAGATAGAGCTGCATGACCGGCCAGAAGCCCTGCAGGAACGGCTGCTGTCCGAGCGCGCCCGTCAGGTTGCCGGCCTTCAGCGCCTCCTGCTGCGCCGGCCCGAGGTCGAAGCCGAAGGCGCACATCGTCCCGGTATTGCCGGTCTGGGCGACGGCCGAGGCCAGCGCCGGGGTGAAGACGTTGTTGCCGGCGAAGGCGCCGACCACGTCGCCGCGCGATTCGATCAGCGAGATGATCGAGTTCGCCGGGTCGTTCATGTCGGCGGAGACGCCGACGTTCTCCGGGCCCGCATCGACCTGGAAGTTCTCCAGCATGTTGTTGGCGGCGAGGCCGGCCACGATCGCCTCGAAGGCCGAGGTGACGCGGTTGTTGACCTCGATGTTGCCCATCGCGGTATCGTTGGGAAGGATGATCGAGCCCCCGGTCACGCCGCGGTCGATCAGGCATTGCACCAGCGCCTCGCCGGCGATTGCGGCGGCCGAGGCGTCCTGGCCGGTGTGGCTGATGCTGTTGCGGTGCAGGATGCCGGGGTCGAAGGAATTGGTGGTCGCGACCGGGATGCCGTTCGATTCGGCGGTCCTGACGATGTCGTCATAGGCCCCGATCTGCGGGGTGGTCATGATGATGCCGTCGATGGTCGGGTCGTTGATGATCTGGTTGAGGATCTCGATCTCGCGGGCCGGATCGTCGGCGGGCGATTCCGAGCCGAGCAGCAGGATGTTCGCGCCGATCATGTTCCCGGCGACCCTGGCGCCGACATAGACCGGGTCGAAGAATCCGTTGCCCGCGGTATGGGTGACGACGGCGAAGGTCAGGACGCCGTCGCCGGAGTGGAAATCCTTCGTGCCCTCGGCTTCCTTGGCCGCCTCGTCGAAGCTGTAGCCGCCGACCGCCTGGTCGACGCTGCCGGATTGGGCCGCCGCCATTCCGGCCAGGGCGCAGAGCGCCAGAGCGCTCGTCATCATGCGTCTCATACTGGGTCCTCCCTAGGATCGGTTCCTGCCGACCGGCTTATGCTTTGCCCGTAACCCTGCATCGGTGCTCGGGTATTTTTCCTCCCGCCGCACGACACAGGATGACAAAGGCAGGGCGAGTGTGTCAATTGATTGTTGTCTGACAAATATGACATTTGGGGTGCCACCGGCGAAGCGAGGGGCGCGTCCCCCGGATCGGGCCGGGGAGGAAGGGGAGGCAGTCATGAAGGCCGGGGGGCGAAGCAGGCCGTGACCGAGGCATTGCGGGGCAGGGGGAGTGCGCACGAGGCCGTGGCCGAGGCCATCGGGCGCCGAATCGTGCAGGGCGAGTTCCCGCCCGGATCGGTGCTGCCCGCCGAGGCGCAATGGTCGAGCCGGTATCAGGTCAGCCGCTCGGTCGTCCGCGAGGCGATCAAGATGCTCTCCGCCAAGGGCCTGCTCACCTCGCGGCCGAAGGTGGGCAGCCGCGTCAAGGAGCGCCGGCGGTGGAACCTGCTCGATCACGACATCCTCGCCTGGTACGCGGAGGCGCCCGGCCGAAGGGAGTTCCTCGGGACGTTGCAGGAGTTCCGCAAGATCTTCGAGCCCGAGGCGGCGGCACTCGCTGCGTCGCGGCGGTCGGAGAAGCAGATGAGGGCGATCTCGGAGGCCTGCGCCGAGATGGGCCAGGCGCGCACGCTGCCCGAGCGCAGCGCGGCCGATGTGCGTTTTCATCTGGGCATTCTGGAGGCGTCGGGCAACGAGATGCTGCTGCCGCTCGGCGCGCTGATCGAATCCGCGCTGGAAAACCTCTTCATGATCATCACGCGCCAGGCGGACGATCTCCGCCATGCCCAGGCGCTCCACGAAGACATCGAACGCGGAATTCGTCTGGGGCGGCCCCTTGCCGCCAGGCGGGCGGTCAGGCGCCTCCTGGCGGATTCCGACGCGATGCTGCACCGGGTCGACCAGCGGGGCGCGGCCGGCACGGATCCGGCCTCGGGCGGCGGGTGAGGCGGGAAGTTGCGGATGGCATGACTCTGGTCAGCGGTCGGTCGCGTGTCGCCCGAGGACCGAGGCGGTCCGGAGCCGTGCATGACGCGGGGCAGGGGCCGCCGGCACTGAGTGGCACGCGGCGGGCGGTGCCCGTGTCTTCATCGCTCCGGCTCGATCGGCGGCAGTACCACCTCGTAATGCTGCCGCATCGCCTGATATTGCGCCTCGCGAAGGTCTTCCGCCGCCTGCTGGCGCCATTCCGATTCCACAAGCTTCCGGACCTGATCGAAGCTGGGAGTCTGGGCGGGCTCTAGGACGTCGAGCCGCACCAGATGCGCCCCGAACGCCGAGGCGACCGGCCCGCGCCATTCGCCCGGCTCGAGCGCGGTCACGGCGGCGAAGAAGCCGTCTCCGAAGGTGCCGTCCACCGCCGTCGCGGCTGCGGCCTCGACTTTCTCGGGGAGCAGCGAATTGTGCCCGAGCCCGCTCGGATCGCCGCCGCCCGAGAGCGCCGCCAGAACGGGCGCCGGGTCGTCCTCGCCGAGGAAGACCTGTCGGAAGCTGGCCCGTTCGGGCCTCGTGAAGCGATCGAGATGCGCGGTGAAATAGTCGCGAAGATCGTCCTCGTTCGGCTCGATGGCTCCGGCGCCGGAATCCGCGAGGAACTCCATCTTCTGGCGCAGGCGCCGGCGGATCACGGTGTCGTCCCGGTCGAGCCCGAGCGCCAGCGCCTCGCGGTAATAGACCTCCTCCCGGACGAAATCCTCGGCCAGCGCCTGAAGCTCTTCCGCCTCAGGTGCGCGCCGCCAGACGGCCTCAAATTGTGCCGAGAGGCGCTCGATCTGCGCCGGCGTCACCTCGATCACCGCAGCTTCCGCCTGCCGGGGCGGCTCGGAGCGCAATCCGAAGGCGAGAAAGACCGCCGTGCCGATCAGCAGGAAATGCAGGAGCGGCTCGCGGAGGATGCGCCCCGCCAGCCCTGGGCCTCCGGCCGACCGATCCTGATGCTGCTTCGGACTCGCGCTCATGCCGTCGCGACCATGGCCGGTGTGGCGGTCATGCCTATGCCGCGGCGGTGAGCGCGAATGCGGCGGCCATCACGCCGACCGCGGCGATCCAGGAGCCGGCCACCGCGCCGGCGACACGGCCGTAGTGTCGCTGGAGGAAATCCACGAGGCCCCAGACCAGGAGAGCCCCGAGGGCGATGCCGAGCGCGCCGCCCAGCGCCGCGAGGCCGCCGGCGCGCAGGCCCGGCGGCAGGTCGATGGCGAGGCCGGCCGCGACGGCCACCGCGGCGGCAAGGGCGACGGTGGGCCAGCGGCCGAGGCTGATGCCGGTCAGGGCGAGCAGGCCGAGGAGCGCCGCGGCGAGCGCGGTGGCGGCGAGGCCCGGCGCGGCATGGGCGGTCAGCGCGCCGATCGACACCGCGAGGCTGCCGGCCAGCGCCAGAGCGGCCAAGGCCGGGCGGACCGATGCCAGGGGCTGGCGGGCGAGCAGCACGGCGACGGCCGCGAGCACGAGGCCCTGCGCCGGATCCGCCAGCGGGTGCAGGAGGGCCGCGTAGAAGGGGCCCAGGTCGCCGAAGGCGTCATGCGCCTCCGCCACGCCGGGGAGCAGCGCGGTCGCGCCAGCGGCGAGGACGAGCGGCGCCGCGCCTGCGGCCGGTCGGTCGGGCATGATCGCGTCTCCGGTCGGGCGATCACTATAGCCCGGGGCGCGGGGAAGGGAATATCCGCGGCCCGACGGCCGTGGCGCGAGGTCCACCGCTTCCCGCCTCACTGACCGACGGAGAGCACGAAATCCGCGACGTCGGACCAGACCTTCGGCGCCTGCCGGTCGCGGAAGAGCCAGTGCCAGCCGTCGGGGTATTCGACGAAACGCCTGCTTCCGGGGATGCGGTCGGCGATCCTGCGCACGGCATCGGGGCGCAGGACCTCGTCATGGCTGCCCATGAGCGTCATCGTCGGGACGGTGACGCGCGGTGCCGCGGCGGCGGCGCGGTCCATCAGCTGCACGAGCCCGTAGAGCTCGCGGCTCGACGGATCGCCGAAATGCCGCCGGTCGTTGCGCGCGCGGGCCAGCGCGTCGTCGTTGTCGGAGACGCGGATGCGCAGGAAGCGCCCGCCGGTCCAGCGCTTCTCGGGCAGCGTGGCGGCGATCGTCCAGGCGCCGGCGCGCCGGAGCGGGTTGAGCGCGTCGCCGCCGGCGATCGCGGGGCCGGCCAGCACCAGCGCATCGGCCTCCATGCCGGATGCCGCGGCCAGGAGCGCGACGCCGCCGCCCATCGAATGGCCGACCACGACCAGCGGCACGCCGGGGTAGATCCGGCGCAGTTCGGCCGCCTCGGCGATGGCGTCGGCGACCAGCGCCTCGACGCCGGGCCATTGCTTGCGGCTGGCATTGGCGCCGAAGCCGCGCTGGTCGGGGGCATAGGTCGTGATCCCGCGCCCGGCCCAGTATCCGGCCGCGCCGTCGAAGGTGAGATCGCCGGCGTCGCCGAAGCCGTGGAGCGCGAGAACGACCGCGCGGGTCGGGCCGCGGCTCGGCCAATGCGCCATGACCAGGGCCTCGCCGGCCCCGGCGGGCCCGCCCGGCGACAGCAGGAGCGCGAGGAGAAGCAGCAGCGCGGTGCAGGCGCGGCGGCAGAGCCCCGACAGGGCCGGCCCCGCGGAGGGCGCGGGCGTTTCCCGGCCGCGACGGCGGTGCCGTCGTGTCACCCTGGCAGGGCCGCCGGGCGACATGGCCGGGTCACGGACGACCGGTGAGGGTGACCATCGGCTCCGGCAGGCCGGGGATTGCGACCTTGGCGGCGAAGACCCGGCCGGCTTCGGGTTCGGCGGCGCGCGCCGCGGCGTCGAGCCCGGCCCAGGCGCTGGTGACATAGAGCTGTCGCAGGTCGCCGCCGAAGGCCGGGCAGGTGATCTGGCTGGCCGGAAGCGCGATCTCGGCCTCGGCGCTGCCGTCGGGCCTCAGGCGCAGCACACGCGAGCCGCCCCAGAGCGCGACCCAGAGCGCGCCCTCGGCATCCACTACCGCCCCGTCCGGCCCGCCGTCGACCGCGGAGAAGTCGTGGAAGACCTCCGGCTCGGCCTCGGGCCAGCCCTCGGCATCGAGCGGCCAGGTGAAGATGCGGTCCTGCTGCGTATCGGCAAAATAGCCGCGGCGCCCATCGGGGGCGAAGCAGATCGCATTGGGGATGGCGATGCCGCTCCGCAGGCGCCGGAGCTCGCCGCGATAGTAGCGGTAGAGCGCGCCGTTCTCCGGAACGGGCGCGGTCTTGCCCATGGTTCCGATCCAGAAGCCGCCCTGGCGATCGGCGCGGCCGTCGTTGGAGCGGGTCTCGGGCCTTTCGGCCTCGAGCGCGACGAGCCGCGCCTTCGCGCCGGTCTCGGGATCGAAGCGCCAGAGCGCGGTCTCCGAGGCGAGGATCAGCCCGCCGGGGATGCGTCCCGCAGCGGAGAAATGCTCGTCGAACTGCCAGATTCGCGGCACGGCGCCGTCAGGTGGGGCGGAAAAGAGCCGCTTGCCCAGGATATCGAACCAGTAGAGCCGCCCGTCCGACCAGATCGGACCCTCGCCAAGCTCGCTCACGATCTCGGGCGCCAGGATATCGGCCATGGCAAACCTCCCTGTCACTTCTCCTTCCTGCCATGCCGGACAACGCACCTGCAATCCTGCGAGGCTCCGCCGCCAGGCTACACCTGCATTTGGCGACGCGACCCCATCCGCGCGAGTTCGGGCACGCCGGGTGTCACTATCCCGCCCGTCGGTGCCCGCCGGGTCGGGCGCTGCCCTCGTCTGTTGGCGGAACGGTTGAGGAAATGGAACGAGCTCCAGATGCAGTAGCTCTTTCGGTCCTTCGCGCAGGGCTTCACCTGTACGTTGCGGAGTGATAGCAAGCGACCATGCTCACATGAGGTCCATCGTGAACCCCCAGGCCCCAATGGCGTGGCTGGAAGGCCGCCCCGCAATCACCAGCCTGCGCGCGGCCGTCTGCGATCTGAACGGCATCCTGCGCGGCAAGCGTGTTCCCGTCGCCCAGGCGCACAAGGTGCTCGAGGGACAGATGCGCATGCCCTATTCGATCACCTGCCTCGACATCTGGGGCGAGGACGTGGCGGGCAACCCCATCGTCTACAAGCAGGGCGACATCGACGGGCGCTGCGAGCCCACGGGTCGCGGCTTCCTGCCGATGAACTGGCTCGGCTCGCCCACGGCGCTCTTGCCGCTCTGGATGCTCGACGAGGCGGGCAAGCCCTATCTGGGCGATCCGCGCCGGGCGCTGGCGGCGATCTGCGACCGGTTCGCGGCGCTGGGCCTGACGCCGGTGGTGGCGACGGAGCTCGAATTCTATCTCGTGGACACCTCCGGCGACGAGCCGAGCCCGCCGAAATCGCCGGTCACCCACAAGCTGCTCGACGGCGACGGCGCGCTCTGCATCGACGACCTCGACCATTTCGAGGCCTTCTTCACCGATGTCTACGCCGCCTGCGACGCCCATGACGTGCCGGTCGATTCGGCGATCTCGGAGAACGGCGGCGGCCAGTTCGAGATCAACCTTCTGCATGTGCCGGACCCGCTGAAGGCCGCGGACGACGCGCTCTACTTCAAGCGCTTCGTCAAGGGGATCGCGCGCAAGTACGACCTCGCCGCCTCCTTCATGGCGAAGCCCTTCCTCGACCGTTCCGGCAACGGCTTCCATGTGCATTTCAGCCTGCTCGACCGCGACGGCCGCAACGTCTTCGACAACGGCACGCCGGAGGGCTCGCCGGTGATGCATCATGCGGTGGGCGGGCTCCTCGACATGATGCGGGCTTCGAGCCTGATCTTCGCGCCGCATCGCAACAGCTACCGCCGGCTGCAGCCCAATGCCCATGCGCCGACCGAGGTGGTCTGGGGCTACGAATCCCGCCATGCCGCGGTGCGCATTCCCGGCGGGCCGAATTCGGCCCGGCGCATCGAGCACCGCGTCGCCGGCGCGGACGCCAATCCCTATCTGGTCCTGGCGGCGATCCTCGGGGCGGCGCTGCAGGGCATCGAGAAGGCCATCGTGCCGCCCGAGCCGATGTCGAGCCAGCCCGACGGCTCGGGCGCCTCGCTGCCGCTCGACTGGAAGCTCGCCATCGAGGCCTTCGAATCGAGCCTGCCCATGCATGACGTCTTCGCGCCGGTGCTGCGCGAGACCTTCGTGGGCATGAAGCGGCAGGAGCTTCAGGTCTTCTCGCAGCGGATCAATCCCTTCGAGCACGAAACCTATCTGGAGACGGTCTGAGGCTCCGCCATCGGGCCGCGGCGGTTCCGGGCGACCGGGACGGGCGGAGGTGCGAAGGTTCGGGAGCCTGGGCGGGAAGAATGCGCAACGAAACCAAGGGCATCCTGGCCATCGTCGCCGCCGCGACCTTCTGGGGGCTGTCGGGGATCTATTTCAAGGCGCTCGTGCATGTGCCGCCGCTGGAGATCCTGAGCCACCGCGCGATCTGGAGCGCGGTCTTCTTCGGCGCGGTTCTGGCGCTGCAGGGACGCGCCGGCGAGATTCGCGCGGCGCTGGCGCAGCCGCGAACCTGGGCGATCCTCGGCACCTCCGCCGGCCTCATCGCGCTCAACTGGCTCGGATTCATCCACGCGATCCAGACGAATCGGGCGCTGGAGGCGGGCCTTGGCTATTACATGTTCCCGCTGGTCGCGGTGGCCTTCGGCTATCTCTTCTTCGCGGAGCGCTTCTCGCGGCGGCAGGCGACGGCGATCGGCCTCATGGCCGGCGCGGTCGTGGTGCTCACGCTGGGCCTCGGGCAGCCTCCCATGATCGGCCTCCTGCTCGCGGTCACCTTCGGGCTCTACGGGCTGATCAAGAAGCGCCTGGCGATCGGGCCGGTCCTGAGCGTCTTCATCGAGACGCTGCTGCTCGCGCCGCCAGCGGTGATCTGGCTCTGGGGCTCGACGTCGCTCGGCTGGCCCGACATCGGCGGCCGCGCGCCGCTCGGCTTCGGCGAGGATGCGCTGACCGCGGCCCTGCTGCTCGGCTCGGGGCCGCTCACCGCAACGCCGCTGGTCCTCTTCTCCTATGCGGCGAAGCGTCTCGCCTATGCCACGGTCGGCTTGGTGCAATATCTCAACCCGACGCTGCAAGTCGCTGTGGCGGCGCTGGTTTTCGGCGAGGCGGTGACGCCATGGCACCTGCTCGCCCTCCCGATGATCTGGGCGGGGCTGGCGCTCTATTCCTGGGACGGGCTGGCTCAGGAGAGGCGGCGGCGCAGCTCCGCGATCAGCTCCGCCACGCTTCCCACGACCGAGAGCGAGGCGCGGAACGCGGTATCCGCGAAGCCATGCGCGACGATGTGATCGAGCAGGGCCACCAGCGGATCCCAGTATCCCGCCACGTTCAGGAGCAGCACCGGTTTCTCGTGCAGGCCGAGCTGGCGCCAGGTGAGCACCTCGAAGAGCTCGTCGAGCGAGCCGGGGCCGCCGGGCAAAGCCACGATGGCATCGGCGTTCATGAACATCACCTTCTTGCGCTCGTGCATGGTCTCGGTGACGACGAAGGTGGAGAGGTCGCGCCGTCCGACCTCGCGGGCCACGAGATGCGCGGGGATGACGCCGAAGGTCGCGCCGCCCGCGGCGCCGGCGGCCGCGGCGAGTTCGCCCATCAGCCCGACATCGCCGGCGCCGTAGACGAGGCGCAGTTTCTCCGCTGCCAGGGCGCGGCCGAGGTCGCGGGCGCTCGCGGCATAGGCGGGGTCGTCGCCGGGCCGTGAGCCACAGAAGACGCAGACGGATTTCGGCGGTGCAGCGTGCATGGACAGGCCCTTGACTTCTCTTTAGGTTGCGCCGCGGCAGATTTGTGACAGGCTTGCTGCTAGCAGATTGCCGCGCGATGGGCGAGGGGCCGCGGCAGGAAAGGGCCGGCATGACGCAGGCAGGCGATGACGAGACGGACGGAAGGCCCGGCGAATCCCACGCGACCGGGCGCAAGACGCTTGCGCTGCTGGCAGCGTCCGGCGGCATAGCCTTCCTGCTCTACGCGACGCTCGGCCGGGAAGGCCATGAGGCGGCCGTGCCGCCGCCCGAGGCCGGGACCGCGGCGCTTCAGGAGGCGGCGCCCGACGCGGGCGCGGCGCCTGCGACGGAGGGGGCGGCGGAGGAACCCGCATCGGAGGCGCCGGGCTTCGACGTCGTCCGGGTCGCCCCGGACGGCTCGGCGGTGGTCGCCGGGCGCGCGGCGCCGGGATCGGTCGTCACCGTCTATGCCGACGGCGAGCCGCTCGCGGAGGCCGAGGCCGATGCGGACGGCGATTTCGTGGCGATCTTCACCGCCGCGCCTTCGGAGGAGCCGCGCGCCCTGACGCTCGATGCCGTGACGCCCGAGGGCGAGAGCGCGGCCTCGGAGGAGGTGGTGATGCTGCTGCCCGAGGCGGCATCCACGGCAGAGGCCGGCGCCGCGCCGGAAGAGGGCGCGCGCCCGGCGGAGGCTACGCCTGAGGCAGTCCGACCGCAGCCGCGGGTGGCGGCGACGGCGATCCTGCGCCCGGAGGGGGTCGAGGTTGTGTCGACCGGGGATGCGGCCGGCGTTGCCTCGCCGGGGCGGCAGGTTTCGCTCGCGAGCATCTCCTACGGCGAGGGCGGCGCGGTCGCGCTGGCGGGGCTCGGCGGTGCCGGGGCGCGGCTCCGGGCCTATGTCGACGACGATTTCGCTCTCGAGACCGACGTGGGACCCGACGGGCGCTGGGCGATCGAGCTCGGCGACGTGGCGCAGGGCGTCTACCGGCTGCGCATCGACCAGATCGACGCCGAGGGCCGGGTGTCGAGCCGGGTCGAGACGCCGTTCCAGCGCGACTATCCGGCGGTCCCGCTTCCGCGTCCGGACGGCGGCGCGCGGCCGGCCGTCGTCACCGTGCAGCCGGGGGCGAATCTCTGGACCCTGGCGCGCGTGCATTATGGGTCCGGCGTGCTCTACACCCAGATCTTCACGGCGAATCGCGAGCTGATCCGCGATCCGGACCTGATCTATCCGGGCCAGATCCTCGCGCTGCCGGGTGTGGAGGCGACGGAATGACGGGTGGCGGCGACCGGGGCGGCCGGTGAGCGCATGACCGACGCCACGGGCCTCGCCGAGGGCGGATACGCCAGCGCCGCGCGCACCATCCGCCGGGTCACGCCCTATCTCTGGCCGGAGGGCGAGCGGGCGGTTCGGACCCGCGTCGTGCTGGCGATGCTGGCACTGGTCGCGGCCAAGTTCGCCACGGTCGTCACCCCCTTCTTCTTCAAATCCGCGGTGGACGGGCTGGCGCCGGCCGATCCGGCGAAGCATGCGGATTTCCTGCTGGTCGCGGGACCGGTGGCGCTGACGGTGTTCTACGGGCTGATGCGGCTTGCGGGCGTCGGCTTCGGGCAGCTCCGCGACGGCATTTTCGCGCGCGTCGGGCAGCGGGCGCTGCGGCAGCTGGCGCTGGAGACCTTCCGCCACATCCATGCGCTCAGCCTGCGCTACCACATCACCCGCAAGACCGGCGGCCTGAGCCGGATCATCGAGCGCGGCGTGAAGGGCGTCGATTTCCTGCTGCGGTTCCTGCTCTTCTCGATCGTGCCGCTGGCCCTGGAGCTGGCGATGGTCGCGGCGATCTTCTTCTTCGTCTTCGACGTCTGGTACCTCCTGGTCGTGGCTGTGACGATCGCGCTCTATGTCTGGTTCACCTTCAAGGTCACCGAATGGCGCGTGAAGATCCGCCAGCGCATGAACGAGCGCGACACCGACGCGAACCAGAAGGCGATCGACAGCCTGCTGAACTTCGAGACGGTGAAGTATTTCGGCGCCGAGGGTCGCGAGGCGGCGCGCTACGACGCCTCGATGCAGGGCTACGAGGGCGCGGCGGTCAAGACCCAGGTCAGCCTCGCCTGGCTGAACCTCGGCCAGTCGCTGATCATCACGACGGGCCTCGTGATCGTCATGGTGATGGCCGCGCGGGGCGTGCAGGCGGGCAGCCTCACGGTCGGCGATTTCGTCATGGTCAATGCCTACATGATCCAGATCACCATGCCGCTGAACTTCCTCGGCACGGTCTATCGCGAGATCCGGCAGGCGCTGGTCGACATGGCGGCGATGTTCGACCTGCTGGAGCAGCCGGCGGAGATCGAGGACCGGCCCGGGGCGAAGCCGCTGGTGGTCAGCGCGGGCCGCATCGAGTTCCGCGACGTCGCCTTCGCCTACGAGACCGAGCGCAGCATCCTGCGCGACCTGACGCTCACCGTGGAGCCCGGCCAGACGGTGGCGGTGGTCGGGCCGTCGGGCTCGGGGAAGTCGACGATCGGGCGGCTTCTCTTTCGCTTCTACGACGTGAGCGCCGGCGCGGTACTGATCGACGGGCAGGATCTGCGTGAGGTCACGCAGGCGAGTCTGCGCGCGGCGATCGGGGTGGTGCCGCAGGACACGGTGCTCTTCAACGACACGATCTACTACAACATCGCCTACGGGCGGCCCGAGGCCACGCGCGAGGAGGTCGAGGGCGCGGCGCGGGCGGCGCAGATCCACGATTTCATCGCGGGGCTGCCGGAGGGCTACGACACCACCGTGGGCGAGCGGGGCCTGAAGCTCTCGGGCGGCGAGAAGCAGCGGGTGGGGATCGCGCGCACCCTGCTGAAGGACCCGCCGATCCTCCTCCTCGACGAGGCAACGAGCGCGCTCGACAGCGAGACCGAGCGCGACATCCAGGATTCGCTGCGCGCCATGGGCGAGGGGCGCAGCGTGATCACCATCGCGCACCGGCTCTCCACGGTGGTCGATGCGGACCGGATCGTGGTGCTGGAGCGGGGGCGGGTCGTCGAGCAGGGCAGCCACGAGGCCCTTCTGGCGCTGGGGGGGCGCTACGCGCGCATGTGGACGCGCCAGCAATCCGATCCGGACGCGGAGGCGGAGGCGACCGACGCCGCCTGAGCCCGCGGTGCCCTGATACCAGCGGCGCTTCCGTCCGACCCGGGCCGTGGCCCGAGGCCGACACTCGGGCAAGAAAATGGCTGCGCCCCGCGCGGCCCACACCACATTCCCCCGGGCCGAGAAGGCGAGGCGCCGGTGGCGCCTTGCCCGGTCCGGTCGCCCGGAGGCGCGAGCCG
>ERZ795053.373-NODE-373-length-56681-cov-10.742857_pt1 | contig 56681 bp, 53 predicted proteins | sample MGYA00375137_ERZ795053 | MGnify/ENA primary metagenome ERZ795053 (study PRJEB30182, sample SAMN05720284) | activated sludge metagenome | isolation source: Anaerobic digester | place: Hong Kong | collected 2014-12-17 ...
GCCATGCCAGTGAACGCCGTGCTCGGGCTTGTACCGAGCACTGGCGTTGTCCCCCTTCACGAGGTAAGAGGGGGGAAGGGGCCGCAGGCGGCTCAAGGGTGTCCCTACTCCACCGCCGTCGCCGGGGTCCCCCCGGCCACGGCGGTGCTCCCTTGAGGGGGTGAGGCCCGCGGCTCCGGGTCTGCCTGCGCAGACCCGGACGGGCCGAACGGCCGCCGCCTCTGGCGGCATGAGCGTGGGGTCACAAGCCGAAGGCTGTGGAGCCTGGGGGTGGGCTCTTCACCCGCCGTCCACCACCTCGGCCCCTTCGGCCTTGAGCGCGCCCTTGTCGAACAGCGGGGCCAGCACCTGGGCCAGCCAGTCGTCCCAGCCGAGGTCGGGGCGGTGCTGCTGGTGCAGCAGGTGCAGTGCGGGGGCGCGCGCCAGCCAGTCCATGAAGGCCGGGCGCGGCATGCGCTCGACGTCCATCATCTGGTATTTGATGAGCACCTTGGCGGCGTAGAGCGCGTGCTGGGCCGGGTGGGCGCTGAAATAGTCGATGCGCTGGCGCGCGCGTTCCAGGGCGGCGTGGATGGCGCCGCCTGCGCGGCCGAACGGTGCGCCGTGGCCGGGGATGATGAGGGCCGGGTCGAGCCGCTCGATCAGCGCCAGCGTGTCGGCGAAGGGCTCGAAGCCGTCGGAGCCGTCGATGTGCGGGAAGATCACGCCCACGCCGTTCTCCCACATGGCGTCGCCGGCCATCAGCACGCCGTGGCGCGGTTCGAACAGCAGCACGGCCAGCGCGTCGTGGCCGGGGGCGGCGTGGACGTCCCAGCTGAAGCCGCCCAGCACCACGCTCTGGCCGGGTGCCAGCGCGTGCGCGGCGGTGAAGCGGTCGCAGCGCTGGCCGGTGTCGCCGAAGGTGAGGGCGTCTTCGTCCCAGGCCTGCACGTGGGGCAGCGAGGGCTCGGGCACCCAGGTGCGCGTACCCGGATGGGCGGCCTGCAGCGCGGCCGTGCCGCCGCAATGGTCGCTGTGCAGGTGGGTATGGGCGATGTCGGCCAGCGGCCGGCCCTGCAGCAGGCCGGCCACACGCTCCACCGCATCGGCGGCGTGCTTGACGTGGCCGGTGTCGATGACGCAGGGCGCCTCCCCGGTGCACACCAGGGTGTTGCAGGAAAGCCAACCGCGCTCCAGCACATGCATCGAGGGGGGCAGCGCGCTCATGGATGACAAGTATTGCACGCCGGTTCGCGGCGCTTGATACGACCCGGTTGCCAGTGTTCGGGTGCTGTGGTGCAATGTAAACCGTAAGCCCCCGCGTTCAGGGGGGAGGATGGTCCGGAAGTGTCGGTACTCAAGAAAATCAGATCGTGGTTGCGTTCCCCGAACACGGAGCGCGAACTGGTGGAGCGCGCCGGGCAGATGGTGATGCAGCACATCCGGCTGCGCGGCCGCTGCGAATGCCTCGCCACCCGCAACGAGCAGGGTGTCGATGGCTTCCTGCTGGTGCTGCGGACCACCATGCACGTGCCAGCGCCTGACCGGGTGGAGATGAACTACTACTTCGCCCGCAAGATCCGCGAGATGCTGCACACCGACGCGCCGATCATGCTGTGGATCCAGGATTCGAAGGACGCGAGCCGCGTGGCCTCCATGGCCACCATCAGCACGGCGCGCGTGGTGGCGCAGATCCGCGCCGCCAATCCGTCGCCCCAGGAACAGGTGGCGGCCGAACTGGTGCAGCGTCTGCGCGAAGAGGTGCAGCAGGGACGCGAGGAGCGCCGGCGGCGCCAGCGTCACCTGGAGGTGCCGGCCACCGATCTGGCCGAGCTGGGCGTGGTCTGAGCCCTGTGGCCGCTGCGGCGGCGGCTCAGGCTGCGCCAGCCCCGGCCGGCGGCCACGCCAGCCTCTGGCGGCTCTCGAACACGCGCTCGGTGCCCGTCACGGGGTCGGTAAAGGCCAGGCCGCGGGCCAGCAGCTGCAGCGGGGCTTCGAAGCCGGGCGCCTGTTCAGCGGTTTCCAGCACGTCGGGATAGAAGCGATCGCCAGCGATCGGCACGCCCAGCGCCGCCATGTGCACGCGCAGCTGGTGGCGCTTGCCGGTGACGGGTTCCAGTTCATAGCGCCCCAAGCTGTCCCGGGCTTCCGCCAGGCGCCAGCGGGTTTCGCTGTTGGCCGCGCCGGCCACTTCGCGCATCAGAAAGAAGCGCTCCGGGTCTTCCTCGATGCGGCTCGTGCGGGTCTGCCAGCCTGGCGCGGCTTGCGGCGCCGCGGGCAGATGCGCCAGCGCCTCGTAGCGCTTGCGCAACCCCTGGGCGCGCACCAGCGCGTGGTAGGCGTCGCGGTGAGCGGGCTGCACGCAGAAGGCCACGATCCCGGCGGTTTCGCGGTCGATGCGGTGCAGGGGCACCAGGGTGTCGATGCCCAGGCGCCGCTGCAGCCGCGCCAGCAGGGTCTGGCGGGCGTAGCGGCCACCGGGAGTCACGGGCAGGAAATGCGGCTTGTCGGCCACCACCAGCAGCTCGTCCTGGAACAGCACGTGCTCTTCGCCCGGAACTTCGGGTTCGGCCTCCAGGTGGCGCCAGTAGTAAAGGCGCTGCTGTGGCCTGTAGGGCGCGTGGGGCGGCACGGGCCGGCCGGCATCGCAGAGCACGTCGCCGGCGGCCATGCGCTCGGCCCAGGCCTGGCGGGGCAGGGCGGGCAGGCGCTCGGCCAGGAAGTCCAGCACCGTGGGCCAGGGCCCGGCCGGCAGGGCCACGCAGCTCGCGCGCAGGCCGTCGCGGGCTGGAACATGCGGACTGCGCGGGGCGTGGGCCATCTGGATTTTATGAATGAAATCGAGCTCTTGGCCTTGCGTGGCGGGCGCAGGCAGCTATGAATCAAATAGCGATTCGCTCAAACACCAGGTCCCACACGCCGTGGCCCAGGCGCAGGCCCCGCTGCTCGAACTTGGTGAGCGGGCGGTAGGCGGGGCGGGGCGCGTAGCCTTCGGCCGTGTTGCGCAGCAGCGGCTCGGCCGACAGCACTTCCAGCATCTGCTCGGCGTAGGGCTGCCAGTCGGTGGCCAGATGCAGATAGCCGCCGGGCGCCAGGCGTTCGGCCAGCAGGCGCACGAAGGGCGACTGGATCAGCCTGCGCTTGTGGTGGCGCTTCTTGTGCCACGGGTCCGGGAAGAACACGTGCACGCCGTGCAGGGTGCCTGGGGCGACCATGTCGCGCAGCACCTCGACAGCGTCGTGCTGGAGGATGCGGATGTTCTGCAGCTCGTGGATGCGCACCAGCTTGAGCAGCGCGCCCACGCCGGGTTCGTGTACCTCACAGCCGATGAACAGGGTGTCGGGCTTCAGCGCGGCGATGTGCGCGGTGGCGCTGCCCATGCCGAAGCCGATTTCCAGCACGGTCTGCGCATAGTTCTGGCCGCTGGACCTTGCCTGGCTAGCGGTGGCAGCTACCAGATCGGTAGTGGCGGGGTCATGGGGCAGGATGTAGCGCGGGCCCAGGTCGGCCAGCGCGCGGGCCTGGCCCACGGTCATGCGGCCGGCGCGGACGACAAAGCTGCGGATGCCACGCCGGTGCGGCTGATCGGCAGCGTCGGTGGCGGTGGCCGCGGGCTCGGTGCTCTTGTCTGCGGCGGGAGGCGTGCCGGGCAGGGTCGGCCCCGTGGGGGCGCCGTTCATGCCTGGTCGGGGGTGTCGCCGGCCGGGGTGTCGGCGGCTTTCAGGGCGTCAGCCAGGGCCTGCTCCGGTGTCGGGCCGTCGGCTTCGTCGGCCGCCGGGTTCTGCAGCGACATGTGGCCGCGTGTCTTGGCCGGCCCGCGGGCTTCGCCTTCGCACTTGGAGTGCTTGCGCAGCACGCTGACCAGCTGGGCGTACACCTTGGGGTTGGCCGCCAGGCATTCCTGCAGCTCGAGGTACTCGGATTCGCCGGCGAAGTTGCCGATCAGGCCGCCGGCCTCGGTCACCAGCAGCGAGCCGGCGGCCACGTCCCAGGGCTTGAGGCCGGTCTCGAAGAAGCCGTCGGAAAAGCCGGCCGCCACGTAGGCCAGGTCGAGCGCGGCGGCGCCCGGGCGGCGCAGGCCGGCGGTGCGTTTCATCACGTCGGCCATCATGGCCAGGTAGCCCTGGAAATCGTCGCCCTTGCGAAACGGGAAGCCGGTGGAGATCAGGCTGTCCTGCAGGCGCGTGCGCTTGGAGACGCGGATGCGCCGCTCGTTCATGAAGGCGCCACGGCCGCGCGTGGCGGTGAACAGGTCGTTGCGGGTGGGGTCGTAGATCACGGCCTGCTCGATGCGGCCCTTGACGGCGAGCGCGATGCTCACGCAGTAGACCGGAAAGCCGTGGATGAAGTTGGTGGTGCCGTCCAGCGGGTCGATGATCCAGACGTGGTCGGAGCGCTGGTTGCCGTGCTCGCGGCCCGACTCCTCGGCATGGATGCCGTGGTTGGGGTAGGCGCCGAGCAGGGTCTCGATGATGGCGTTTTCGCTCGCGTGGTCGACTTCGGTGACGAAGTCGTTGACCTGCTTCTGCGAGACGCGCACGGCCTCGACGTCGAGCGCGGCGCGGTTGATGATCGCGCCAGCGGCGCGCGCGGCCCGGATGGCCACGTTGAGCATGGGGTGCAGGGAGGACGACATGGGTTGTGGGAAGAACAGCTGACACGCGCTGCGCGATGGCGGCGCGAAACCGCTATTGTCCCACGCGGCGGCCCTGCGCGCAGCAGCTTGGTGCCGGCGGCGGCCCTTGAAAGCGCGTCATCCGAACTTAACTAGGAAGTATGACCAGGCCGCGGGTGCGGCCCGGCAAGCCAGATCCACCCCAAAGTGGCTTTCTAGAGGAGATTTCCATGGCCAGCCAACTGCAACGCGGCAACCTGTTCGACGACATCTTTCGCGAGTTCGCGCCCGGCTTCTTCATCAAGCCCCTGCACGGCGACAGCCTGCCGGCGGCCTCGCAGATCAAGATCGACGTGAAGGAGTCCGATACGGCCTACACCGTGAACGCCGAGGTGCCCGGCGTGAACAAGGAAGACATCCACGTTTCCATCGACGGCGGCGTGGTCACGCTGCGTGCCGAGGTCAAGCAGCACGACAGCGAAGCCAGCGGCGAGAAGGTGCTGCGCAGCGAGCGCTACTACGGCGCCGTGGCGCGCAGCTTCCAGCTGCCGCAGGAAGTCGACCAGGCGGGCGCCAAGGCCAAGTACGAGAACGGCGTGTTGCTGCTCTCCCTGCCCAAGAAGCAGGCCAGCGGCGCGCAGCGGCTGAACATCGAGTAAACCCGGACGCCGCGGCCGGAACGTTCCGGACCGGCTGGCGACGTCGGCTTCAGACGAAGCCGACGTTGCGCACGCTGAAGTTGTTGATGCTGGGCGCCACCAGCGGCAGTTCCGACGCCGACACGCCGAACCACGAAGCCAGCGTGGCCGCGTACTGCGCCACCGCCGTGGTGGGCAGCAGCCGGCCCTGGCCGGTGTCCTCGGGCCCGCCCAGCGCCACCTGGGGCGGCGTGCCGTAAAAGGCGCCGCCCTTCACGGCGCCGCCCATCACGAAATGGGTGCTGCCCCAGCCGTGGTCGGATCCATCGCCATTGGAGGTCATGGTGCGGCCGAAGTCGGAGGCGGTGAAGCTGGTCACGTTGGCGCCGATGCCGATCTGGTCCATGGCAGCCTGAAAGCCCGCCATGGCGCGCGCCACCTGATCCATCAGCACCGGGTGGCGTGTGCTCAGGTTGTCGTGCGTGTCGAAGCCACCCAGCGAGACCATGAACACCTGCCGCTTCATGCCCAGCGCGCCGCGCGCGTCGATCAGGCGGGCCACCATCTCGAGCTGCTGGTTGAGCGGCTGCCTGGTGCCGTTCACGTTGGCCGGCAGCAGTGCGTCGAACTTGGTGTCGCTGCCCGCAATGGCACTGCTGAGCGCGCCCTGCGAATCGATGGCGCGCGCCGTGATGCGGTTGTATTCGTTCTCCAGCACCTGCGTGCGGGTCTGCGTGATCAGGCTGCGCAGCGTGTCGCGGCAGGTGGTGGAGCCGAACAGGTCCTTCACCGCGCCGTTGATCGCCACCGGCCCGCCGGTACCGATCTGGTAGGCCAGCGCGGTCTGGCCGGCCAGGAACACCGCATTGCCCGTGACCGACATGCAGCTGAACAGCGCGTTGCCGTTGGTGGACAGCGCCAGGTCGCCCAGTGCGCCGCCCCAGCCGCGCACCGAGCCTTCGGCCTGCGAGCTTTGCCAGACCGACTGCTGGTCGTTGTGCGAGAACAGCTTGGGCGGCAGCGGTACCGAGCGGGCCTGATACTCGGCCAGCGTGGTCGGCTGGATCAGCGGCCCCACGTTGAGCTGCACCGCCAGCTTCTTGCTGTCGAACAGGGGCTTGAGCGGCGCCAGCGACGGCGCCAGCGCGTACTGCCGCCCGTTTGCCAGCGCCGGCGACAGGGCGGTGGCGTCCAGCGTGCCGCGCGCCAGCGCCAGGGCGCCGCGCACGGTGGCGTAGTCGGCGTGGCCGCTGGTGTCGTAGGGGATCACCGTGTTGCCGTTGTCGTTGCCGCCGTACAGGAAGATGCAGACGAGGGCCTTGTAGTCGGATGCGCTGATCGCTGCCGCCGCCTCGCCGATGGCGGCCAGGTTGATGGCCCAGGGCGCGGCCGCGCCGGCCACGCCGAGCTGCCCCAGACGCTGCAGGAAGGCGCGACGGGCGATATGCCGGGTGTTGTCGATGAACATGGTCGGCTCCCTTACTTCTGCACCAGGTATTCGGGGCAGCACATCACCATCACGATGGCCGACCACACGCGCGTCTTCCTGGCCCAGTCGCTGTTGGGGTTGATGCTGTTGATGGCGTCGCGGATCGCCGCCGCCGTGGCGGCCGACAGCTGGCCGGCCGCCAGGATCAGGTTCAGCCGGTCCACCAGGGCCGGCGGGTCGTTCACCAGCGCCATTTCCTGGGTGTAGGTGTCGACCGAGACCTTGCTGGTGGAGCTGCCGTAGACGCCGTAGGCGATGGCGTTCTGCATGAAGTTCACGTAGCCGGCCACCGAGGTTTCATTGGCCAGCTGGAACTCCGGCGCGGTGAGCGAACTGGTGGCCAGCGCCGTGTTGGGCGGCACATAACCCGGGCGGAAGAAGTTGAACACCGACGGGCTGCGCAGCGGGCTCTGGCCCAGGGCGGTCGACGCGTCGGACTTGTTCCAGACGATCCACTTGCCGTCGTTCGAGGTGGCGCCGAAGGTACGCGCCCATTGCACCAGGCGCAGCATCGGCTCGCGCAGCCGGCCCCAGGTGGCGCTCTTGAGGCTGGGGGCTTCGCGTGCCTCGCTGTCCAGCAGCACTGCCTTGGTGACGGCGCGCAGGTCGCCGCGCACGCCGCTGCCGTTGTTGGCGAACACCGCGGCCACGCGGCCCACGTAAGCCGAACTGGGGTTGCTGGTGACCAGCCGCTGAATCAGCTGATGGGCGATGAAGGGCGCGGTATTGGCGTGGTTGAACAGCGTGTCCAGCGCCGTGCCCAGCGCCTGCGCCCCGGGCGTGTTGCCGGCGATGGTGGTGCCGAGGAAGCTGGCGTCCATCGTCGAATGCCTGGCCGCGGTGAACGCCATCGGATTGCGGAACTTGACCGGGTTGGTGCCCTTGACGTGGCCGGTCGTGTCCCAGTTGTAGCCGGTGAACACACGGGCCAGGTTGCTGACGTCGGAGGCGCCGTAGGTCTCGATCGGCTGGCCGTTGGCGCCGCGCTTGAGCGTGCCGTCGGCGTTCAGCTGGTACAGGCCGATGGTGAACAGCTGCATCACCTCGCGCGCGTAGTTTTCGTCCGGCAGACGGCCTGTCTTGGGGTTTTCGCCCTGATTGCCGCGCGTGTTCAGGTAGGCGCCCATGGCCGGGTTGAGGGTGATGGCTTCCAGCAGCTGGCGGTAGTTGCCGAAGGCGTGCTGGTTGAGCAGGTCCCAGTAGGCCGCCATGGCGAACGAGGGGTTCTCGCCGTCGATGCCGTCCGCCGACACCACCATGATCTCCGACCAGGCCAGTGCCACCCGCTTGCGCAGAGCGTCCGGCGCGCTCATGAGCTGTTGCCAGACCATGAAGTCGGTGTAGGAGCCGTTGTAGAGCACGCCGCTGTCCGCGCTGTTGTAGCCCTGGCTGACCAGCCAGTCCCAGCCCGTGGTGCTGGACGACCGGTTCATCTCGGCTTCCAGCCAGGCGTCGTAACCCAGGCTGCGCACGCTGTCGATCTCGGCCTGCGTGGACGAGAACTGGGCCTGCTGCAGGAAGCGCGCCGCCTCGGCAGCCGAGGCCGGCTGCGCGGGCGCCGGTGACGAGGTGCCGCTGCCGTCGCCGGCGCCGGACGAAGATGTTCCCGATCCGGCGGTCGACCCGTCGCTGCCGCCTCCGCAGGCGGCCAGCACGGCGGACATCAGCGTGGCGAGGCCCGCCGCGCCCGCGCTTGTCACGCCTGGGCGGTTGCCCTCTGCGGGTTGGGCAGCGTCCCCCACAGCTTCGGGGGCGGCCAAATCTGCCGGCGGTGGTCCGTCGGGTCGGGTCATGAATCCCTCCATCCTCGTGGTGGCTGCCGGCTCGGGCCGGCTCCGTGCGATTACATACGCCCGAGGGCACGTTTCCCGAGCTGCGGGCCCATCAGTTTGTAAGGCTTGCAAGCAGGCGCAATGGCCGCGCCCGGGTGTCGGTCAGAAACTGTCGGCCAGCCCGTGGCCGGGCAACTCGCGTGCCAGCCATTCCGTGACATTTTTTTCACCCGTGGGCAACACGCGCCGCTGCGGCATGCTGCGCAGCCAGGTGAGCTGGCGCTTGGCCAGCTGCCGTGTGGCGGCGATGCCGCGCTCGCGCAGCTCGGCCAGCGGCCAGCCTTCGTCGAGCGCCTGCCAGGCCTGGCGGTAGCCCACGCAGCGCATCGAGGGCAACTCGGGCGAGAGGTCGCCGCGCGCGCGCAGCGCAGCCACTTCATCGAGAAAGCCTTGCTCCAGCATGATGTCGAAGCGCTGGGCGATGCGCTGGTGCAGCCAGGCGCGATCTTCTGGTTCCATGGAAAAAACGGGGATGGGCCTTGCGTGACGGGCGCAGGCAGCTTCACTTTTTGTAGTGTGGAGCTGCGACATCGGCGTGCCTGTGAGGTGCCAGACCTCCAGCGCACGCTGGATGCGCTGGCTGTCGGCGGGCGCCAGGCGCGCGGCGGTGGCCGGGTCCGCACGCGCCAGCTCGGCGTGCATGGCGGGCCAGCCGTGCTCGGCGGCCTGCTGCTCCAGCCGGGCGCGCAACGCAGGGTCGGCCGGTGGCAGGGCGTCCAGACCCTCCAGCAGCGCCTTGATGTAGAGCATGGTGCCGCCCACCAGCAGCGGCAGCCGCCCACGGGCGCGGATGGCGTCGATCAGCGCATTGGCGTCGCGCACGAATTCGGCCGCGCTGTAGGCCTGGCGCGGGTCGCGGATGTCGATCAGGTGGTGCGGCACGGCCGCGCGCTCGGCCGGCGTGGGCTTGGCCGTGCCGATGTCCATGCCACGGTAGACCAGGGCGGAATCGACGCTGACGATCTCCAGCGGCAACCGCTCGGCCAGCGCCAGCGCGACCGCGCTCTTGCCGCTGGCCGTGGGGCCGGTCAGGAAGACGGCGCGCCAAGGCGCCGGGTCAGCCATGTTCGGGCGGCTCGCCATACTTCTGCACCAGGGTCCAGGCCGTCACCGCGATGACCGTGCACCAGACGAAATGCGCCGCCGCCATGGGGCGCGGCGTGCCGTCCATGGCCTGGCCCAGCCACAGGCCGACGCCGAAGGCGGCTGCCATCATGATGAAGCCGTTGAGCGCCGAGGCAGCGCCCGCCATCTGTGGAAAGGGCGACACCGTGCCGCTCTGGCCCACCGGCTGGTGCACGCCGTGCGCCAAGATGAAGATCGCCTGCGGCAGCATCACCGCCCAGGGCCCGTACCAGGTCTGGCCCCAGCCGAACCAGGCCAGCCCGCCCATCAGCGCGCCGGCCGTGAAGGTGACGAACCCCGCCACGAACACCGAGCGGCGGATGCCCAGCCGCACCAGCATGCGCCGGCAGGCCACGGTGCCCAGGATGTAGATCACCGACTGCGTGGCCATGAAGCCGCCGTAGGCCAGCTTGCTGATGCCCAGCGTGCCGATCAGCACGAACGATGACCCCGCCAGGAAGCTGAACAGCGCCACGTACGAGGCGGTGGACAGCAGCGAGTAGGTGAGAAAGGTCGGGTGCCGCGCGATCTGCGACCAGGCCCGCAGCATGGTGCCCGGCACCAGCGCGCGCGGGTTGCGCTGCGGAATGGTTTCCTTGAAGCGCAGCGCGATGAAGGCGAAGGTGCCGATGCCGAACAGCGCCAGCACCAGCAGCGCCGCGCGCCAATGCACCCATTCGGTCACGGCGCTGCCCAGTGGCGCGCAGGCGATGGCGATTACGCCCAGGCCGGTCAGGCCGCGCGACATCATGCGCGCACCTTCCAGCGGCTGGTAGAGATCGCGCACGATGGCGCGCGCGCACATCACCGCCGCGCCCATGAAGGCACCCTGGGCGATACGCGCCAGCACCAGCAGTTCCATGTCCGGCGCCACCACGCAGGCCAGCGAGGCCAGCACGTAGCCGCCCATGCCGACCAGCAGCACGGGCCGTCGCCCGAAGCGGTCGGACAGCGGCCCCCACACCAGCTGCGACACCCCAAAGGCCAGCAGCAGCGCCGCGAAGGTGAGCTGCACCTCGGCCATCGCCGCGCGCAGGTCCGCCTGCATGGCCGGCAGCGCGGGCAGGTAGACGTCGGTGGTGACGGGCTGGATGCCCAGCAGCAGGGCGAGCAGGACGACGACGGTGGTGGGAGACATGGCTGGGAAAAGACGCGCCGGCCTCCGAGACGCCCGACGGGGCCTGGGCAGTCCGGCAAGCCGGCGTGCTGGGCTTGCGGCGAGGGTAGCAGATGGGCGCCCGCGCCGCGCTCAGCCACCGGCGCGCCAGACCCGGCCGGCGCCCACCGCGTAGACAACCGCGCCAGCGGCCGGCCGCATCGCCTGGCCGCCGGTGAAGGCGCCAAAGGCCGGCAGGATCAGCTGGCCCGGGCCGAGATGGAAGCAGGGCAGGCGCAGCCGGTCGCGTCCCGGCCCTTGCAAGTGCACCACGGGGTGGGCATGCCCGGCCAGCACGGTGCGCCCGGGCGCGTGCTGCGGGTGGTGGCAGGCGGCCAGCGGCCCAAGCGTCCATGGCTCGTCGACCAGGGCCAGGCCAAGTGCGGCCGGCGGATCGCCGGCGTGCCGGTCGTGGTTGCCGCGCACCAGCACCACGTCGAGCGCGGCGTGGCGCGCGCGCCAGCCGGCCAGCGCCGCCAGCACCGGCGGTTGGCGCGCCTCGCGCGCGTGCAGGAAGTCGCCCAGCAGCACCAGCCGGCCGGCCCCGGTGGTCCGCAGCGCCTCGCTCAGGCGGTCGAGCGTGTCGGTGGTGGTGGCTTCGGGCACGGGCAGGCCGCGCGCGCGGAACACCGCGGCCTTGCCCAGATGCAGGTCGGCGACGAACAGCACGCCGGCGTCGGGCCACCAGGCGGCGCAATGCGGCAGCAGATGCAGGACCGCGCCCGGCAGCCGCAACGCCACCGCGCCCGGCAGCAGGGCCGTGGCGCCGGCAGGCGACGGCGGAGTGGCGAGAGGATTCATGAGGCAGGACGCCGGCGCGCGCGGGGCCGCCGGCGAGCCCGGGATGATGCCAGCGGCCGGGCGCCGCCGGCCCCGGCCGCTGGCCGCTCCTGCGCGCCACCGGCCAGCGCCAGGGCCTGCCGGACAGCGGCGGGGTCCGGCGCGTCCGGCGCCTCAGCGTCGGCGGCCCGCTCCAGCTCGGCCACCATGCGCGCGATGCGTTCGACCAGCGGTTCGTTGGAAAGCCGTTCGCGAAAGCGCTCCACCATCAGCGGGAAAGCCAGCGGCGACGGCCGGCTCAGCGGCACCAGGGCCAGCGGCCCGTCCGCCATGCGCCGCAGCGCCGCCGCCAGTTGGTCGATGGCCAGTTCCTCGCGCAGCAGTTCCGCGCGTGCCTGGTGCAGCAGCGCGTGGTCCGGGTCGTGCCGGGCGAACACCTCGTAGTAGAGCGAGGCCGACGCCTGCAGCTGGCGGCTGCTGCGCTGCTCGCCCGGGTGGCTCTGGAAGATCAGGCCGGCGATGCGCGCGATCTCGCGGAAGCGCCGCCGCGCCAGTTCGCCGACGTTCAGGCTGTCCGTCACTTCGGCCAGCAGCGCGCCGGACGCCGCCTCCGCCGGCGCAGCGAGCAGCCGTGGCAGCTCGGCGGCCCAGTCGATCGCCCGGGCCGACAGCAGCTCCAGCCCGTAGTCGTTCACCGCCAGCGAGAACGTGCCTGGCGCGCCGCGCGCGGCGCGCCAGGCCAGCAGCGAGGCCAAGCCCAGATGGACCGTACGGCCCGCAAACGGGTGCAGGAACAGGTGCCAACCCTCGCGCGAGCGCAGGGTTTCGGCCACCAGCCGGCCCGGCGTCGGCAGGCGCGACTGGCGCTGCTGCAGGGCCAGCAGCGGGGCCGCGCAGCGCATTTCCGGGCTGTCGATGCGGCCCTGCTCGAACGCCGCCAGCTCGCGCAGCACCGCTTCGGCCAGGGTGCTGGACAGGGGCATCCGACCACCGCCCCAGCGCGGCAGGGCGGCGCGGCCGGCCGGCGCGCGCCGCACCTGGGCGGTCATCTCGTGCACGCGCACCAGCTCCAGCGTTCGGCCTGCGAACAGGAACACGTCGCCCGGCTTGAGGCGCGCGATGAAGCTTTCTTCCACTGTGCCCAGCCGCGCGCCACCGACGAACTGCACCTGCATCGCGGCGTCGCTGACGATGGTGCCGACGTTGCTGCGGTGGCGGCGTGCCAGCCGCGCGTCGTCCATGCGCCAGACGCCTTCGGCGTCGGGGCCGGCGCGGCGAAAATCCGGGTAGGCCGCCAGCGACGGGCCGCCCTGGCGCACAAAGTCCAGGCACCAGCGCCACTGGTCGTCGGTCAGACCGGCGTAGGCGGCGGTGCGGCGCACTTCGGCGAGCAGGGCCTCCGACCTGAAGCCGCCGCCCAGCGCCACGGTGACCAGGTGCTGCACCAGCACGTCCAGCGGCGCCTGCGGCCCGTGGCGCTGCTCGATCTCGCCGGCCCGCACCGCCTGCCGTGCCGCCGCGGCCTCCACCAGCTCGAAGCTGTGCGTTGGCACCAGCGTGATGCGCGCCGGCCGGCCGGGCGCATGGCCGGAACGGCCGGCGCGCTGCACCAGCCGCGCCACGCCCTTGCAGCTGCCGATCTGCAGCACGCGCTCGACCGGCAGGAAATCGACGCCGAGATCCAGGCTGCTGGTGGCGACCACGGCCTTCAGCCGGCCTTGCTTCAGCCCCAGCTCGACCCATTCGCGCACCTTCGGGTCGAGCGAGCCGTGGTGCAGCGCCAGTACGCCGGCCAGCTCGGGGCGCGCCTCGATCAAAGCCTGGTACCAGCGCTCGGCCTGCGAACGGGTGTTGGTGAAGATGAGCGTGGACGGCCCGGCGGCGATCAGCGTCGCCACCTGCGGCAGCATCTGCAAGCCCATGTGGCCGGCCCAGGCGAAGCGCTCCGCGCGCGCGGGCAGCAGGGTGTCGACCGTCAGGGTTTTGTCGACGCGGCCCTGCACGATCACCGGATCGGGCGGATTCTGATAATGCTTTTGGCCGCTAGCCCCATCAGGAACGGCGCTGTCAGCTATGGAATTGATAGTTTCCGGTGGCGACGGCAGAAGCGTGCGCAGGGCTTCCTGCAGGTTGCCGAGCGTGGCCGACAGGCCCCACACCATCAGCCGAGGCTGCCAGCCTGCCAGCCGCGCCAGCGCCAACTGCACCTGCACGCCGCGCTTGTTGCCCATCAGCTCGTGCCATTCGTCCACCACCACCAGCCGCACGCTCTGCAGGCTGGCGCGGGCGTCGGCGCGCGCCAGCAGCAGCGACACGCTTTCCGGCGTGCTGACCAGCACCGTCGGCAGGCGGCGCGCTTGGGCGGCCCGCTCGGCCGCCGACGTGTCGCCGCTGCGCAGGCCGCTGGTCCAGTGCGGCGCCATGTCGGCCAGCGGCTCGCGCAGGGCGCGCAGCGTGTCGGCGGCCAGCGCGCGCATCGGCGTGATCCACAGCACGGTGATCGGCGGCGCCGGGACGGGCTTCGAGTTTGCTCCTGCGTTTGTAGCTGACGGCGAAGCACGGGTGCAGGCACTGGCCGAAAATGCCTGCAAGGCGCCGAGCCACACGGCCCAGGTCTTGCCGGCCCCGGTGGTGGCGTGCACCAGGCCGCTGCGCCCTTCGGCCATGGCGCGCCAGACCTGCTGCTGAAAGCGCATCGGCCGCTGACCGCGGGCAGTCAGCCAGGCCTTGGCGCCGGATGCGCGGCGGGGCGGGCGGGTGGCCGCGCTCACATCAGCGCCTTCAGCGCGGCCAGCGTGTCGGCCTCGGCCACCGGCTTGTCGCGGCGCCAGCGCAGCATGCGCGGAAAGCGCACCGCGATGCCGCTCTTGTGCCGGCTGCTGGCGGCGATGCCTTCGAAGCCGAGCTCGAACACCAGCGTCGGCGCCACGCTGCGCACCGGGCCGAAGCTCTCCCGCGTGGTCTTGCGCACGATGGCGTCGACCTGCGCGATCTCGGCGTCGGTCAGCCCGGAATACGCCTTGGCGAACGGAACCAGGGTGCGCTCCGGATCGTCCGGCGGCGCGTTCCAGACCGCGAAGGTGTAGTCGGTGTAGAGGCTGGCGCGGCGGCCGTGGCCGCGCTGGGCGTAGATCAGCACTGCGTCCACGCGCATCGGGTCGATTTTCCATTTCCACCAGAGGCCGGCCTCCCGGGTGCGCCCGACGCCGTAGGCTCCGTCGCGGCGCTTGAGCATCAGGCCCTCGGTGGCCAGGCGGCGCGCCTGGTCACGCTGGCGCGCCAGCGCGCCCCAGTCGGCGCCGTGCAGCAGCGGGCTGAGCTGCAGCGCGGGGTGCGGCTGGCGCGCCAGCAAGGCTTCCAGCGCGGCGCGCCGCTCGGCCTGCGGCCGCGGGCGCAGGTCGGTCCCGCCTAGTTCCAGCAGATCGTAGGCCAGCAGGGCTACCGGGAGCTCGCGCAGCAGGCGCGGCGTTAGGCGCGTGCGGCCGATGCGTTGCTGCAGTTCGGCGAACGGACGCACGTGGGTGTGGGCGAATGTCGCTGCGGCCGCCGAGGTGCTGGGCTGCGCGGTGGGCTCGGTCGGCGTCGCAGACGGCTCGGCGCCGGTCTGGGTTTCCGGGCCGCGAAAGACCACGATCTCGCCGTCCAGCACGGTGCCGTCCGGCAGCGTCTGCGCAGCGTCGGCCAGCTCGGGAAAGCGGTCGGTCACCAGTTCCTCGCCGCGCGACCAAAGCCACGCCTGACGGTCGCGCCGCACCAGCTGGGCGCGGATGCCGTCCCACTTCCATTCGGCCTGCCAGAGCGCCGGCGCGCCCAGCAGGGCCTCGAAGCGCTCCACCGGCTCGTTCAACGCATGGGCCAGAAAGAACGGGTAGGGCTGGCCGCCGCCGGCAAGGGGCGCGCCGGCCTCCGCGGCGGCGGTCAGCGCCGCGAAGTCGGCCGCGCTCGGCAGTCGGCCGACCGCGGTGTAGCCCATCAGTCGCTGTGCCACCAGCGGGGGCGGCAACCCGGCCACTGCGGCCAGCGCCTGCGTCACCTGCAGGCGCGAGACGCCCACGCGCAGCGCGCCGGTGATGAGCTTCAGGCAGGGCAGGCGTTCCTCCAACCGCAGGCGCTGCCACTGGGCCAGCAGACGTTCGCGTTGGGCGTGCGGCGGCAGTCCGCGCAGCGGCAGCAGTTCGTCCTGCATCCAGGCGGCCAGGCCGCGGTCATCGTGCTGTGTGGGAGGCGGCAGCAACAGGCCGATGGTCTCGGCCAGGTCGCCCACCGCCTGGTAGCTTTCGTCGAACAGCCATTCGGGCAGGCCGGCCGCCTCGCGCGCGGTTTCGCGCAGCAGGCGCGTGGGCACCAGCTGGCGCGGCTTGCCGCCGGCCAGGAAGTACACCGCCCAGGCGGCGTCGGCGGGTGGCGCGTCGGCCAGGTAGGCGCGCAGCGCGGCCTGCTTGGCCAGCGTGGAGGTGCTGGCGTCCAGCGCGTGGTAGAGGCGGGCGAAGCCTTGCACGGTCAGCGCGCCGGCTCGGAGCTCGCGGCGTCGGGCAGGTCGGCCCCAGGGCCTGGCGGCGCGTCGGCCGTCGCCGCGCCAGCCAGGCCGTCGTCGTCGTCGTCGTCGCCGCCGTACTCGGTGCTGAACCGGTCGGCCTGCAGCCCGTGCTCGCGCAGCCAGCGCACCAGGGTGTCCACGCTGCCGTGGGTCACGATCACGCGGCTGGCGCCGGTGGCCGCGATGGCGCGTTGCAGGCCAGGCCAATCGGCGTGGTCGCTCAGCACCCAGCCGCGGTCGACGCCGCGGCGGCGGCGGGCGCCGCGCACCTGCATCCAGCCGCTGGCAAACGCGTCGGTGTGGGCGCCGAAGCGGCGCAGCCAGGGGCTGCCGGCGGCCGAGGGCGGGGCGATCACCAGCGCGCGGCGCAGGCCGGCCGCATCCAGCCCGGCGTCGGTGACGCGCCAGGTCGGCGGCAGCGCCACGCCTTGGGCGCGGTACGCTGCGTTGAGCGCCTGCACCGCGCCGTGGCAGACCAGCGGGCCGATCGACGGGTCCACCCCCGCCAGCACGCGCTGCGCCTTGCCGAAGGCGTAGGCGTACAGCACGGCGGGGCGTCCGGCGTCGGCGGCAGCCGCCCACCAGCGGTTCAGCTCACCGAACAGGGTGGCGGAGTCGGGCCAGCGGTAGATGGGCAGGCCGAAGGTGGATTCGGTGATGAACACGTTGCAGCGGACCGGCTCGAACGGCGCGCAGGTCGGGTCGGGGTCGAGCTTGTAGTCGCCCGAGGCGACCCACACGGCGCCGCGGTGGGCCAGCCGCACCTGGGCCGAGCCGAGCACGTGCCCGGCGGGGTGCAGCGACACCTGCACGCCGCCGACCGACACGGGCTCGCCATAGCCCAGCGTCTGCAGCGCAATGTCGGCGCCGAGCCGGGCGCGCAGCACCGGCGCCGCGTCCGCATGCGCCAGGTAATGGGCATGGCCGCGCCGCGCATGGTCGGCGTGGGCGTGGGTGATGACGGCGCGCTCCACCGGCCGCCAGGGGTCGATGTAGAAGTCGCCGGGTGGGCAGTAGAGGCCGCGCGGGGTGGCGACCACGAGGTCGGGCGATGAACCGCCAGCGGTGGCTGCGTGGTTTGTCATGGGAGGGAGGGCGATGCGGTCGACGGACGTTGGCAACCACCTTGCGTAACGCTCAGCTTAAGGGGCGTCCGGCCCGGTGTCTGTAGGACAAGCGGGTCAGGCGGGGCCGACACCGGCGCGCCTGGATACCACCGCGCGGCGGCTGCGCATCGACGCCGCTAGCGCCCGCGCAGGAACAGCCCGTCCAGCTCGCGCAGGCTGAGCTGGCGCCAGGTCGGACGGCCGTGGTTGCACTGGTCGGAGCGCTCGGTGGCTTCCATCTGGCGCAGCAGGGCGTTCATCTCGGGCAGCGTCAGCTGGCGGTTGGCGCGCACGGCGCCGTGGCAGGCCAGGGTGGCCAGCAGCTCGTGCTGCGCACGCTGCACCACGGTGGCGGCGTCGTGTTGCGCCAGCTCGGCCAGCACGCTGCGCGCCAGCGCCACGGCGTCACCGCCGGCCAGCTGGGTCGGTACGGCGCGCACGGCCAGCGTTCTGGGCGACAGCGGCTCCACGGTCAGCCCCAGCGCCGCCAGCGTGTCGGCGTACTCGCTGCTGGCCGCCACCTCCTGCGGCGTGGCGGCGAAGGTGGCGGGAATCAGCAGAGGCTGGCTGTCGATGCGCCGGCCGTCGAGCTGGGTCTTGAGCCGCTCGTAGACGATGCGCTCGTGCGCGGCATGCATGTCCACCAGCACCAGGCCGGCGCGGTTTTCGGCCAGGATGTAGATGCCGTGTAGCTGCGCGACGGCACGGCCAAGCGGCCAGTCGGCCGGAGGCTCCTCGCCGGCAGGCGGTGCTTCGGCAGTGCGTGGCGCCCACAGCGCCTGAGCCTCGCGCACGGCGAGCACGGTATTCTCATGTGCTCCGAAATTGATAGCTTTCTGCGCCCGCCAGGAGCCGGCTGGAGGCCAAAAACGCTCTGAATCCTGTGGGTGGTGCGCAGCGGGCACCGCCGTGTCCAGGCGCGTGGGCAGGGCTGCGACTGGCAGCGCATCGGCGCCCGCCTGAGCCGCGCGCGGGGCCGCCAGCGCGTTGTCGATGGCGTGGCGCACGGCCTGGTGCACCTCGCGGCTGTCGCGGAAGCGCACCTCGATCTTGGTGGGGTGCACGTTCACGTCCACCCGCGCCGGCTCCACGCTCACGTGCAGCACCCACACCGGCTGGCGCTGGCCGTGCAGCACGTCTTCATAGGCGCTGCGGGCGGCGTGGGTGATGACCTTGTCGCGCACGTAGCGGCCGTTGACGTAGGCGAATTGCTGGTCGGCGCGGGCGCGGGAGGCGTCGGGCAGACCGCAGCGCCCGGTCACGCGCACGCCAGCGGCTTCGTAGCGGACGGGCAGCGACTGTTCCACGAACGCTTCGCCCAGCACGTCGGCCATGCGGCGTGCCAAGGCAGCCTCGGCATCCGGGTCGTCCACCCGACGCCATTGCTCGATCAGCTTGCCTTCGTGCCAGATGGCGAAGCCGACGTCGGGCCGCGCCAGCGCGTGGCGGCGCACGGCCTCGATGCAATGGGCCAGCTCGGTGGCGTCGGTCTTCAGGAACTTGCGCCGCGCCGGCACGCTGAAGAACAGTTCTTTGACTTCCACCGTGGTGCCGGGGCTGCGGGCCGCGGGTTGGATCTCGCCCGTGCGGCCGTCCAGCCGTTGGGCATGGTTTTGCCCTTCGGTCCTCGTCAGGATGGCGGTGTCAGCTATTGAGTTGATAGCGGCCAGGGCCTCGCCGCGAAAGCCCATGGTGGCCACCGATTCCAGCGTCGCCAGGCTGTCGATCTTGCTGGTGGCGTGGCGGCGGAAGGCCAGCGGCAGATCGCTGCCTTCGATGCCGCCGCCGTCGTCCTCGACCGCGATCAACCGCACGCCGCCGGCGGCCAGCCGGACCGTAACCTGCGTGGCGCCGGCGTCCAGCGCGTTGTCCAGCAGCTCGCGCACCACCGAGGCGGGGCGCTCCACCACTTCGCCGGCGGCGATCTGGCTGATCAGCTCGTCCGGCAGTTCGCGGATGGGGCGGTGGGCGTGGGGCATGGGGGGATTCTAGAAAAGGCTTCAAAGCCGGGGGGCAGGCGCGTTGCGCAGGTGCCGGCCGCGGGCCTGTTGCCGCATTTACCCTGAAGAGGGGATTGGCCTGACCGCGGCGGGCCTCACCCTGACTATCATCGAGCGACCGGGGAGGTCGATTCTCGGACCGGAGGTTTCAACATGCTTCGTACCAATTTTCACCGTCATGCGGTAGTGGTGCTGTTGGCAACCGTCTTGATGGCGGGCTGCGCTTCCACAAGGGACACGCTGGTCCAGCGCGGCTATCCGCCGGGTTACGCCCAGGGTTTCGATGACGGTTGCCACAGCGGTCGCAAGGCCGGCGGCAGCATGTTCGATCAGTTCGAGAAGGATGGCTGGCGTTTTGACCGCGATCGGGACTATGCGACGGGCTGGTCGGACGGGTTCCGCCAGTGCGAATCGCAGCAGGAGAACGCGATGCGGCAGTCGCGCATGGTGATCGAGCAGCAGCGGCTGCGCGAGTTGCGCCAGCAGAACCGGCTCGACCAATACCACGAACTGGAGCGTGAAGCGCTCGATGGCGTGGACACGAGTGGGCTGAAGTCGCTCAAATAGCGCTTCCGTCACCGGTCAAGAAAGGCCGTGCAGCAGAGAGTCTTCTGGCAATCCGGGCGCGAGGAGGCGCCCTACGATGAAACAACAGATCGCGCGGCTGTCGCCGCACCAGAACGGCAAGGTCTTTGCCGTGCTCATGGCCGTTTCTTCGCTGGTCTTCTTGGTGCCGTTCGGCCTGTTCTTCCTGTTCGCGGCGCCGCCCGGCCAGCGGGGTGAGGCGGCGATGTTCCTGTTCATGCCGTTCGCTTACCTGATCTTCGGCTACCTGTCGGTCGCCGTGGGCTGCGCGGTCTACAACTTCATGTTCCGCTACGTTGGCGGGATCGAGTTCGAGGCCACCGTGACCAACGGTCACTGAAGCGCGCGCGATCGGGTGTTTTTGGGGCCCCGTGGCAGCGGCCCTTAACACCGGCTTAGGCCTGCTGTCCCTTGGCCGGGACCGGAGGCGGGCCTGCGCCCATAATCCCCGCCCATGGAAATCGTGATGCATCTGGTCGACTTCATCCTGCACGTCGACCAACACCTGGCTGCCTTCGTGGCGGAGTATGGCCCCTGGGTCTACGCGCTGCTGTTCCTGATCGTGTTCGTGGAAACCGGCGTGGTGGTCATGCCATTCCTGCCCGGCGATTCGCTGCTGTTCGTGGTGGGCGCGCTGGCCGGTGCGGGCCACATCAGCCTGCCGCTGGCCTGCGCGGTACTGCTGGCGGCGGCCATCCTGGGCGATCAGACCAATTACAGCATCGGGCGCTATTTCGGCCCCAAGGTGTTCCATTGGGAAAAATCGCGCTGGTTCAACCGCGACGCGTTCGACAAGGCCCACGCTTTCTATGAGCGCTATGGGGGCATCACCATCGTGCTGGCCCGCTTCATGCCGTTCATCCGCACCTTCGTGCCCTTCGTGGCCGGGGTGGCAGAGATGAGCCGCGCCAAGTTCACGGCCTACAACGTGCTCGGTGCGTTGATCTGGGTGCTGGGCCTGGCCACGGCGGGCTACCTGTTCGGCAACCTGCCCTGGGTCCAGGCCAACCTGTCCAAGATCATCTGGGGCCTGATCCTGGTGCCGGGGCTGATTGCCATCTTCGGCGCATGGCGCTCAGGGCGCAAGAGCAGTCCTGCGGCCTGAAAGACGCCTCCTCACGCTCCTTTGCCGTGCGGCCTGCCATCCTGGCAGGGCGTTTTCGTTCCCGGGACGACCCGTGCATGAAAAGTGGCCCCCACGCTCCCCCGCTGCGCGTGGTGCGCTGCCCCCGATGGAGCGTTTTCATCTTGGGGCGGCCCGGCTATGAAAAAGCGGGCGCCTCGTTGCCGAGAACGCCCGCAGGAGAAAGAGAGGAGAACCTACAAACCGGTACGGACAGAGTGGAATGCCTGCACCGGTCTCCATTCAACGCGCGAGCGGGTGGATCGGGTGTAGGACATCGCGTCATCCGCCGGTCGTCCTTTGCCGCGCGGCTGACGTAGATCACGCCGCGGGCGCTTCAGACCGAGCGGTTGCGTGCCAGTGGCGGATTGGCCGAAAAGTACTTCTGGATGCCGTTGATGAGCGCATTGGCCAGGTCGTTCTGGTAGGCGTCGCTGCGCAGCTTGACCTCTTCTTCCGGGTTGCTGATGAAGGCGGTTTCCACCAGCACGCTGGGGATGTCCGGCGCCTTGAGCACGGCAAAGCCGGCACGTTCCACCCGCGCCTTGTGCAGGCGGCCCACGCCTCCGATCTCGCGCAGCATGGCGCCGCCGAGCTTGAGGCTGTCGTTGATCTGCGCGGTGGTGCTCATGTCGAGCAGGGCGCGCTGCACGTGGGCGTCTTTTACGTTGACGTTCACGCCGCCGATCAGGTCGGCCTTGTTCTCGTTGTCGGCCAGCCATTTGGCGGCCGAACTGGAAGCGCCGCGCTCCGACAGCGCGAACACGCTGGCGCCGCGTGCCTCGGGTGAGATGAAGGCGTCGGCATGGATGCTGATGAACAGGTCTGCGCCCACGCGGCGGGCCTTTTCCACCCGCTTGCCCAGAGGCACGAAGAAGTCGGCGTCGCGCGTGAGGAAGGCGCGCATGGGATTGCCGCCGGCGGTGGTGTTGTTGATGCGGTCGCGCAGCTTGAAGGCCACCTGCAGCACGATGTCCTTCTCGTGCGTGCCGGCGGGCCCGGTGGCACCCGGATCCTCGCCGCCGTGGCCGGGGTCGAGCGCGATGATGATCAGGCGGTCGGTGCGACCGGCATCTTCAGCTTCCTTGGGCCTCGAAGGCGCCTTGGCGACCACCGCGGGGGAGGGCGCCCTGGCGCGCGGCGCCGCGGGTACGGGTGTCTTGGCCACCACGGTGTCGTTGGCGCGCTCGATCTGCTTGGCGATCAGGTCGCCCAGGGCATCCACGTTGCTGGCCTTGACGCCGGCGGCGGTCGTCACGGGCGCGGCGCCCGCCGGGCCGCCCAGTTCCTTCATGCGTTCGGCGATCAGCTGTTCCAGTGGGTCCGGCGGGTTGGCGGGGTAAAGGTCGAACACCAGCCGGTGCTGGTAGGCCGCGACCGGATCGAGCGTGAACACTTGCGGCCGGGTGGCGTGCTTGAGATCCATCACCAGCCGCACCACGCCCGGGGCGTTCTGGCCCACGCGCACGCCGGCGATGTTGGGATCGTCCGGCTTGACCTTGCCCACCAGCTCACGCAACTGAGCGTTCAGATCCAGCCCGTCGATGTCGACGAACAGGCGCGGCGGCGAGGCCAGCAGCCGGTGCTGGGTCTTGAGGGCCGTGTCGGACTCGATGGTCACGCGCGTGTAGTCCTCGGCCGGCCACACGCGCACGGCCACGATGCCGGCGCCACGTGCGATCTGGGCGCCGCTCAGCAGCAGCACCAGCGAGCCGGCTTGTTGCAACAGGTCGCGTCGTTTCATGCTTGCAGCTCCTTCAGCAGCCGCCGGCCGAGTGGCGTGCCGGCGGCCAGCGTTGCGCTGCGCCGCCCGTCGTCCTGCACCTCGATGTGGAGCTGCAGGTCGGCCGGGGGCAGCACGGTGGCGGCCTTGTCCGGCCACTCGGCGAGCTTGAGGCCCGGCGCGGCGAACAGGTCGCGAAAACCCGCGTCTTCCCATTCGCGCGGGTCGTCAAAGCGGTAGAAGTCGAAATGCCACACCGGCAGGCCGTGCGGCGGCTGGTGCGGCTCCACCACGGCGTAGGTGGGGCTCTTGATGCGGCCGGCCACGCCGAGCGCGCGCAGCAGATGCCGCACGAAGGTCGTTTTGCCGGCGCCCAGGTCGCCCTTTAGCGCGATGAAGGCCTCGCGCACATCGGGCAGGGCGGCCAGCCGGCCAGCGAAGGCGGCGGTGTCGCTCTCGCCGGCCCAGGCCAGCCGCAGCGCGGGCGTGCTTCCTACAATCGGTGCGTGATCCGGGTGGGCGCTCAAATCGATCCTCAGGCTTTGTTGGTCCGCGTGCGCGCGTTCGCGCAGGACCTGGGATTTTCGGCAGTGGGCGTGGCGGGTGTCGACCTGTCCTCCGCCGAGCCCGGCCTTCTGGCCTGGCTGTCCAACGGTTTTCACGGCGGCATGGATTACATGGCCGCGCATGGCCTGAGGCGCGCGCGCCCGGCCGAACTGGTGCCCGGCACCGTGAGCGTGCTGACCGCACGCATGGACTACCTGCCGCGCGGCACGCCGGACGGCTGGCAGGCCGTGGAGTTTGAGCGGCTCGAACGCCCGGCCGAAGGCACGGTGTCGCTCTACGCCCGTGGCCGCGATTACCACAAGGTGGTGCGCGGCCGCCTGCAGCGGCTGGCCGAGCGCATCGCCGCCGAGATCGGCCCGTTCGCCCACCGCGCGTTCACCGATTCGGCACCCGTGCTGGAGGCCGAGCTGGCCACGCGCAGCGGCCAGGGCTGGCGCGGCAAGCACACGCTGGTGCTGGCGCGCGAGGGTGGCTCCATGTTCTTCCTGGGCGAGATCTACGTCGATCTGGCGCTGCCCGCCACGCCAGCGGCCGAGCCACACTGCGGCAGTTGCCAGGCCTGCCTCGACATCTGCCCCACGCGCGCCATCGTGGCGCCGTATCGGCTGGATGCGCGGCGCTGCATCTCGTACCTGACCATCGAGCACACCGGCCCGATACCCGCCGAACTGCGGCCGCTGCTGGGCAACCGCATCTACGGCTGCGACGACTGCCAGCTGGCCTGTCCCTGGAACAAGTACGCCGGCCGCAGCGCGTTGCCGGACTTCGACGCCCGCACCGGCCTGGCGGACGAGGCGCTCACCACCTACCTGGGCTGGAGCGAGGAAGAGTTCCTGCGCCGTACCGAAGGCGGCCCGATCCGCCGCATCGGCCATGAGCGCTGGCTGCGCAACGTGGCGGTGGCGGCCGGCAATGCGCTGGCCCAGTTGCCCGAGGGCGATACCGCCCGCGGGCTGCTGCGTCAGGCGCTGGCTGCGCGCACCGGCCACCAGAGCGAACTCGTGCGCGAGCACGTGCGCTGGGCGCTGGAGCGGGATGGGGCGGGGGTTTGACGGCATTTTGTGCAGTTCGTCGGCACCGGGCGGCTGTCGGCTGCTTTCAACTTGATAGCAGATTGTCGCACGCCTTATCCCGTTTGTATCAAAAAAACACTGTCAAGCCAATGAGTTGGGGCTGGTTTGTGATGCATATGGCGAAGAAAAGGCTGGTTCGGCCAAATGCTGCCGTTTTTCTAGTAACCGGAGCTAACCGATTGATATGAAATAGTTTTTTCGCTCAAGCCCGTCGGGCCGGGCGCCGCGCGGCGCCGATTCGGCGGGCGCCTACCGCAACAGCCCCAGCGCAAACGGCAGGCTCAGCATGCCCAGCACGGTGGAGAGCGTGACCAGCCCGGCCACGTAGGGCCCGTTGTAGCCCATGCGCGCTGCCAGCACGTAGCAGGACGAGGCGGTGGGCAGCGCCGAGAAGGTGAGCAGGATGGTGGTTTCCGGCCCGCCCAGGTGGAAGGCGCGGGCCAGCGCCCAGGCCACCAGCGGCGACAGCAGGTGCCGGATGCCCAGCACCTCCACGCTTAGCGTGCGGTTGCTGCCCAGGCTGGTGATCTGCATGCCGGCGCCGGCCGTCATCAGGCCCAGCGCGATGGACGAGGCACCGATGCGCCCCAGCGTGGGCGCCGCCCATTCGGGAATGCGAAAGCCCAGCAGGTTGGCCACCAGCCCGGTAGCGGTGGCGATGATCAGCGGGTTGCGCACGACCTCGCGCAGAAAGCCGGTATCGGCGTGCCGCGCCATGGGCCAGACGGCGCCCACGTTGAACAACGGCACGCACACGCCGATCAGCACGGCGATCAGCTGCAGCCCCTGCGCGCCCAGCAGCCGCTCTGCCAGCGCCAGCCCGATGAAGGAGTTGAAGCGGAACGCGACCTGCGCCGCGGCGGCGTGGTCGCGCGGCGGCAGGCGAGGCCCGATCCAGGGCAAGTGCGGCAGCGCGTAGGCCAGGGCGATGCCGGCGCTGCCCAGCGCCAGGCCGGCACCCATCAGGCTGGAGGCGGCGCCCAGGTCCAGCGGCGTGCGCACGATGGACTGGAACAGCAGCACCGGGAACAGGAAGAAGTACACCAGCGCCTCGACCGCCTGCCACACCGGCCGGTTGAGCGCCGTGTGGCGGCACAGCAGGTAGCCAATCAGGATCAGCGAGAAGTCGGGGAAGAGCAGTTGGGCGTAATACACGGCGCGCAGCATAGCGGCAGTCGGCGCCGCGCGCGGCTGCGGCGGCGACAGCGCGCGGTGCCTGCCGCGCTTGCGGCTACCATTCGCCACCGGCACGTGATCCCGACCCGGGTGCACGCGGTTCTCTGTCGCTTCAAGGAGTTTTCAGATGCAAGGACGTTCTCTTCTCGTCGCCGCGGCCCTGGCCGTCACCTGTGCCGGCGCGGCCGCGCAGAGCAACTACCCGAACAAGCCGATCCGGCTGATCGTGCCCTTCGCCCCGGGCGGCACCACCGACCTGATCGGCCGTGTGATCTCCGACCCGCTGGGCAAGGCGCTGGGCCAGCCGGTGGTGGTGGACAACAAGGGTGGCGCCGGCGGCGCCATCGGGGCCGCCGAGGCCGCGCGCGCCGCGCCCGATGGCTACACGCTGAGCGTGGCCACCGTCTCCACCACCGCGGCCAACCCGGCCATCAACCCCAAGATCGCTTACGACCCGGTGCATGACTTCGTGCCGGTGATCAACATCGCGGCCACGCCCAACGTCATCGCGGTGAACCCGAGCTTCCCGGCCAAGGACTACAAGAGCTTCCTGGCGCTGCTGAAGAAGGAGCCGGGCAAATACTCGTATGCCTCGTCCGGCACCGGCGGCATCGGCCACCTGCAGACCGAGCTGTGGAAGAGCATGGCCGGTGTGTTCATCACCCACATCCCGTACCGCGGCGCAGGCCCGGCGCTGAACGACGTGGTGGCCGGGCAGGTGCCGATCATGTTCGACAACGTGCCTTCGTCGCTGCCCTTCATCAAGAACGGCAAGCTGATCCCCATCGTGGTGGCGGCGCCGCAGCGCCTGGCCGACATGCCCAACGTGCCCACCTTCAAGGAAGTGGGGTTGGAGCCCGTCAACCGCATGGCCTACTACGGCATCCTGGCGCCCAAGGGCACGCCCAAGGACATCGTGGACAAGCTGAACGCGGCCACCAGGAAGGCGCTGGAAGACCCGGCGGTGCGCAAGCGCATCGAGGACACTGGCTCCTTCATCATCGCCAACACGCCGGAGCAGTTCGCCCAGCAGATCAAGGACGAGTTCGCGATCTACAAGCAGGTGGTGGCCAAGCAGAAGCTGACGCTGCAGTGAGCAGTGGGTCAAGGCCCAGGATTGCTTCTGTTTCGATAGCTGGCTGCGCCCGTCACAAAAGGGCTGGCGCCACATTTTGTTCATGAAACGGTCCTGCGCTGCCGTTTGGACTGCTCACAGCGCATGACCGCCCTACCGCCCGCGGCGACATCCCGCACCGCGGCGCCCGGCGCCGCGGAGGTGGACGCCTTCATCGACGCCCTGTGGCTGGAAGACGGCCTGTCGCCCAACACGCTGGCCGCCTACCGCCGCGACCTGCTGCTTTACGCCGCCTGGCTGCAGGCCGGCCATGGCCTGGCGCTGCCGCAGACGCAGGAGCACCACCTGCAGGCTTACTTCGCCGCGCGCGCCGCGGGCAAGGCCACCTCGGCCAACCGGCGGCTCACGGTGTTCAAGCGCTACTTCCGCTGGGCGCTGCGCGAGCGCCTGCTGCAGGCCGATCCCACGCTGCGCCTGCTCACCGCCAGGCAGCCCCTGCGCGTACCCAAGACGCTGTCCGAGGCGCAGGTCGATGCACTGCTGGCCGCCCCCGATACCGACGCCCCGCTCGGCCTGCGCGACCGCGCCATGCTGGAGCTGATGTACGCCAGCGGCCTGCGCGTGAGCGAGCTGGTCACGCTCCGGACCTTCAACGTCGGGCTGGCCGAAGGCGTGCTGCGCGTGCTCGGCAAGGGCAGCAAGGAGCGCCTGGTGCCGTTCGGCCAGGAAGCCGCGGACTGGCTCACGCGCTACCTGGCCGATGGCAGGCCAGCCTTGCTGGGCCAGCGCCAGACCGAGGATCTGTTCATCACCAGCGCCGGCCGTAAGCCCGGCACGGCGATGTCGCGCGTGATGTTCTGGAACCTCGTCAAGCGCTACGCGCGCGAGGCGGGCGTGCACGCGCCGCTGTCGCCCCACACTCTGCGCCACGCCTTCGCCACCCACCTGCTGAACCACGGCGCCGACCTGCGCGCCGTGCAGATGCTGCTCGGCCACGCCGACATTTCCACCACCACCATCTACACCCACGTGGCGCGCGAACGCCTGAAGACGCTGCACGCGCAGCACCACCCGCGCGGGTGAGCGCCGCGCCGGGCGTCAGAAGCCGTACAGGGCTGCGGGGTTGTCGACCAGGATGCGTTGCCGCAGCTCGGGCGTCGGCATCCATCGTTCGATCTGGGCGTGCAGGCTGGACGAGGGGATGCTGCGGTAGCTGCTGATCTGGTGGGGCGCGGCGCCGGGATCTCGCGCCGTATGCGGCCAGTCGCTGCCCCAGAGCAGCGACTGCGGCACGGTGCAGGTCAATCGCGCGGCAGGTGGGAGTGGTGCGCCGGCGCGACCGGCCGCTGGGCAGGGCGGCCGACGCGTTCATGGAGGTGCTGCTGGCCGCCCGCGGCGGCATCGGCGTGGAGGCAGCCTGAGGCTTGGGTCCCCGGTGGCGGTTGTGCGTGCCCGACTGGTTCATGCCGGGGTTCCTGCGTGCTAGCTTGCCCGTTGGCTGCCTGGCACTCCGTCCCCCTGAGGCAGGATACATTTCGTATTACTTTGTGCAACAATTCTCATTGCGATGGCGCGCTGGTGCGCCATCCGCACCAGGGAGGAACGCATGTCCGAGCCGCTGCGCGTGGCCGTGGTGACGCCGTACTACAAGGAAAGCCCCGCGGTGCTGCAGCGCTGCATGGAAAGCGTGCGCGCGCAGAGCCACCCGCAGGTGGTGCATTACATGGTGGCCGACGGCTTTCCGCAGCACGAGCTGATGGCCAGCTGGCCGCAGGTGCGCCACATCGTGTTGCCCCACGCGCATGCCAACTACGGTTGCACGCCGCGCGGCATCGGCGCGCTGTGCGCGCTGGCGGACGACGTCGACATCGTCAGCTACCTGGATGCCGACAACCTGTTCCTGCCGGGGCACGCGGCGTCGGTGGTCCAGGTGGTGGAGCAGCAGCGCGCCAACGGCGTCATGCTCGACGCCGTGTTTGCCTCGCGCCACCTGTTCCTGCCGGGCCACGAGCACCTGCGGCTCAAGGCGGAGGGCGAAGGCGTGGGCTCGCCCTTCGTCGACACCAGCTGCATCAGCCTGACGCGCTCGGCCGGTTTCCTGTGGGGCGTGTGGTGCCGCTTTCCGCGCTCGCTCACGCCGGCTTGCGACCGCGTCATGTGCTCGCTCATGCAGCACCACCAGCTGAAGGTCATGTGGACGCAGCAGCACACCGTGCTCTACGAATCCAACTGGCGCCCCACCTACCTGCAGGCCGGCCTGGAGCCGCCCGAGCACGGCCTGCACGACGACACGCTGCTGGCCGTGGGCGAGGGCCTGACGCCCGAGGAGATCTGGGGCCTGCTGCGCGTGCAGCACGTCGCCGGCAACGCGGCTCCGGCCGTGGCGCCACCCGCGGGTGCCCGCGGGTGAAAGAGGTGCTGGTCACCGGCGGCGCGGGCTTCGTCGGCAGCCATCTGTGCGACGCGCTGCTGGCCCGCGGCGAGCGGGTGGTCTGTCTCGACAATCTCTCCACTGGGCAGGCGGCCAACATCGAGCACCTGCGCGGCCACCCGCGCTTCAGCTTCGTGCGCGGCGACGTGACCCGCGAGGCCGACTGGGCGGCGCTGCAGCCCGCGGGCCGCATCTACCACCTGGCCAGCCCGGCCAGCCCCGACGACTACCAGCGCACGCCTGTGGAGACCATCCGCACCAACGTGGTCGGCACGCTGCACGCTCTCGGCTTTGCACGGGCGCACGGTGCGCGGTTGCTGCTGGCGTCCACCAGCGAGGTCTACGGCGACCCGGCCGTGCACCCGCAGCCGGAAGGCTACTGGGGCCACGTCAACCCCGTGGGGCCGCGCAGCTGCTACGACGAGGGCAAGCGCTGTGCCGAGGCGCTGCTGGTCGCGCACGCCGCACAGCACGGCACCCAGGTGCGGCTGGCGCGGTTGTTCAACACCTATGGCCCGCGGTTGCGGGCGGACGACGGACGGGTGGTGAGCTGCTTCATCGCCCATGCCTTGCGCGGTGAGCCCTTGCCCGTGCACGGCAAGGGCTCGCAGACCCGTTCCTTCTGCTACGTGAGCGACACCGTGCGCGGGCTGCTGGCGCTGATGGAGCAGGAGCGCGTGCAGGGGCCGGTGAACATCGGCAACCCGCAGGAAGTCAGCGTGGCGGTGCTGGCGCGCGAAGTGCTGGCGCTCACCGGTTGCAGCGCCGGCCTGCGCAGCGAGCCCGGGCGCGAGGACGACCCGCTGCGTCGCCAGCCCGACATCAGCCTGGCGCGCCAGGCTCTGGGGTGGCAGCCCGAGGTGAGCCTGCACGAAGGCCTGCGCGCCACCGTCGACTGGTTCCGTGCACTTCAGGTCAGCCCTCGGAATGCTATGGAAACATGAGCTGCCTGCGCCCGCTGGCAAAGGGCTGGAGGCTCAAAAGGCTTGAAATGTCGGGGGTGGTGTCGAAGCCGCGCCCTCACGCCGCCATGTAGCGGCCCGGCCGGTGGTTGACGGCCAGCACGGCGTTCAGCACCAGCGCGCTGAACACCGACAGCAGCACCGCCTGCCAGGGCACGACGAACAGCGCCAGCACCACGATGGTGGCGTCCAGCATCATCTGCAGCAGCCCGGCCGACCAGCCGCGCGTTTCCTGCAGGTACAGCACCAGCACGTTGAAGCCGCCCAGCGACGCGCGGTGGCGGAACAGCATCAGCATGCCGGTGCCGGTGAGCACGCCGGCCAGCACCGCGGCCAGCAGCGGCTGCACTTCGCCCAGCTGCAGCCAGCGCGGCAGCAGCTCCGACCAGAGCGATAGCATGGTCACCGCCGTGAGGGTCTTGAGCGTGAAGGCGCGGCCCATGCGCCGCCAGGCCAGCCAGTAGAAGGGCAGGTTGACCAGGAAGAACATCAGCCCGAGCCGCCAGCCGGTGGCGTAGTTGAGCAGGAAGGCGACGCCGAAGGTGCCGCCCGTGAGCATGTGGGCGTGCCGGTAGAGCACCGTGGCCACGCCCACCAGCAGCGTGCCGGTGAACAGGCCCTGTGCGTCGTCCGTCCAGCGGTGCGGCGGTGGCGCGGGCGCCGGGCGTGGTGTGGGCGTGGCGGCCTGGGTGGGCTTCATGGGGCGCAGATTGTGGCATCCGGGCCGATCGCGGCCTTGACGCGGCTCAAGCCGCGGCAACCCGCGCGCCTGCTGCCGGCAGGGGCAGGCCGAGCGCCGGTAGCACAATCGGTGCATGACTTTCTTCGATACCGCATCCTCTTCCGCCGCGCCGAGTGCCGCGCCTTCCGGCACTTCCTCGCGCCAGGCGCTGCGCCGCCGGCACCTGCTCGCGCTGGCTGCCACGGCAGCGCTGCCGCTCGGCGCGCGCGCCCAGGCCTGGCCGGCCAGGCCGGTGAAGATCACCGTGGCCTACCCGCCGGGCGGCGTGGCCGACACGCTGGCCCGCGTGCTGGCCGAGAAGCTGGCGCCCGTGCTGGGCCAGAGCGTGGTGGTGGACAACAAGGCCGGCGCCAGCGGCACCATCGGCATGGACGCCGTGGCCAAGGCCGCGCCCGATGGCTACAGCTTCGGCTTCGCCGCCATCAGCCCGCTGGTGCTCAGCCCGCACCTGGGCAAGGTGCCGTTCGACCCGGCCAGGGACATCGTGCCGGTGGTCAGCGTCATCGCCTCGCCGGTGCTGCTGCTGGGCACGCAGGCCTTGTCCGCCCGCGACTTCAAGGCGCTGATCGCCGCCGCCAAGGCGCAGCCGGGGGCGATCCGCTGGGCTACGTCGGGGCCGGCCTCGCTCGGCCACATCGTGCTGGAGCAGGTCAAGGCCGGCACCGGCGCCGACATCACCCACATCCCTTACAAGGGCGGCGGCCAGCAGATCACCGACGCGCTGTCGGGCCAGTTCGAGGTGCTGTCGGTCAACGCCAGCCCGGCCATCATGGGCCACATCAAGGCCGGCAAGCTGCACCCGCTGGCGGCCGGCAGCCCGCAGAGGCTGGAGGCGCTGCCCGACGTGCCCACGCTGGCCGAGCTGGGCCTGCCCGCGGCCAACCTGGCCTCGGTGTTCGGCCTGTTCGCGCCGGCCGGCACGCCCGAGGCCGTGGTCGACCGCATGAACCGCGAGGTCAACCGCCTGCTGCAGCAACCCGAGCTGCGCCGCCAGATCGCCAGCGCCGACAACCTGCCGACCGGCGGCAGCGCGGCGGACTTCGCCAGAATGATCGCCCGCGAATCGGCGGCCGACGCGCGCATCATCAAGGCGGCGGGCATCACGTCGGACAAATGAGTGGGTGCGAGCGAGTGGGTGCGAGCGCGCGGTCGTGCGGGCGCCGCAGCGCTTCGGTGGCCGCACCGGGGGCGGTCTGATGCGTTGGCCGCGCGCCAGGCATGGTCTGCAGGGAAGCATCCAAGGCAACTGATGATGCCGAAGATTGCTTTCATTTCGATAGCTGTCTGCGACCGCCAGCAAAGGGCTGAAGCCACTTTTCATTCTTGAAAGCCCATGCCTGACACCAGCCAGCTCCTCACCCAACCCGCGCTGCAGGCCGCCCTGCTGGCCGCCGCCGGCGCGCTGGCCTACTGGCTGAAGGACGTGCCGGGGCTCGTCATCAGCTGGGCCCGGCGCTTTTTCATCAGCACGCTTACCGTCGATTCGCGCGACGAGTTCTTGTTTCCCGCGCTGGTCGAGTACATGGACCATCACCCCGGCCTGCGCGGCGTGAACCAGTTCACCGCGCGCAGCGTGCGCAGCGGCTCGGCCTACCAGAGCCTGGAAGAAGACCTGCGCAACGGCCAGCCGCCGCGCGCCTTCCTGAGCCCCGGCGAGGGTCTGCATATCCTGCGGGTGGACGGCCGCTGGCTGTGGCTGCGGCGCGAGCTGCAGGTCACGCAGAGCGTGTTCGAGAAGGTGAGCCTGTCCACCCTGGGCCGCTCGCCACGCTTTCTGGAAGCCTTTCTGCAGGCCGCCATCCTGGCCCGCGCTGCGCGAGAGACCGACACGCTCTCGGTCTACATCCCCAACCCCTTCCACGGCGGCGACTGGATGCGCGCGCGCCTGGGCAGCCGGCGGCCGCTGGCCTCGGTGGTGCTCAAGGCCGGGCAGGGCGAGGCGCTGCTGGCCGACCTGGAGCGCTTCCTGACCAGCCGCGAGCGCTATGCCCAGCTCGGCATCCCGTGGCGGCGCGGCTACCTGCTGTTTGGCCCGCCCGGCACCGGCAAGACCTCGCTCGTCACCGCGCTGGCCAGCGAGCTGCGGCTGAACGTCTGCACGCTCAGCCTGGCCAGCCCCATCGTCACCGACGAGAAAATCCACACCCTGCTGGCGGCGGTGCCGCAGCGCTCGCTGCTGCTGATCGAGGACGTGGACGCGTTCTTTCGCGAGCGCGACGCCGCGCACGCCCAGGTCAAGCTGTCGTTCAGCGGTTTCCTGAACGCACTGGACGGTGTGGCCACGCAGGAGGGCACGGTGCTGTTCATGACCACCAACCACATCGAGCGGCTGGACCCGGCCCTGATCCGCGCCGGCCGCATCGACGAGCAGGTGGAACTCGGCTGGGCCGACGAAGACCAGCTGCGCCGCCTGTACCTCAAGTTCCACCCCGACGAGGCTGCAGCCGCCGCCTTTGCCCGCGAGCGCGCGGGCCAGAAGCTCTCACCCGCGGCGGTGCAGGGGGAGTTGATGCGGCGGTTCGGCGCCAACGCGCCGGGCTGACAGTCCACCGTTACCCTCATGACCGATTTCGCCACCCTGCACCTGCCCACCGACCCCACGGTAACGGCGCCCGATGGATCGGACGTGCGCGTGCTGCTCGGCCTGCCGGGCGGCAGCATGGCGCATTTCGAGCTGAAGGCCGGGCAGGTGGCGAAGGCGGTGGTGCACCAGACAGTGGACGAGGTCTGGTACGTGCTGGCGGGGCGCGGCGAGATGTGGCGCAGCCAGGGCGGGCGCGAGGAAACCGTGGCGCTGGTGCCGGGCGTGTGCCTGACGATCCCGGTGGGCACGCGCTTCCAGTTCCGCGCCGCGGCCGACCAGCCCGTGTCCGCCGTCGCTGTGACCCTGCCACCCTGGCCGGGCGAGGGCGAGGCGGTGTTCGTCGAAGGGCCCTGGGCGCCCGCCGGGGGTTAGCGCGCCGTCCGGCTCACGGCTGGTCGGGAGGTTTGCCGACGAAGGTCGGCAGTGCATACGGCGTAGGCACCACGGCCGGGCCGGTGTAGCGCTCCACCTGCACCAGGCAGGTCTGCGCGCTGCAGCCTTGCGAGAGCGACGAGGCGCCGATGTCCAGCGAGAGCACGTTGGGGTTGCCGTGCTTTTCCAGGTTGCCGGGGCCACAGGCGCGCCAGTCCGTCGGGTCGAACCAGGCGCCGGTGGAAAGCCTGGCCACGCCGGCCCGCAGGGCGGCGCTGGTGCGCACGGCGGCCAGGCAGGCTCCGCGCGCGTTGAACACGCGCACCACGTCGCCATCCGCCAGCCCGCGCGCCTGCGCGTCCTGCGGCGACAGGCCGATGGGCTCGAAGCCCTTGATCTTGTTGGCGCGGCTGCAGGCGGCGTGGTCGAGCTGGCTGTGCAGCTTGGTGAAGGGCTGGTCGCTGAGCAGGTGCAGCGGGTGCTCCGCGGCCTTGCTGCTGCCCAGCCATTCCACCGGCTCCATCCAGCAGGCATGGCCGGGGCAATCGGCATAGCCGAAGCCGGCGATGCGCTCGCTGAACAGCTCGATGCGGCCGCTGGGCGTGCCCAGCGGGCTGGCGGCCGGATCGGCGCGGAAGTCGGCGAACATCACCACCTCGGCCCCCGGCTGCTGCAGATCGAGCAGGCCCTGCTGCCAGAAGGTGTCGAAGCCCGGCAAGGCCACGCCTACCTTGGCAGCCCGGCCGCGTGCTTCGTCGTACAGGCGCTGGACCCAGCCGCGCGCGTCCAGGCCTTCGGTGAAGGTCTCGCGTGCGCCCAGGCGCGTGGCCAGGTCGGTGAAGATGGCGTAGTCGTCGCGCGCCTCGCCCTGGGGCGCCAGCAGTTGGCGCATGGCCACCATGTAGCGCTCGCGCGAGGCGTAGCCGATGTCCTCGCGCTCCAGCGTGGTGGTGGCGGGCAGCACGATGTCGGCCAGCTTGGCGGTGGGCGTCCAGAACTGCTCGTGGACGACGATGGTCTCCGGCTTGCTCTGCCACAGGCCGAGCAGGCGGTTGAGGTCCTGGTGGTGGTGGAAGGGGTTGCCGCCGGCCCAGTAGATCAGCCGGATGTCGGGGTAGGTGAGGCGCTTGCCGTTGTAGTCGAACGGGGTGCCGGGCGCGGCCAGCATGTCGGCGATGCGCGCCACGGGGATGAAGTCGGCCACCGCGTTGCTACCCTGCGGCATCGTGGGACCGGAGAACTTGGCGTTGTCGCTGCCGATCATGTTGGTGGCGCCGTAACCCACGCCGAAGCCGCCGCCCGGCAGGCCGATCTGCCCCAGCATGGCGGCCAGCGTGACCAGCGCCCAGAACGGCTGCTCGCCGTGGTGCGAGCGCTGCAGCGACCAGGCGATGTTGAGCATGGTGCGCGTGGCCGCCATCTCGCGCGCCAGCGCCTCGATGCGCGCCGCCGGCACTTCGGTGATGCGTTCGGCCCAGGCAGGGGTCTTGGGCACGCCGTCGGTCTCGCCGCGCAGGTAGGCGGCCACCCGCTCGAAGCCGACGCAGTGGCTGGCGAGGAACGCCGGGTCGTGCAGGTTCCCGGCCAGCAGCACGTGGCACATCGCCAGCAGCAGCGCGGCGTCGGTGCCGGGGCGGATGGGCAGCCACTCGAACTCGCCGCCGGTGTCGATGTCGTCGCGCACCGGGCTGATGTTGACGAAGCGCACGCCGGCCTCGGCCATGCGCCGCAGGCCGCCCGGCACCAGGTGTTCGGTGGCGCCACCGGAACTGACTTGCGCGTTCTTGGCCGGCACGCCGCCAAAGGTGACGAACAGCCGCGTGTGCCGGGCCATCACGTCCCAGCTGGTGTGGATGGTGAACAGCTCGTCGATCGGCGCCACCACGTGCGGCAGCAGCACGCGCGCGGCGCCCAGGCTGTACGAATCGGCGTGGCGCACGTAGCCGCCCAGCGCGTTCAGGAAGCGGTGCACCTGGCTCTGCGCGTGGTGAAAGCGGCCGGCGCTCGACCAGCCGTAGGAGCCGCCGAAGATCGAGGCGTTGCCGTGCGCCTGGCGCACCCGCGCCAGCTCATCGGCCACCAGGTCCAGCGCACGCTCCCAGCCGATCTCCACGAACGGGTCCTGCCCGCGTCGGGCCCGCGCGGCGCCGGCCTGCCGGCCTTCCTTCCAGGCCAGCCAGCTTTGCCGCACGGCGGGCCGGCGCACGCGCAGCGGGCCGCGCGCGGCGTCCGGCATCGACAGCCCGATGGGCGAGGGCGCGGGGTCGCGCGCGAAGGCGCGCAGGCTGAGCGCGTCGCCGCTGCCCACGGCCTCGTACACGCCCCAGTGCATGGCCGTGAGCCGCGCCTGGGGCAGGCCGGCGGCGGCCTGCGCTGCCTGTTCCTGGATGTCTTCGTAGGGCTTGTTCAACGGTGTCTCCGGATGGGTCTGCCGCGCGCTGCTCGGGCCGGCGGCCTGGCGCGATCTTCGGCCGTTCCCTTATGTGAACCAAGCATTCCGGAATGCAGAAGGTCGAGACGGTGCCGTGCCGACTGGTCCGATACCGCGGTGGAGAGCCTTAAAGGCGAGAGGTGGCGGCAGCGCGCGCTGCTTCGGCAGGCTGAACGCGAACGGCAAATGGCGAGCGGGCGCGGGCCCCTTTTCAGTCGCCTTGTGGCTCCGACGCGGCATCCGCCCTGGCCGTCGCCTGGCTGGCCGCCACCTGGCGCTGCAGCAGCAGTGTCTGCGTGGGGTAGGCGATCTCCACGTTGGCGGCGTCCAGCGCCTTCTTGATGGCGACGATCACCGCGTCGGTGGCGCCCAGCAGGTCGCGGCCCGTCTTGGGCCCGACCCAGAAGCGCACCGAGAGGTTGACGCTGGAATCGGCCAGCTCGGTGGCGTACACGGCCGGCGCCGGCTCGCGCTCCAGCTGCGGCAGGCCGGAGATGGCGTCCAGCACGATGCGCTTGGCCTGCTCGATGTCCTCGCCGTAGCCGATGCCCACCACCACCTCGCCGCGCCGCGTGGGCTTGGAGGTCAGCACCACCACGCGGTTGGTGTAGAGATCGCTGTTGGGGATGACCACCAGCCGGTTGTCCACCGTGCGCACCAGCGTGGCGCGCACCTGGATGTCTTCCACCGTGCCGTCGTGCGCGCCGCTGGAGATCACGTCGCCGATCTGGAACGGCCGCGTGAGCAGCAGCAGCAGTCCGGCCAGCAGGTTCTGGAAGATGTCCTTGAAGGCAAAGCCGATGGCCACGCCGCTGACGCCCAGCGCGCCGATCAGCGTACCGGCGTTGAACGAGGGCACGGCGATGGTCAGCGCCACCAGCAGGCCCAGCACGAAGACCGCCCAGCGCGTCAGCCGCCCCATCACCAGCGACACGTTGGCCGGCCGGTCGGTCTTCTCGACGATGCGCTCGACCACCCGGCCCGCCGCCCCGGCCACCACCCGCGCCACCAGCAGCACGAGCAAGGCGATGATGAGGTTGGGCAACAGCGCCGCAAAGGCACGGCCCATCTGGTTCAGGGTGTCGAAGGAGGCGCTGAGATCGAGGTTCATGCGTTGAGCGACGGGCCGGGCAGGGCCTGGATGGCAAAGCCCCGACTCTAGCGCGACCAGGCCCCCACCCACGTAGGACTGGGCCGGAATTCAGCATGAAACAGGGCTGCAGCCGTTTGCTGGCGGGCGCAGACAGCTATGAAATCAGAAGCGCACCTGGCGGCGACACACGCGCCGGCCTGCGCCCGATACGCGGCGCGCAGCTACAGGTCCGTCCGCAGCCGCCACAACTCGGGGAACAACACCACGTCGAGCATCTTGCGCAGGTAGCCGACGCCGCTGGTGCCGCCGGTGCCGCGCTTGAAGCCGATCACGCGCTCCACGGTCGTCACGTGGCGGAAGCGCCAGAGGCGGAAGGCGTCTTCCAGATCCACCAGTTTCTCGGCCAGCTGGTACAGGTCCCAGTGCGCCTCGGGCGCGCGGTAGACGGCGAGCCAGGCCGCTTCCACCGCGTCGCTGGCCTGGTAGGGCTGCGTGAAGTCGCGCTCCAGGTGGCCGGCGGGGATGGCCAGGCCGCTGCGGGCGAGCAGGCGCAGCGCCTCGTCGTAGAGCGAGGGGGCGCGGTAGAAGCCTTCCACCAGCGCCAGCCGCTCCGGCGCGTGCACGTGGGGTTTCAGCATGGCGGCATTCTTGTTGCCCAGCGCGAACTCGATGCAGCGGTACTGGAAGCTCTGGAAGCCGCTGGAGGGGCCCAGGTAGGGTCGGATGGCGCTGTATTCCGGCGGCGTCATGGTGGCCAGCACGTCCCAGGCGTGCACCAGCTGCTCCATGATGCGGCTGGCGCGCGCCAGTTTCTTGAAGGCGGGCGGCAGCCGGGTGGCGCGCACGTCCTCGATGGCGGACGACAGCTCCTTCAGCAGCAGCTTCATCCACAGCTCGCTGGTCTGGTGCTGCACGATGAACAGCAGCTCGTCGTGCGCGGGCGACCTGGGGTGCTGCGCGCTCAGGATCTGGTCCAGGCACAGGTAGTCGCCGTAGCTCATGCTGCCGGCGAAGTCGAGCTGGGCTTTCTCGTCGTGGACGATGTGTTCGGGGGTGGGTTGGGTCATGGCTTGGCCTCCTGGGTTGGCTCAGGTCACTGCGTGGCGCTGCGCGAAGCGGGCTTGCATGTACTCTTTGTTCTGTAGCACTTCGCGCAGGTGCTGCACCGCCTGCAGCACGTTTTCATGGCTCAGGTACAGCGGCGTGAAGCCAAAGCGCAGGATGTCGGGTTGCTGCGCGTCGCCGGCGCGAAAGTCGCCCACCACGCCGCGCGCGATGAGCGCCTGCACGATGGCGTAGGCGCAGCCGGCGGGCAGGGCGGCGGTCGGCGTCAGGCACACCTGCGAGCCGCGCAGCGCGTGTTCGCGCGGCGTGACCAGGCTGAACTGGCCCGGGCACAGCTGCTCGACCGCGGCGATGAACAGGTCGGTCAGCGCCAGCGACTTGGCGCGCAGCGCGGCCATGCCGCCCAGCGGCTCGGCGGCGGCGAAGACGTCGAGCGCGCAGTCCAGCGCGCTCAGGCTGAACATGGGCTGCGTGCCGCACTGGTAGCGCGTGATGCCGGTGGCCGGCTCGTAGCCGGGCACGAAGGCGAAGGGCCGCCCATGCCCCCACCAGCCGGCCAGCGGCTGCCAGGCGGCGTCGACATGCCGCGGGTGCGCCCAGACGAAGGCCGGCGCGCCGGGGCCGCCATTGAGGTACTTGTAGCCGCAACCGATGGCGAAGTCCGCCTCGCAGTCCTTCAGCGCCACCGGCACGGCGCCGGCGCTGTGCGCTAGGTCCCACACGGCCAGCGCGCCGGCGGCGTGGGCGGCGCGGGTGAGGGCGGCCATGTCGTGCATGGCGCCGGTGCGGTAGTTCACGTGGGTGAGCATCAGCACGGCGGTCTGCGGGCCGAGCGCGGCGGGAATCTGATCGGGCGCGTCGACCAGCCGCAGCGTCAGCCCGCGCTCGCGGCACAGTGCCTCGGCGATGTAGAGATCGGTCGGGAAGTTGCTGCGTTCACTGATGACTTCGTGCCGCAGCCCTTGCCCGGCGGGCGCGGCCAGCTTCGAAACCGATAGCGCGGCGAAGAGCACCTTGTACAGGTTGACGGAGGTGGTGTCGGTGGCCACCACCTCGCCCGGGCCGGCGCCGATGAGCGGCGCGATCTTGTCGCCCACGCGGCGCGGCAGCTCGAACCAGCCGGCCGTGTTCCAGCTCTGGATCAGATCGCGCCCCCATTCGGCGCGCACCACCTCGGCCACGCGCGCGGGCACGGCGCGCGGCAGGGCGCCGAGCGAGTTGCCGTCCAGATAAATCACGCCCTCCGGCAAATCGAACTGCGCGCGCAGCGGCGCCAGCCGGTCGGCGGCGTCGAGCCGCTGGCAATGGGCAAGGTCGATCATGAAATTTGCTCCCTTATCAATAGCTGCCTGCGCCCGTCAATCATGGGCTGGAAGCACTTTTGGCTTGAAAAAAGTCCATCGCCTGCTACGCCGCCGCATGCACCCGCACACAAAGGGCCGCGGAGCAGGCCACACCGGCGTTGTCCCCCGCCCGCAGGAAGCGGGGGATGGCGCCGAAGGCGACTCAGGGGGGCTTTCGCAATACAGCCCTCACCGGCGACGCATCCGCCGTCGTCAGCTTCAGCGGCAGCGCGATCAGTTCGTAGTCGCCCTCGGGCACCTCGTCGAGCACCAGGTTTTCCAGCACGCGCAGGTCGCGGCGGCGGATGACCTGGTGGCTGTCCAGCGTCTTGCTGTCGGCCGGGTCGATGCTGGCGGTGTCGATGCCGATCAGCCGCACACCGGCGTCGGCCAGGCTTTCCACCGTCTCGGGGGCAAAGGCGGCCAGTTGCGGGTCCCACGCGCCGACCGGCACGCGTTCGTAGGTTCTGACCAGCACACGCGGCGGCAGCCCTTGCGCGGCATGCGCCAGATGCTCCCAGCGAAGAAGCGGCCGCACACCGATGGCATGGATCACGCGGCACGGGCCGAGGTAGGGCGCCAGGTCCAGCGCGCCGATGGCGGCGCCGGCCGGGTCGTAGTGCAGCGGCGCATCGGCGTGCGCGCCGACGTGGGGCGACAGCGTGATCGCGCTCACGTTGACCGGGCAGCCGGGGCCGATCTCGGCGCTCCAGTGCTGCTGGTAGGGTGTGTCGCCGGGGAACACCGGCGCACCGGGGTGCACGGGGGGCGAGATGTCCCAGAGAAGGCGGTTCGGGTCGGGCATGGGGGCGAAGTTAGCCGCGTTGCGCGGGTCGTGGTGTCGGTTATTTCCAACGTGTCGGCAAGCTGTCCCGTTGCTCTGGATCAAGGCCTTCCCGCCGTCACGGTGCTTATAATGAGAATTAGTCGTATTTGAATGGTGGCGGACGTTACCGTGAACTCCAACCCAGTCCAGGCCGATGGCGGCGGCTCCCTGCCGCTGCACGCGTTGCCGCGCGGCGCGCGTGCCTGCATCGAGCATCTGGCGCGGCCCGAGGACCAGGCCGACCGCGAGGTGCTGCTGCGGCTGATCGAGCTGGGCTTCCTGCCCGGCGAGACGGTGCGCGTGGTGGCCAAGGGGCGCGCGGGGCGCGAGCCGATCGCGGTGCGGCTGGGCGGTCAGTCCACCTTCGCGCTGCGCGCGCGCGAGGCGGCGCTGGTGCGCGTGATGCCCATCGCCGGCGACGAGGTCCAGGCATGAACCGGCCGGACGACGCGGCGCTGGCCGCCATCGAGGTTTCCGCCACCGAAACCGGCGCACAGGCGCAGGTCATGGCCAGCACGGCGCGCCCGCTGCGCGTGGCCTTGCTGGGCAACCCCAACTGCGGCAAGACGGCACTGTTCAACCTGCTGACCGGCAGCCGCCAGAAGGTGGCCAACTACGCCGGCGTGACGGTGGAGCGCAAGGAAGGCCGCATGCACCTGGCCGGCGGGCGCGAGGTGGTGGTGCTGGACCTGCCCGGCGCCTACAGCCTGAACGCGCTCAGCGTGGACGAAGAGATCACGCGCGACGTGGTCACCGGCCGCCGCGCGGGCGAGGCACTGCCCGACCTGCTGGTCTGCGTGGTCGACGCCACCAAGCTCCGCTTGAACCTGCGCCTGGTGCTCGAGGCCAAGCATCTGGGCATTCCGATGGTGGTGGCGCTCAACATGAGCGACATGGCCGAGCGCCTGGGCATCCAGGTCAACGTGGCGCGGCTGGCCGAGTTGCTGGGCGTGCCCGTGGTGCCCACCGTGGCGGTGCAGCACGATGGCGCGCGCGGCCTGGCTGCAGCGCTGGCAGCGCAACGCGTGCCGCTGATCAGCCGCAGCGCCGCGCAGCTGCACGCACCGGGCATCGAGGACGTGATGCTGACCCAGCGCGAGGTGCAGCGCATCGTGCAGGAAGCGGTGCAGGCGCCGGCGCACCCGCTGGCGCGTGACGATGCGATCGACCGCGTGCTGCTGCACCCGCTGTGGGGCGTGCTGGTGCTGGCGGCGGTGCTGTTCCTGATGTTCCAGGCCGTGTTCAGCTGGGCCGCCGCGCCCATGGACTGGATCAAGGCGGGCATGGACGCAGCCGCCGGCTTCGTGAACACCCACATGACGGAAGGCCCGCTGCGCAGCCTGCTGGCCGACGGCGTGATCGCCGGCGTGGGCAGCGTGCTGGTGTTCCTGCCGCAGATCCTGATCCTGTTCCTGTTCATCCTGGCGCTGGAGGATTCCGGCTACCTGCCGCGCGCGGCCTTCCTGCTGGACCGGGTAATGGGGCGGGTGGGGCTGTCGGGCCGCTCGTTCATCCCGCTGCTGTCGAGCTTTGCCTGCGCGGTGCCGGGCATCATGGCCACGCGCACCATCACGCACTGGCGCGACCGGCTGGTGACCATCATGATCGCGCCGCTGATGACCTGCTCGGCGCGCTTGCCCGTGTACGCGTTGCTGATCGCCGCCTTCATACCGCAGCGCGCGGTGGCTGGCTGGTTCAACCTGCAGGGGCTGGTGCTGTTCGCGCTTTACCTGGCCGGCATCGTGGGCGCGCTGGGCCTGGCCTGGGCCTACCGGCTGAGCCGGCGCGGCGAGCAGGCGCGGCCCACGCCGCTGATCATGGAGCTGCCGGCCTACCGCTGGCCCAGCCCGCGCCAGCTCGCGTATGGGCTGTGGGAGCGGGCGCGCATCTTCCTGCAGCGCGTCGGGGGCATCATCCTGGCCGTGATGGTGCTGCTGTGGTTCCTCTCCACCTATCCGGCCGCGCCGGAAGGGGCCACACAGCCGGCCATCCTGTACAGCTGGGCCGGCCAGATCGGCCTGGCGCTGCAGAAGCTGCTGGCGCCGCTGGGCTTCAACTGGCAAATCGCCATCGCCCTGGTGCCCGGCATGGCGGCGCGCGAGGTGGCGGTGGGTGCGCTGGGCACCGTGTACGCGCTCTCGGCCGCCGGCGACAACGTGGCGCAGCAGCTCGAGCCGCTGCTGGCGCACAGCTGGAGCCTGGCCACGGCGCTGTCGCTGCTGGCCTGGTACGTGTTCGCGCCGCAGTGCGTGTCGACCCTTGTCGCCGTCAGGCGCGAGACCAACGGCTGGCGCTACCCGCTGGTCATGCTCGTGCAGCTGTTCGGCATGGCTTACGTGGCAGCCTTCATCACCTACCGCGTGGCGGTGGCGTTGGGAGCAGGCTGAGCATGCAGCAGGTCATCGTCGCCGCGATCGTGCTGGCCGCGCTGGTGTACGCGGTCTGGGCTTTCATGCCGGCGCGCTGGCGCCAGCGGCTGGCCGCGCGCCTGGGCCTGGGTGCGCGCATCGCGAACGCCGGCAGCTGCCACAGCTGCGACGATTGCGGGGCCTGCGGGCCGGCCGCCGGCCAGTCCGGGAATTCCAAGCCAAACTAGGCGCAAGCCCTTGTGTGACGGCCGCTGGCAGCTATTGTTTGAGTAGCATCGACGAGTGGCCACCGGAAGGGCTCAAGCAGGCAACCTGTGCCGTCGTCTGGCTTGGGCGCAGGCATCGCTGCCGGCCTCGAACTCGCGGCAGGGCGAAGGGCGCCATTCGTAGATGCCGCAGGCCACCCGCTCGCCCACGCGGCCGGTGAGGGCGGCGCAGCGCGCGGGCACATGGTCGGTGCCGCGCAGGCGGCAGAGGCTGGCGTTCACGGGTTCGGCCAGGCCGGCCGGCACGCGGCCACCTTCTGTTTCCAGCTCTTCCAGTGCGAAGTCCACGCGAAAGCTCGCGCAGCACGCGCCGCATTCCTGACAGTTCCACTCGGCTGCAGTCATCTCGTGGTTATTTGGCCACTGAACGGTGAACAAAGTAACGCTGGCGTATGCGCGGCCCGGGTGACATAAGTCACGCAAATCGTTATAGCGCGCATCAACCTGGACGACGCTACGCATACACAGCAGTCGTGAGCAGTTTCGCACGGTGCCGGCAGGTGCCCGGGGTATCCAATAGAGCTATCGGATTCAAGCAACCGCGCAAATAGCGGGGGCGAATCCAGCCAGGATATCCACGAAAGAAGGAGCAGCAAGCACCATGCGTACCGACATGTTCCAGCAAGTGCTGGAGGAGTTGAAAGGTTCTTCGGCCGACGTCGAGGCGTCGGCACTGATTTCCACCGACGGCCTGATGATCGCCTCGGCCCTGCCGCAGGGCATGGACGAGGACCGGGTGGGTGCCATGTCGGCGGCGCTGCTTTCGCTGGGCGACCGCGCTGCGCGCGAACTGGCCCGTGGCACGCTGGAGCGTGTGCTGCTGCAGGGCGAGCGCGGCTACGTGATCATGAGTTCTTCGGGTACCGAGGCCGTGCTCACCGTGCTGGCCAAGCAGAACGCCAAGCTCGGCCTGCTGTTCCTGGACATCAAGCGCGCCGCCGAAGCGCTGTCGAAGCTGATCTGAGGGAGGCCGCATCATGCCCCTGTCAGACATGCAGAAGCCGGACGAGCCCTCGACCGAGCACCGCGTCACGCACCACGACGGCACCACCCGCACCGTGTATGTGACCCAACGCGAGATCGCCTACCCGGAAGGGCGGCTGATCATCTCGCGCACGGACCTGGACGGCGTGCTCACCCACGCCAACGATGCCTTCGTAGAGCTCTCGGGCTACACGCGCGAGGAGCTGATCGGCCAGCCGCATGCCATCCTGCGCCACCCCGACATGCCCAAGGCCGCCTTCAAGGACCTGTGGGACACCGTGGGTGCCGGCAAGAAATGGCACGGCTACGTGAAGAACCTGCGCAAGGACGGTGCCCACTACTGGGTCTATGCCACGGCAGTGCCCAACATTCGCGGTGGCAAGACCGTGGGCTACACCTCGGTGCGCCGCAAGCCGTCGCGCAGGAAGATCGAGGAACTGTCGGCCGTTTATAAGGAATGGCTCGCCGTTGAAAGGAGCCAGGCATGACCTTCAACCTGCTCATCGCCCCTGATTTCGCGCCCGAGCGCTTCGCCGGCTGGCACATGCTCAATACCGTGCTGCAGAAGAAGTCGGGCCTGGCGCTGCACCTGATCACGCCGGCCTCGGCGGCGGAACAGGCCCAGCTGATCGCCGACGGCAAGGTCGACGCCGTGTACGCCAACCCGTTCGACGCCGCCTCGATGGTCCGCGACAACGGCTACCAGGCCGTGGCGCGCCCGCTGGGCAAGTCGGACGAGATGGTGATCGCCACGGCGGCCGGCTCGCCGCTGAACACGGTGGAAGACCTCCGGCCCGGTTGCCGGATCGCGCTGACCGACAACAAGGACGTCAAGCTGATCGGCCTGCGCCTGCTGGAGCCGGCCGACCTGACCGAGGCCGACGTGCAGTGGCAGATGGTGGACACCTACCAGGCCGCTGCCCGCATGGCGATCAAGGGCGAGGTCGATGCCAGCTTCTTCCTGGCCGAAGCCTTTCATTCGCTGTCGCGTCTTACTACGGCGCAGCTCAAGCCGCTGATCGAAAGCAAGCTGGCCGACATCACCCACGTGCTGCTCACGCACCCGCGCATGGCGGCCGAGGCCGCCCGGCTGCGCGACGCGCTGCTGGGTTTGGCTGGTACGCCGGAAGGTCAGCCGGTGCTGGACGAACTCGGCATCAAGGGCGGGTTCGAGGCCATGAACGAGGAAGACGCCGAATTCATGATCGACCTGATGGACACCCTGCTCGACTGACGCATGGGGGACCAACTTCTGACGGCGCGCGAGCGCTTCCGGCAGGCTGGCCGGGCGGTATTGCGTCAGCCGGACGACCCGCACATCCACGCGGCGCGCGTGGATGTGGCCTGCGATCTCGAAGGTGTCGAGCCGCTGCAGGGCGCGCTGGCTGACCTGCTGCACGGCTGCGCGCCGGACGCGGCCCGCCACGGCGCGCTGCTGGCCCGGCCGGCGGTGCGCGCGCGGCTGGCGCCCCACGTGGGCGAAGCCCTGCGGCGTTGCGCCGGCAACGGCCAGCGTCTGGCGGCTGCCAACGCGTTTGCCACGCGCTGGAGCGTGCTGAGCAGTCCGTCGCTCGACGTGCCGCGCCGTGCTTTGCTGTGCAGCACCGACGACGCGCGCGTGATCGCAGCCAGGGCCATTCCGATGCTGCGGGCGGGCGACGCACAGGCCGAGGACGATTTCCTCGCGCATTGCGAAGGTGCGGGCGATGCACTGGCGTTCATGCTGGCGCGGCGCGCACTGACGCGGGAGGGGTACGCGCTGTCGGCGCGCTGGGAGGCCGTCTCGGCAGCGCTGCAGCAGGGGGTACTCTCATGAGCGGCGTGCTGCTGGCTGGGCTGACCGACCAGGAAGCCGCGGCGATCGAAATCATGATCGGCATGAGCTGGCGCGAGCGCCACTGTGTGACGCTGACGCGCAGCCTGTCGCTCGCCGTGCCCGAACAATCAGTGCAGGCCCGGGCCTGCGAACTCTGCGTGGTGGACCTGTTCGGCTTCGGCATGCGCCGCCATACCGAGGCGCACGCCAGGCGCCTGCTGGAATTCCTGGCCGGGCGCCCGGCGGTGCTGCTGGTCTGGGGCTCCGGCGGTGGCTGGCTGGAAAGCGGGCTTGCTCTGGCGGCGGGGCAGCACGTGCAGTGGATCGCCATGCCGTACAGCACCCCGACGCTGCGCGACGCCATCCGCAAGGTACTGGAGGCGCCGGTTGCGCCTGCTCCTGTGCCGGCACCGGTCCAGCCGGCTGCAGAACGCGGTCAGACCGCCGATGCCGTACCGGCGTGGCGCCGTGCCATGGAGATGGGCGAGCGCCTGCAGGCTTCCAGAGGGGCTGCGGCACCCGCGCCAGCGAAGGCAGCCCCCGGCGCTGCCACGGTCGCCGCTGCGAAGCTGCCATCCCGTCCTGCTGCGGGCATCTTTCAGTCCAAGGAGGGGCGCCCGGCGATAGAGTCCCTTTCGAGCGCGCCGCCGGCGGTGCGGCTCGCGCCCGGCTCGGCGAGCCTGGGCAAAGGGGCCCTGAACGCGATGTTGACCATGCTGCCTTCGCTGCGCTCGGTGCCCATGCTGGCGCTGGAGGCCAGGGTGGTGTCCTGCCAGGGGCCGCAACTGCTCCGGCTGGGGCCGGGCGCCGCATTTGTGCTGCATTTCCAGCAGGGCTGGCTGGCCTCCGGCCTGCCCGTGTCGGCGTTGCTGAAGCTGCTGCGCACGCCTCGGCTGGTGGAGTCGGTGGACGTGGTGCCGCTGGCTGAGGATGACGTCGAGGACGTGGTGCGCCAGCACTTCAACGGGCGCTTCCACCGCGCGCAGAAGCCGCTCGACGAAATCACCTGGGAACTGGTGGGCGACGCGATCAAGGACCATCCGCTGACCCCGCAGGGCGACCTGCGGATCCAGCTGCGTCGCTTTCCCAACGTGACGGCGCTGGCCGATGTGGGCCCGCTCGACGTGCAGCTGGCCGCCATCTGCGCGCGCACGCCGCAGCGTGTTTCCGACCTCATGCGCGCCTTCCCGGGGCACGAGCAGGCGGTGCTGCGCTTCGTGGTGCTGGCCACGGCCTCGGGCCTGGTCAGCGTGCTGCGCGACGAGGCACCCGCGGGCCCCGCGGTGGCGAAGGCGCCCGCGCCTCAGGTGGGCGCACCGGTTGCTGCCGGCTCGCCTGTGAGTGCCCGGCGGGGTTTCTTCAAGTCGCTCCTGGACAAGCTTTTCTAGGGTACAGCCATGCCCAGCATCTACAAGCTCGTGTTCGCCGGCCCGGTCGGGTCCGGCAAGACCACGGCCATCCAGACCCTTTCGGACATCGAGGTGGTCCGCACCGAGGCCAACGCTTCGGACGAGGTGCAGCGCCTCAAGAAGACCACCACCGTGGCCATGGACTACGGCCTGATGAAGCTCGCCAGCGGCGACCAGGTGCGCCTGTACGGCACGCCGGGCCAGAAGCGCTTCGATTTCATGTGGGACATCCTGACGGAGAACGCCCTCGGCCTGGTGCTGATGCTCAAGGCCAGCGCCCCCGACCCCTTGGCCGACCTGAACGGCTACGTGACCGAGTTTCGCGAGTTCATCGACAAGACGGCACTGGTGGTCGGCATCACGCACACCGAAGGCGGCGGCTGGCGGGTGCGGCAGGAGGTTTCGCGCGAACTGGTGCGCATGGGGCTGCCGCCCTGCGCCATCGAGGCGGACGCACGCAACCGCACCCACATGGGGTTGCTGGTCAGGGCGCTGATCTACGGCATCGACCCCTTCAACGGCACCGGCGAGGCATGACCGAGCACACCGCCATGAGCACGCCGGCCGACGATCCCTGGCTGATGCTGACCCCGGCCGGCGTCCTGCACGCTTACGCCGAGCGAGTACCGGACGAGCGGGCGGCCATGCTGCAGGCGCTGATGCCGCGCGGTGCCTCGCTGCGGCGCAGCGCGTGGCTGGCCCAGGCCTCCGAGCACCGGACGCTGCTGGCGCGCGCCCTGCATGAAGGCTGGGTGCACGAGGTGGAGCGCGAGTTGCGCGCGCCGGACGTGCGGCTGGACAACTACCTGCCACATGCCATCGCCGGTCTCTCGGGCACCCGCACGGCGGCGCTGGCCTCGGACGATGGTTTCTGCCTGGCGCGCGTGGGCTATTCCGAGCAGGAGGCCGAGACGCTGTGCGTGGCGGCGGCGGACTTCTTCGAGTTCGCGGCGCGCCAGAAGCAGCGCGGCTGGACCGGCACCGGCCGCGCGGTGTCGTTCTTCGAGGGCATCGACATGCTGCTGCCGACCACCAGCTTCGTGCTGTTCTGGGTCGACGGCACCGGCTACTGGCTGATCCTGGGCGGCGAGCCGCTGATCAACAACGTGGCCTTTGTGGAGCTGGTCTGGGGCATCCGCACGGCGGGCGCCCGTTTCGCGCAGCGCTGAGCCGGCCCGGAGCCGCGTGACCGGCGCTCAGCCCTGTCGGCCGAGCAGCAGGTATTCGAGCAGCGCCTTCTGCGCGTGCATGCGGTTCTCGGCCTCGTCCCAGACCACGGATTGCGGGCCGTCGATGACCTCGGCGGTCACTTCCTCGCCGCGGTGGGCGGGCAGGCAGTGCATGAACAGGGCATCGGGGCGGGCGGCGGCCATCATTTCGGCATCGACGCACCAGTTGGCAAAGGCCTTCTTGCGCGCCTCGTTCTCGGCCTCGTAGCCCATGCTGGTCCAGACGTCGGTGGTCACCAGGTCGGCGCCGGCGCAGGCTTCCACGGGGTCGGCGAAGTTCTGCCAGCCCTTGCTGGCGGGCGTACCGTCGAGCGCCGCCAGCTGCGTGTCGACCTCGTAGCCGCGCGGCGTGGACACGCGCAGCTTGAAGCCGAGCAGGGCGGCCGCCTGGGCCCACGTGTTGGCCATGTTGTTGCCGTCCCCGATCCAGGCCACGGTCTTGCCGGCCAGGCAAGCCATGTCTGGCTTGCCTTCCGAATTCGTGCCGCGATGCTCCAGGTAGGTGAAGATGTCCGCCAGGATCTGGCAGGGGTGGTATTCGTTGGTCAGGCCATTGATCACCGGCACGCGGGAGTACTCGGCGAAGCGCTCGATGCGGGCCTGCTCGAAGGTGCGGATCATCACCGCGTCGGTCATGCGGCTGATGACGCGGGCGGTGTCTTCGATGGGTTCGCTGCGGCCAAGCTGGCTGTCGCCGGTGGTCAGATGCACCACCGAGCCGCCCATCTGGTACATGCCGGCCTCGAAGCTCACACGCGTGCGCGTGCTGGCCTTCTCGAAGATCATGGCCAGCGTGCGGTCGGTCAGCGTATGGTGCTTTTCATAGGCCTTGAACTTGCGCTTGATGAGCGCGGCGCGCTCGAACAGGTAGGCGTATTCATCGGCCGTGAAATCGGCGAACTGCAGGTAGTGCTTGAGCGGAGCGGTCATCGGCGGCTCACTCCTTCAGGAAGGCTTCGATCAGCGGCACCAGGATGGCGACGATCTCGTCGGCCTCGGCTTCGGTCAGGATCAGCGGGGGCACCAGGCGCACCACGCTGTCGGCGGTCACGCTGATGAGCAGGCCGGCCTCGGCCGCGCGCTGCGTCAGCACGCCGCAGGGCTTGGCCAGCTCGATGCCCAGCATCAGGCCCTGGCCGCGCACTTCCTTCACGCCGGGGTTGCCGGCCAGCGCCTTTTCCAGCGCCGCCTTCAGGTGCGCGCCGACCTTGGCGGCATTCTGGAGCAGGCCGTCTTCCTCCATGATGCGGATGGTTTCCACGCCGGCCCGCATGGCCAGCGGATTGCCGCCGAAGGTGGTGCCATGGTTGCCCGGCTGGAAGATGTGGGCAGCCCTGGGGCCTGCCACGACGGCGCCGATCGGCACGCCCGAGCCAAGGCCCTTGGCCAGCGGCATGACGTCGGGCACGATGCCGGCCCACTGATGGGCGAACCACTTGCCGGTGCGGCCCATGCCGCACTGCACCTCGTCGATCATCATCAGCCAGTCGTTCTGGTCGCACAGCGCGCGCACCTGCTTGAGGTACTCGACGCGCATGGGGTGGATGCCGCCTTCGCCCTGGATGGTCTCGAAGAACACCGCCACCACGTTGGGGTTGCCGGCGGTGGCTCTCTTCAGTGCCTCGATGTCGTTCAGCGGCACGCGGATGAAGCCTTCCACCAGCGGCTCAAAGCCCTTCTGCACCTTGGGGTTGCCGGTGGCCGACAGCGTGGCGATGCTGCGGCCGTGGAAGGCGTGCTCGTAGACCACGATCTGCGGCTTGTCGATGCCCTTGTCGTGGCCGAACTTGCGTGCCAGTTTCAGCGCCGCTTCGTTGGCCTCCAGCCCGGTGCAGCAGAAGAACACGTTGGTCATGCCCGACAGCTCGGTCAGCTTCTTGGCCAGCTGCTCGGCGTTGGGCACGTGGTAGTAGTTGGAGCAGTGGATCAGCTTGGCCACCTGCTCCTGCAGCGCCGGCACCAGCCTGGGGTGGGCATGGCCCAGCGTGTTGACGGCGATGCCGCCCAGCCCGTCGAGGTAGCTCTTGCCGTTGACGTCCCAGACGCGGCAACCCTGGCCGCGCTCCATGGCGATGGGCAGGCGGGCGTAGGTGTTCATCGTGTGCGGCGAGGCGGCTTCGATGTGCGCGGTCACGGTGGGCTCCTGGTTGGGCAAGCTATAAAAAACAAGCGGGCCAACGTGGCCCGTTGAAAGTGCATTCTAGGCCGTCACCATGGCACGGTTGCTGCATGTTTCGCATCACAGCGATGCGTGCCGCGGCAGGGCACAAGTCTTGTATAAGATAGAATACTTGTGCGGCGCAGCATGACCCAGGAGTGCCTGCGCCGGTGCAGTTTCACCAGCGAGCATGGCCGACAGTTCCACCCACAGCGAAGTCGTCATTCACGGCCTCACCCGTGAAGGGCGTACCTTTCGACCGAGCGACTGGGCCGAGCGCCTGGCCGGGGTGATGGCGCAGTTCCGTCCCGGCGGCTCGCTGGCGCGCCCTGGCGGGCACCTGCGCTATTCGCCCTGGTGCATTCCCACAACCATGGGCGGCGTCAAGTGCGTGGTGGTCAACACGGCCCTGCGCGCGCATGAGCCCATGGCCTGGGACTTCGTGATGAACTTCGCCAAGGACAACGACCTGCAGGTCACCGAGGCCTGCCTGCTGCCGGAGGCCAGGCCCGGCGCCCCGGCGGGTGAGACGGCCGCGCAGCCACCGGCGGCTGGCGATACGCCCACATCCTGAATTCTTGAGGAAATCGGCCTTCTGCCCATGCATGGCGGGCGCAGGCAGCTATCGATGCAATAGCGTTTCAGTCGTGATTCGCCCGGCATCCGGACGCAAAAAAAGCCGCAATGGCGGCTTTTCTGCTTTTTGCTGACAGCGCACCCGTTCCAAACGGCGGGCAGTGGGGCTAGAGAGCGCCCCGTGCCCGGGCTGTGGACCTGAAATCCGTCAGGCGGCGGCTTGCTGGGCCAGGCCCTTGACCTTGGCCGACAGACGGCTCTTGTCGCGAGCGGCCTTGTTCTTGTGGAAGATGCCCTTGTCGGCGACCGAATCGACCACCGATTGCATCCAGGCGTAGGCGCTCTTGGCCTTGTCCTGGTCGCCGGCGGCGACGGCTTTTTCCACGTTCTTCACCGCGGTGCGGTACTTGGAGCGCAGCGAGGTGTTCGCGGCATTGAGTTTGACGTCCTGGCGGGCGCGTTTGCGGCCCGACGCCAGGCGCGGGTTCTTTTTCTTCGGCTTTCCAGCGGCCATGAATGTGTTCCTTTGTGTCGGTGGATGATGTCAGCAAAGCTTTCCATTATAGCCGACCGAGGGCTTTCAAGGGGCCCTGGCAGGCGATGCCGACGGGTCGGCGAAAGCAGGCAATCGGGAGCCGGGCACGCAGACGCTGGCTCGAATGGGGTATGACCAGCACGCATCGGCAGCCTCCCGGCGCTGGTCTGCCAGCCAGATACAGGACAATGCCGACCGGCTCGATGGGGCCGGTGCTCGCTCTTGGATTCACCAGCTCTGGCCGCAGGCGCGGTTCAGGTTGCGGATGGACTGCGCGGGCCTTTTGTTCTGTCCTGGTGGCCTCGAAGAGGCTGAGATCGTTGTTCATGCATTCGTCGCGTACCTGGCTCACGGCACTGTCCTTGCTGCTGTTGCTTGCAGCAGCGGTTCGGGCGACGGTTTGGTGGGCGCACGATCCTCTCCTGGCCTACGCCAACAACTACGACCAGATTCGCACCATGGCGGTGCTGGGCGTCAGGCCGGACGCCCCCGGTCTGGCCGACCTGGACGGGGGCACGCCCGAGCAGCCCTGGGCCCGGTTCAAGACGGGATTGGGGTGGCGGATGCCGTTTTACCCCTCCAGCGACACCGCCATTCGGGCCGTCGTGCATGTCGGGAGCGGGCTCTGGCGCCCGGGCGGTTCGACGATGGACATCCGGCAGGAGTCGGCGTGGCTCCTGGCCGCCTGGTTGCTGGGCGTGGCCTGGATCGGCTGGCGATTGCTGGGCCTGAACGCCTGGCACGGGCTCGGGTTTGCGGCCTGGGTACTCCTGGTGACGGATCCCATCAACCTGCTGTTCCTGAACACCTGGTATGCAGAGTTTTCCGCTTTCGCCTGCGTCACCGGACTGGTTGGCCTGGGTTGGCTGTGGCTCGCCGGGTACAGGAAGCGGTGGGTCGTGGGCGGCTGGATGCTGGCGTTTCTGCTGGTGCTGGCCACCAACCGGCAGCAGTATGTCTACCTTCCGCTGGCGCTGCTCCCACTGGCCTGGCTGGCGGGGCGCAAGAGCCCGTGCCGCCGCGGCCCGGCCGCCGCTGCAGCGGCTGTCGCTGCCGTTCCGCTGCTGCTATTCAGCGGCGACTTCGCCCACGTCAAAGACAACGCCCGGGCCAACCGTGTGGATACCGTCCTTGGCGCCATGCTGCCGGCAGCCAGCGACCCCGCGAGCATGGTGCGGAACCTGCGGCTGCAGCCCGCCTGTCTGCAGTTCGCGGGCGACACCTGGTACACCCAGTCACGTGCGGTGCTGGAAGCGGCATGTCCACGCATCATGAATCTGCCTTTGCGTCGCATGCTGTTCGCGCTGGCCGCCGATCCGGCCGCGCTGGCCAGGATGGTGTGGCGCGCCACCGGTGAGGGCCAGGGCTTCGTGCTGAGCCATCTTGGCCAGATGCAGGGCGGCCGGTCCACCCAGGTTGCCGAGCTCGACGGCGTGACCGCGCGATCGGTCGACGAGTTGCTGCGCGCGCTCCCCCGGCCCTTGTGGCGGGTGCTCGTGCTGGGCGGGCTGGTGCTTCCGGCGCTGTTGGCCGTGTGGGCCGCCCGGCAACGCAAGGCAGGATGGCCGACCGCGTTGTGGGCCCTGGAAATTGCCGTCCTGTATGTGTTTTTCTCGTCGCTGCTCGGGGATGGCTACGTGGAGATCCATCGCCATGCGGTGCTGTGCTACAGCCTGGGCTGTTTGTCGTTGATGGCCTTGTTTGGCGCAGCCATGCATCACGTCGTCCCAGCTCCTTCTGCCAATCAGCCTTCTGGCTTCGTCCCGTGAGTCTTTTCAAATCCGCCTCCACCGTCTCGCTGCTGACCCTGGCCTCGCGCATCACCGGGCTGGTGCGCGACCTGCTCATGGCTTCGGCCTTCGGCGTCAGCGGGCTGACGGACGCCTTCAACGTCGCCTTCCGCATCCCCAACCTGCTGCGCCGGCTGTTCGGGGAGGGCGCCTTCAGCCAGGCCTTCGTGCCGGTGCTGGCCACCAGCCACGCGCGCGACGGCGAGGAGGTCACCCTCCGCCTGATCGATGCCGTGGCCACCGCGCTGCTGTGGGTGCTGGTGGCGACCTGCGTGGTGGGCGTGGCGGCGGCGCCGGCGCTGGTCTGGGCGCTGGCCAGCGGGCTGGACGATCCGAGCTTCGACGCCGCCGTGCTGATGACGCGCTGGATGTTCCCCTACATCGGCTGCATGTCGCTGGTGGCCTTCGCGGCCGGCATCCTGAACACCTGGAAGCACTTCGCCGTGCCGGCGGCCACGCCGGTGCTGCTGAACCTGTCGATGATCGCCGCCGCCTGGTGGGGCGCGCCGTGGTTCAGGAGCCTGGGCATCGAGCCGATCTACGCCATGGCCGCCGGCGTGATGCTGGGCGGCGTGCTGCAGCTGGCCGTGCAGGTGCCGGCGCTGCGCCGGCTGGGGCTGATGCCGCACATCGGCCTGACGCTGGCGCGCCTGCGCGCGGCCTGGGCCAACCCGGGCGTGCGGCAGGTGCTGCGGCTGATGCTGCCGGCGCTGCTGGGGGTGGGCGTGGCGCAGCTGTCGCTGCTGATCAACACCCAGATCGCCTCGCACCTGGCCACCGGCAGCGTGACCTGGATCTGGTACGCCGACCGCCTGATGGAGTTCCCCACCGCCTTGCTCGGCGTGGCCCTGGGCGTGGTGTTGACGCCGCAGCTCACCGCCGCGCGCGCCAGCGGCGACGACACACGCTATTCCGACATGCTCGACTGGGGTCTGCGCCTGGTGCTGCTGCTGGCCTTGCCCTGCGCGGCGGCGCTGCTGGTGTTCGGCACGCCGCTCATCGCCACGCTGTTCCACCACGGCCGCTTCGACGCGGCGGACGTGCAGCGCGTCACCGTGGCGCTGGCCGGCTATGGCGTGGGGCTGGTGGGGCTGGTGGCGATCAAGGTGCTGGCGCCGGGCTACTACGCCAGCCTGGACATCCGCACGCCGGTGAAGATCGCCATCGCCGTGCTGGTGATCACCCAGTGCTTCAACCTGCTGCTGGTGCCGCTGCTGCAGCACGCGGCGCTCACGCTGTCGATCGCGCTGGGCGCCATGGTCAATGCCGGCTGGCTGCTGGTGGGCCTGATCCGGCGCGGCAGCTACCGGCCGCGGCCCGGCTGGGCGCTGTACGGCCTGCGGGTGGCCGGCGCCACGCTGCTGATGAGCGCCTTCCTGTGGTGGGCCGGCGCGCATGTCGACTGGGTGGGCGGGCTGCACGGCTGGGCACGCGCCGGCTGGCTGGCGGCGGCGGTGGCGGGCGCGGCGGTGCTGTACTTCGGGGCCCTGCTGGCCAGCGGGCTGAAGCTGCGGGCGATGCTGCGGCGGTGAACACGGACACCTCCTGAGTCGCTGACGCGCCTCGATGCTCGCCGCCAGAGGCGGCGGTTTTTCGGCCTGTCCGGGTCTGCGCAGGCAGGCCCTAACCTCAGCCCTTCTTGCCACGCGAGGGGAGGCACCGCCTCGGGCCGGTACGAGCCCGGCCACGGTGGTTGCTGGCTTGGCCTGCTCCGCGGCCGTCGGACTCGGGAGGTGTGGATGGTGCACCGCAGCAAGAAGATGGCGCAACGCCACAGTGCGGGCGCGCCGGATTGACGCCGTGGCCGTTGCGGCCTAAAACTGGCGCATATGGCGCTGACGTTCAGGGTTCCTTCCTCGCTGGAATACTTCGGCAACCTGGTGGCGCGCGACGACGAGTTGCCGCTGCTGGAGGCCGCGGCCTGCCTGGCGCAGGACGAATACCCCGAGCTCGACGTCGAGCAGGTGCTGGCCGACGTCGACCGCCTGCTGGAGCGTGCCCGCCGCCGCGCGGCCGTGGGCGCCGAGCCGCTGGAGCGCGTGCAGGCGCTGGGCCAGTTCTTCTTCAGCGACCTGGGCTTCGGCGGCAACCTGAACGACTACTACAACCCCGACAACAGCTACCTGCACCGCGTGCTGCAGACCCGGCGCGGCATCCCCATCTCGCTGGCGCTGCTGTGGCTGGAGCTGGCGCGCGGGCTAGGGGTGGAGGCGGAGGGCATCAGCTTCCCCGGCCATTTCCTGATGCGGGTGAACCTGGACGGCGGCATGCTGGTGCTGGACCCGATGAACGGCCAGTCGCTCGGCCGCGACGACCTGCGCCTGCGCATCGAGGAATGGCAGCCGCGCCTGCCGGCCGCGCCCAACGGCGATCTGCCGCTGACGGCCTTCCTGCAGGCCTGCACGCCGCGCCAGATGCTCACGCGCATGCTGCGCAACCTGCAGGACATCCACCGCAGCCAGCACGACTGGCCGCGCCTGGTGGCCGTGCAGGACCGGCTGATCGTGCTGCTGCCCCAGGCCTGGGAGGAGTACCGCGAGCGCGGCCTGGCATTGGCCGAGCAGGGCGAGCGCCGCCGCGCCGCCGCCGACCTGGACCGCTACCTGCGCGAACGCCCGGCCGCCCAGGACCACGACGCCGTGGCGGAACGGCGGGCCTCGCTGGGCGATTGAAATTGCTCCTGATTGCGTAGCTGGCTGCGCCCGCTGCGCCTGGGCTGGAGGCTGATTTCTTTCATTTTTCTCGGTTGGAGTTGAGAACCTCCCGTCGTTCAGGCTGAGTGGTTCGAAGCCCTGTTTGGCGCACCCTCAAATTCATGCCGAGGCGTGCTGTGGAAGCTCATCGCGTGCGCGGTTCGCGCGGTGGTGATGCTCAGATTGGGTACTTCGGGTTTTTGAATGAAATCGGGGTTTTGCCCAGGTGTGGCGGGCGCAGGCAGCTATTGAAAACGTAGTGGCTTTGGAGGCGCTGCAGGCCGGGATGTGCGCCCGGCGGCGCACCTACTTTTCTTTGTGTCGCCAAAGAAAAGTAGGCAAAAGAAAGGCGACCCCACTTGCCGTGTCCCTACGCTTCGCTGCGGGCAGCCTGCGATGCTCGGGCATGGGGCGGCGCTGCGGAACTC
>ERZ795053.375-NODE-375-length-56567-cov-6.431006_pt1 | contig 56567 bp, 40 predicted proteins | sample MGYA00375137_ERZ795053 | MGnify/ENA primary metagenome ERZ795053 (study PRJEB30182, sample SAMN05720284) | activated sludge metagenome | isolation source: Anaerobic digester | place: Hong Kong | collected 2014-12-17 ...
CACGTTACCTATACCTACGACGGGGCTGCTAAGAAAGGCACCTTATACTACAATGGTGAAAAAATGAAAAGCTTTGATTTTAACCTTTGGCCGGAAGATGACCCAAAACTTACCGTAACCGGAATGAAATACCGTGGAGTAGCACCTGAAGTCCTCAATGAATTTGCGCTTGGCTTTATCCAATCACGCGGCGGTACATTGTGGGACAATGAACCATGGGGTGGTTATGATTTCCCGGATGCTAATCATTTCAAAGGACAGCTTGATGATATCCGCTTTTTCCACAAAGTGTTGACACCTACTGAGATTTCATTGATGTACGAATCAGAGAAATAATTCTTGTAATTAATTAGTGAGGGGGGGAGGTTGATCCTTCCCCCTTCATTTTTAATAGAAACCCGATATGAGATTAAAAATTCAACCGGCGGTTTTACTATTTCTTATGACAATGTTTTTGTTTTCATGCAAAGATGAGGAAGTAATTACTTATCATGGTGTATTACAACTTACCAGAGCAGAAGCAAACAATGCTCTTCTTACCGTTGGGGCTATAGCTCCAAATATTCCGGTTGATGCTTCTTTTTCCTTCACATTTTCCGGTGTTTTAGATACAACTTCAGTCAAATCGGCAGTTTCCATACAGCATGAAAGTGGCCAGGCTGTCGAACCGTTACGCTATACTTTTGCCAATGATGTCACTGAAGTTACAATAACACCCCCGAACACCCTTGAATTTTCATCAAATTATACCATCACAATCAGCAATGCACTGAGAGGGGCTCAAAAAGAGTCATTTTCAGGTGTGAATTATCAGATAATCACTGAGAACGGTCAGTTGAAAATCATTGAGATTTCTATTAACAATCTGCCTTTTCAGTCAGGTCAAACCCCCAAAAATATCGATTTTGACAGCCTTTTTGTTGAAATACATTTTTCAGATGAAATTTCGGTTGCTGACCCCGATCAGATTTTCAGTCTTATTCCATACAGTCAATTGAATTACAGTTTTTCAGAGGATAAAAAAACACTAACTGTTAGCAATCAAACTAATCTCGATTATTATAGAAAATATATTTTTTATATATCTTCCCAGCTTGTTTCCACAAGCGGGTTGACTTTTAACGGATTTAGCAACCAGTTCCTAACCGGACTTGATCCATCCTACAAAATGCCTCTTATCAGTGATGAAGAATTACTTGACCTTGTTCAATACCAAACTTTTCGATATTTTTGGGATTTTGCCCACCCGGTAAGCGGACTTACACGTGAGCGCAACAGCTCAGGAGATATTGTAACTATTGGCGGAAGCGGTTTTGGTTTGATGGCCATACTGGTTGGTATCCATCGCAATTTCATTTCACGGGCTGAAGGAGTTGAGCGACTCGACAAAATCGTAAATTTTCTGACCGATGCTGACCGGTTTCATGGAGCCTGGCCGCATTGGATGAATGGAATTTCCGGGAGAACAATTCCTTTCGGGACCAAAGATGATGGCGCCGACCTGGTTGAAACTTCATTTATGGCAGCCGGATTACTTACTGTCAGACAATTTCTTGACGAAAACACTCCTTTTGAATCAATATTGAAGTCGAAAATAGCTAACCTTCTGGAGAGTATTGAATGGAATTGGTTTACCCGCAGTGGGCAAAATGTGCTTTACTGGCACTGGTCACCCAATTATAACTGGGATATGAACATGCAGATCAGGGGTTACAATGAGGCGTTAATTACATATTTTATGGCGGCAATGCCCGGACAATATACTGTTCAACCGGAGGTTTACCATCAGGGCTGGGCAAACAACGGCAGTATTATCAACGGTAAGACTTTTTATGGAATACAGTTGCCAGTGGGATACGACTATGGCGGGCCGCTCTTTTTTGCACATTATTCGTTTCTTGGTCTGAGCCCTCTAAATCTCCATGACATGTATGCGAACTACTGGATTCAGAATGTTAACCATACACATATCAATATGGCGCATTGTCTGAACAATCCATTTGCGCATGTTGGTTATGGCGAAGACTGTTGGGGGCTTACGGCCAGTGATGATCCGCAGGGTTACAAAGTACATGAGCCTGTAAGTGGACGAGATAACGGAACAATCACTCCCACAGCAGCGCTCTCTTCCTTCCCTTTTGCACCCGAGGAGTCCATGAAGGCCATACGGCATTTTTACTTTGTGCTTGGCGATAAACTTTGGGGTGAATATGGTTTTTACGATGCTTTTAACCCGGGTGAAGGCTGGTGGGCCAATTCTTATCTTGCTATCGATCAGGGACCTATAATCGTAATGATCGAAAATGGTCGTTCGGGCTTATGCTGGGAATTGTTTATGTCAGCGCCGGAAGTGCAGGAAGCAATGATAAAACTGGGATTTTCAAATTGACAGGTTATGTGTGTAGCTGGGTTATTGTTGAAAATTCATATTCCGGGACAAATGTTTATTTTTCTTAGTTCTGAAACACATAAAGCTTAAAAATATTAAGGTTTCACCAAATAAAATTATGATGAAAATCAATATTTTAGTATTAATTACTGCCCTGTTTTTTTTATCCTGCGAGCAACCCAAAGAAATCTTCTATCATTCGAAAGGTAAAGTTGAGTACCCGATAACCCGGACTGACGAGATGATGCTCGATTCCATTCAGCGGGTTACATTTGGGTATTTTCTGAATGAGCATCATCCTGAATGGGGAATTGTTAAAGACCGGGCTGACGCGTGGGCACCTTCCAGCATTGCCTCTACCGGTTTTGCCATACCATGCTTTGCAATTGGTGTGGAACGTAACTGGATACCCCGTGACGAAGCTGCTAAGATTATACTCAACATGCTCAACTTTTTCATGAATGCTGAGCAAAGCAATGATTCGCTGGCGGTCGGCTACAAAGGTTTTTATTACCATTTTCTTCGAATGGATACTGGTTTGCGCGAGTGGAGTTGTGAGCTTTCCACTATTGACACCGGTCTGCTGATGATGGGAATTATCTTTGCCAGGAATTACTTCAACCGGGATGACCAGATCGAGACACAAATCAGATTACTGGCCGGAAAATTACTTAGCCGACTGGACTGGAATTTCTTTGAAATGGCTCCTGATAGTAAACATCCCTACACGATTTCTATGGGTTGGACGCCCGAAAGTGGTGTGTTTAACTGGGGGTGGACCGGTTACAACGAGGCACTTTTTCTTTATGTACTGGCTGCCGGTACGGGTATGGAAAATGTAAAAAGAAGCTACAACGCATGGCTCTCCACTTATAAGTGGTTGACACCTTATGAAGGCTTTTCCCATGTTGCTTTTCCCCCTTTGTTTGGTCACCAGTTTTCTCAGGCTTTCATTGATTATAGGGGATTAGTGGATACTTACATGAAAGAAAAAGGAATTGATTATTTTGAAAACTCACGACGTGCCACTTATGTGCAGCAATTATACGCAATTGAAAACCCACATGGATGGATTGGCTATGATTCATTGTGCTGGGGAGTTACAGCAAGTGATGGCCCTGGAGAAATCTATAATTTTGAAGACAAAAAGTTTTATGGCTATGCCGGAAGAGGTGCCGCTGGCCCTGATTACAACTATTTTGACGATGGAACTATTGCCCCTTATGGACCGCTTTCCTCTTTACCTTTCGCACCAGAAATTGTGATTCCCACTGCAAGGTATTTTATTGAAGTACATGGTGACAGCATCTGGGGAAAATATGGTTTCCTGGATTCTTTTAACATGACAGCTAAATGGGTAAACAATGATTACATAGGTATTGACCAGGGCCCGATGATGATTATGATCGAAAATTTCAGAACCGGTCTGGTTTGGAATTATGTGATGAAAGACCCGGTTATTCAGCAAGGACTAAAAAAATTGGGATACGAGTATCAGCACTAAGCAACTGTTAATCGATTGAGTGTTTAATATATCATATTGATAATGAATTATATATCTAAATTTTTTACAGTTTTTGGAATTATTTTTTCCGTTATTAACCCGGCGGTTGCTCAAATACTTACGTTGGATGATTTTGAAACAAAAAATGGCTGGGAGTTTATTCAATCTGATGGCGTAAATCTCAGCTTATCCATCGACAAAGGAATGACCGGCAATGCAGTCAGATTCGATTATGATTTCAGTAAAGGGACCGGTTACGGCGGAATCCAGAAGTTTTTTCCAATGAATTTACCTGAAAATTTTGAATTTACATTTTATCTGAAGGCCCAATCACCCGAAAATAATTTTGAAATCAAATTCATTGATAGTTCCGGAGATAATGTTTGGTGGGTGAACAACAGGAATTATGATTTTCCTGGTGACTGGAAAAAAATTCGTGTAAAAAAGAGGCACATCAGTTTTGCCTGGGGGCCGGCTGAAAATCATGAGCTGAAAAATATTGACCGGATTGAATTTACCGTGGCTTCTTTTGTGGGGGGTAAAGGAACCATTTGGATCGATGAGCTGAAGTTTGAACCTCTCCCTGCCGAATTGCAAAGCTATCCGCCTGAAATTCTGATTGCATCATCGTCTGAAAAAGGGAAAACCCCAAATCTTATGACTGACGGGAAACTTGAGACTTTCTGGCAAGCTAAAAGTAATTCCCCTCAGGAAATTATAGTAGATTTTTCTTTGCGAAGAGAATTTGGCGGGCTTCATATTGTATGGTCTAAAGGATTATCCGCCAGGAATTTTGAAGTTTTTACTTCTGACGATGGCACAGATTGGGAAAAAATTTATACAGTTACAGGGAATCTTACTAATGCGAGCTTTCTCAGAATGCCTGAATCGGAAGCTAAATACATGAAAATTTGTTTATTACAAGCGAATAACGAGGAGGGTTATGCCATAGCTGAACTGAAATTTCTTGAAGTGAAGAATACATTGACAATGAACGACTTTCTGATCTATGTAGCGAAAAATTCTCCAAAAGGTGACTATCCGCGCTATTTTCAGGAACAGGCAAGCTACTGGACAGTTTCAGGAGTGAATAACGATTCAAAGGAAGCTTTGATCAACAACGATGGAATGATAGAAGTGGATAAAGCGTTGTTTTCAATAGAACCGATAATAAAAAGAGGTAATACAATTTACAACTGGAATAATGTAAAATCCTCGCAATCCATGAGTCTTCAGGATAACCCGCAAGAGCTTGACTATGCGCCGTCCGTGGTGTGGGAGTTTGATGGTCTGAAATTTGCAACCAGGATCATTTCATCCGGAGAAGCTAATATAAATTCAAGACTAAACATCCGGTATTCCATCGAAAATCTTTCCAGTAAACACGAAGAAATTGAGCTTTACCTTTTGATCAGACCTTATCAGGTAAATCCTTACTATCAATTCCTGAATTTGAGTGGTGGTGCTGGCAAAATAAGTTCTCTGAGGGAAGAAAATCCCCGGGAAATTGCTGTGGATGATAAAGTTGTATTTTTCACTGAAAAGTATGATTTATTTGTCGCTGCAACATCGGATAACGGTAATATTACCGATTTAATCCGATCAGGAATGCTTCACGAAAGCAAGAGTGCAGTTGACCAAAACCGTCAGGCAACAGGTTTTGTGAAATATTCCATAAGTTTAAACCCGACTGAAAAACGCGATTTTTATATCGTTGTACCTTTTCATACCAATGATCTCCATATCAATCTGACCAAAAATGCTATTGCTGAAGAATTTTTGCAGGTATCAGACTGGTGGAAACAACGGCTCAGTCATATCCGCTTCAATCTGCCTCCTTCGGCAGACAGAATTCTTGCGGCTTACAAAGCAAATCTGTTTTATATTCTGATTAACAGAGATTATGTTGGTATTCAGCCAGGCTCCCGCTCCTACGAGCGAAGCTGGATACGTGATGGTTCGCTGACTTCTTCGGCACTTCTAAAGTCAGGAATTGTTGAAGAGGTAAGAGATTTCACCGAATGGTATGCCGGTTATCAGTTTGAAAACGGCAAAGTCCCCTGCGTGGTCGATTTCCGTGGTCCTGATCCGGTGCCCGAGCATGACAGCCACGGTCAGCTTATTTACCTTATCAGGGAATATTTCAATTTTACACACGACACGATTTTCCTCCGTTCAATGAATCAACATGTGTTGAAATCAGTTGAATACATTGAATCACTCATTGCAGAGCGCTCAACTGACGCTTACAAAAATGGTAATGACAGTATCCGTGCTTATTACGGGATTGTTCCGGAGTCTATAAGCCACGAAGGTTATTCAGCAAAACCCATGCACTCTTATTGGGATAATTTTTTTATCATGAAAGGATTAAAAGATGCTGTGGAAATACAGAAAATATTGGGTGAAACCAGTCACGAAAAGAATATTACAGGAATAAGGGATGATTTCAGGAAAAACCTTTATCAATCCATTGACCTGGCCATGAAAACCCGAAATATTGACTTTATTCCCGGATGTGTTGAACTTGGTGACTTTGACCCCACCAGCACAACAATAGCACTCACCCCGTGCAACGAGTTGAAAAATTTGCCTAAACCACAGGTTTATAATACTTTTGAGAAGTATTATGAATTTTTTCAGGAAAGAAGAGACGGGAAACTTGGGTGGATCAACTACACACCATACGAAAACCGGCTTATTGGGTCATTTATCCTACTTGATCAACCTGAGAGGGCACATGAACTGATCAACTTTTTTCTGAATGACCAGCGACCGCAGGGTTGGCATCACTGGGCCGAAGTGGTTTGGAAGGATAAGTCTCATCCCGGATTCATCGGTGATATGCCGCATACCTGGGTGGGAAGCGATTTCATCAATGCTGTACGCTCCATGTTTGTTTACGAAAATGAGTATGATGAATCTCTTGTTCTGGCCTCGGCACTTTATCAGGAGTGGATTGATTATCCGGAAGGAATATCTGTGGAAAATCTTCCAACTTATTACGGCGATATTTCTTTCTCAATCAGAAAAGTGGAGGATTTTTACCGTTTCATCATTGACGGCGATTTGAGTTTACCAGTTAATGGAATTCAAATCAGGAATTTCAACCAGTCGAAAAAGCCGGCAAAAGTTACCGTTAACGGAATTGATATCAAGGAATTCAGCAATAAAGAGATAAATGTAAAAGCAATCCCGGCTGAAGTGATGATATTTTATTAAAAACCAAATTCAATAATTCAAATGAGTGATCAGGAACAGGGATCAATAAGTGAAGACCGGTTGAAATTCTCACAGTTGGTTGCTTACGGAGCTGGCGGAATCATCCCCATAGCACTATTCAATATTGCCGGAATTCTTGTCGGTTTAATGGGAAATATCAGTCTTGGTCTAAGTGCCTTTTGGCTTGGTGTCATCCTGATCATTCCCCGTTTGTGGGATGCCGTTTCCGATCCTTTGATTGGTCATATCTCCGATAACGCACGTACACGTTGGGGGCGTCGCCGGCCTTTTTTGCTGGTTGGCGGAATTTTGGTTGCATTAACATTTGTGTTGATGTGGTGGATTCCAAAAGGTGAACTGGTGCGAGAATGGTTTCCCACTGAGGCAGGTTTTCAGGCTTTTCAACTGGGGTACATACTTTTTTCATTGTTGCTTTTCTACACGGCATGTACCATTTTCGAAATTCCTCACGGTGCTCTCGGAATGGAAATCACAAGTGATTACCATGAGCGCACCCGGTTGTTCAGCGCAAAAAGCTTTGTCGGGAATCTCTTTGCAATGAGCACTCCGTGGTTGTTTGCTCTGGCCAACATGGAAATTTTTAAAGGCACCGGAGGTAACGAAGCCGACGGCATGCGTTATGTTTCCCTGATGATAGCTGCTGTTCTGATTCCGCTTTCGTTTTGGTGGACTTACAAACTAAAAGAACCAGGATTTGTGAGAATACAAAAACAGGAAAAAACTCCTTTTTGGAGAGACATGAAACATACTGCCGGCAATCGCAATTTCATCATGCTTACACTCACAATTTTTACCCTGGCTATGGGATTCAATTTTGTAAATCTGCTGGGCTCCTATATTCCCATCTTCTACATTTTTGGCGGAGACAAAGTAGCAGGTTCTTATCTGCTTGGAATCAACGGAACGGTATGGGCTATAACCGGTGTACTGGCTGTTTTCCCGCTGAATATTATTAGTCCCAGGCTGGGGAAAAGAACAACCCTGATCATTGCAATTTTACTTATGAGTGCTGCACAGTTTTCCAAAATCTTTTGTTACAATCCGGAGCACCCTTACCTGATAATCATTCCAACCATACTTTTGTCGATGGGCATGCTGTTCTTTTTTACTCTTGGATCGTCGATGGTTGGCGACATTTGCGATGAAGATGACCTGAAAACAGGAATGCGAAACGAAGGAAGTTTTTACTCTGTTTTCTGGTGGTTCATAAAAATGGGAACAGCACTGGCAAGTTTTGTTGCCGGAGCACTCATTGTTTTTACGCAATTTGACGAAATTCAGGTAACCAAGGTAGATTCTCTGCAAGGTAGTATTAGAGTGCTTAAAAGTGCAATAATATCAACAAAGGAGGGAGAATTGCAAACAGCCAGTTTTGAGGAATTAATTGAAAATTCAATAGGACGATCAAAGGATTTACTGTCTCATCTGGAGAATAAAACTGTAAAAAATTCTAAAGCTGCTTTGCATAACAAGGAGTTGATCGCATATGCAAAAGCCGTTAATCAAAAAATCAGCGAACTTGATCCCGCATTTTCTCCGGAACAGTTGGAGCAAAAAATCAGTGTTATAGAAAATGATATTGTCAGACTCACCGTTCAGTCACCCTATACTCTGCTAATGATGCGTGTTGTGGAGATCGGGTTGCCCTTGCTGCTTAGTTTTTTTTCAATCTTTTTTCTGTTGCGCTACACCCTTACCGAGAGCCGTTCACTTGAAATTAAAAAACTCCTGCAATTAAGGAACAAGGAGCGTGAACACACTGTTATGATTCAAGAATAAAGTGATTTATTTATATGATATTCAAAATATTAGAGAATAATTTTATTCTCGATAACCAAAAAATTTTTCTTCTATCAGGAGAAATCCATTATTTTCGAATCAGACGTGAACTCTGGGATAAACATCTTGCTGCCGCAGTGGAAGCAGGATTAACTGCGGTGAGCACGTATGTCCCGTGGGCCTGGCATGAAGACCAGGAAGGAGTTTTTGACTTTAATGGGACAACTCATCCTGAACGTGATCTTAATGGATGGTTGAAGCTGTGTAAGGATTATGGGCTGAAATGTATTGTGAAGCCCGGTCCGTTTATTCTTGCCGAATTTCGGGGTGCAGGGCTGCCCGATTGGCTTACCGGCAAATATGGCGAAATTCTGAAAATGCGCAATCGCAAAGGTGAGGTTGTTGCAAGTGATGGTGTTCAATTATTTCATCCGGTATTTCTTGAAAAAGTCAGCCTGTGGTACGATCAGATTATGCCGGTTATTCGACAAAGTGAACTTGTAAACGGAGGCTCAATTATAATGATGCAGCTTTGCAACGAAATTGGTGTTTTTTCATGGCTTGCCCACCAGGCCGACTACGGAAGCGGCGTGAAAGAGCGGTTTATCCATTATCTTGAAAATAAATTTAACGGAATAAATGAGATCAATCACCTTTGGGGAACAGATTATAAGGGCTTTGGTGAAATTGAGTTACCCCCTGATGGCAGGCTCCCGTTTGCTTCCCGGGGTGACCGCAGCCGGGATCATGAGTGGCACCTTTTCTGGCGAACATATTATGGTGAATATCTGCGGATGCTTTCTAAAATGGTAAGAGAACGCGGAGTTACCGTTCCATTTTATCATAATCTGCCAGGATGGATTTTCGGTCATGGATATGAATTCCCGGTCAATATTACCATGTACGAAGATTTGTTTGACGATAAAAGCAACATTGTTTTTGGGGTGGATCATATTCCGGAATTCCTTTCCTACAGGAACATGCATGATGACCGGATTATCAACGACATTACCTGTGCTATGCAGGGCAACAAGCCTCTTTTTGCTGCTGAATTTCAAAGTGGTTCGCGTGAATATCACGTGGTCACCAACCCCCGTGAAATGGAGCTTTTTTACAAAGCGAGTATATCCAATGGTCTTACAGGCTGGAACTACTATATGTTTTCCCAGGGAAGAAATCCCAAACGCAAAGGCTATTCCGGTGAAACTTTCTATTGGTTTACCCCACTTACACCTGAAGCTGAAAAATCAAGCGCATTTTTTCTGGTGAAGCGAATGAACCAGATTGTAAAAACCAGTGAGCATCTCATTGTTAATTCAAAACGAACAGCAAATGTATGTGTGCTTTTTTATCCTCCTTATTATGCTACCGAGCTTGAACGACCTGAGGAAGGTGCGAGCAATCTGATCTTCAATGCACCATCAATCCGAAGGGCAGCCTATTTCGACGGTCTGCTCAAAGTGCTTCAAATCCTGAATATTGATTATGATATGGCCGACCTGAGTAAAGTTTCATCTGAAGAATTAGCAAAATACAGGCAGGTTTGGGCTTTTAGTACAGATGAAATGAATGCAAAAGATCAGCAAACCATTGTGGAATATACAAAATCAGGTGGCAATCTGGTAATTTTCCCTTACCTCCCCGATCGTGAACTTTCACAAAATCCCTGCTCTTACATCAGGGAAACTCTAAAAACAGAACCTGCAGGAATAGAAACCATAGATTCACCATTGATTGATATACTTGGCATGAATGACGTTAAGTGTGCTAATCCACAGGTGATTTATGACGAAAAGCAGCTTGCAGGCGCTGATGTTATTGCCCGTACATTAAGCGGAAATATTTGTGGATTTGAAAAGAAACTTGGGAAAGGAAAAGTTTTACACCTTGGGACCTGGCTGGGTTTCGACACCGAGGGTCACAAACCTGTTTACCAGGCGCTGTTAGATCGTTCAGGGGCAAAACTGAGGAATGTGATTTCGTCCAACGATAATGTTACTGTAAGAGAGCGTTTTACGAAGGACGGATCAGCTATGTTGTTTATAGGTAATTATTACAATGAAGAGCAAGCAGCTAAAATTTCATACCGGCATCCGGTTACTAAAAATCCTGTTCCCATTCCTTTTGCCGGAAATGAAATCATATTGCCACCTCTGTATGCCATCCTGACTCCGGTTTGTATGCCTGTAACCAAAGAATTGAAAATTCTTCACACTACATCAGATTTGCTTAAAATTACTTTGGAAAACAAACTGTTGAAAATTGTCCTTTTCGGAGATCGTGATTTAGAAGGAGAGTTAGCATTCGAAAGTGAAAATTCTCATACTATCCTTGGCGCATACATTAATGGAAACGCACTTGAAATGAAGAGGATAAACAATGTGGTTTTATTAAATTATCCACATCAGCATAAAAAGGAAATGACAATCACTCTAAATTTGATATAAATGATTATCAAAAGTTCTTCCGGAATGTCAGTAGAATTCCTGAATAATGCTTCCATCAGAAGCATTGAATCCGGTCAGATCAGGGTCAGCCTTAAAGCTGCCAATGCATTTCAAAAGCACGGAATCAACATCTACCTGAGAAAAAGAAATCAACCCTTTAAGTTTTATGGATTGCTTGGCCCGGGGAAAGGAAAAAAAATCCAGATTAACGGAAATGCTTTCTTTTTAAATGGCAATTGGGAAGGGTTGGAGTACCTGTTAACAATCAGACTTTTAAAAAATAATTGGCAGTTTAAGGTAGATTTAACCAATAATACTGCTGAAGCTGCCGGGCTGGATTTTATTTATGTTCAGGATGTTGGGCTTAAAGAAGTGAATGCCGGGCTGATCAATGAGTACTATGTAAGTCAGTACCTGGAACGAAGAATATTGTGGGATGAAAATTTTGGTGCAGTTGTCTGCTGTCGGCAAAATACCCGGGAGGTAACCGGTCATCCCTGGCTGATGCTTGCCTGCAAAAATGGGGCTGTTGACGGAACTACCGACGGGATGATGTTTTATGGCAAGACTTTTCGTGCAACAGGCATCCCTGAAGCTTTGCTCCACGACAATTTACCGGGAGAGTATGCGGGTGAATCATCAGTGGTAGCTCTGCGGGAGAAATTTTTTATGCTGAATTCTGGTCAAAGGCATACTTCATTTTTTCTTGCTCATTATCAGTCGGATCACCCTGAGGCAACTTCTGAAGAAGACCTAAAACTCATCCCGGAGTTGTTCTCAGGTTTTGAAGAGTTTAATGGATTTCCGAATGAGCAAGATTGGAAATTACCGGTTACCAACATTTTTAATGATTCACCTTTTCTTCCGGCTAAAGATTTGACTAATGCCGAAATCACTGTTTTTTTTGGGACTGAATTCCGCAACAAAGAAATAAAGAATAACAGGCTGCTTTCTTTTTTTTGCGGGAATTACAATCATGTTGTACTAAAAGCAAAGGAGTTGATGGCCGACCGGCCTCATGGTCACATTATGCAGGCGCAGGCAGGTTACACTCCCGACGAATCCATAATTTCTACTACTGCATACATGTCAGGAGTTTTCAATTCTCACCTTACACAAGGTAACACAAATTTCAACAGCCTTCTTTCTGTTTTTACCAGCCAGTTCAATCTGTCTCCGGAAAGCGGCCAGCGGATTTTTGTCCGGAGTAATGGCAAAACTTTCCTGCTTGGTGTTCCGTCGGCTTTTGAAATGGGATTGAATCATTGTCGCTGGATTTACAAATTTGAAAATCAGATATTTCAGGTTCGAACCTGGACATCTAAGCAAGCTCCGCAGGTCAATATGGACTTCAAAGTGTTGAAAGGTCAACCGGTTGGCCTTACAATAGCTCATCACTTTGATCCGACCAATTGCTGGAATGTCAGCGCCGGTGAAAAGCCCGGCGAATTCATTGCTGTTGCGGATAATGGTAGCCCGATTGCAAAAAAATTTGATAATCCGCAGTTCAGAATAATACTTCAAACAGAAAATATCAACTGTAAATTTAATGTAAACAAGCAGGAATTTTTTGAAACAAAAAGCCAATGTGAAGATTTTGTCTTTAAAATAGAAACTGAAGAGACCATTGAATTCTGTATAAGTTTCCTGGGTGAAGTCATTACGAAAACGAAGCCGATAAAATTTATAAATCCCGATCAGCAATGGATTTCCGACGTTAAAGAGGCTGAAGAAGCATGGAAGCAAATGTCTTTGCAGCTTAGTATTGAAAGTGAAGATAAACACATCAGGGCTATTCGTGAAATTCTTCCCTGGTATGGAATGAATGCTCTTACACATTTTCTTACCCCCTATGGTCTGGAGCAGTTTGGCGGTGCAGCCTGGGGCACACGTGATGTTTCGCAGGGGCCAATTGAACTGTTGCTTTCCCTCGAAAAATACGATGAAGCGAGAAAAGTGCTGTGTACCATCTTCGAAAACCAGCATAGCGATGGGAGCTGGCCGCAGTGGTGGATGTTCGACAGTTATCGTGAAATACGTGCCCATGATGCGCACGGTGATGTGGTTTACTGGTGTATCATTGCACTGAGCAATTATATCAGGGTAACCGGCGATCTGTCTATTCTCGATGAGCACCTTGCATATTTTGACAGTCCTGATAAAACTTCGATAAACGAGCACCTTGACAGGGTAATCAACATGATTACGAAATCATTCATTCCCGGTACTGCACTGGTTCCTTTCGGAGGTGGTGACTGGAACGATTCGTTGCAGCCGGTGAACAAAGAATTGGCACAGCGGCTAATTTCAAGCTGGACCGTTGAGATGAATTATCAGGCTTTTATCTCTTTTATGGAAGTTTGCCGACAGTCCGGAAATACGCAAATGGCTGAAAAAATGGAAGGACTGGCTGAACGTATTAAAAGAGATTTTAATACTCATCTTATAAAAGAGGGGATTGTGGCCGGATATGGGTTTGTGGAAAAGGACGGAACGATCAGCGTCTTGCTTCATCCTTCCGACAGGCTGACGGGTATTTCATACAGTCTTTTGCCTATGGAAAGAGGTATCCTCAGCGGAATTTTTACCAACGATCAGGCAGTATTTCACAGAGAATTAATAGAAAAAAAACTAAAAGGCCCTGACGGTGCAAGATTGATGGATCGTCCACTTAAGTACAAAGGTGGAATTCAAAAAATGTTTCAGCGTGCCGAGAGCAGTACCTTTTTCGGTCGAGAAATCGGGCTGATGTATATCCATGAACACATTCGATATGCAGAATTACTGGCTTTGACCGGTAAAGCCGAACAATTTATCAAAGCTTTGCGCCAGGCTATTCCTGTCGGTTATCATGAAATTGTGCCCATGGGTGACATACGCCAGGCTAACTGCTATTACAGCAGTTCTGATGTTGCTTTCAAAAGCCGGTATGAGGCTGACGAACGATATAAAGAGCTAATTAAAGGTAAATTCGTCCTCCGTGGTGGATGGCGGGTTTACTCCAGCGGGCCTGGAATTTTCATCAATCTGATTATTACCAGATTATTGGGTTTGCGGGTTGAATCACGGCATATCATTCTTGACCCGGTGCTGACCCGATCAATGGATAAACTGTCTTTTAAGATGAAACTGCTGAACTATCCGGTCGAGTTTATTTTTCATGTTATCATCAATTCCTTCGGCCCACAATTGATTCTTATCAACGGGGAAAAAGTGATTTTTAAGATCGAAAAAAACATTTACCGCTGTGGAGGTGCTATAATCCCAAAATCTGATTTTTTTGCCCTGATGAATACCAAGCAAAACAAGATTGATATTTTTCTATGATTTAGTTTTTTAGGGATAATCTCAAAAATAAAGATTTATGAAGTTGAATAATGCTTTACATGCAATCCTAATTTCTGCCTTTCTGCTTGCAGCTTGTTCTCCACAAAAAGAGCATCCACCCAAATCAGCACTGGATAGTTTTGTCGATTCACTGATGATGGAAATGACACTGGAGGAAAAAATTGGTCAGATGACACTTTTTGCCGGTGGGATGAGTCAGACAGGTGCATATTTGAGACCTGAATTTGAGAAAGAAGTAAAGCGAGGGAGGGTAGGGGCTCTTTTTAATATTTATGGTGAAAGCAATATCCGCAGATTGCAGGAAATGGCTCTGGAAAATAGTAGGCTACGCATTCCATTGCTATTTGGGCTTGATGTAATACACGGGTTTCGTACTATTTTTCCGGTTCCTCTTGCCGAAGCAGCAAGCTGGGATATGGAAGCCATTGAAAAATCTGCTCGTATTGCAGCCTCGGAAGCAAGCGCTGTTGGGCTAAACTGGACTTTTGCACCAATGTGTGACATTGCACGTGATCCACGCTGGGGAAGAATCGTTGAGGGAGCAGGCGAAGACCCATATCTGGCTTCGATGGTCACGAAAGCCAAAGTAAGGGGTTTCCAGGGAAATCAACCGAAAAAAAACAATACCATAGCTGCATGTGTAAAACATTTTGCTGCTTATGGTGCAGCTCAGGCAGGCCGCGATTACCATAGTGTTGACATGTCGGAGCGAATGCTCAGGGAAGTGTATTTGCCTCCCTATAAAGCTGCAATTGATGAAGGTGCTTTGACAGTGATGACTGCTTTTAATGATCTGAACGGAATTCCTGCAACAGCAAATAAATTTCTACTCAGCGATATCCTGCGCAATGAGTGGGGTTTTGAAGGGTTCGTTGTAACCGATTACACATCAATTCTTGAGTTGATACCTCACGGGGTTGCTTCTGATACAGCTGATGCAGCCGGAATTGCCCTTCAGGCTGGTGTTGACATGGACATGCAATCTGGTTACTTTCAGGCATCATTGGCATCCCTTGTTAAACAGGGTAAAATTAGTGAGACTATGATTGATGCTGCAGTCAGAAGAATTTTAGGGGTTAAGTACGAGTTGGGTTTGTTCGAAGACCCGTTTCGTTATTGCAATCCTGAAAGAGAAAAGAATGAATTGATGACGAAAGAAAACCTTGAAAATGCAAGAGAAATGGCAAGAAAATCAATGGTTCTGCTGAAAAATGAAAATAAAATTTTGCCTTTGGGGAAAGACATAAAATCCATTGCCTTAATTGGGCCTTTGGCCGACAGCAAGCGTGATATGCTGGGTAGCTGGGTTGCTGCCGGTAATCCGGAAAATGCAGTTACTTTGCTTGAGGGATTGAATGAAAAATTTCCATTAACTGAAATTCATTATGCCAAAGGTTGTGAAATAGATGGGAATTCAAAATTATTGTTTGACGAAGCACTTAAGGTAGCATCAGGTGCTGATATAATAATCCTTGCGTTGGGTGAGGCAGCCTGGATGTCAGGAGAGGCAGCAAGCCGTTCAGAATTAGGATTGCCCGGAGTTCAGGAAGAGCTGGCAAAGGAAATCAAAAAAACCGGTAAACCTGTAATTGTTGTATTGATGAATGGTCGCCCACTTACTATTAGCTGGCTGGATGAGCAAATTCCGGCGATTCTCGAAGTTTGGTTTCCCGGCACTATGGGTGGGCATGCCATTGCGGATATTCTTGCCGGAGATTATAATCCCACAGGAAAGTTACCGGTTACTTTTCCCCGAAACGTTGGCCAGGTTCCTGTTTATTACAGTGAAAAACCCACAGGACGCCCTTTTGATAAAGACAGTCGTTTTACTTCAAAATATCTTGATGTATCCAATGATCCACTTTATGTTTTTGGCTTCGGCCTGAGTTACACCGAATTTAAATATAGTGAAATAGCGCTTGATAAGCCTCATTTTTATGAAAATGAAGTACTTTCAGTAAGTGTTGAAGTTACCAATACAGGCAGCATGTCCGGTGAAGAGGTCGTCCAGCTATATTTGCGCGACCCCATAGCCTCGGTTACACGACCGGTTAAGGAATTGAAAGATTTCAAAAAGATTTTTCTTGAGCCTGGACAGTCAAAGGTAGTAACCTTCATCATCAACACGGAAAGTCTGTCCTTTTACAGGTCAGATATGAGCTATGGCTGCGAAAAGGGAGAGTTTATTGTTTTTGTTGGTGGGAATTCCCGTGACGTGAAAAAGGCTGTTTTTGAATTAAAATAATTGCTGATTTTTTTGCCTAATCATTAGTTTTGCACAAAAAAACTATTATGACTTTCTCTACCATTGATTACATCGTATTTGGAGTTTATTCCTTTATTATTATCGGACTGGGTTTGTTTATCTCTACCCGAAAAAAGAGAGGAGATACCGACTCGAGTGATTATTTCCTTGCCGGACGAGCACTTCCATGGTGGGCCATCGGAGCATCACTGATTGCATCAAATATATCCGCTGAGCAGTTTATCGGTATGTCAGGTTCAGGATTTGCCATAGGTCTGGCTATAGCTTCGTATGAGTGGATGGCTGCATTGACCCTCGTGATCGTGGCTGTATTTTTTCTTCCTATTTTTCTGAAAAAGAAAATTTTTACCATGCCACAGTTTCTTGAAACACGTTTTGATAAAAGGGTAAAAACGGTAATGGCTGTTTTCTGGCTGATTGTTTTTGTATTTGTTAATCTCACTTCCATTCTTTATCTTGGAGCACTTGCTATGGAACGAATAATGGGTGTGCCGATGATTTACGGAATTCTTGGACTGGCAGTTTTTGCAGCGATTTATTCTATTTATGGAGGGTTAAAAGCAGTAGCCTGGACTGATGTAGTACAGGTGGTTTTTCTTGTTGGAGGTGGCTTGCTCACTACCTATTTTGCACTGAATTATCTTGGTGGCAACAACGGATTTGTTGCTGGTTTCAGAGATTTGTTGCAGCTTGTTCCCGAAAAATTTGATATGATTCTTGAGAAAGGCTCTTTAATGATTCCCGACGGCAAAGGAGGTGTAAAAGATGCATATCTGGATTTGCCCGGTATCAGTGTACTGATTGGAGGGATGTGGGTTGCTAATCTTTACTATTGGGGTTGTAATCAGTATATTATTCAGCGGGCACTGGCTGCACGCAGTATTCGCGAAGCTCAAAAGGGACTTGCTTTTGCAGCTTACCTGAAATTATTACTGCCGCTTATTGTGGTTATTCCCGGAATCGTTGCCTATGCACTGCAGGCTGATATTGCCAAATCCGACGAAGCTTATCCCTGGCTGCTGCACAATTTTGTTCCCACAGGTATAAAAGGTCTTGCATTTGCTGCACTGGTAGCTGCCATAGTCAGCTCACTGGCCTCGATGATGAACAGCGTTAGTACAATTTTTACCATGGATGTGTACAAGGAATATTTCAGAAAAAATGCTTCGGAGCAACGTCTTGTAAGAACAGGTCGTATAGTGAGTACTTTGGCATTGATTGTAGCAATCGTCATTGCTCCAATGCTTGCCAATTTTGACCAGGCTTTTCAGTATATTCAGGAGTTTACCGGCTTTGTGAGTCCCGGAGCTTTGGCTATTTTCCTTGCCGGGTTTTTCTATAAAAAAGCTACTTCCAACGGAGCACTGGCAGCAGCGATTGGAACTTTTGTCTTTTCTCTGCTTTTCAAAATTTACCTTCCCGAAATACCCTTTATGGATCGCATGGGCATTGTATTTTTACTATGTGCAGGACTGATCTGGCTTTTTGCCGTGCTTGAGGGAAACCGCGTTCAAACCAAATCCATTACTATTCATAAATCACAGTTTTATACCGATAAATCGTTCAAAATCGCCTCGTTGGGAATTATCATCATTCTTATTTTCCTTTATTCCATCTGGTGGTAAATTTTATTTTACATTATGAAAGACAATCTTTTTTCGATTATAGTTTTCCTTGGAATTTCATTATTCTTTTTTGCCTGTTCCGAAAAAAAAATGAGCACCTTCGAAAAATCAACCTTTGTAAAGGGTACAGATACGCTTTTTTATCGCATTCTGTACCCACCGGATTTTAATCCTGCAGAAAAGTACCCGTTAATCCTTTTTCTTCATGGGGCTGGTGAACGCGGAAACAACAATGAATCGCAACTGGCCTATATGGGAGAATTTTTTGAAAAGCAGGTGAATAAAAAGAATTTTCGTTCCGTTGTGGTGGCTCCGCAATGCCCGGAGGATGATTACTGGGCTGCTGTTGATTTTTTATTTGATGAAGAGGGGAAAAGAAAGCTCAGTTTTTCAAAAGACAAAGAACCAACTGCATCACTTGCAATGGTTATGGCAATGATGGAAGAATTTATGGCTAAATCCTGGATCGATCAGGAGCGCATGTATGTTGGAGGTCTTTCCATGGGGGGTATGGGTACTTTTGAACTTTTGGCCAGAAAACCTGATTGGTTTGCAGCTGCTTTTCCAATTTGCGGTGGAGGGGATACACTAAGTGCATCAGATTATGCCGGCAAAACTGCACTTTGGATTTTTCATGGCAGGGAAGATGATGTAGTTCCGGTTGAACATTCTGTCAGTATGGCCAATGCCATAAGAGAAGCCGGTGGTAATGTGAAACTGACCATTTATCCCAATGTCGGTCATGCCAGTTGGATACCGGCATTTGCCGAGCCGGAGCTGATGGAGTGGATTCTCTCGAACAGAAAATGATTTATACAACCCGTTATCTAATCTGAAAAGCATCACAACCAGCTCATTTTTCCATAAAAATAAACCTGTCATTTCCGGCAGGTGATACCGATCGGGTTTGAGGATTATAGGTATAAAAAGCCTTTGGTCGTTCACCCCTGGGGTAATTCCGATAGATATATTCGTTGAGAAAATAATCGTAGAGGTAACCTGCATACTTTTTGCCCAGGTTGAAAGCAAGGGTATAAATATCTTCAATGGTAACAGGTGATAAATTATAGTGAAATCTGACGTCTCCTGTAAAAACATTATTCACAAAACGTCCTTCAAGCCCGTCCATGGTATAATGACTGGAATATAAAAGATGATTGTCGGCAGCAGGATCATTCATTCGGACAACTTCAAACCAGGTATTGAGGTTTATCCGGTTCAGATTAAAATCTTCGTAATAATAAACAGTATCGTAAAAAACAGCTTCTGCCCTGTAGGGATAAATGTCTTCCTCTATTTCCATCTGAGCTATCATAACTTTGTAAGAAGCAGATGACAATCCCATAAAATCAAGAAGTTGATTTTCGGTAAAAACTGTTATTCCATATTGTTGCAGTCCTGAACTTAATCCATTTTCGAATTGTGAAAGCAGGAAAGAATCATCAATTTCTTTTAAAAAAAGAGAATTGAAAAATAATGCTGAGTCTTGCTGAAATTCATCAAGTTGATCAAAATTATCAATATCCTGGCTTTTTAAATTACTTTTAAAAATGTATTCCGGCATCAGCAATAATACCGATAAACTATCGCGGGTTTCGATGAATTCTTTGGCCAGGGTACGTTCAATACTGCATGAATTCATAAGAAAAGCAGCAGATAACAGCACGAGCCAGACTATAATTTTTTTCGAAACCATATGCAGGGATTTAGTGACTTGAGTGGTTAATTTGTTAGAACATTTTTTTGTTGGTGGATGCTTGTAATCAGTTCTGCTGAGCCAGCAAAGCAGCGCCAAAAGCCCTTCCATATTCAATGGCTTTTTGGGTATCATTGCTGTTTGGGGAAAATTTTACAAAAACACCTTCGTCAAACACCTTCAGTTTCAGGTTTTCCAGATTGCTTTTGATTAGTTCTCTGGCTTCACCACTCCAGCCGTACGAACCAAAGGTTCCGGCCAGTTTCCCCTTGTCCCGGATCGGATTTATTAATGCAAAGCATTTGTAGATCGGCAGCAAAATATTCTGGTTAATAGTAGGTGAGCCGATCACGTAAGCTGAGGCATGTGTGATTTTTTCCTCCAGCTCGCCAATTGGAGTCATTTCAATGTCGCTCACCTCCACATCAATTTCGCCGGCTTGTTTTATTCCTTCAGCGATCAGCTTGGCAATGATGCCGGTTTTCTGATAAGCGCTTACATACGGAATATATACCTTGGGGCGGGGTGGAACAGCAATTGCTTCTTCGGCATACATTTTTGAAATCCCGACATACTTTTTCCAGTTTTTTCCCAGAAGTGGTCCATGCCCTGTGGCAAGTGCTTCAATTTCAAGTCCGTCAATTTTTTCGATGGCTTTAAGCATAAATTTACTGTAAGGCTTGAGGATTACATCGAAATAATACTTGAATGAATATTCGTAGGCTTCACGGTCTGAAATTTTTTCTTCATACATTGCTTCATCGCAATAATGTGCTCCGAAAGAGTCGCAAGTGAAAAGCACTTTGTCCTCTTTCAGATAGCTGTACATGGTGTCGGGCCAGTGCAGGTTGGGAGCACTGATGAACTGAATGGTTTTATTGCCCAGGTCAAGAGTCTGACCATCTTTTACTACCATGTGAGGAAAATCCATACTCATCAGGTCTTTCAGGTAGCGGATGGCATTACCTGTTCCAACAACTGTGGCTTTTGGTGCAATATCCAGCAGTTTTTTCAGGTTGCCAGAATGATCCGGTTCGGTATGATTCATAATAATGTATTCAATATCAGCAGGATTACAAACCTGCCTGATTTTTGCCAGATACTCATCCCAAAACTTCTCTTTGGTAGTTTCTATGATGGTTTTCTTTTCGGCATTGATGAAGTAGCTGTTGTAAGTGGTGCCGTATTTGGTTTCCATCACTACATCAAAAGTTACCAGGTCAGGATCAAGTACACCTATCCATTTCACATCCCCGGTTACATCTAATACTTTATTTGTCATGGTGATTTATTTAATTTTTTGCAAAAATAGTGTGATTTACCGATGCTTGTTCGTTAGTTTTCATCGAATTAAAGCAGCAATGATCCGGAATTGTTCAATGCTAATGCTTTTTTGTATTGAATATACTAATCAGCTGATATAACTATTTATTTGTCAGGTATTCTCTTCCTTTTTCAGTAATGTACAGATAAAAGGTTTGCTTTTCGATAATTCCTTCCTGCGTGAAAATGTGTATGAGTGCCTGGATGGCTTTTTTAGTTCCATCAACGAGCATGCGAAACTCTTTTTCATTGATTCCGCGTGGGGTTTCAACCAGCTTGTTTAATAGTTTATTACGAATGCCATTGACCACTGAAGCATGAATTGCTTCCTCACCGTTGAAATAAATTTTTCCATTGGCTGTCAGGTATTGCAGGTACATAATCAACTGCCCGCGGCGTATTTCGTTTAACTTTGCAGAGGCTTCAATTTCATTTATTGAAGTCCGCTGTATGTTTGCAGACTGTATAGTTTCTTCCAGCCAGGTGATTTGTTCATGCATCTTCCGGTCGAGCTTGACTTTATGTTCTTTGAGTGAAAAGGTTGAACCTGTTTTTTTTAGTTCTTTTGCAGCAAGCATTTCATCCAGTGTTTTTTGCAGCACAAAAAGTTCAAATCCCTGCTGAAGTTTAATTTTTCCTGCCAGCTCCTTAGCTTCGGGACCTGTCTCTTTCAGTGGGTTTTGTTCATGCCAGTCCTTCAGGGCAAGGATGATTTTGTTTTTTAAATGATTGACATATGTTTCAGAGGCGAGGAATAATTTGTTCTCAAAAAAATAGTGATGTGCCGGAAAATTTTCAACCTGGATTGTTTTTTCGATTTCGTGGAGTTGTTTCCCCAGTGTTTCAGCAATTTGTAAAGGTGTGACAGGTTTATTTGCTTTTTCAATTTCAAGTAGGATCAATGCTGCCTGGTCTTCATGGTCAGTGATGGCATTAGTGAGTTTTTCAAGACTGAAACGGAGTTTTTCTGTACGGCGTTTATGGTGGAGAGGATGGTTATCAATGATTTGTCCGCCGCCGATCGTTAAATCGCTGGAAGAATTTCGCAAGATAAAGCGATCATTATTAAGCAAAATAGCTGGTTTTTTAAGGTGAATCTGGGCAATGGCGGAATCTCCTCCCGATAGTTCGTCTTTGTTGAGCAGATGAATTCTTGCAACAGATGAAAATGTTCCAGTGTGAAAAATCATCTGGGACCATATTTCTATGCGTTGAATACCGGGGAAAAACTCTATCAGTGCGTCCATCATGCTGATTTCCTGTAGAGGTTTGTCGGCAAGCAACATCCCTCTTTGAAAATCTTCATATTTCAAACCTGAAAGATTGATTGCTGCACGATCACCGGACATAACGCTGTCAACAGGCTGACCATGCCGCTCAATGTTTTTAATTTTAAGTGCATCGAAATTTCCCGGCATCAAATAAAGTTCCCGGCCAACATTGATTTTTCCACCAAGTACTGATCCGGTTACCACAATGCCTATACCCCGGATGTTGAAAATTCTGTCAATATACATTCTGAAAACGGACGAAAGCTTTTTTTCAGGAATTGCAGCTGCAATCTTTTTTATTTCTTCCTTTAAAAGGTCAATGCCTTGTCCGGTAATTGATGAGACCGGTACTACAGGAGCGTGTTCAAGCGGACTTCCCTCAAGAAATTCCGTAATTTCAAGCCTTGCCAGTTCTACTGTTTCGTTGTCAACCAGGTCGCATTTGTTCAATGCTACCAATCCATAGCGAATACCGAGCATTTTAAGGATATTGAAGTGTTCTTTTGTTTGTGGCATAATACCACTGTCGGCAGCGATTACCAGAAGTACAAAGTCAATTCCATAAGCACCTGCCACCATTGTTTTAACAAAATCCTTATGTCCGGGAACATCCACAATGCCGATTGAAAAGTCGTCATCAAGTTCGAGATGTGCAAAGCCAAGATTTATGGTTATACCGCGTTCTTTTTCCTCTTTATGGGTATCACAGTCAATGCCGGTGAGCATTCGGATCAGTGCTGTTTTTCCGTGGTCAACATGACCGGCAGTGCCCATGATAACATGCTTACTCATTGTTCACCTCCCTGTAAACATCGGTGATTATTCTGGCAGCAGATTCGACATCTTTGTCCGGAATAGTAAGAACATCAAAAATCAATTGTCCTTTTCGAAGAACACCAAGAACTGGCAGAGACTGAAGCAGCAATTTTTTATAAATTTTTTCAGCAATCTGATTTTTTACAGCCCTTGATTTACCTTGAATAATAATTTGAACTGCGTAACTTTCGATCATTTTTTCAGGCAGAGCTCCTCCACCTGCCTGTCCGGCGCTTTTTATCACAAGGTTTGGTATTTTTTTTTCTAAAAGTGAAGCAGAAAGGTTGTCAGCTTTGGTTTTTAGCTGAGATGTGCCGGTGTTCATCATAATAAATACCGGATTTTTGTGAAATAAATTTTGCTCATTCAAATACATCAAGCAAACAGTTTCAAGCATGGCCAGTACTGTTTTTCCCACGCGAAGTGCTCTTGTCATGGGCTCATTTTTCAATTTTTCGATCAGGTTTTTCTTACCTGCAATTATTCCTGCCTGTGGACCGCCCAACAATTTATCACCGGAAAAGGTTACCAGGTCAACGCCGGTGGATAGTGTGGATTTTACATCAGGCTCGTTGTGAAGCATTTTAATACTGGTCTTTTGCAGAAGTCCCGATCCCATGTCATAAACCACAGTAATACCGTGTTTTTTACCAAGTTCAACCAGATCAGTAAGGCTGGTTTCAGCAGTAAAGCCTTTGATAACATAATTGGAACGATGTGCCTTCAAAAGGATTTTTGTTTTTTTTGTTATGGCTTTAGCAAAATCCTCCGGTTTGGTTTTATTGGTTGTTCCCACTTCCACCATTTTACAATCGGATGCTGCCATAATTTCAGGCATGCGAAAAGCACCACCAATTTCGATTAGCTCGCCCCGCGAAACGACAACTTCTTTATTTTTTGCAAATGTTCTCAGGGTTAGCATCACAGCAGCAGCGTTATTGTTCACTATCAGCACATCTTCAGCACCGGTAAGCAGTTTCATCAGTTCGGTTACGTGAACATAGCGGGAGCCTCGTTCGCCGGAATCCAGATCAAATTCAAGGTTGTTGTAACTCCGCAAAACATCATGTACTTCATTAAGCAGAAAATCGCCAAAAGGAGCTCTGCCCAGGTTGGTATGCACAATTACTCCTGTAGCATTAATAACAGGACGAAGACTTTTGCAGGTAAGCAAACGGGTATTTTTCTCAATCATTTTTACCAGTACTTCCATATCGGCAGCTGGCTGACCGCTATGAATATCATTCCGAACAGTTTCGAGTGTGGTTTTAATGATGTGTGTGATTAAATTTCGGGGATAAATGGCAAGTAATGATTTGATTTCGTGGTGTTTCATTAAAATGTCCACACCCGGAATCTTTTGAAGTTCTGATTTTGGTTCCATCAGCATTTTGACTGTTATTAAACCTTTTTGTTAAGGGAATAATCTTATTTATTTGCTGAAATTGTAATCAGCAGTAACCCATTATTTATTAGCGGGAGGTAGTTACCTGTTTTTACTAATCAAGCAGATGGTTTTAAAGAAATCAAAGATCAATAAAGCTTTTCTCTTTTCAATAAATATGGCAACAACACCTGCCTGAAACCTTTGTTGATATCAGCTTCAATAAAATCAATCCTGTATTGACCGCAGCGCAGTAGTAATTCATTTTTAAACGCTTTAAGCCGTGCAATATATTGATCTTTTACTTCTGACGGATTTACTTTGAGCTCTTGTCCATTTTCCATATCAATGAATTTGTAGGGGCGGTTATCAAAGTCAAATTCAATTTCTTTGGCGTGGTCAGTAACATGAAACAGGATGACTTCGTGTTTGTTGTGCCTAAGGTGTTGCAAAGCCGAGAAAATTTCATCCGGGGCTGCCATAGTGTCGAACATATCGGAGAAAATGATCACTAATGATCTCTTGTGGATGTTGTCCGAGATTTGGTGAAGTGCATTTGCAGCAAAGGTTCTTTTATGTTTGTCAGGTTCAATTGGTTTTAGCAGGCTTTCCATCCGGGTAAAAAGATATTTTTGATGGGCAGTGGTAGAACGTGCATTTGTGTGTAACTCTACTTTGTCCGAAAACAATGATAATCCAATGGCATCACGTTGTTTTTTAAGCATATTGATGATGGCTGCAGCTGCATAGATCGAAAAAGTTATTTTGTTGGGATTGTCAATGGAAATATTTTCCTTGACCGGAAAATACATTGAAGAAGAATTGTCGATAATAATCTGACAGCGCAGGTTGGTTTCTTCTTCGTAACGTTTTACAAATAGTTTATCGGTGCGGCCATACAATTTCCAGTCAATATGTTTGGTGGATTCGCCTGTATTATAAAGCCGGTGTTCGGCAAATTCGACGGAGAAACCATGAAACGGGCTTTTGTGCAAACCGGTGATAAATCCTTCTACCACCTGTCGTGCTATAAATTCCAGCGAACCGAATTCCTGAAGTCTGTTTTTGTCTATCGAATAGTTCACAAAATAAATTTTTTCTTCAAACGAAAAAATAATCAAAAAGGTGTAACAGGCAGGTTTTTGCCTGGTTTTCCTGTTACACCCTGATTGTTTTTTTCGCAGTTCCTGCTGAACTCACGGTACTCGGCAGCAAGTGGGAATGTTGTTTAATGGTTGCTGTGGTTGATTACCGCGATTTACAGAACAGCTTCCAGTTTTTTCACTAACACCTGTTTAGGTACAGCACCAACAACTTTTTCAACGACTTTTCCATCCTTGAAGTAAAGTAGGGTAGGAATGTTACGAATCCCGAATTTCTGCGTAACACCGGGATTGGAATCTACATCAAGTTTCCCCACTATTACTTTGCCATCGTAATCTTTACCAATTTGCTCGACGATTGGACCCACCATACGGCAGGGACCGCACCAGACTGCCCAGAAATCAATTATTACGAGCTTATCAGATTTAATTACCAGTTCGTCAAAGTTTGCATCTGTGAATTCTAAAGCCATATGATTATCTATTTTGCGTTAATGAAAATTTTGCCAAAAATAGCAAATGTTTTTACAATTAAAAGTAATCAAAACGGTGTATAAAGGTGAATAATGTGAGATGGTTTAAAAGTACTGGACAATATTTTATACAAACATAATTGTATTTGTTGAAATGAGGGGGTCCGGGGGAGACTCATAACTTTGGATATTTGTTGATAACTCATGCTGCCCTCCTGTATGCTTTTATTGGCGGGACATCCCCCGATTGATGAATGATCCCGCTTTTCATTGTAATAGTTGATAAATTGTGATCAAATCTCATGAAGTTCCTGCCCGGTTTCAGGATGATGCAGATAAATACTCTCGTATTTGATCGTTCGAAAGAAACGCTCGATAAAAACGTTGTCAGTTGCCCTGCCTTTTCCATCCATTGATATTTTGACCGTTTCAAGACTTTTTACATAATCAACATATGCATCTGAAGTAAATTGACTACCCTGATCAGAATAAATAGTTGATCTGATTGTTGCTTTTGACTAAGTATGGAAAGTAAGCAGCCGGATATTTTTTTCAGCTGATCCTGAAGAAATGTTGCTGCACGACGCTCTTCAACTGAAGATTGATCAGGAATCACAATGGAATAATTGCTTTGGCTATTGCTCACAAGTGAAATTGTTTCAGCAGATTACCGGAAACATGATACACTGAACAGGATAACAACTGGCAGAAGTGGAAATTTCTTCATACGACCGAGAGAATAAAACTTGGAGTGCTATAAACCCATAGCTATAGCTACTAATTCTGCAATATCATAGTTTTTCATGGTTTCTTCCATATTTTTGTATTTTATTCCGTCGGTCATCATTACCATGCAGAAGGGACAAGCTGTAGCAACGATATCTGCTTTTGTCTCAATGGCATCTTCGATACGTTCGATAAAAACTTCTTTGTTGCCTTTTTCGGCTTCCTTGAACATTTGCCCTCCTCCAGCTCCGCAACAAAGTGAAAATTCTCTGTTGCGTTTCATTTCGGTAAAAGTACTGTCTTTTAGCTCTCGGATGATATGCCGCGGGGCCTCATATTCTCCATTACCGCGTCCCAGATAGCAAGGATCGTGGTAGGTGATTTTTTTTCCTTTAAACCGGCTGCTGTTCAAATTGATTTTTCCTTCATTGATGAGTTTACTAAGAAATTGGGAATGATGCACAACTTCGAAATTTCCACCAAAATCCGGGTATTCGTTTTTGAAGGTATTGAAATCGTGTGGGCAGCAGGTAAGAATTTTTTTCACTTCGTAATTTTTTAGCAACTCGATTATTTGAAGGGTTTGCATCTGATAAAGCATTTCGTTGCCGGATCGGCGTGCCGAATCTGCCGTGTCTGTTTCTTCGGGTCCAAGCACAGCATAGTCAATTTTCAGAGCATTCAGGATTTTGACAAATTGAACGCTGACTTTTTTATACCTGTCGTCAAAAGCTCCTGATGAGCCAACCCAAAAAAGATACTCCGGTTTTTTGCCCTGACTAAAAAGGTCAGCCATCAATGGGACCTCCAGACCGGCATCATGAGCCCATTTCAAACGATCTTCAGGGGAGAACTGCCATGGGGCACCATTGTTCTCAATGTTAGTGAACATCATGTTCAACTCAGCAGGCGCAGCTGCTTTTTCGAGGACGAGATACCGGCGCAATTCCATAATAACAGCAACCGGATCAATATTTACCGGACATTCCTGAACACATGCATTACATGTGGTACATGCCCAGATTTCTTCAGTGGTTATCTTATCCAGCAGAGATTTGCCATCGCTTTGATCTTTGGGATTTTTACGATAAAAACTGTCCAGTTCTTCCGCCCGATCCCTGACATCCATCATTATTTTGCGTGGTGAGAGTGCTTTGCCGGTAATGTTGGCAGGGCAGCTTGATGTGCAACGGCCGCATTCGGTACAGGTGAAAGCATCCATCAAATTTTTCCAGGTATAATCGTGAACATCTTTTGCACCGAATTGCCCTATTTCAGTTCCTTCGGTTTGTAGAGGAACTTCTGCTGACGGATTCAACATTAGCCTGATTTCGTTGGTAATTGAGGAAATAGCAGCCATTTTTGCTTTTGGCCCAAGTTTGGAATAAAATACATTGGGAAATGCCAGAAAAACATGCAGATGCTTCGAAAAAGGAATATAGTTGAGAAAGATGAGCACACCAACAATATGAAACCACCAGGTAAATCGCTCCAAAAAAATCAATGATCCGTCGGACAAACCTGATAGCAATGGTTTTATCCCGCTACTTACAAGAAATGAACCAACTGCAGCATAATGTCCGTGATTTCGATCCTGTAAGATGCTGTCAGAAGCATTCATGATGAGAATGGCACTCATCAGTAAAATTTCAGTAATTAGAATAATATTGGCATCGCTGCGGGGCCAAAGTGTCATTTCTTTGTTCCAGAAACGTTTCAAACGTATGATGTTTCTTCGGGAAAGAAAAACTACACAAGCCAGAATAACGGATAAGGCAAAGAGCTCAAAAACTGAAATCAAAACCGGATAAATAGTGCCTGTAAGCGATAATACTCTGTGAGTTCCTGCTACACCGTCAATTAATATTTCAATCATCTCGATGTTTACCACCAGGAATCCTACATAAACAAAAATATGGAAAATTGCTGCAAGTGGTCTTGCAAGCATTTTCGACTGGCCAATGGCTACTTTCCCCATCAATTTCCATCGTTCCTCCGGATGATCTTTTATTTCTATCGGTTTTCCCGATTTAATCATGCGGGAAATCCGGCTGATGCTTTTGTAAAACATTACAATGGCGGCAGCAAGCACAAGCACAAAGACAAGATTTTCGATCATAATCTGAAATTAAAGTTTAAGTCAGAATTAATAAGTCACCTTTACAATATTAGGTGATTCATAGCTAACAGAATGCATAAAAATCGAGTAAATTTTTTAAATAGTTCATTATCAGCATTATATTATCATAATTTAAATTGGTTGTAAATTGAGAGAAAATGCCAGATCAGACTTTTTTGCCAAACCCTGCATTTTTCTAAATACGAAAACTGAAATGAAAAACACAGCATAACTTTATTAAAAGCCAGGGAATGATTGTTTTCAGAAGGAGGACACAGAAATTATTTATCCGCAATTTGTTGTATCATTGCAATTCAATAATCCTGAATAATGTCCCTGATCAAAAATTTCTTTTCACCCGGCAGACTTACCAAACCTGTTGATCTTTCCATACTCAAAACCGACATGCATTCACATTTAATCCCAAAGGTTGATGATGGTTCTGATTCCCTCGAAACATCTGTCGGTTTGATAAAAGGAATGACAGAACTGGGTTATTCCAGGATTATTACCACTCCGCATATTCAGGGTGAATTTTATAAAAATTCTGCTGCAACCATTTTACCGGGGCTCGAACAATTGAAACGAGAATTGGCAAAACAGCATGTTTCAGTGCAAATTGAAGCAGCTGCCGAATACCTGATTGATGAAAAATTTGGAGAAAAAATTAAAAATCGGGATTTACTCACTTTTAGCAATAATTATCTTCTTGTCGAAATGTCTTTTTTTAATGAATACCCACATTGGAAAGATTATTTCTTCGAATTACAGATTGCTGGCTATAAAATTATTCTGGCACATCCTGAGCGTTATTCCTATTTTTTCAGAAACTGGAACAAATATGAAGAAATAAAAGACCGCGGAGTTTTGTTTCAATTGAATATTGTCTCACTTGCCGGATATTATTCTGCCGAAGTGAAAAGAATTGCCGAGAAGCTGATCGAAAATAATATGATTGATCTTGTGGGCACCGACATGCACAATTTTAATTACCTGGAAGCTTTGAAAAAAGCTTGTTGTGAACGTAGCTTTAAAGACCTGGTAGATTCGGGACGCCTCATGAATGCTTCTTTGTAGATTATCCATTGAGTAAAGTAAAGGAGCCCCTTTTAAACCCCCGGGATATATAAAAACGTTCTGAATTGTAGTTTTTAAAAAAAAGTTGCTGACAACGTTTATCATAGAAATGACCACGTTCACATCAGTTAATCATTAACATTCAGTAAAATTACGGGTTAGGATTACCTTTTATCAAAAGAGTCCTTCATTTTTAGCGAAGGGTTTTTATTCTATCTGACGACGAAATTTTTAAAATTCTGAACAGGTATGTCCTGTGCTTTTACACTGTCAACTCTTGCCCAGGTTGGGCCATCATTACACCAGAGCATAAAATGGTTAAGATCAGCTTCTTCTCCTTCGGCTTCAATATACACTGAACCATCACTCTGGTTTTTTACAAAACCATGAATTTGATAAGCTATTGCCATTCGGCGTGTGTAAAAGCGAAAACCCACATTTTGCACTTTTCCCTGAATGGTCATGGCAATTGCTTTTTTCATAATCAGACAGTGAGGCGTTTGGTGATGAGTTGATTGATGCGGTTAAAAAACTGTGTAGGACTCATGGTTCGCCAGTCAACCATATCGAACTGGCCGCCAAAAGCGATATAAAAGTCAATATTGGCTCGGGTAAATTCATCCAGCACGTGAGGTCTGAAATTAATGGCTGCTATCCATCCATCTTCAATTTCATCAAACCATTCCTGATAGTAATCGTCTTCCGAAGCATGAAAATTCAACACATTTTCTCCGATCAAAATAAATTTGTTGATACCTTCTTCGATCATTGACTCTATAATGTTTCTTTTCAAATACATGATGTCGTTATAAAGGCAGTCGTTCCATTCTCCCATCATTTCCAGTATGGCATAACCACCCGGGTAGTTTACGTAAAGAATTTTCAGGTAGAGTGTGGCTGAACCCATTTCGTCCCATTGGGGATGAATCAGATGATCGTAAATGGCATTTGTGAATTCTATTTCACTGTATTGTCGGTTGTAAAGCGGTGATCGCTCGTCTTCCGATGAAATGTACAAGTGCCGCCAGGAATAATATGGTTCAATATCATGCATCGTTAATATAAAAATGAAATTTAATCTGAGTGATTAACGAATCAGCAGCATTGATATTTTTGACAGTTTATTTCTGGTTTATTTGCTTAAGTTGATTGGAGGTTACTTGAAAAAGTAGATCTCTTTCAATGCTTTCACCGAGTGATCAGCATAAAATTCTGCAGGATGGAACAACCTGTAAAATCCACCATTCTGGGGGTCTTTTGGCACAGCCAGTATAGGTGACACCTGGTCGTTGCGGTTGAAAAGTTCACTATAACTGAATACCGTTCTGTACCCATCAAGACCAACGAAACAAACCATTCCTTTTGTCATTTTTTCTTCATCGAACAAGTTGAATTTTTCACTTAAAAGCATTGACAATTCAGGCCCACGGAAAAACCTGGCAGGATGATATCCCATTCCCATTCCATAAAAAGTAGTAAAATAAGTACGGTAGCGTGTAGAGTCCATTATCGAACCAATAGTAAAACTACTGCCATCTTCCATTACAACATTTACTTCGGGGCTGAACATCGGATTCAACCCTTTTTGAATGTCATAATTTTTTTGGTCAAATGACCTGACTGTAATCTTTGCAGGGTTTTCAAGCATTCGATAAGCAAAAAGGTCATTTGCACATACTATTTTCCATACTTTCCCAACAGGATAATTCACTTCTGTTTTGTTGGGGATAATGGGCGCCATTTCAGTAGCAATTATCGTTTGGTGTAAAAGCGAAGAATAAAAAATCTCTGACCAGCTAAATGAAACAGTTTCTCCCAAGGTGTTTTCGATAACTATATATAAATCAACAGAGGGGGGAAAAACCTCTTTGTTCTTTTTTGAAAAAGAGTAAGGATGTAGCAGGTCAAACAGCGAGTATCCTTTGTAGCGATAGGCTCCGATGAATTCGATACCTTTTTCTTTATCATAAAGTGCTTCTTTGATTACAACCTCACGTTTGTAAAAATCATCCAGGTTGACTTTTCCCGGATTAGCCACTTCACCGGCAATTGTCAGTTCACCGGGTATGAGAGTTGTCTCGTCAGTCTTATGATAAGTGCTGTTGCCATTTTCTGCCGCTGGTTTGCTGGTACCGGAAACTGCATCTGATTTCGGGCTGCATGATAAAACTGCTCCGAAAATCAGCATTAACATAACAAAATTTAAAATGCTTCTCATTTTGATAAATTTAAAATTGAACGATTGGTATAATTTGCAAGTCGCAAAGATCAGACTTTTTCTGTTGAGATGACTGAGAAGTGAAAAGATAATTTTCAATAAGTAAACATAAATATTTAATAATCAATTAGTAATCATTTTTTAGCATCATCAGGATAGAGAGACCATTTTTTTTACAAGCAGAAATTTTTAACTTTGTAAACTTTTTGAAAAAACATGGCTGGTGTGATTTTAAAATATAAGTTCTGGATCGAAACCGAGGATGAAATCAGCATTCTTGGGGAAGGCAAATGGCACTTGCTCAAAGCAATACGAGATACGGGTTCTCTTAAAGCTGCGGTAGAACAAATGGGCTATGCTTACCGACAAACATGGGATAATCTGAAGAAAATTGAAGAAAGGCTTGGCTTTGCATTAATCGAAAAGTCCCGTGGTGGTGTTTATGGTGGGCAAACCGTTCTTACCCCCAAAGGGGAACAGCTTGTTGCTTTTTTTGAAAAGCTTTACAATCAGGTCGATCCTGTCATTCAGGAACAACTATCAAACCTGCAGGATGATTTGAATAAAATTGTTGACCAAAAATAGTTTTTTTTATCATTCGATATGCTAATTTTGCAACTCGAAAAATTTCCTGATTTTTATTAAAAAGTGTTTTTAATTTAATGTAAATGAATAAGTTAAGTTTTTTAATTACAGTCATCATGTTGTTGACAGGAGCTGTCAATGGTCAGGTAGTGCTGAAAGGAAAAGTGTTTAACGCCGAGAGCGGCCAACCCTTATCCGGCGCTACCGTGCAGTTGGAGCGACTGTCGAAATTTACCACCACCGACAATGAGGGCATGTTTGAATTTACAATGGATGAGAAACATGCTGTTGTTGTGAAAGTTAGCTACGTTGGATACCTTACTGTTACTGAGCGTATTTCAGAAGGTGACTTAGGCCGACAAATTCTAATTCCATTATTTCCTGAAGTCATGGAACTGGAGGATGTGGTAGTTTCAGCAACCAGAAGTCGCCGGACGGTTATGGATTATCCTGCACGCATAGAGGTGATAAACAGGAAGGAAATAAGTGCCATGCCAATATTGTCAGCTGATGAATTATTGCGTGCAATTCCGGGAGTTTCAGTGAGTCGCAGTGCTGCATTTCTCTCTTCATCTACAGTTTCGTTGCGGGGTATGGGGAGTGAACAAGGCCGTACGTTGGTGTTAATTGATGGAGTGCCTGTCAATAAATCTGATGGTGGCAGTGTCAATTGGAATGCTATTGGTATAAGCGATATTCAACAGGTTGAGGTGATTAAAGGACCGGGGTCTTCCATCTACGGAGGAAATGCCATGGGGGGTATCATCAACCTGATAACTCCGGTTCCTGAAAAATCAATTCAGGGTGGAATAAGTCAAAGTGCCGGAACTTTTAACACTTATCATACTCAGGCTGATTTTTCCGGTCGGAAATACAATTTTTACTGGGGATTGAACGGAATGTACCGAACCAGCGATGGATACATAACAACACCTGCAGAAGATATAGATGAATATTCAGTAGATGCATTTCTGGATGAATACCAGATGAATGTCAAGGGCGGGTACATGATTTCATCCAATCAGAATATCGAATTTGCAGGAGGTTTTTATTCAGGTAAAAGAGGTACCGGATCAAACTATAAAGGATATGGTTTTGAAAACGATTCACTGGCTTCGGATGATGGGGGATATAACCTTTATGAAGGACTGAACGGACGGATCAAATACCATAATAATTTTAGTGAAAAAAGTATGTTAAATGTTACCCTTTACGGCCAGCGTGAAAATTATCAGAATATCCGGGAAAGTTTTCGCAATAACAAAATTACCCGTTATGATGTGGAATCTATTCGGAGTGATCTGGGATTGCTTTCAGCTTTGAATTTTTCGGTTGGGCAGGCACATGCATTTACCGCTGGCATTGATGTCAGGAATGGCGCAGTTGACGGGAATGACGTGTACATTACTTCTACTGATAAAGTTATAAACAAGGGGAAAATGGTTCAGGCCGGATTTTTTATTCAGGATGAAATGGTGCTTTTTGATTCTCCGTGGCGGGTGCTCGCCGGTTTAAGATTCGATTATGCCGGTTTTTACGATGGTTCTTTCATCGTTGAAGAAGCTACTAACGAAACTGCCTTCCTTCAGAATTTCGCCGAAAATCTGGATGATGCTAATTTTAGTTCTATCAGTCCGCGTATTTCACTCCAGTATCATAAAGAAAAAAAATACAGAATTTATACCGGATACAGCAGAGGATTCCGCCCTGCAGTGCTCGATGATATGTGCCGTACAGGGCGCATATCAGGAGGTATGAAACTTGCCAATCCGGAATTAACACCAGAATACATCGATAATGTGGAAATCGGCGGAGATGTCTTTGCAGGGAAAATTCTTACCATTTCTCCATCGGTTTATTATTCGATGGGCAGGGATTATCATGCTTACATTGCAACCGGGGATTCTTTGGAAATGAACAATAAAATACGTCCAATCCGAATAAAGGACAATATTGGAAAGGTGGATATCCTTGGTGCCGAATTGGCTGTAGGCATCAATATTACTCCAGGTATGAATTTGGCTTTAGCTTACAGTAAAATTAGCACTGAAATCATTGAATACAAACGTTTTAACATAGAGGTTGACGATGATCTTGAAGGCAAGGCACTGGTGTATCAGCCGGAAGATTTATTTCACAGCTCATTTACCTGGAAAAATCAAATTGTCAATTTATACATTGCTTACGATTACAAGGGCGCTCAATGGACCAATGATATCAATTCAGAAGAGATTGAAGCTTACGGCAATATTGATGTTCACCTGTGGCGCAACATTTACAAAGGACTGGCTGCTTCACTGAAAATACACAATTTGCTGGATGATGATTATGTGGATTCACGAAATTTGGTTTCTCCGGGGCGTATGATAACTGCTGAGCTAAGCTACAGATTTTAGTCTGTTTGCTGAAAAACACCAGGCAGGGTGAAAGTTTTAAAGCTGAAAGTATTTTACTCATCTAAAAAAGTCCGAGAATTTATCTGTTTTATGCTAAGTTTGTATTCCGGATTTTTGTTTTTAAATCACTATTGTCCGTTTAAAAAATGAAAGCAATTAAAAATCAGCAGGAGATTCCGAACTGCCGGCTGGCGGTGATGAATCTCCAATTAGTTTTCCGGACACTAGCGTTTTTAAATGAATAAATGAACAATGAAGAAGATTTGTCAAGTAAAATTTTTCTCCAATATAGGTTTCGTATTGTTGATGTTGATTTTTACAACAGGATGTATCAGAAACCCGGATACGACGGATCAGCATCAGCAGACGCTTCATATTATTCATGCCGGCAGTCTTACCTGTCCGGTAAAAATGATTTCGCAGGCTTTTCAAAAAGAATATCCGGATGTTACCATTTTGTCAGAAGCGTGGGGAAGTAAAGCAGGAGCAAGACGAATTATGGAAATTGAAACCCCATGCGATATCTATCTTTCGGCAGATTATTCGGTAATCGAACAAATGCTCATTCCGGATCATGCTGAATGGTATATTAAATTTGCTGCCAACGAAATGGCTATTGTTTACACAGAGAAATCAAAATTTGCCGACAAAATCAATCAGCAAAACTGGTACGAAATTTTGCTCCATCCTGATGTGCAGCTTGCACGCAGCAATCCTGATCATGATCCTTGCGGCGTCAGGACTGTGTTTACGGCGAAACTGGCTGAGCTATTTTATAAAAAAGAAGGGTTAGCTGAAATGCTCTTACAGAAAAATCTTGATAATATTCGACCTAAAGAAACTGATCTGATTGCGCTTCTCGAAAGCGGACACGTTGATTATATTTTTCTTTACCGCAGTGTTGCCCAACAGCGCCATCTGCCCTATGTACAACTTCCCGACGAGTTAAACCAGGGGAATCCGTTGATGGAAAAATGGTATGCCGGAGTTAGTACTGAAACACTGGGTGCCAAACCAGGAACCTGTATCGTTGAAAAAGGCAAAAGCATGGTTTACGGACTGACTATTCCAAAAAAATCAAAAAACAGACACTTGGCTGAAAATTATCTTGTGTTTCTGCTTGACAGCAACAAAGGGATGAAAATACTTGAAGATTCGGGACAGCCTTCTGTTGTTCCATCTTATTCGCCTTTTTTTGATAAAATACCACCTTCACTGCAAAAATTTGCTAAACGACAGGTAACTGAAAAGCCGTAAAATGAAATTTGATCTTCTTCGTAGAATTGACTGTTGACAAAGAATAAAACTGAAAGAGAAACTATTTAAAAAATCAACAAAAGGTTGAAATTTTCAAAAGGTGTTGAAATTGAGAAGGGAAGATAGTTTTTCTTGATTAAGAGGTTATTTTTCAATAGGTTTGGAGGTTTTGCGTTTTTTAAACCTGTCAGAAATCAGATACCCGACCAGTCCTCCCCAGATAATGGTGATAAAAGGATTGGAAGTGAGCGGACATCCCCCCGAAACACAAACTACCTGTTTAAAATAAATATATCCGGCTATAGCACCTGTCAGGATGCCGATCATAGTGGATAAAGGAATGAATTTAAAAATAACCGATTTCAAGCGATTGCTCTTATTCTCCCATGTGGGCTGAGTCATACTTATGATTTTTTTTGTTTAAATACCTATCAATCTGGCTGATGAGAAAATCTTTGTTTTGCAAACCGATAAAGCGGCGAACTTCTTTTCCGTTGATGAAAAGAAGAAGAGATGGTAAATTACTGACTCCGTATTTAGTAGCTATCACTTTGTTATCATCAACATTCACAGTAGCAAATGATATAAGATGATCAAACTGGAGGCTGATCTCTTTAAGCATTTCATGTTGTGCTTTACAGGGATGACACCATTCAGCCCAAAAATCAATTAAAACGGAATTTTCCCTGATAAAGGAATCAAAGTCGGGATAATTTAGTTGTACAATCTTGTTTTTCATCATGCCGAATTAACAGATAAAAATAAAAGTTGTTTAGCAGAGTGTCGGGAATAAATCATTTTAACCGCACAATTGTTGCTCCGCTCCCTCCTCTTTCAATGTGTTCATCTTCATAATGAACCACTTCGGAAATTGATTTAAGATTCTCGCGGACAATTTTTCGCAGGATGCCATCACCCTTACCGTGAATGATCTTAACTTCCTTTATATTCAGCAACATTGCCTCGTCAATATATTTGTTCAATTCTGCTGCTGCTTCTTCTCCTCGTTTTCCCCTGAGATCGAGGGTCAGGCTGAAATTGGCCATTCGGGTATTGATGTCGCTGATAATGTCATTTTTACTGGTTCGTCGTATCATTACTTTTTGGTAAAATTCCTCTTCCCCGACATTCACTATTTTCTGAAGGGGGGCTCTCATAATGATGCTTCCAAAACTAATTACTGCTTCGTCTGTTCCTATTTCGATTACTTCACCGACTGTTTGCTGCGGGGGAATACGTACCCTGTTACCAACAAAAATTCTGTTTGTTTCTTTTTTTGAAATTGCCGGATTCCGTTTTTCTCTGGTAGTTTTGATTTGATCTTGTTCATCAGACTTTATTGAGTGAATGATCTGACTGGCTTCAGTTTTCATTTTTTCCCGGACAAATCTGGTTTTTTCTTTATCAGCCTGGGCTTCTTTGATTTCTCTGATGGTGTTTTCTACTAACCGGTTGCTTTCTTCAATAATCCTTAATGCTTCTGATTTTGCTTCTTTGAGGATGTTTTCCTTTGATTCGGTAAGCTTGTTCAACAATTCCTGGTATTTGGAAGCAAGCTCTTTAAATTTATTTTCAGCCAGCGTAACCTGTTTTTGTTGTTCAAGAAGTTCTTTTTTTTCCAGTTCGAGTTGCTGCAGTTGCTGATCAAATTTAATCTGAACTTTTCCGATTTTCTTTTCAGCATTTCGAAGAATATACCATGGGAATCCGGTTTTTTTTGCAATTTCAAATGCAAATGAACTTCCCGGGTTGCCCATTTGCAACCTGAAGAGGGGGCGCATTTCCCTTGTGTCGAAAAGCATTGCTCCGTTTATCAGGCCTGATGTTTTACCAGCCATTTGTTTCAGATTGCCATAATGGGTAGTAACTACCCCGAAAGCTTCTTTATGGTTCAGATGTTCCAGTATGGCTTCAGCAATAGCTCCTCCCAGTTGAGGTTCAGTACCTGTTCCAAATTCATCAATAAGAAAGAGACTTTTTTTATTGGCTTTCGATGCCAGCAGTTTCATGTTGCGCAAGTGCGATGTATAAGTGCTCAGGTCATCTTCGATGGATTGTTCGTCTCCGATATCCAGAAAAATATCTTTAAAAATTCCGGTTTCTGAACTTTCCTCCATTGGTACGGGTAACCCGCATTGAAGCATGTATTGAAGTAATCCGACAGTTTTCAGGCATACTGATTTTCCTCCGGCATTCGGTCCTGAAATTACCAGAATACGATTTTCGTCATTTAAAATAATGTCAAGGGGTTCAACATGTTTCTTTTGTTTTTGATGGGCAATAAAGAGCAAGGGATGTATGGCGCTCTTCCATCTGATATATGGATAATCCTTCATTACGGGTTTTATTGCTTTGATTTGCAGGGCGAGTATGGACTTTGCCCTGATGAAATCAATGAGGCCAAGGAAACGAAATTCTTCGATCAGATCATCAGCACGATCTCTTATCTTTTCGGTGAAAACTGTGAGAATGCGCACAATTTCACGTTTTTCGGCATTTTGCAATTCCAGAATTTCATTGTTGGCTTCCAAAGCTTCAGCAGGCTCAATGTAAACAGTCTGTCCGGTCGAAGATTCATCCTGAATAAAACCCCTGATCTTTCTTTTGTTGATAGCAGGAACTGGTATGACAAGGCGGCCATTTCTGATGGTCACATCATCATTTGGATTAATCCATCCGTTTTTGCGGGCTTGGAGCATCACCTGGCGAACAGCGCGGTCAATTTCGCCTGAAAGCTTCACCAGCTTTACTCTGATCTCATGCAGTTTGTCTGATGCCCGATCTTTGATATTCCCTTTATCATCAATGATTCGCTCTATTTCATTTAAAATACTGCGGTCGGTTTGTTTACTTTCGCACAACAGTTTAAGCAATGGAAATCTTTCATTATCAAGTTTTTGAATATAGGAGATCACATCGTTTAATGTTTCAAGGGAGCTTTTCAAATCAAAAAGCTGTTCCTGAATAATGTAAGAACCCGGAAGTTTGATGCGCTGCAACTCGGGAATCAGGTTGAAATAATTTTGTGACGGGAAAGGATTTTCATTGTTCAGGAGCTGAAGAAATTCGGCAGTTTGGGCTACTTTTTTTTCGATCCGGGAAAAATTTACATCAAAGCGAATGCTGGCAGCAAATGCTTTTCCCATTTCGCTGACGCAATATCCTTCCAACAATTGACGGATATGGTCAAATCCTATTTTTGCTTCAAAATTATTCGGGAAAATCACAGTCGAATTTTTGGCAAAATTAGAAAAAGGAAGCGAGCAAACGTTGGGTTTTAAAACGTGATCGTCAAATACGATGATTCGGAGCTGAATCAGATTGAAAAAAGACGGTTAATCAGTCAGTATTCGGGAAAGTATTTTGCCAGAAAAGTGAGGATGATACTGGTTGCACCGCATTTTTCAGATACATACCGCCTTGCAGTTTCCGAAGACTTTTGCAATTGAATTTTATTGGCAAGCAGATGTTTAATTAATTGATGAAGTTCGGTCTCAGTACTTATACTGAAAGCTCCGCCAAGGTTTACAAGATCCACTGCTTCCTGAAATTTATGGTAATTGGGACCAAAGATAACAGGTTTCCCAAATGTGGCAGCTTCGAGGATATTGTGAATGCCAGTACCAAAACCACCGCCGATATAGGCAATGGTAGCATATTGATAAAGGTGCGACAGGATGCCGATGCTGTCAATGATGAGTACCTGAGCCTGATAAATATTTTCCGGACTGGCTTCTGAGAATTTCAGAGACGATAATTTGATTTTTTTTATCAGCGATTTGATTCTTTCAGGATGCACTTCGTGAGGGGCAAAGATGACTTTGAGGTCTGTCATTTTTTCGTTGGCCAGGCTGATAATGAGCTCCTCATCCGGAGGCCAGGTGCTTCCGGCAAGCAAGATCGGGTTATTTTCACAAAATCTTGCGATTAACGGGAAATCCTTTTTTTGTTTTGCAATGCTTAATACCCTGTCGAACCGGGTATCTCCGCTCACGGTTACCTGATTAATTCCTGCTTTTTTCAGAAGTTGTGCTGACTCATCATTTTGGACAAAAAAGTGACTGACTGTTTTCAAACGGCTGAGCTGCCATTTACCCCACGGTCTGAAAAACCTTTGTCCTGGTCTGAATATGGCTGAAATATAAACCAGGGGGATATTTTCGGATTTCAAAACCCGCATATAATTGAACCAGTATTCATATTTTATAAACACTGCCAGCGATGGTTTGACAATATGGATAAACCGGGATGCATTTTTTCCGGTGTCGGCTGGCAGATAAAAAATGTAGTCGGCGCCAGGATAATTCTTTCGGATTTCATAACCTGAGGGAGAAAAGAAGGTGAGTAAGATGCGTACGCCAGGAAATTGTTTCCTGAAAGCTTCGATCACCGGACGTCCTTGTTCGAATTCACCAAGAGAAGCACAATGAAACCAAACTATTGGTTGGTCTTTTTGAATTGTTCGGCTGAGGTGATAAAAAATATCTCTGCGCCCTATGCACCACAACCTGGCTTTTGTTTTGAACAAGCTGCTGATCTTGATAAGTACCTGATAGAGATGAATAAACAGATTATAAAAAAAATACACTGTCGAAAATTGTTAAATCTATTGTTGCGTTTTTTTTAAACTTTTCTGTTAAAATCCGGACAGAAAAATCAATAATAAAAGAAATCATCGGCCATTCGCTTTCTGAAGGGAATGATCCAACCAGCTTTTAAACCAAAGAGCAAATCGAGTCGCTGTGTGCGGTCGCGCTGCATTGTGTCGAAGTTTATCGATCGGCGGTTTTCTGTCCAGGCCTGTACAAATTCAAAACCCGCAAAAAAGTTTGCAAGCCTTGATTTGCCAAGGTGCATATAGCCGATAAACTCTGTGGTACTGAAACCGTTGGTAAGTCTGTCGTATCCTTTGATGTAATCATTGCGAAGGGCAGCAGTATTGTTTTCTTCTACTTTAATGTAAATTTTATGCTGCAAGAATCCTGCACCGGCATTGATCATCAATCCTGAATTTTGATTTGAGCCGAGTATCGGAATAATTTTCCCAATTCTGATTGTGGAATAAAATCCACGCTCGAAAAAACTAACATCAGCAATCTGGCCTTCGTCGCTGATGACAAATCCATCCTCAGTCAGCAGGTTTTGAATCAGGCTATCCTCGTTGATTTTGTTTCCGAAAATATAGCTGAAATCTGCATTTATCAGCCAATTGTTTTTGGTTTTAAAAATGTAACCTCCACCCACTGCCGAATTTGGGCCAAAACGGTCAGCCAGATCACCTCCCGGAAGTTGAAAAGCGATTGATGGATAGACAAGCGACAAACGCTCGGTTTCCGTTTTTTTCTCCGGTGTTTGTGTTTTTGCTTGAGGATTTCCGGCAAAGATGAAAATCAGCAGGAAGATGGATAAACGTTGAAATTTCATCAGAAATGAACGCAAATAATCGTTTTTGATTACAGAAGGCGAAAATATGTTTTTCATGGTCTAATCTTCCTGCCCGGGATTAATCAGCGTAATTCCAACAGGGTATTTTCGTGAGAGTAGTTTTATTATCAATTTGTAATCTTCCTCATTGTGAACAAAATCCATATTGTTGGTATCCAAAATCAGAATCCGCATGCTGGTTTGTTTTTTTAAAAAATCAAGGTAGCTGTGCTGAATTTTTTCCAGATACTCAGCCTCTATGTTTTGTTCATAACTTCGACCGCGGGATTGAATATTCCTCAACGAATGTTTAATATCCAGATAAAGATAAACAAGCAGATCAGGTTTGGGAAGGGTTTCACTGATTATTTCGAAAAGTTTTTTGTAAAGCGAAAAAGTGTCATCAGGTAGATTTTTTCGGGCAAAAATGAAGGATTTGTGTATAAAATAATCAGAAATAGTGAAATCGGTAAAAAGATCGCGATGGGTAAGTTCCTTTTTCAATTGTTCAAATCGTTCGGCCAAAAATGAAAGTTCAAGCGGGAAAGCATATTTTTCGTGATCAAGATAAAACTTGGGCAGGAAGGAATTGTCCTCAAATTGTTCAAGTATGAGTTTGGCATTGTAGTCGTTGGCAATTCGTGTAGCCAGTGTAGTTTTGCCGGCGCCTATGTTGCCTTCGATGGAAATAAAATTGTATTCAGACAGTTTCATTGGATCGCAGTGAGATGTTTAAATAATCATTGGATAAAACCTGAACCTTCAGATGGTCCTGGCAGGCAAAAGTCAATTCATGGATGGTTTTTCCCAGAATCGGATGTAACAGGTCGGGAGCAATTTCATTCAGAGGTTCCAGCACAAAACGGCGCTTGTGCAGAAGAGGATGAGGTAGTATAAGGTCAGGAGTGTTTATAACCATGTCTTCATAAAACAGAATATCCAAATCAATAATTCGGGAAGAGTAACCATTAGTATTTTTACGTGTACGCCCCAGCGAATGCTCAATATTAAGCAGGGTTGATAGCAGATTGTGTGCCGAAAGATTGGTTCTTACTTCAACAACCTGGTTGAAAAACAAATTTTTAGTTGTAAAACCCCATGGATCAGTAACATATATTGAAGAATATTTAGAAATGATGCCTGCTTGTGAAGAGATCATTGCACAGGCAGATTGTAGTTGAAAAGCTTTGTTACCAAGATTACTCCCGAGTTGTAAGTAGCATGTATGCATTTGTAAGAAGAAAAAATAGAAATTGTGCCAAAAATACGACAACTTTTCAGAAATAAATTCCACCTTTGCACATCAAAAGTTTAATCATCAAATAAATTCAACATTATGAAACAGTTCCTCAAATATGTTTTAGCCTCCATGGTTGGCTTTTTTTTAATGTCAGTTATCCTGTTTCTTCTTATGACAGGGATGGTTGCTTCAATGGCATCCTTTATGGAAAAAGAATCAGTTAAAGTTGCAGAGAACACAGTTCTGCATGTTAAATTTGATACTGAGATCAGGGACAGGTCGCTCAATGATCCCTTTACAAGTATTGATTTTACATCAATGAAACCTATATCTCCGTTAGGGTTGAATGATATTTTGAAAAACTTTGAAAAAGCTTCAAAAGATCCAAACATTAAAGGGATTTATCTTGATCTGACCACAATTCAGGGTGGTTTGTCGAATTTGCAGGAAGTGCGCAGGGCACTGCTTGATTTCAAAGAATCCGGGAAATTTATCCTTGCCTACAGCGAATCTTTTTCTCAGAGTGCTTATTATCTGGCCTCAGTTGCTGATAAAATTTACTTACATCCGGAAGGCAACCTTGATTTTAAAGGTTTAATGGCTGAAGTTATGTTTTTTAAAGGGACGCTCGAAAAACTGGATGTAGATATGCAGATTATCAGGCATGGCAAATACAAAAGTGCGGTTGAACCTTTTATGCTTGACAAGATGAGCGATGAGAACAGGGAACAAATGAATGCTATGGTAAAGGGTGCATGGGCTGAAATTCTCGAAGGTATTTCGACAAAGCGTAATATTAAGAAAGATGAGCTGAATCGGATTGCCGACGGTTTGTTGATTAGGTCTGCCGAGGATGCTTTAGACCTGAAATTTGTTGACGGTTTAAGGTATTATGACGAAGTGATGAAAGAACTGAAAATGCTTGTTGGGATTGAAGAAGATAAGGATTTGGCACTTCTGAAGCTGAGTAAGTATTTTGATGCGCCTGACCCGGTGAAAGAAAAAACTGACCGCTCAAACAAAATTGCCGTTGTTTATGCAGTTGGTGAGATTATTTCGGGTGAAGGCAATGATGATATAATCGGGTCGGACCGGATTGCCAAAGCCATAAGAGATGCAAGGGAAGATAGTCGTGTAAAAGCAATTGTTATGCGTGTTAATTCTCCTGGTGGTAGTGCTTTAGCATCTGATGTTATCCTGCGCGAAACCAAACTAGCAGCAGAAGAGAAACCATTTATTGTTTCAATGGGCAATGTTGCAGCTTCAGGTGGATATTATATCTCAGCTGCTGCGCATAAAATCTTTGCCGAAGGATCAACCATTACTGGTTCTATTGGTGTGCTTGGTATGGTTCCCAACCTCGAAGCCACCATGAAAAATAAGTTGGGGATTACCATTGATTATTCTGCTTCCAATGCCAATTCCGGTTTTATAACGCCTTTCAGGCCTTTGACCTTACAGCAGCGGGAAGTGATTCAGAGTCAGATTGAAGATATTTACAAAACATTTGTTAATCATGTTGTTGCAGGCCGTGGAATGACTTATGAAGAAGTGGATGCCATCGGACAGGGACGCGTCTGGATTGGAAGTGATGCCCGTAACATTGGACTGGTTGATGAGATTGGCGGTTTAAAAGACGCCATAAAAGCAGCGGTAGAGCTTGCTGATCTTGAAACTTACTCAGTTAAAGAATTACCTGCCCGGAAAGACTTTTTCCAGGAATTGTTCGATGAAATTACCGGAAACAGCGCCCTCGAGTCTCGTTTGCGTTCAGAACTTGGCGAAAATTACAGAATTTATCAGCAATTCAAATACTGGCAGAATGCAACCGGAGTTCAGGCTCGAATGCCATTCGATATTTATTTGAATTAGCAATTATTTTTTAACAGCTTCCGGATAATTTCAACGGGCATTAACAGCATTCAGGAGAACTCTATTTAAGCGGAATCCTGATTAAATCCTTTCGAGTTCTATGGTGAAATGCCGCATAATAGGTGCTTCATTAATGATTTTTACTCCGCTGAGAATCTTGTTACGACGTTCAAAAACGTTTCCAAGCGATACAGCAACGTAGTTCATGTGATTGTTGGTGTACACTCTTCTGGGAATGGCAAGACGTAGTAATTCAAGTTTTGGATAACGGTTTTCGCGGGTAACCGGATCGCGATCGGCCAATAATGCACCTATTTCCACGCTGCGCACACCGCTTTCGAGATAAAGCTCCACAGCCAGGGTTTGAGCAGGAAATTGTTCTTTCGGGATTTTTGGCAGGAAACGCTTTGCATCTACAAAAATGGCGTGGCCACCAAATGGCATTTGAACCGGAATGTCATAGCTTCTGAGCTGCTGACCGAGATAGGCCACTTGTTTAATTCGCGAATCCAGGTAGTAAAATTCAGTACCTTCATACAGCCCCTGGGCAAGTGCATTCATATCACGTCCTGACATTCCTCCGTATGTGATAAATCCTTCAAACATAATATTAAATGTCTGGGCTTTTTTCCATAAAGTTTCTTCTCTGAATCCGATGAAACCTCCCATATTAACTATGGCATCTTTTTTACTGCTCATGGTCATTCCGTCAGAATAACTGAACATTTCTGCCACAATTTCCCTGATAGATTTGGCGGCATAACCAGGCTCCCGCATTTTGATAAAATAAGCATTTTCGGCAAATCGGGCGGAATCAAAAAATACCGGTACACCATATTTTTTTGCCAGAGAATAAACTTCACGGAGATTCTGCATTGAAACTGGTTGTCCGCCGGAGCTGTTGCAGGTAATTGTCACGATGATTACCGGAATGTGCTCGACAGGATGGGATTTGAGCACGTATTCGAGTTTCTCAAGGTCTATATTGCCTTTAAAAGGGTGTTCAACAGTGGTATCAAAAGCTTCACTGATCGTACAGTCAACTGCTGTGGCATTCCGAAATTCAATATGTCCTTTGGTGGTGTCGAAATGTGAGTTGCCGGGAACGATATCTCCGGCTTTTATCATTGCCGAAAATAAAACATTTTCGGCAGCTCTGCCCTGGTGAGTAGGAAGAAAGTAATCAAAACCAAGGATTTCTTTGATTGCATTTTTCAATTTGTAGTAAGACGATGCACCGGCGTAGCTCTCATCACCAAGCATCATCTCCGACCACTGCTTGTCGCTCATGGCACCTGTACCCGAATCAGTTATTAAGTCAATAAAAACCTGTTCGCTCTTGAGATTAAAAAGATTGTACCTGGCGGTTTTGATCCATTCTTCACGTTCTTTAAGCGAACTTTTTCTGATACTTTCCACCATTTTCATTTTGTAAGGTTCAGCAAATGGTAATTCCATACTTCGTAAATTTTAATTGTTAATCTGAATGAATTGATCGGAAAACTAATGGGAAGGGTTTTCAGTCTGTGCTGAAAAGATCAGAAAAGAAAGGCGTCTCTTCTTTTAATATTCAAATAGTTGCGTGTGCTTAATATGGATAATAATCTGAAGAAATACATACACATCAAATAGTTGCCACAAAAATAAAATTATTTGCTTATCAGCTCTATAAAAATCAATGTTTATTTGGTAAAACGCTAAAAAATTTCTGAACATAGTTTTTGTAAATCAATTCCCCCAAAATTTCCGGAGCTCATCATCAACAAATTGGTTTTATCTATTTTGCAACTGCGGATAAATTCCTCCAGTTTTGCCGTGTCGGTAAACACCTTTAAATCCGGATGGTCAAATCCTTTGATAACATCTTCGGGAGAGATGGACGGAAGTTTTTTTAGTGCGATGGCATGTGGGCTGAAAAACACAACCGGAATATCAGCCTGATCCATACTGTTGCGGTAATGGCTGAGAAACTCCCTGCTCAGGCTGCTGTAGGTATGCAATTCCATTACAGCTATCAGCTTTCTGTCAGGATATTGTGCTTTAACCGATTCTACGGTTGCTTTTAATTTAGAAGGAGCGTGGGCAAAATCTCTGAAAACAGCTGATTCACCATTGTCGGCAATGCGTTCCAAACGATTGGAAGCTCCTTTGAAGGTGGTTATGGCACTGTTGAAGTCATCTTCTTTTATTCCTAACAGCCTGCAGACTTCACGAGCTCCGCTTATATTGAGCATGTTGTGGTTTCCGAAGATTTTCAAGGGATATTTTTCAAATTTTGGCTTTTGTCGGATGAGCCACGATTTGCCGTTTTCAGTTACAGATTCGACGGCAGCATAAGGTAAAGAAGAGTCCTGCCGTCCCGATTCTTCCACAACTTGTCTGAGTACCGGATCGTTTTGACAATAAACAAGATGTCCGTTTTTTTCGATGCTTTTAATGAAAAGACTGAATTGTTCCACATAACCGCTGAAAGTAGGGAAAACATTAATATGATCCCATGCAATTCCACTGATTAAAGCGATATGAGGTTTGTAATGCAGAAACTTGGGGCGCGGGTCGAGAGCTGAGGTGAGGTATTCATCGCCTTCGATGACTATAACAGGAGCATCTGTTAACCTGACCATGATGTCGAAACCTTCTGTTTTAGCACCAACCAGATAATCAAAATCGATGTGCTGATGCCTGAGCACATGCATTATCATCGAAGTAATGGTGGTTTTCCCATGGCTTCCGGCTATCACGACCCGAATTTTATCCCTGGATTGCTCATAAAGATATTCTGGAAAGGAATAAACTTTAAGTCCAAGTTTCAAAGCCCGATCCAGCTCAGGATTTCCGGGTTTGGCATGCATTCCCAGGATGACGGCATCAAGACCAAGGGTGATTTTTTCGGGAAACCAGCCGGGTTCTGCGGGTAAAATTCCATGTTTCCGGAGATTACTAAGTGCAGGGTCAAATATTTCATCATCGGAGCCGCTTACCTGAAATCCTTTTTTAACCATCGATACAGCAAGGTTATTCATCACGGCTCCTCCAATAGCAATAAAGTGTATTTTCATCAGTCTTTCAGGTTTTGATTTGTCATGAGCGCATTGATTAGTTCTCCATTTTTCAGAATTGGCACAATAGTAAATGTATCCGTTTCAAATGAAAAAGGTACAATATTGTCCGCTCCGAGTTGGTGCAGGCGTTCTCTGTGTAAAGCTTTTCCCGAATAAGTCAGCAAATCAGTTTTGGCTGTTTTCCAGAGGTCGAAAGCGGCATGTGCTGAATCGCAATGTATTTCAAAAGTGCTGTCAGTAATGAGTTTTTCAATCAGGGCTCCGGCAAAAATAGCGTCTTCAAGGCAAAAGTTGTTTTTCCAGCCTGAACAGAGTATGAGTAGATGACGGTGTTGTTCGTGAATCCATTTGGCAAGTGCTGAGATATTGCTGAATGCACCAAGAACAGTATCACCGAGTTTCGATGCTTTTTCGATAGCCACAGTCCCGTTTGTTGTACTGAAAATCAGTGTTTTATTACGGATGCGATCGTTCATGAACTCGAAAGCAGAATTTCCAAAATCTGCAAAATCCGGCATCTTTCCGTCACGTTCGGCAGCCACCGGAAAACCTTGCAATTTAAACTCTCTGGCTTTTTCGAGCGACGAAACCGGAAGGATGCTTTTGGCTCCGCAGGCAAGCGCTGAAATCATTGAAGTTGTAGCCCTGAGGATATCTGCCACCACCACAATAGTTTCTTCTTTGATAAACATAAAATCAATAAGTGCCGGCGAAAAACAGACACTTATTGATGGTTTCAAAGGCATTTTTTTATTGTTTGGCTGCGGTGAAAGCAAGAATGATTAACGATGTCAGATTAATGATAGAAGGGCAGCTTAACGACTTTTGCCCTGAGCAGTTTCTCCCTGATTTTGATAAAAATCTCACTGTCGATATTGTGAAATCCGGTTTTGATGTATCCCATTCCAATGGCTTTTTTCAACGAAGGCGACATGGTTCCTGAAGTAACTTCTCCAATCACATTTCCCTGCCCATCACATATTTCGTAATGTTGACGCGGAATTCCTTTGTCGATCATTTCGAAACCGCGCAGATACTTACTTGCACCTTCTTTTTTTAATTTTTCGTGATAGGGACGGTTGATAAAATTATTGCCTTCAACAAATTTGGTAATCCAATCCAGTCCAGCTTCAATTGGAGAAGTGGTGTCGTTGATATCATTTCCGTAGAGGCAAAAGCCCATTTCCAGACGCAATGTGTCGCGTGCCCCCAGTCCGATAGGTTTAATTCCGAACTCTTTTCCGGCTTCAAACACCGCATTCCACATCTTTTCGGCATATTCATCCGGGAAATAGATTTCAAAACTGTTCTTTTCGCCTGTGTAGCCTGTGGCCGACATGATTGTGCCAGGTACACCTGCAAATTCAATTTCTTTAAATGTATAGTAGCTGATTGCTGATAAATCTTCACTGGTAAGCTTTTGAAGGGTTTCCAGAGCTTTCGGTCCCTGCACGGCCAGTTGGGATGTTTCGTCTGAAGCATTTATGGTTTGAGCACCAACATCGTTATTGTCGTTAATCCATTTCCAGTCTTTGTCGATGTTTGACGCATTAATCACCAGCAGATATTTTTCTGCATTGAAACGGTAAACCAGTAAATCGTCAACAATACCACCCTGATAGTTGGGAAAACAGGAATATTGGATTTTTCCATCTACGAGTTTGGCAACATCGTTCGAAGTTAATTTTTGTACAAGTGCAAAAGCGTTTGGCCCTTTTATCCAAACTTCTCCCATGTGGGAAACGTCGAAAACTCCGACTGCTTTGCGCACTGTTTCGTGTTCGGCATTAACACCTTCAAACTGTACCGGCATGTTAAACCCTGCAAAAGGTACAATTTTGCCACCCATTGCCTCGTGCATCTTTATGAAAGCTGTATTTTTCATCACTTAAATATAAATGTTTTGATATGGTTTTTTTGAGGTTGCAAAAGTAGGGTTTTGGGCAGAGAAATCTGGTTTTTAAATGAAATATTTCCGATAAAAGGTGAAAATTGAAAAGAAATCACTATTGTCCGATTAAAAATGAGCATGAGATTCCTCACCGCCGACCGGCGGTGAGGAATCTCCAATTAGTTTTCCGGACAATAGTGAAAAGAAATATGATTGAGAAAAAAATTTCAGAATGGGTTTCGCTTAGCGAAAGATGAGCTTATCCTTCCCGCCAAAAGCATTATAAGACGAAATAATAACTTTCTCTCCGGGATCAAGACCTTCCATTACTTCGTAATAATTGGTGTTTTGACGGCCAAGCCTGATATTCCTTTTGAGAGCAAATGACCCTGACGGATCAACTACATAAATCCAGTTACCACCTGTTTCCTGGAAAAACCCTCCCCGTCTGATGATGACTGCATCTCTTGGGCTGCTGAACTTTAGCCGCATTTGGACGGTCTGTCCTCTTTTGATAGTCATTGGTTGTTCATCGGTGAAATTGAGATCAACCTGAAATGCTCCGTTGGTTACATTGGTATAAATCTTTGTAATTTCAAGCTGATAAGTATTTCCTGCAAAATCGAATTCTGCTTCCTGCCCGGTATGAACTGTTGAAATGTACCGCTCGTCAATGTTTGCACGCAGTTTGAAGCCATCTTTCATTATGTCGATTTGACCAAGTCGTTCGCCTGCCGATTTAGTTTCACCGATTTCAACTATAAATGATGAGAGAATACCTGCTGTGAATGCCTTAATGTAAAGATTGCCCAGGTTTTTGTTGAGGAGCATCAGATTATTTTGCATCCGATGAATAGAGTTGTTGATCTGACGTGTCTGTTCAACCATGGAAACCGAATCAAGCCGCTGAAGCTCAAGTGAGATATCCAGCTGCTTCATGGTTAGCTGGTATTCTCGTTCGGCATCTTCAAACTCCTGATCGGAAATCAGTTTATCAGCATACAATTTGCTTTTTCTTTCAAAATCCAGTTTGACCTGGTCAATCCGGGCAAGCAAACCGACGATTTCTGACTGGCGCAGAAACTTGCTTCGTTCAAGGCTTACCTTTGAGTTTTGCAGATTGTTGATTGCATCATACATTCTGGTTTCCTGATCCATATACCTTAGCTCCATGTCAATGTTTAAAAGCTTGAGTATTGTATCTCCGGCTTTGAGTTCGGCACCATCATCAACAAAAACCTGTTCAACAGTTCCTCCCTGCACTGCATCAATATAAACAGTAGTTTTCGGGAAAACTATCGCATCCACGGGAATATATTCCTGAAACCTGTCAAGCTTTGCCTCAGCAAGTGAAAGTTGATTTGCATCAACATATAACCTGCTTTGGTTGTCCCTGAAAAATAACAGAAAAATTATCGATATTGCTGCAAATATCACTAAACCGATGGTTATGATCCTGCTTCCGGTCCACTTTTTCTTTTCGATGATCCTGTCCATAATTACAAAGTTTTACATCCGCTTGGTGTCCAAATCTGTGCCATTAATTCTAAGACATTGAAATTCAATTGTAAACAAATGTAAATATCTGATTTCAATTTCAGTTTGTTCGCTGACGTTCATTTTTCGTGTACATAATTGAACATAGTTGTATTACTTTAGCAAAAATTTTGGGAATTCACAGAAAATGCTTCGCTAATAAAACATTGATGGAATATGGACAAAGCTGATGCCCGGATTTTAATTGTTGATGACGATCAGGATGTGCTGCTTGCGGCAAAGCTTTTTTTAAAACAGCATGTTTCGATTGTTCATACTGAAAAGAATCCTGAAAATCTGCCCGGACTGCTTCGGGCTGACAATTACGATGTAATCCTTCTCGATATGAATTTTACACGCGATGCCACAAGTGGAAAGGAAGGCTTTTACTGGCTTAACAAGATTCTTGAAATCGATCCGGCAGCCGTTGTAATATTTATTACGGGTTATGGCGACATTGAGCTTGCAGTTCAGGGCATTAAAGAAGGAGCTACCAATTTTATTTTAAAACCATGGGACAATAAGAAATTGCTGGCTACAATTATGGCTAACCTCAAAGTGAGAAGCTCCAACCAGGAACTTCAGGACTTGCGCTCCCGGCAAAAAATGATGATTGCTGACCAGGATCAGGCCTATTGCAACATTATTGGAAACTCCGCAGCAATGCAACAGGTTATGGCTACAGTTAAAAAAGTCGCCGTAACTGATGCCAATATTTTAATACTTGGTGAAAATGGTACCGGTAAGGAAATGATTGCAAGAGCCATTCACAGAGCTTCAAAACGACATGATCAGGTCTTTGTCAGTGTTGATCTGGGAGCTATCAGCGAAACACTCTTCGAAAGCGAACTGTTTGGATTCAAAAAAGGAGCTTTTACTGATGCCAGAGAAGACAGAGCAGGCAGGTTTGAAGCAGCCAACAAAGGAACTATATTTCTGGACGAAATTGGGAATCTGACCTTCAACCTTCAGTCAAAACTCCTTTCAGTGCTACAAAGCCGCAAAGTAGTGAGACTGGGTACAAACAAAGAAATTCCTGTGGATGTGCGGTTGATCTGTGCTACCAATATGCCGCTTTATCAAATGGTGAAAGAAAACAAGTTCAGGCAGGACCTTCTTTACCGGATCAACACTGTTGAAATTACAATTCCTCCCTTGCGCGAGCGCACTGAAGACATCCCGCTGTTAGTGGAATATTTTCTGGAAATTTATTGCAAAAAATACAAAACTACGCTCAAACGGGTAAACACTTCCACCTACAAACGTTTGGAAAAACATCACTGGCCGGGCAATATAAGGGAATTGCAACACGCTGTCGAACGTGCAGTCATCATGAGCGAATCCAATATTCTTGAACCACACGATTTTTTTTTGACCCAGTTTGATGATTCCACCGACAATGAGCCCGCTGTTTACAATCTCGAAGATACTGAGCGTTTGCTGATTCGTAAAGTGATTGACAAGCATGGCGGGAACATTAGTAAAGCTGCAAAAGAATTAGGATTGACTCGTGCATCTCTCTACCGCAGAATAGAAAAATATGGGCTTTAAGAATTTCCGCATACATGTGGTGATAAGAGTGCTTCTCATAGTCGCCTCTTCATTTCTTTTTGCCTATCTAATAAGGTACACCGAGTATTCCATTTCAGCTGTGATTCTTGGCTTCATCATCGTTTATCAGGTTTATGCCCTGGTAAGTTTTGTCGAAACCACCAACCGTAAACTTACCGGCTTTTTACAAAGTATCAAACATGCTGACTTTTCCAGCTCATTTACCGATCACGGACTTGGAAAGAGTTTTGATGAATTGAACAATGCTTTCAATGAAGTTATTCAGGAATTCAGAAAATACCGCTCAGAACGGGAGGAACATCTGAACTATCTTTTTACCGTAATTCAGCATGTAAATATTGGAATTATTGCTTTTAAAGATGATGGAATAATTGACCAGTACAACCAGGCTGTGCTGAAACTTTTTAAAATTAAAAATATCAGGCATCTTAATGATCTTGCAGTAGTGAAAACTGATTTACCTGCCCGTCTGCATCATCTGAAAGCTGGTGATAAAACATTGGTTAAACTTTTTATTGATGATGAGATTTTGCAAATAGCTGTGAATGCCACACAATTCCGCATGCGCGGCCAGGATTTTACTCTCATTTCACTGCAAAACATTCACAATGAGCTGGAAGAAAAGGAAATAGAGTCATGGCAGAAACTCATTCGTGTACTCACCCACGAAATCATGAATTCTATTACACCAATTTCATCCCTGGCTGGTACAGTCAAAGATATACTTATAGCAGAAGAAAATGATGGCAGTTACAGGCTTGGCAGTCTGGACGATGAGCAGGTAGAGGCTGTTCACAGCGCTCTCAGTACCATTTCAAAACGCACGCAGGGATTGCTTAACTTTGTGGAGGTCTATCGAAACCTTACCCGTATTCCCAAACCAAATTTCAGATACTTCAAAGTTGCAGATCTCTTTGTCAATGCTGAATTGCTCATTCGTCCCAAAACTCAAATGTTTCAGATCGAATGTGAATGTATTGTAAAACCTGAAAATTTAATGATAACGGCTGATCCTGACCTTATCGATCAGGTAATTATCAATTTATTGCTGAATGCAATGGATGCAGTTAAAACCAGCGAGCATCCGAAAATTTCTCTGATTGCTTCTGAAATTAACGGCCGGATCAAAATCGAAGTCAGGGACAATGGTATGGGCATTAAACCGGATATCATGGACAAAATTTTCATGCCTTTTTTTACTTCCAAAAAGCATGGAAGCGGTATAGGACTTAGCCTTTCACGTCAGATAATGCACCTGCACAAAGGGACTATCTCAGTTAAATCAAAACCGGATGAGGGGAGTGTGTTCACCCTGCTTTTCTAAATTATTTTCAGGGTTTTGTTGCACGAAGCATGTGTCTTTTGCCGGGAGGTCCGGGGAGTCGTTCCAGGGTGAATCCTGCTGATTTAAGGGTTTCTTTTACCAGGCCTTTTGATGTGTAGGTGGTAAGTATCCCTCCGGAGCGCATCGAATCAAAGATTATTTTGAAAACGTCGATTTGCCAGATATCAGGCTGTTTGTCGGGTGCAAATGCATCGAAATAAACAAGGTGAAAATTATTTTGAGGAAGCACAATGGTTTCGATTCGCCGGGAAATTTTTTTAAGAAAAAAACCGGTAACGATTTCAGTTTCATTATTCCATGCTGATTGATGCAGTTTGGTAAAATATTCGGAAATATTCTGCGAATCTATCTGTGAGGAATAGTTTAATTGTTCAGTAATCAATTCATCTAAAGGGAAAGCCTCAACAGCAACGTAATGAATCTTACTGTCTTCTTTTGACAAAAGCGTAAGTAAAGCATTTAGTCCGGTGCCAAATCCAACTTCCAAAATGTTGATATTTTGATATTTGTGGCTTATTTTCCTGAAGCCTGTTTCAATAAAAACATGTCTGGATTCTTGTATTGCGCCGTAAACAGAATGATAGTGCTCGCTGAGTGATGGAACGAAAAGTGTGTGTGAGCCATCATTTGTTATTCTTAGCTGCAAATCGTGTTGCATGAAATTCTCCGGCATGTTGTTTCTGTTTTTATTCTATGGTGTCTTTCTTCTGTTTACGATCGCATGCGCACATTCACTGTACAAATACGAACAGCAGTTTCTTTTCTTTTTGTCTAAATCGCTGCAATATAATGTAAAAGTTCTGGCATAATAACTGAGTATACGTGAAGGATATTTTTCATCCTTTGTTCATAGCTACCAAATACCATCATAATGAGCATAATCAGGACTTGCTGTTAAACAGCTAAATTCATGCAAACTAAAAAGATACCAGTCATTTTTCAAAAACAAATGCAGGGAAATTAATGAAAAGGTTGAATAAACCATGCATTTAATATTGCGGTGCACCGCACCGAAATATTTGATTTCAAAATGGGCTTTCGGAGGTTATCAGCAGATCCTATTTACCGCTTTGCAAGAAGTATCACATTGAACAAAAGTAATCGGAAAAAGGAGGAAGCATGAAGCAGATGCATACGGTTATTCATCAATTAAAGTCATGGTTAAGAAGCATTTACTCTTGGGTGCATGAGGAACATATTGAAAAATACCTTGATGAATACAGTTTCAGAATCAACCGGTCAATTTTTAAACAAACGATTTTTGACATGCTTATTCAGCGGATGGTTAGTGGTAAACCCATTACTTATCAGATGATTATAATAAGTAACTAATTTGACACCTCAGTAAAATAAAATTGATGCTCAAACTACTCACCTGACCCTAAAAACCAGCTCACAAATGCTCTCCAAAACCCCAAAAGCCATTTACTCCAACTTTGAAACTCCATAATAGAATCTTTCACCATGGAGGTTCCCCCGTTTAACGGGACAGGCGTTCAACATCAACTTAAATCCCTGTCCCGGAAATTTATCGGGGGCAGCCGCAGTTTCACCAAAATTGACCGGACAGCCCTTTAGTT